>OGUH01000124.1_pt1 | contig 64715 bp, 65 predicted proteins | sample 1574661 | NCBI WGS metagenome assembly OGUH01 (sample SAMN03295822, study PRJEB24534) | human gut metagenome | isolation source: fecal sample 3 from infant 3 | host: Homo sapiens | place: USA: Pittsburgh, PA | collected 2014-07
GTCATTTGACCTCTTGCACAAACATCACTCGTTGTTCAGTTTTCAAAGAACAATCTCGTTTCTTTTCTTATCGTGCCGCGTCTCTCAGCGGCGACTTTTATAATATATCATGCCTTTCTATTTCACGCAACAGGTAAAATATTACTAATTAAACTTTTCTATTCCCCGCCTTTTGTGGCCAAGAATTATCCCGATACGATCGCAGTATCGGAACGGGATGCCGGAATAATAAAATCCGGTTCCAGCCCGTTCCTTTATATATAGAAGCTTCCCCGCCGTCCCAAATTTATTCCCCATTCGCGTCTGCTTGAGCCGGTCGAATATGGTAGCTGCGCCCGCCTTCCGCATTCCATCCCTGCCCGGCCTCCGAAGGCGCGGAGACGGACGGCCCGCCCTTCCTGCCCTTCCACGCGGATCTCAAGATCATCAGCGGAGCGAAGCGTTCAGAGGCCGTTGCGGCCCGACGGTAATTCGCGCTTCCGTCAGGCGCCGGCCCGGGTTCTCGTGAGCGGCCGCTCCCCCGTACCAGACCGCATCTTCATTTAACTGCAAGCGATCCGCACCCACTCCGCCGAATTGCATGGCCCTCAAGTGCCCGTTCCCTACCGGCAATGCCTTCACCCACAGGTCGGCAGGCTGCCGGTACCATAACTGATCTACTCGCTCAATCGTCTATCGTCCGTCCTATAAATCCCCCTTGCAGGCATATCCCCGGCACGCCCCAAGAGCCGGCACTCGAATGGACCGGAATCCCTTCATCCGGCGAGCATTCCAAGTGTTATCGGACCCCAAACATAGCAAACCCGTTACCATATGTGAATTTCCATGTGCGGTATCTTTTCAAAAAGCTGAAGGTGATTTGACGAAAAAAGACCGGCCCCCTGCCAAGGACCGGTCTCTATAGACGTTCTATATTACGAATTGCCGCGATCGCGCATATGCGGGAAGAGCAGCACATCGCGAATGGAAGGCGAATCGGTCAGCAGCATAACGAGGCGGTCAACCCCGATGCCCAGTCCGCCTGTCGGCGGCATGCCGTATTCCAGAGCCCGGATGAAGTCGTCATCCATCTCATGGGCTTCATCGTTGCCATGCTCGCGCTCTTCCAGCTGTGCCTCGAAGCGCTGGCGCTGATCGATTGGATCGTTCAGCTCCGTGAACGCATTGGCATGCTCGCGGGCGACGATGAACAATTCGAAGCGATCCGTGAAGCGCGGATCATTCGCATTTTTCTTGGCCAACGGCGAGATTTCGACCGGATGCCCCGTAATGAAGGTCGGCTGGATCAGCGTCTCTTCCACGAAATGCTCAAAGAAGGCGTTCAAAATATGCCCGAACGTGAAGTGATTCTCTACCGGAACTTTGTGCTCCTTGGCCAAGGCATGCGCCTCTTCGTCGGTCATCTGCACCGAGAAATCGACACCGGTTACTTCCTTGACCGCGTCAACCATCGACAAGCGGCGCCATTGCGGAGTGAGATCAATCTCATGACCCTGATAACGGATCTGCATCGTGCCCAGCACTTCTTGCGCGATATGCGCGACCATGTTTTCCGTCAGGCGCATGATATCTTCATAATCCGCATACGCTTCATACAGTTCGATCATCGTAAATTCAGGGTTGTGGCGGGTAGAAATCCCTTCATTGCGGTAGACGCGTCCAATTTCATATACCTTCTCCAGGCCCCCAACAATGAGACGCTTCAAGTGCAGCTCAATCGCAATCCGCATGTACAGCGTCATATCAAGCGCATTATGATGCGTGATGAACGGCCGCGCCGCCGCACCGCCCGCGATCGCATGCAGCGTCGGCGTCTCCACTTCCAAGTAACCGAGCGAATCCAAATAGCGGCGCATTGATTGAATAATGCGGGAGCGCGCGATAAAGGTCTGCTGCACGTCCGGATTCATGATAAGATCGACATAGCGCTGGCGGTAGCGCAGTTCCACGTCCTTCAAGCCGTGATATTTCTCCGGCAGCGGATAGAGCGACTTGGACAGCACCTCCAGATCCGTTACCTTTACCGACAACTCGCCGGTCTTAGTCTTGAATACCTTGCCGCTCACCCCGATAATATCGCCAAGATCCAGCATCGTGAACGCCTCATACTTCTCCGCTGGCACCGTATCCTGACGAACATAAATCTGCAGGCGGCCGCTCAGATCCTGAATATGGGCGAAGCTGGCCTTGCCCATCTCCCGCTTGGCCATAATGCGTCCGGCGAGACTGACGACAGCGCCTTCCGTCTCCAGCTCTTCCTTCGTCATCCCGTTATATTTATCCAATACAGCCTTGGCTGTATGCGTGCGGCTATATTTGGCGCCGAACGGATCGATGCCGAGCTTCCGCAGCTCGTCCAACTTGTTGCGGCGAATCTGTAGCAATTCGCTTAATTCGGTCTCTTGATTGACGACATCCGTCATACTTTTCACTCCTTCTATTGCTCCGCCTGTCCGGTTGGCATCGGCCCGTTGCGGATCATTCCATACCGTTATCATAACACGACAAGGACGCCGGGATATAGTCAATGATTGTCAAGCGCCGGCAGCTTGTCCGTCAAGCGCCGGATAGTCCCCCGCAATCTGCGCGTCACGATGAGAAAAAAGCTTCCCTAAAAGGAAGCTTTCATCCGTTATGTCACCATGCCGCCGGCCACCTACGCTATGCTTGCCGGCAGGCCAGCCATCTCTCTCGACAATGTCTCAGTTTAGCGCTTGATATCGACGATTTTGTATTGGATTACGCCTGCAGGCACGCTGACGTCAACGACAGTGCCCTTGGCTTTGCCCAAAATCGCCTTGCCTACCGGGCTCTCATTCGAAATCCGGTTCTTCAACGGATCGGATTCCGCCGTACCGACAATGGTATACTCCATCGTATCCCCGAACTCGAGATCCTTTACGATGACGGTGGAACCGATGCTCACGATATCCGTATCGATCTCGTCGTTGTTGATGATGCGGGCATTACGAAGCATTTTTTCCAATGTAATGATACGACCTTCAATGAATGCCTGTTCGTTCTTCGCGTCTTCATACTCGGAGTTCTCGCTGATATCCCCGTAGCCAATCGCTATCTTGATTCGTTCCGCCACCTCACGGCGTTTAACGGATTTGAGATTATCGAGTTCTTCCTCGAGCTTCTTCAGACCCTCCTGGGTCAGAATGACTTCTTTATCACTCATCTTACCGATTCTCCTGTCATGATCATTATTTTCGCATGCGAGCTTCGGCCGCTCTCGCAGTGGGCGGCGGCTTAACGATGCGAATGCCTTAATCTCATCATATGGCGCCACGGCCACATGATGCCCCCTTCGCGCAGGCTTGTTCCAGATTCCCAATAGATGCATGGGCACGCATCAGCCCGTAGCTAATTTTCTATTGTTGAATTATATGGGATGATTTTGTAAAAGTCAATGAGACGCCCCACTGACGTGAAAACGCTTTGATGCAGGTCCTGTCTTGAACCAGGCGGCAAACCGCCGCAGCAATACCTTCCCACCTCTTCCAGTATTGACAAAAATCAGCAGGGCATCGTGCCCTGCTGCATTCCTTCATCTAGTTGATCATACTTTCTTTGGCTTCGATGCCGGCGACATAATCCTCCAGCAGCCGGACCATCTCGTCCCGCCGCGTCTCTTCCATCACCTTGTCCTTGACGCGAGCCGCCCCCGGCAGCCCCTTCAAGTACCAGGCCAGATGCTTGCGCATTTCCCGGACCGCCACCTTCTCGCCCTTCAACGCAATCAAGCGATCCATATGGATAATCGCAATGCGCACCTTCTCCTCCGGCGCCGGATCCGGAAGAAGCTTCCCGGTCGTCAAATATTCGACGGTCCGGTACAGCATCCACGGGTTGCCCAAGGCCCCGCGGCCGATCATAACGCCGTCGCATCCCGTCTCATCAAGCATGCGGCGCGCGTCTTCCGGCGTCGCCACGTCGCCGTTCCCAATCACCGGAATCGAGACCGCCTCTTTGACTTGGCGAATGTAGCTCCAATCCGCTTTGCCGGTGTATAATTGCTCCCGCGTGCGGCCATGGACGCTGACCGCCTGACCGCCTGCGCGTTCGACCGCCTTCGCGTTGTCCACGACATAAATATGCTCGTCATCCCAACCAATTCGCATCTTGACGGTAACCGGCTTATCCACGGCATCGACAACCGCCGACACCATCTCGTAAATCTTGTTCGGATCGAGCAGCCAACGGGCGCCCGCATCGCATTTCGTCACTTTCGGAACGGGACAACCCATATTGATGTCGATAATATCCGCGTTCGACTCTTTATCTACAATTTTGGCCGCTTCCACCAGCGATTTGCGGTCTCCCCCGAAAATCTGCAGACTGAGCGGCTTCTCCCGATCGTCGACATACAGCATTTCTCTCGTCCGCTCATTGCCATGGACGAGCGCTTTGTCGCTGACCATCTCCGCGCAGACGAGGCCGCAGCCGAATTCCTTCGCGATCAGCCGGAACGCCGGATTGCAGACGCCGGCCATCGGGGCCAGCACGACTTGATTTTTCATTTCAATGTTGGCGATTTTCAACACATCGACCACTCTCCTTTCTCTCGTTGTTCTATCGAGTCCACCGTCTCCCGTCAGGAGCCGGGTATTATGTTAACGGCAATGCCAGGATTTCATTTTACCGGAAAGAAGGATCAGATGCCAGTTCCTCTTGCGTTACGCCGAGTTCCCCGGCAATGCGCCCCGTCGTCGCTTCATCCAGTGTCCGCCGTCCCCGCTCGATCTCGCCCAGCACGGATACCGACATGCCCAGCCGGTAAGCCAGTTGCTGCTGGGTCAAGCCTCTTAATTTCCGGAAGGCGCGGATTCGTCGGGCCAACTGAAGCGTGTCCACTTTCGAATATCTTCCTTCCCATCCAGTGTTCCCAGGGCGCGGTGAACGAATGCGTGCAGCCGGCTATGTTCCGGAGGCACGATGTCTGCAAGCGGTACGAGCACGAACAGCCGCTCTCCCATCCGCGGGTGAGGCAGCGTCAATTCCGGCGAGTCCATCTCGAATCCTTCCATATATAACAGATCCAGATCAATGACGCGGGGTCCCCAGCGGACATCGCGAACCCGGCCCATCGCCAGCTCGGTATCCAGCATGACGCGCAGCAGTTCCTGCGGCGCCAGCGCAGCGGCCAATCGGGCCGTCATATTCAAAAATTGGGGCTGGTCCGAATACCCGACCGGCTCCGTCTCATAAATGTCCGAGCATGCGGCCACGCGAATCGCGGGATGGGCATCCAGCTTCGCCAGCGCCTCCCGCAGAGAGCGCTCCCGATCGCCAAGGTTGGCTCCGAGCGCAATATAGGCCACAGCTTCCCGCTTCATCTCATTCATCGGTAGCCTCCCATTGACGGCGGCTCTCTTCCCGAGCCCGCGTAATGTCTATCGTCACGCCCTGGAAATGAATATCGAACGGCGGGTGGGGCTTCGTTACCCGTACATGAGCCTCATGAATCGCAGGGTAGCCCTCCAGCAGCGTCTCGGCAATCCGCTCGGCCAACGCCTCCACGAGCAGGTACGACTGCTCCTCGACAATCGATTTGACGGAATAGAACACTTCAGCATAATTAATGGAATCCTCCAGCTTATCCGATTGCCCCGCCTTCTGCAAATCGATCTGCAAATCGAGATCGACGACCCAGCGCTGCCCTAGCGCCCGTTCCTCCGCGAACACCCCATGCTTTCCGAAAAACTCCATTCGATGGAGCTGCATCCGATCCGGCTTCACGACTCTCATCGTCTTCCGCTCCTTCCTTTCCTTGAATAGCCGCCTGTGTCAGCGGTACAGCACCGCGTCGCACATCCGCGCCGTCCGCGCGATCGACGCGACATCATGGACGCGCACGATCTGGCAACCCTGCGCTATGCCGAGCGCCACCGTCGCCGCCGTTCCTTCCACCACATCGTCGATCGGCAGCTGCAGCGTATCCCGGATGAATTTCTTGCGGGACGTGCCGAGCAATACCGGATATCCTAACGCGCACAGCTCGTCGAGATGGCTCATCAGGACAAGGTTGTCCTCCCCGGTCTTGGCGAAGCCGATTCCGGGATCGAGCCAAATCTGATCGTCCTTCACTCCTGCCGCTATGGCCAGCTCCACGCTTTCGAGCAAGTCGGCCTTCACCTCTTCGACGAACCGCTCATATCGCCGTTCCGGCCGGTTATGCATCAAGATGAGAGGACATCCATAGCGGGCGGCGACATGCGCCATCTCCGGTTCCTTCTTGCAGCCCCAGATATCATTAATAATATGGGCTCCAGCCTCCAGTGCTTGCCGGGCCACCTCCGCCTTATAGGTGTCCACCGAGATTGGCGCCTGCGGGAGCTCCCGACGGAGCGCCTCGATGACCGGCATCACCCGCTCCAACTCTTCCTCCTGCCCCACGGGCTGATGGCCCGGACGAGTCGACTCCCCGCCGATATCGATAATATCGGCGCCCGCTTCCAGCATCTCTTCCGCGTGCCGCAAAGCCGCATCCACGCGGTTGTACCGCCCGCCGTCCGAGAAGGAATCCGGGGTCACATTCAATATACCCATAATTAAGGTGCGCTGACCGAGGGTCAGGGCACCGTTCGCCCAACGATAAGTTCGTTGCCGCCATGTCGGCTGCAGCATGTTCAACATCTCCGATCTGTCACAAGCTCTTATTCAGATAGGTTAAAGTCAATAGCAGGCCTCCAACGCCCCGTCCTGCATTCGAAGACTGTCAAGATTGTTTCTCCATCAGGGAGCGGAAAGCCCCCAGCAGTCCGCGGGTGAAGCTTCCGCTTCGTCCTCCGCTAACTTCTCGAACAGGCTCATACCGTACAAAAAGCCGTGGTCCATTACGGAAACCGCGGCTTGACCGCTCGGCACCAGATCTCCATTCCAACCGATGAAGCCCGTCATCGCGCCGGCGCCGCCATGCTCAAGAAATGGCGCAGCATCTGGTGGCCATGCTCGGAAATAATCGACTCCGGATGGAATTGAACGCCGACAATCGGATATTCCCGATGCTGAAGCCCCATAATTTCCCCTTCGGCCGTCTCCGCCGTAATCGCCAGGCAAGCCGGCAGACTCGCCCGATCGACGATAAGCGAATGATACCGGGTCGCCGTGAAGGGACTCGGCAAGCCGGCGAAGATCGACTGACCCTGATGAAGGATCGGCGACGTCTTCCCATGCATCAGCCGCCCGGCACGGATAACCTCGCCCCCAAAGGCTTGCCCGATGGCCTGATGGCCGAGACATACGCCCAGAATCGGGATCCTGCCCGCGAAATGCTCTATCACCTGCAATGTGATGCCCGCTTCATTCGGGGTGCATGGGCCGGGCGACAGCAGCAGATGATCCGGCTGCAGCCGTTCAATCCCCGCGAGATCGATCTCGTCATTGCGATAGACCTGCACCTCTTCGCCGAGTTCCCCCAAATATTGCACCAAGTTGTACGTAAACGAATCATAGTTATCAATAACCAGAATCATCCTGAACCGCTCCTCTCGCCTCATCTGCCTCTGCTTCCTTCTCTCCCGGCGGAATCGCATCCGCCAGAACGCTCTCGCTCAACTGCACTGCCTTCCATAATGCCTTGGCTTTGTTCAGACATTCGGCATATTCCCGTTCCGGTTCGGAATCGTCACAATGCCGGCCCCCGCCTGAATAGAGCCTATTTGGTCTTTCATCACCAGCGTACGAATAATAATATTTAATTCCAAATCGCCGTTATAGTCAATCCAACCGAACGATCCGGTATAGGGCGGCCTGCGGCGGACCGGTTCCAGCTCCTCGATAATTTCCATCGTCCGCACCTTCGGCGCGCCGATGATCGTCCCGCCGGGGACTGCCGCCCGGATGACATCGAAGGCATCCTTGCCCTCTGCGTGCGTCTCGGGCACCTCCGAGACGAGATGCATCACATAGTAGTATGTCTCGATCACCATCAGTTCGTCCGCCCGCACCGAACCATAGGCCGCGATGCGGCCGAGGTCGTTGCCGAGCATAATATGCTCCGCGCACTCCTTCTCGTTGGTTCGAAGCTCGCTGATCTCATGCCTGTGACATGAATCTCCGGGATCGTTACCGTAAGTATAAACAAAGAGTCCCGGGAAGAAAAGGCTCCCCCGCATATCCAAAAAACCCCTCGCTCCCAGAAAGCGCGCGGGGCAATGAGCAACCCGCGTTCTCCTGAGGGGAGGGGATTTGCGATAGATGGATCTATTAATTCTCGAAGTTGAACAACGGCGTGCTCAAGTAACGCTCGCCATTGCTAGGCACCACGGCGATGACGCGCTTCCCTTCGCCCAGCTCGCGGGCGACCTGAAGAGCCGCATGAATGGCCGCTCCCGATGAGATGCCGCACAGAATGCCTTCCGACTTCGCTACCTGGCGGGCCACCTCGAACGCATCTTCATTGTCCACCGCAATGATCTGATCGTAGATGTCACGGTTCAGAATCTCCGGAATGAAGTTCGCCCCGATGCCTTGGATCTTATGCGGTCCCGGCTTGCCTCCCGACAGAAGCGGAGAAGCAGACGGTTCGACCGCAACGATGCGGATGCCCGGGAAGTTCTCCTTCAGCACTTCGCCGGTTCCCGAGATTGTTCCGCCGGTGCCGATTCCGGCCACGAACGCATCCAACTTGCCGTCCAGCGAACGAATCGCTTCGACAATCTCCGGCCCTGTCGTCTCCCGGTGCACCTTGACATTAGCTTTATTTTTGAACTGCTGCGGCATGAAATAAGAAGGATTCTCTTGAACAAGCTCCTCTGCCTTCCGCACGGCCCCGTTCATTCCTTCCGCGCCCGGGGTAAGCACAAGATCCGCTCCGTATGCGCGCAGCAGGTTGCGCCGTTCGATGCTCATCGTCTCCGGCATGACAAGAATGGCCTTGTAACCTTTGGCTGCCGCTACCATCGCCAGGCCGATTCCGGTGTTGCCGCTCGTTGGCTCGACGATCGTGTCGCCGGGCTTCAGCAAGCCTTCCTGCTCCGCCACTTCAATCATGCTGATTGCGATCCGGTCTTTCACGCTGGCTCCCGGATTCTGATATTCGAGCTTGACATAAATCTCGGCACTGCCTTCCGGCACGATGCGGTTCAACCGTACCAGTGGAGTATTCCCAATCAATTCGGTTACATTATTGACGATTCTTGTCATAACGATGCCCTCCTGCCATTATTCAATATCACGGTCTTGCCGCGTGTACATCCGTAATTGCTCCATCAATTTCCGACTAAAGCACTAGGTTTTATTCCATCTTACCAATCCAACGCTATGTTGTCAATAGAGCGCATGAAGGGTATGCCAAAAAATTGGAGCTTGGGCCGCAGGAAAAGCACCCGCGCTTGGATGACAAAAAGGGATAATCGCAAGGGCGGACGAATCCACTCGCTCTTGCGGTTACCCCTTTTATTTACCCGTTCGCGGACGCTGCAGCGACAACGACGGCATTATATTTTTTGCGAAGCGCCTCTTCCCATTCCTTCAGCGGGGGGGATTTGGACAGCGCCACATCGCGGCGGGCCTGCTCCTTGATCGCCGCTTCGCCCTCCGACCGCGCTTCACGCTTCCCGGTTACCGTGAGAATGGCGTATCCGTCGCTCACGGCAATCGGTTCCGAGATGTCGCCTACCTCCATCTCTCGCGCCGCTTCCAGCTCGGAAGGGGAGAAGAACGGATCGTTAGCATCGATCCATCCGAGACGGCCTTCCTGATAGGAGGAGAATTCATCGACCGACAACCTTCCTGCCAGGGAGGCGAAGGTCTCTCCGTCCTTCAGCTTCGCCAGCACGTCTTCCGCTTCCTCGCGGGTCGGGACGACGATATGAGCGAGCTGATAAGCATCGACAGCCTCGTATGCATCCCGGTGCTCCTTCAAATAACGGTCAAGCTCCTCCTCCGACACGTTCACGTTATGCGTCGCGATCTTCTCCAGCAGCAGCCGTTGGTGGATATCCTGCCGAATCTGCTCCGGACTCATACCGAGCTGGTCCGTCATCGCCTGAAAATATGCATCGGCGCTTTCATATCCCCGCATTTGCCGCTCAATCTCTTGCTCCACTTCTTTCTGGCTAACTTCAATGCCTAACGCTTGCCCTTCCTTCTCTGCCGCCCTGGCTGTCAACATTTGTTCCATTACCTGCGCGCCATACTGCCGCTCCAATTCCTCATACCATTCCTTGCGCGTTATCTTCTCCCCGGCGACGGTTGCCACAACCGTTGAGGAATCAGGGGAAGCACTCGCATCCGACGCCGCCGAAGGACGATCATGCTTGAAGATGAGCATGCCGGCGAGCACCAAGATGCAGACGCAAAGAATGAGGATGCAGCCCCATAAGCTTTTGACTTCTTTCGTCATATCGCTTGCTTCCCTTATCCCGTATTTCCGTGTTAGCCGTTCCTACCTCTGGCTCGCCCTATCGACCGACTCGGATGCGGGACCTCCATCCGGGTCCCATCGATCGATGCCGGGCTCGCCTCCGGCTCGTGCTCATCCATTGCGACTTGTCCGGCTAGGCTTGCTGCGCCTGTTCACGCAGTTGTTCCAGCTCTTCTCTTCCAAATGTGTACTTCTCGTTGCAAAAATGACAGACGACCTCCGCCTGGCCATCCTCTTCAATCATCGCCGTCAACTCGCCCTTGCCTACACTAATCAATGTCCGCTCCACCCGTTCCCGGGAGCATTGGCATTGGAAGCGGATCGGCATCCGTTCCAATACGTTCGCGTCACTGATAATCCAGGTCACCAGTTCATCCAGCTCCATGCCTTGATCCAGCAGGGAGGTCACGGGAGGCAGCACACTAAGCGAATGCTCGATCTGATTGATCTGTTCTTCGGTCAGCCCAGGCAGCAATTGTACAATGAAGCCTCCCGCATGCAGGACCGAATTGTCGACGTCCACCAGCACTCCGAGACCTACGGCAGACGGGGTCTGCTCGGAGGTGGCGAAGTAATACGTGAAGTCCTCGGCCAATTCCCCGGAAATGATCGGGGAGCTGCCGCGATACGGCTCTTTCAGGCCCAGATCTTTGATGACATGGATGAAGCCGCTGCGTCCGACCGCTCCCGCCACGTCCAGCTTCCCCTGGGCGTTGCTGGCCAGATGCACCTGCGGATGCGTAACATAGCCGCGCACCTCCCCATGGGCGTTCGCATCGGCGACAATCTGTCCGATAGGTCCGTCCCCCTTGACCTGAACGGTCAATTTCTCATCGCCCTTCAGCATGGCGCCCATCATGGCGGCTGCGGTAACCGTGCGGCCAAGCGCAGCCGTCGCCGTCGGGTAGGTGCCATGGCGCCGCTGCAATTCATTGACCAGCCCGGTCGTGCGCACCGCGAAGATGCGGACCTTGCCGCCCAGTCCGGTGCCGCGAATCAGCATGTCCTGCATATTCTCCCTCTCTTCGGGTTGCTGTCCTAACATATCGTTCATGGGAGCCTCCTGTACTGTTCTTATTCTACGACGGGATAGACCGTCAAAGGGTTACAATTTGTTCCGATTATAAATAAGGCGCAAGCCTTCGAGCGTCAACAACGGGTTCGTCGTATCAATCGTCCGCGATTCGCTCGCAATAAGCTCCGCCATGCCGCCGGTGGCGATAACGGTAGGTTCGGCTCCAAGCTCATTGGTTATACGGTCCACGATGCCGTCCACCTGGCCGGCGTATCCGAAAATAATGCCGGCCTGCATGGAATGAACCGTATTGCGCCCAATCACCGACTTGGGCTTCGTCAATTCAATCCGCGGCAGCTTGGCCGCCCGCTGATACAGCGCTTCGGTAGACACGCCGATGCCCGGCACGATCGCGCCGCCGATATAGTTGCCCTTGACGTCGATGACATCGAATGTCGTCGCCGTCCCGAAGTCGACGACGACAAGCGGCTTCAAGCCGCCATACAATTCGATGGCCGCCACCGCGTTCACGATCCGGTCTGCCCCGACCTCGCGCGGATTCTCGATCCGGATATTGAGTCCGGTCTTGACGCCGGGTCCGACAATGAGCGGAGCCTTGTTCAAATATTTCTTGCACAGCATCTCCATCGTATGCATAATCGGCGGAACGACCGAAGATAGAATGACGCCTTCGATATCCGTAACCGACAGCTTCGTCATCGTGAACAGATTGTATATCATAACGCCGTATTCATCTGTCGTCGACTGCCGGCTCGTCGACAAGCGCCAGTTATGAAGCAGCTTGTCTCCCTCGTATACGCCCAGGACAATGTTGGTGTTCCCTATATCGATAACGAGTATCACGGCCTAACCTTCTTTCTTCTCATTCAAGTCGAGGCTGATATCCAAGGCCTGGAAAGAATAGGTCAACGCGCCGACCGACACGACGTCGACGCCGGTCAGCGCCTTGTCCCGTATCGTCTCCAGGGTGACGCCTCCCGATGCTTCGATAAGGACATGAGGCGCCGCTTCACGGATGAGGGCGACCGCCTCGCGCATCTGTCCCAGGTCCATATTGTCCAGCATAATAATGTCCGCCCCCGCACGCAGCGCTTCCTTCACCTGCTCTATCGCTTCCGCTTCGACCTCAATCTTCATCGTATACGGAATGTTGGCGCGGGCCCGGCTTACGGCCGCCTCGATCCCGCCGGCGCCCTTGATGTGGTTGTCCTTGATCATGACGGTATCATACAAGCCGAAGCGGTGATTGCTCCCTCCGCCCACACGAACCGCATATTTTTCCAGTGAACGGTGTCCCGGTGTCGTCTTGCGCGTATCGACCAGCTTCGTATTCAAACCTTCAATGGCTTGAACGAACTTATTCGTCTTCGTGGCAATCCCGGACAAGCGCTGCAGCAGGTTCAAGGCGAGCCGTTCCCCGCTCAAAATGCTGTGCGTGCTGCCTTCCACTTCCGCCAGGACGGTGCCGCGTGCAACCATGTCTCCGTCTTCGACCTGGGCCTTGAACCTGAGCGAAGGATCCACGACCTCGAACACAGCCTCGGCTACCGGCAGCCCCGCGATCATGCCGTCTTCCTTCGCATGAATGAGGCCGCGGGACTCGTGTCCGGCCGGAATGGTGAAGGCCGTCGTGACATCGCCCGTTCCTATATCTTCTTGCAGCCACGCTTCCAACTGTCGGCGCAGCGTCATTCGTTCCAAGCTATACAATGCTCACTCGCTCCTCCGTCATTCCATATTCACGATGCAGCAGGGTATGCTTGCACCATCTCTCGTCATCCCGCTCGGGGAAATCCTCCCGCGCATGAGCGCCGCGGCTCTCTTCCCGCCACAAGGCGGATTCGGCGACCAGCATGGCGCAGACCAGCATATTGGCGAATTCATATTCCTCCCGCTTCGTCAGCCTCATCGCAAAGACAGCCGCCTGGCGGTTTAACTCTCCCAAGCCCTTCATCAGACCTTCCGCGTGGCGGCGAAGCCCGACATGCCGGACCATCACCTTCTGCAGCTTCAGCCGGCGCTCCACCATCGGCTGGATGCAGGGCTCATGATGATCCCGCTGAGATGAGGCATGGGGACAGGCCCCTGCCCGCGGTTCAAGCGCGGCAATCCGTTCCACGATTCGCTTCCCGTACACGATCGCTTCCGATAAAGAGTTGCTGGCCAGACGATTCGCCCCATGCACGCCGGTCGAGGACACTTCGCCGCAAGCGAACAGACGGCGGATATTGGTTTCTCCCCACAAATCCGTCTTGATGCCGCCCATCATGTAGTGGGCCGCCGGCGAGACCGGAATCCAGTCGCTCGTCAGATCCAGACCGTATTGCAGACAGGTGTCGTAAATCGTCGGAAAGCGATGCTTGACCATCTCCTCAGGCTCGTGGGTTATATCCAGGTAGACAAAGGTCGACTTGGTCGCTTCCATCTCGCTGACGATCGCCCGGGCTACCACGTCGCGCGGCGCAAGCTCCAGCTGAGGATGATATTTCTCCATGAAGCGCTCTCCCCGAATATTGCGCAAATAGGCGCCTTCGCCCCGCACCGCCTCCGAGATGAGAAAACGCGGCGCCCCCGGGTAGCTGAGCACCGTGGGATGGAATTGAATGAACTCCATATCCTGAATATAAGCTCCCGCGCGGTATGCCATAGCGATCCCGTCGCCTGTGGCGACCTCCGGGTTCGTCGTATATCGGTACAACTGTCCGGTCCCCCCGGAACAAATCACCGTAGCCTGGCCGCTGACGAACACGCGCTTGCCGTCCGACCGCTGTACAATCGCCCCGCAGCATTCGTCTTCATCCGTAACGAGATCGATAACGAAATGGTCGTCCCAGATCGTGACCTGCTCCAACTGCTGAATTCGCTCTGCCAGGGCGCGCACAATCTCGTATCCGGTGGCATCCCCGTTCGCATGCAAAATGCGGCGATGGCTGTGCGCCCCTTCCCGCGTCAAGGCAATGGCGCCGTTCTCCTCATCGAAGGAGGCCCCCATCCGCATCAGTTCCTGGACGCCGGCCGGTCCTTCATGGACCAGCACATTGACTGCCTCGGGATCGCACAGGCCCGCCCCGGCAATCAACGTATCCTGACTGTGGTAAGCCGGGGAGTCATCGTCCGCGAACACGGCTGCAATCCCGCCCTGCGCATAACGCGTATTGCTGTCGAACAGCGACTTCTTCGTTATCATGAGCACCCGCTGTTCCCGGCTTGCCTGGATAGCGGTATAGAGGCCGGCAATACCGGCGCCAATCACAATGACGTCAGTATGAACTTGCTCCATATCTTCGAGTGCAAAGTCTATCAAGTAACGGGGAATCCGATTCGCCATTGTCTTCACAACCTCATAGATGGAATCTTATGCTTTGCCGTATTTGAACAGAAGAGTAGCGCATGCTACTCTACTTGACCTGTAACATGCGCTCCAAAGATAACCGTGCTTTCTCGGCAACCTGCGGCGGCACATAAATCTGCGGCTGCATCGTTTCGAGGCATTTCACGAGTTTTTTGAGATTATTTACCTTCATATTCGGACAGACGAGATACTTCGTCGCGAAGTGGAATCGCTTCTCCGGGCTGTCCTTCCGAAGCTGGTATCCGGTCCCGTCCTCTGTCCCTACAATAATATCGGCCGCATCCGACCGTTTGCAATAATCGATGATGGCGGTCGTGCTGCCGACGAAATCGCCCATGGCCACGACTTCCGGGCGGCATTCCGGATGCACGACGAACGGCGCGCCCGGATACTTCGCCTTCATCTCCATGACATCCTTCACGGTCAGCATATCGTGCGTATTGCAATAGCCTTCCCATTTGATCAGGGATCGGCCGGTCTGCTGCTCTACATAATGGCCCAGGTTCTTGTCGGGAACCCAGATGATCTCCTCCGCATCCAGCGAAGCGATGACCTTCACCGCATTGGAGGAAGTACAGCAAATATCGGTTTCCGCCTTAATCTCCGCGGAGGAATTGATATAGGTAACGACTTTGGCATTCGGATGCTCCGCCTTCAGCTTCCGTAGCCCGTCGACATTGACCATGTCGGCCATCGGGCAGCCTGCCCGCTCATCGGGGATAATGACCGTTTTGTGGGGAGCCAATATTTTGGCGCTCTCCCCCATGAAGTGGACTCCGCAGAAGACGATAACGTCTGCGTCGGTCTCTGCGGCCTTCTGCGCCAGCAGAAAGGAATCTCCCCTGAAATCGGCGACTTCCTGAATCTCATCTCGTTGATAATAATGAGCTAATATGATGGCGTTGCGCTCTTTCTTCAACTGCATCAACCGTTCACGGAGCTCCTGCTTCTGCTCTTCCTTCCGTGCCAACGCCAGTGCTTCCAATGTCACCCTCCATCCACTCCTTGGCCTTGTCGTTAACCTATAATTTACACACCCCGACCCGCCGTGTCAATTCGGAATTCAGGCCCAGTTTCCCGTAAAAAAGAGCGTACCGGAAGGTACGCTCTTGCAAACGCCCGGAGGGCGGCCCATGTAAATGTGGTTATTGTTCGTCTTTCTTGTCATGCGGCGGCTCATTGTCAGCAGGAGCCTTCGGCTCCTCGGATGCCGGTTCCGCCTTCGGCGGCTCGGCGGAGTCGCCGCGATTGTCAGCAGGAGAAGATTCGTTCGGAATATCGCCTGTCGGCTGACCGGACGGTGAACCATCCCATTGCGTCGGCCCAAGCTTCTCCGGCTTGCCTACCAGATTCACCTTCACATCGCCCGTCGTCTCAATAACCGGCGTGCCGGCTTCCGGCGCGTCCGTCGATGCAGGTGTTCCCTCGCTCAGCTTGCCATTCTCGATAAGCTGTTTGATCTGCTCCAGCTCCAAGGTCTCGACCTCAAGAAGCGTATTCGCGATCAAGCTCACTTCGCGAGAGCGCTCGGTCAAGAGCTTCTTCGCGCGCTCATAGCATTCATTCATGATGCGCTGCATCTCTTGGTCGATCTCATAAGCAATCGCGTCGGAATAGTTCTGCTCGTGACCGAGGTCTCGGCCCAAGAACACTTCTCCTTGACGATTGCCGAACTGCATCGGTCCAAGCTTCTCGCTCATGCCGTATTCCATAATCATGCTGCGCACGATGCGGGTCGCCTGCTGGAAGTCGCTGTATGCGCCGGTGCCAATCTCGCCGATGAACAGTTCTTCGGCGACACGGCCCCCGAGCAATCCCGTGACTTTGTCCAGCAATTCCTGCTTCGTCACCAGCATGCGGTCTTCCTTCGGCAGCATGATGACGTAACCGCCGGCACGGCCGCGCGGAATGATGGTTACCTTGTGGACCATATCCGCATGCTCCAGGAAGTAGCCGATAATCGTATGTCCGGCTTCATGGAAAGCAACAATCCGCTTCTCGCGATCGCTGATCATGCGGCTGCGCTTCTCCGTTCCGACGATGACGCGGTCGATCGCCTCGTCTACGTCCGTCATCGTAATGTCTTTATGATTTTTGCGGGCTGCCAGCAGCGCCGCCTCATTGAGCAAGTTCTCCAAGTCGGCGCCGGTGAAGCCCGTCGTCCGCTTGGCGATCGTATCGAGGTTCACGTTTTTGTTCAACGGCTTATTGCGGGCGTGCACCTTCAGCACCGCCTCGCGGCCCTTCACATCCGGGCGGTCAACCGTAATCTGGCGGTCAAAGCGTCCAGGACGGAGCAATGCCGGGTCCAGAATATCCGGACGGTTCGTCGCCGCGATAATGATGATGCCTTCGTTGGCTCCGAAGCCATCCATCTCGACCAGCAACTGGTTGAGCGTCTGCTCCCGTTCGTCATGGCCGCCGCCTAGTCCGGCGCCCCGTTGACGGCCGACAGCATCGATCTCGTCAATGAAAATGATACATGGCGCATTCTTCTTCGCATTCTCGAACAGGTCGCGGACCCGGGATGCGCCGACACCGACGAACATTTCCACGAAGTCGGATCCGGAGATGCTGAAGAACGGTACGCCTGCTTCCCCTGCCACGGCACGGGCCAGCAATGTCTTACCGGTACCCGGAGGGCCGTTGAGCAGCACGCCCTTCGGAATGCGGGCGCCAAGGGCTGCGAACTTGCGCGGATCCTTGAGGAACTCGACAACCTCTACCAGCTCCTGCTTCTCTTCATCCGCACCCGCGACGTCTTCAAAGGTGACGCGTTTCTTCTCTTCATTATACAAGCGTGCGCGGCTCTTGCCGAAGTTCATTACCTTGCCGCCGCCGCCCTGCGCTTGGTTAAAGAAGAAGAAGAACAGGATGAACATAATGATAAATGGAATAATCGACGTCAGAAACGTCAGCCAGAGGCTTTGTTCCTCCATCTTTTTCCAACTAATCTTCAGTGACTGCTGATTATCCCCTGCATTCATTATCTCTTCGACGGCCGGATTGCTATCCGGAATATACGTTACGAACTGCTGGGATTTCGCCCCTTCTGGAATCTTGTTATATTTACCGATGACCAAATAAGCCCGACCTTCATACTGAACCGTCATTTCTTGTATATTGTTAGCCGAAAGCTCTTTACGGAACTGGTCATAACTCGGCGTGTCCGTGGCTTCATTGCCGTTGCCGATGAACTGGACAAATCCTACCACGACCAAAAAAAGAATCAGATAAAAACCAGAATTCTTGATGAACCGATTCATCCCCAACCTCCTCTCAAGGACACGAAATTATTGTATCATAGCACGTAATGCCATCACAACTTGACCAGCAAGCGTGTAAGGCGTGTGTCTTACTTGGCTTCATTCGAGTAGATCGTTGGCTTCAACACGCCTATATATGGAAGGTTGCGGTAACGTTCGGCATAATCCAAGCCATAGCCGACGATGAATTCGTCGGGAAGCACGAATCCTTTGTAGTCCGCTTCCAGATTAACGGTGCGGCGCGCCGGCTTATCGAACAGCGTCACGAGGCGAATCGAATTCGCCTTGCGGCCTTGAAGCACCTCAATCAGGTAGCTGAGCGTCAAGCCGGTATCTATAATGTCTTCAACAATGAGCACATCCCGGCCTTCTACGGATACATCCAAATCTTTGATAATCCGGACGACACCGGAAGACTTCGTGGAAGCTCCATAGCTGGATACCGCCATGAAATCCAATTCCAACGGTACGGTAATTCGCTTGACCAGATCCGCCATGAAGACGAATGCGCCTTTGAGGACACAGATGACCAGCGGGCATTTCCCTTCATACTCGCGGCTAATCTGAGCACCCAGCTCCTGGACCTTCGCCTGAATTTGCTCCTCGCTGATAATTACCTTTTCAATGTCGTTATACAATGATGGGCCCCTCCTAGAGTGAATACTGAAAACTTACATGAACGTGATTACATCATGCGGTCAGGTTGGGCGGAGCATGATCGCTGCTGCGCCGGAATATGCGCACCGCCTGCCAGCTCCAGCCGCAGGACACGGTCTGTAGAGGGCCCGACCAGCGCGGCATCCGATCGCCGCACGCCCGGCACCCACAGGATCTGCCCGTTGGCATCCGTCACGATGGGGACGGTGCCGCGGAGCGAGGGCGCGATTTTGGCATCGACGAACATATCTTGCACCTTTTTGCTGCCATTTAACCCTAAAATACGCATTCGATCGCCGTCGCGGCGGTGTCGGACACGCAGCGGCCAACACAATTGCTCCGCATCGAACAGCGCCTCCGTCTGTCCCGAGGGGACCTGCGTTCTTCTGAATGCGGCCTGAGGCGCCGCTTCCTGCGAAATGGAAGAGCCCGCTGCCCACTCTATCTGCCAACGCAGCCTGCTGCCATTCGACGGTATCGGAAGACTGCCCGATTCATATGTACGATCAATCGTCATGTCCAGCACATCCGGCCCGTTCTTATCTGGACCGATGGGTTGTCGCAGCCACAGCAAGCGGTCGTATTCTCTCCGGAATTCGACTCCGGGAGCCGCATCCGTCTTCCAGGTGGATGGCCGTTCCCGGATCGCCGCATTCCGCAGCGCTTCGACCGTGTCGAAATCAGCTTGTTCCGCTTCCCGCGTGAGATAGTTTAATATTAGTTTAATCAACCTGCGTTGTAAAGCGACATGTGCCTGAACAAGCGCCGTCCGATCAAGAACGACGATATCCGGCGGCGAGGATTCCAAAGGAACGTCTTCCCCATCCTTTACCGTCCTCGCCACGCGTTGAAACAACTGCCGCGCCTGTTCCTCCATCCAATCGTTCTCTTCCCGCAGCACATCGGCCGTGCGGCACAGGGAAGCGACCAGGCCGGGGTTCTCCTGCTCCAGCCGCGGCATTACCTCTATCCGGATCCGGTTGCGCAAGTAATCGGTCTTCGCATTGCTGCTGTCCGTCACGTAGGAGATGCCGCGCAGATGGCACCACTCCAGCAATTCCGCCTTGCGGACGCCCAACAGCGGCCGGACGAAGGAGAAGCCGTCCGCCTCCCGCTTCCAGGCCATCCCCGACAATCCCGTGCCGCCGGTTCCGCGCAGCAGCCGCATCAGCACCGTCTCGGCCTGATCATCGGCATGATGCGCCAATGCGATAACCGGCGCCTGTTCGCGGACGGCGACCTCCCTCAGGAAGTCATAGCGTAGCTGCCGCGCAGCCGCTTGCGGATTCATCTTCTGCGCCGCCGCCCATCCGGGGGCGTCGACTCGCTTCATCGCCAGTCTTATCCCGAGACGCTCCGCTTCCCGCTCGACGAATCGCGCTTCATCATCCGACTCCTGAGGACGGAACCCGTGGTGCACGTGAGCGATGATCAGCCGTCCGCTTCCCAGGCGATGTCCGGTCACGGCCGCGATGGCATGCAGCAGCAGCATGGAGTCCGGTCCGCCCGAGACCGCGATCACGATACGGTCACCGTCGTTCCACAATCGGTGCCGCTCTACGGTGTCCCGCAGCTTCTCCGTCCATTGCCGCCACGCATATTCGCTGTCATTGCCGGTATGCCTGCCCGATGCCGTCATGTCCATCCCCGATTCCTTCCATTATGTCGTGCCGACGCCGGCTCCTCTTCCCCCGACATGCCGTGCCGAGGGGACAGAATTCGATTATGTATGAATGAGCCTGCGTAATGAACCTCATAAAGATATATGTATAAATTCAATATAACACAATATGTCCCATTAATCGAAACCCCATGCCCAAAAAGCGATGCTCGCCGCAAAAAGCAGCACAGACACGGCAAAAAACCACTTCAGCCACAACGGCGTGGGGCGGTTCAGCGGTGTGCCGGTGCGATGAAGCTTCCGTATCCGTTCATGCCACAGACGGCAGGCCTCCTCCGGAGAAGCGAATTCCCCGCGCAAGGCCGGCGCAAGCCATGACTCATACGGCTGCACTCGGGGATGGGTCCGGGCGATCTCGATCAGATCCTTGATATCGCGCGTCTGCGGGAGCGTTGTCTTGATCCGTTCCCGAAGCTCCCGCTCGGCCATCATCTGAATCGTCATGACGGCGAACGAGAACAGATCATACTGGAAATCGGCGGTGCGCGATCCGGCATGCCAATACCCTCGATCATACAATTCCGTGAATTGCTTGACGCTCTTCCCGGTGGAGGTCAGACCGCCGTAATCGATCAATTCAACCTCTCCGTTATCGTTCACCAGCACGTTCTCCGCCTTCAGATCGCCAAAGACAAGCCCCTGCCGGTGCAGTTGCCTGAGCTTTTCCAGCAAGCGTCCTCCCACCACGCCATACCATTCCGGCCCATGCTTATAAATGAACTTGCGCAGACTCACCCCGGGTACATACCGCATCACATAGAACGGGATGCGTCTGCCGTGCAGATCGCAATCATCGTTATCGACGAGAAAGGGCCGGGCATGATGGCGGCCCGTGCGCCCCGACTCCGCTTGCCGTCCCTTCTCCCATGTCCGCAGCGCATTAATCTCGGACTGGAGATCGACCGAGTTCATTCCCATCTTCAGCGCATAGGCAGCGGTCCGCCCTCCGCGCGCCTGCGCCGCAGGCGGAAGATAAGTCACCAAATACACGACTCCGTTGGCCCCGCGGCCAAGCCGTCGCTCAATTCGGTAGACGCGCCCGTTCCACACTCCCTGCAGCACGGTTCCCGCTTCAACGCGAAGCGCCGCTGCCTGCGCATGATGCTGTTCGGTCTCTATGTTATACGATGTAGTCACTCCACATCCCATCCGTTCCTGTTCCGTCTGAGGCGTGCGACGCCAGGTCGCGATCCTGATTCGCCTTGCCTCCATCATATTGATAATAGTCGATCACTTTCAAGAGGGCAGGTCCCGTCGGGGTCGTTCCCCGCATATTCAACCGCTGGAACAACCGCTTCGCGCGGCTGAGATCGTCGGTCCACTCCATATCCAGCACGGCCTCTTCTCCGCCGTAAGGTCCGGGGAAATGGAACACGCTCAACTCGCTTTTGCCCGCTCTAGCCTGAAGGCTCAGCATCAGATCCCGTATCGCCTCCTCTACTGCCGGGAGCTTCGGCTTCATGCTTGCGCTCGCATCGATGAGCAGAGCGACGCGCAGCGGCGAATTCTCGCTCAGTTCGTCCATGACGCGCACCACTTCCGATCGCTGCTCCGGCGGAAGGGCCTCGAATTCGACGTTCTGCTCGGCTCCGAATATTTGACGCAGTTCCTTGTTCACGGCCTGATGAATCGTCTGCACCACCGTCTTGCGCGTCATCATCTGGACCGTCTGCGACAGCTGGTGCGACTGGACAATACGGCTTATCCCTCCTCCGGCACGGGCAATCTCGTCGATCTCCCGCGCTCCAAGCTCGCCTATCGTTCCGTAATCCACAATGCCGACGACGTTAACCGAGATCCCCCGCTCCCGAGCTTCCGCGGCGGCAACGGCAGGCTGAATGCCCACATTGGAGCAGCCATCGGTTATCAGTAGAATTTGCTTCATTTTCGATTCCGCACATCCTCTCTTTACCGAATCTAGCACGAGTACCAGTTCAAAAAGGCCGGTTTTCAGCGCCAAGAAGGTCGCCGGAGCCCGAAGCGGCACGGACCTTTTGAACTACCTCTTCTAGTATTTCCAAGGAAAAGAGAGTTTACACCCCCGCTGGCCATACGGGAGGCGGAAAGTCAGAAGCCGCGGCCGAGAGATTAGCTGACTGTCAGCGGCCGCTCGACACGGTCATGCCCATTCCAGTGCAGCGTCGCCCATTGCGGTTGATGGCGGGCAACTCGCGTCACGACGACGGTCATGTCGTCATCGATATGGCCGCTGGCATGACGGATGACGGTCTCCAGGAGAAGATCGGCAATCTCCTGCGGGTCGTCCGTCTCCATCTCGCTGATCAGCCGCTTCATCCACATCTCCTTATTAACGGCCGGCCCGGGAGCATCGAAAATACCATCCGTCATCATGATCAAGATATCTCCCGGCTGCAAGGCGGAATCAATCAGCTCGAAGTCGATATCCTGTATAATACCTATCGGCAAGTTACTGCCGGATACTAAGCGGACGTCTTTGCCGCTCTTGATGAAGCTGGGCGTGGACCCGCTCTTCATGAACGTTGTCTTGGCGGAATACAGATCGATGATCGCCATATCGACCGTCGCGTAGATCTCGTCCGGCGATCGCAGCGCCAGCACGGAATTGACGGACTGAATCGCCAGCTTCTCATCAATTCCCGATTGCAGGAATTGGGACAAAAGATTCAAGGCTGTGCTGCTCTCCATGCGGGCCCGCTCGCCGTTGCCCATCCCGTCGCTCAGCGCAACCGCATACTTCCCGCTGCCGAGCTCCAGCGCGCTGAAGCTGTCTCCTGACAGCATATCCCCTCCTTTGGCGGCCCCGGCCATGCCGGTCTCCACCTCGAATGCCTTCGCCGAGACGAAGGTGACCATGCCATGCCCGTCGGTTCCGGTTAACCTCTCCTCTCTGACGGCGATATGCTCGCCCAATATATCCGACAGTAGCGGCGCAATGAGCTTCCGGCACTCATCATAGCCGTCGGTGAAGGAATGAACCATCTCAATCTCGATCCGTCCGGGATCCAGCGATAAAATATCGACGCGGTGCACGGACAGTCCGAGCTCCTCCATCGCCTGCCGAATCTGCTCCTCCTGCATGAACAGCTCGCGTCCTTCGCGCCGGATTTCGCGGGCTAGATCATCCATTACCTGAGAGACGCCAGCCAATTGATCGGCCACGAAATGGCGGCTGTCCAAAATCTGCTTCTGCCAATGCTCGTCCAGCGCCCGCCTGATCAGATGCTCCCTCATCAGGGCAAGCACTTTCGGCGCCTTCATGCAGTGGCTCCTCCACGTCTGGGGCAGCTGCTTCTCCTTGTAGGAGACAATCTCGGTATCCTGCTCAATCTTGCTCATCATCTGGTTCATCATCGTCATCGTCTGGAGCGGCTTATGGTTCCAGCAGGCCTGCTGCCGCGGGCAGCCGAGACAGGTGGACGCCGTCACCGTCTCGATCATCCGGCTGCGCTCCTCTTCCGCTGTCGGAGGTTCGCCGGTATGGGCGGTCTGCTTGAAGCTGCTGGACAGCTGCCGGAACACCTCCGAGAACTGGGTCACCCGTTCCGCCGTCAAATCGCGCATCCGCTTCGCATATTCATGCTGCGATTTCGTATGCTCGTTCGTTCCCGGCACATATTTGGCCAGGGTCGCGCATATCGATTTAGGAGTAAGCAAAAACAGCGCCGCCGCGGCGATCGTCTCCCAGGTCGATGCCATCACCTCCATAGGAGGCCCGAGGTAGACGGACAGAATCGCCGTCCCGAGCAGCATGCCGAATGCCACGGCCCAGCGCTTGCCGTCCTTCAGCAGTCCGGCGAGCAACCCGGCAAAGGCCAGCACGCTCATCTGCGTCAGCGAGTTCGGCTCGGCCAAGCCGAGAATCAAGCCAAGCACGACGCCGACCGAAGCGCCAAGCGGGGCTCCGCCGACCAGGGCGAACAGCAGCACGAAATAGCGGGAGATGATGTGATCGATCTGCAGGGACTGGACGGTCCACCCTACGGCGCCGGTCATAATGGAGGCGAGAAGAATCATCAGGCAGATCATTTCCTCCACCCGCAGCGTATAATTGCGTTTACTCATCGTCAGAACGGGCAATGCTTGTATAAACACGAGGGTCAGGACGAGTCCGAGCACGGCATCCGTCATATCCATCACGAGGGCGTACCAGGTCAGTGATGTCGACATAAAGGTCACGAACAGCTTGACGAGCAGCGTGGCGGCGAATACGATGATCGGCGCCATGTTCATATCGGTCCGTTCATACGCTTTCAAGCCGCGGTACATCAGTACGATCAGCAGCAGCTGCATGCCCATCATGAGCGAGATCTGCTCCGGCGCGAACAAGCTTCCGGCCAGCAGCGCCGTCCCTACCCAGGTTGCCAGCTCGCGCCGCGTAAAATAGACAACCGCGAAAAACGCAGCGGCGAACGGAAACAGCTCATTTAAGATCATGGCCCGTCCCAGCAGAAACCCGATAAGTACAAACATGAAGGTCCATTTCCGCGTGCCAAGCACCCGCTTGAATCGTTCCAGCCGCCATTTGTTATGTGGGAGGCCCCATTCGCCCTCACCTTGCCCCCCGCTCTGCCAGCCTTTCTTCGGAAATGGAATCACCTTTGTCTTACTCATGCCAAGCACCACCTATTCTCTGAAATGTGTGCCTCTCATTATAGAGAAGGAACTGGAAATAGTTTGTCAGAAAAAGGAGTCCCGTCCAAAAAAATTTCCGACATCAGTTGAGCCGGGCGCGAGAAAACGGACAAGCCTGTGCGCGCAAGGGCTCGCCCGGTGTAAGCCGGCATGGGGACGACTGAACGGTTGTCATTTTTTTGCAGTGCTGGAGTTGCCCGCCGTTCGGAAATAAGGGGAAAGGATACGGAATAGCGTAAGAACATGTCGTAACCATCCCGACGGTTGACAAAAATAGTGGCGATGGAAAAATGAATGCGATGAATCTGCCATTCCGTCACAATGTGGAGACTGCGGGCGCGAATGGCGCGCGGCGGAAGCTGTCGTGAAAGCGGGGGAGCACGATCGGGAGGCCGGGAGGCCAAAAACCATTGCGGACGCTGGCTCAGAACTCAGGCGGTTCGCCGGATCCCAGTGTGGGATCTGCGCGGGGCTCAGGCGGGTCGCCGGATCCCGCTGTGGGAGTGCACCACTCCTCAGGCGGGTCGCCAGATCCCAGTGTGGGAGCCGCGCGGTACCGGTGCAGGCCCCAGGGGCAAGTCCCGGGAATCGCAGGAACCGGTGGCAGTGCCTGCCGAAGTGCCGAAGTCAGCCCGAGACGGCGTTCCGTAGGGGCCGACCCGGCCGGGGAAGAGGGCGAGTCCGGTTCATCCTATCCTGATTGCTGCAGATTTGCAGGATTTCGGTTGAAGGCCGTTGTGCAAAAATCGAATCCTGCAATAGTGCATCAATTTGTTCCATTTCAGCCCAAATCCCGGCAATTAGGAGCAAAATGATGTATTTTTGCATCAATGCTAGCCCACAGGCTATGAAATGAAGGAAAATGCTGCAGATTTGCAGGATTGCATTCGCCCGCCCGGCAGCCCGCCCTGAACCAGACCGGAAGAACCGCAGCCCGACAAGCAAAAAAGCCGCACCACCGGGTTCCCGGTCTGCGGCTTCGTTAACTTGGTCATTTATTACATGCGGCGTGCGCCACGGCCTCCGCGCTTGGATTCCGTGTTCTTTTTCAAAGACGAGATGCGCTCTTCACTGTCTTTAAGGAAGCGCGACATTTTATCCTCAAAAGAAGCGAAATTAGGCTTGCGGCCACCCCGGTCGCGGTTACCAAAGCCGCCTCTTCCTCCCCCGTCTCTCGGACGGTCTTGACGAGGTCCTCTTGGCGGTCTCTGCTCCGATGCTGGCTTATCCACTGTCTGCTTGATAGACAAGCCAATCTTGCCGTCCTTGTCGACGTTAATTACTTTGACCGTGACGATATCGTCAATCTTCAAATGGTCATTCACGTCCTTGACATAGTTATCGGCAATTTCAGAGATGTGAACCAGTCCCGTGACACCTCCCGACAGATCAACGAACGCCCCAAAATGCGTAATGCCTGTCACCTTGCCTTGTAACTTGGTGCCCACTTCGATTGTCATAGAATAAAATGTTCCTCCCTTAAAATGTTAAACGGCACACCGCTTCGTTACCGAAAGCAATGCTTATGTCGTGATTATACTGTAACCGCACCAAGTGGTCAACCGACGGTTGTCCCGATATGGCGCCTATTCCTCGTGCTTGCGGATAAGGACTTCGTCCGGAAGCAGCATCCCTTGACTTCTCGCAATCTGAAGAATATATTCCGTCGTATTCAGGCGATCGACTTCCTGCTGAACCTCGTTCCGCGTCAGCTCGGCATCCTGCTTCTTCTTCTCCTGAACCTGATAATCGGCTTTGAGCCCCTCAATGGCAGCAGCCTGGTCGATGTACGTATACAGTCCCCACCCCGCAAACACCACCATAAACCCCATCCACAATCGCAATCTTCGCTTGGCTCCCGCCATTTTGTTCTCACGAGTACGGTCCGGTGTCCGGGACGCAGACATACGCACACCCCCATTTTCAATAGAGTCGGATAAACGAATTACCCGTTACTTCTTATGATGAAACAGGCGCAGCAGACGAGCCGCCTTCGCTCTTCCCGATGCCACCCATTGATTCATTCGACGCATACCAGAAAATACCTTCTCCTTGATCCGGCAAAGCCGTTCCGTCATCCCCAACCGTTCCCAGATCGGGAGGATGAGCGGCCGGAAAATCCATCGGACCAGCAACCATAGCGGCTTAACACATTGTAGCACAATTTTTCCGATGAACATAGCGGCCGACAGCAAAAACGCGCCTAGACCTTTTGTAAAGATCCATAAGCCCTTGACCGGCAGCACGAGCACAACATAGAGACACCGGCGGATGAACCGGGAGATGGCCAATATGGCCCGTACGAGCCACGTCACGATGGCGACCGTGACCTTGCTGAGAAGGATGACATACAACCACGCCCCGGCGGCCAGGCCAAGAAAGACGTAAAATCGAAGCTCTCCCTGATTGCCCTTCACGAGCATCTGAAACACGAACAGCGTCGCAGCCAGCCAATACATCAAATCCAGCAGCGGAACCGTCCACCGAGGGAAACGGAATTGTCCCGCTACGACGCGGTAGCCGTCAAATACGATGCCCAGCGCCAAGCCGCTCAGCATCATGAGCAGCATGGTCGTCCATTGTACGTATAGACTCACTTGAATAACTTCCCGAAGAAGCCTTTGGATTTATCGTGCGAGCTCGCATCCAGGTAGGTCAGGGAGTTGACCGTGCCTTCAATGGCGACTTGTCCTTGTTCAAGGCTCAAGTTTTTGATATGAAGATTGTGGCCGCGTATCGTCAGGAACCCGCACTCGGTATCAAGCAGGAACTCCTCGCTGTCGAAGCTTTCCACTTTGCTGACCCCGCTAATCTCCAGCAGCTTGCGGTTGACCATTTTAATCTCCTGGCGCTTGGCCGTTGGCTTGTTCAATTCCATCATGGCATGTACCTCCTTCTCAACACTAGCTTATGAAGGGAATGCCGGAATAGAACTTCAACGCGGCCACTCTTCCAATAATTCTATAGCAGCGGGGGATCGAACCAGATTTATTGATCCGCCTCTATTACCGGTTGTCGACCGTTTCCGGGTACAGATCATGATTCATCAGGCGATAAGCCGCCATCTCTTCGTATTTCGTGCCGGGACGGCCGTAATTGCAGTACGGATCGATAGAAATGCCGCCGCGCGGCGTGAACTTGCCCCATACTTCGATATATTTCGGATCGAGCAGCTCGATCAGATCGTTCATAATGATATTGACGCAATCCTCGTGGAAGTCGCCATGATTGCGGAAGCTGAACATATACAGCTTCAGCGATTTGCTCTCGACGCACTTCCGGTCCGGAATGTAACTGATGTACATCGTCGCGAAGTCCGGCTGCCCCGTCATCGGACAAAGACTGGTGAACTCGGGACAGTTGAATTTGACGAAATAATCGCGATTCGGATGCTTATTGTCGAACGCCTCCAGCACATGCGGCGCGTAGTCGGTCGCGTATTCCGTCTTCCCTCCGAGATGCTTCAGCTGCAATTCGGCTTCGTTCCTCCCTGCCATGCGATTTGCCTCCCCTTCTTTATCGGTTCTTTCTGCTTCATGTATAACCGTTCCGGCTCCTCGCCGGGGCGAGTCCTGTCCGGTCGGCCTGACGACAGGCCGGCTGGCCGCGTCATACGCCGCGTCGGTTGCCCCATACGAGCGTGTGAAGCTGCGGCAGCACCCGCACCCGGTTCAGACGCGGATCGGCCGCGACCTGATCGATCAGCCATTCATACCGGCCGAGCAGCTTCCGGATCAGCTCGCGGTCATCCGAGCTCCGCACATCGTCATTTCCCGTCTGGAGGACGAACGGAATGTCCGGGTAACGCTCATGCATGTGAATAGCATACGCGAGATCCCGCTCGTCGAAGACGACGATCTTCAGGCACAGCCCCTTCCGGTCCGCGCGATCCCGCAGCCGGCTCACGATCTGATCGAGCCTCGCTTCATCGGTGTTCATGCCGGAGCTGGGCGGCTTCGGCGAGAGCGTGACGTCATCGATGTCCAGCAGCCAATCCTGCCACCGCGAGCCCTGCGTCTCGACCGCGGTGCGAATGCCGTGCTCTCCCAGCAGGCGAACAAGCTCGCCGATGCCGGGAATCAGGACGGGATTGCCGCCCGAGATCGTGACATGATCGAAGCGGCCGGCGGCGAGCGCGTTCAGCTCCCGCAGGATGTCTTCCGCCGTCAGGCTGCGAATCTCCTCCTTCGCCGATCCGTCCCACGTGAAGGCGGAATCGCACCAGGAGCAGCGGTAGTCACAGCCAGCCGTCCGGACGAACATCGTCTTCCGGCCGACCAGCATGCCTTCGCCCTGTACCGTCGGCCCGAACAGTTCAAGCACCGGTATCGTCATCGCTCCATCCACTCCCGTCTCGCTTCGGCATAGCTGGTCGGCGTCTCGTAGAGGCGGACGAACTCGACCCGCCCGCCTTCGCATCGGGTGCGGTACGGCTCCTCGGCCAGCGCGGCGCTCATCTGTTCATATAGCCAGACGACCATATTCTCCGCGGTCGTATTCATCGGAGGCAGCGTCTCGTTCAAATAGCGGTGATCGAGATAGGGCTCCATTCGATCCTTCCAAATCTCCTTGATGTCTCCGAAATCAAGCGCGATGCCGATGTCGTCCGGATATCCGCTCAGCCCGAACACGGCTTTGTACGTATGGCCGTGGAGGTTCTTGCATTTGCCTTCGTAGGCGTGCAGATGATGCGCCGCGTCGAAGGCGAATTCTTTGCTGACGAGTACGCGGCGCTGATGGTAGCGCAGCGACTCGCGGGTTATATCGGTTCCGTATTGCTGCAGCTTCTCGACGATGCGGAACGGGCCCGGTCTGTTCATGCTCCGGCCCCCGCCTTCTGCGCTCTCTCGGCGAGATAGCTCTCCAATCCGGCCCGCCGCAGCTTGCAGGACGGGCATTCGCCGCAGCCTTCGCCCGGGAGCCCGTTATAGCAGGTCACCGTCTCCGTGCGCACGAAGTCGAACGCCCCCAGTTCATCCGCCAGACGCCAGGTCTCGGCCTTGTTCAGCCACATGAGCGGCGTATGAAGGACGAAGCCATAGTCCATCGCCAGATTAAGCGTGACGTTCAGCGACTTCACAAAGACGTCCCGGCAATCGGGATAACCGCTGAAGTCGGTCTCGCAGACGCCCGTCACGATATGCCGCGCGCCGATCTGCTTCGCGTAGATCGCGGCGAACGAGAAGAAAAGCAGATTGCGCCCCTCGACGAACGTGTTGGGGAGCTCGCCCTCCTCCTGGGCGATGCCGATATCGGCCCGGGTAAGCGCATTCGGCGCCAGTTGATTGAGCAGCGTCATATCGAGCGCGCGATTCGGCACCTGCAGCTTGGCTGCAATCCGCTTCGCATGCTCCAGCTCGCTGCGGTGGCGCTGTCCGTAGTCGAACGTCACCGTCTCGACCGCATCGAATCGCTCCAGGGCCCAGAACAGGCAAGTCGTGCTGTCCTGCCCGCCGCTGAAGACGACGACCGCCTTCTCCTGCGGCTTGCCCATGACGGCTTCGCCCGCCGCCCGCTCCGCGGCAGCTTCCTTGCGGTTCATTGCATCATTCATCCTGTGTCCATCCCTTCTTATTCCTCTACAGAACAAGACGAAGGCATGTGCATCGGTCCATTCGAAGCAGGGGCGACGGCCTGCGCCGCTTCCCCCCGCCTCCATAAGCACAAAAAAAGACAACACCAAGGGAAAGCCATACCCATGCGGATGCTGTCAGCCTTAGTTTTTTATAGAGGGAGATTGCGAACCTCTCCCGCCGGGCTACCGGCGGAATGTATTTGGTTATACGTCTATTATAGGAAACGGGAGGGTGAGATTCAAAGGCTTATTTTCCCTCTTGTCCCTCCTTCGGCCGCCTGTTCCGCTTACCCGGAAGGCCTCCTCCTGGACGTCAAGGCTCAGCCATAGATACGAAGCCAGCCGAGGACCGCCTTCATGCAAGCGCAAGAACGGCCCTCCCCCGTTGTCGGGAAAGGGCCGTTCTTGATGGATTCTTGGCGATTACCATTCCAGATCCTGCGATCGCGGAATAGGCTCTTCCTTCAGCAGCGTGTACATGCCCGCCGCTTCTTCCTTCTTCGTCGTCTCCTGAAGACGCTCGATTCGGACAGTGACGAGCTTCTGCCCGAACTGAACCGTAATCTCGTCTCCCACCTTGACGGTCGCGCTCGGCTTCGCTTCGCGGCCGTTCAACATGACGCGTCCCTGTTCGGACACATCTTTGGCTACGGTGCGCCGCTTAATGAGCCGCGAAACCTTCAGGAATTTGTCGAGACGCATTATTTTACAGCTTCTTTAAGCTTGTTGCCCGCTTTGAATGCCGGAACTGTCGATTCCGGAATTTCGATGGTGTTGCCCGTTTGCGGGTTGCGGCCCGTGCGGCCAGCGCGCTTGCGAGTCTCGAATGTGCCGAATCCAATCAGTTGCACTTTGTCGCCTTTGGACAATGCGTCGGTAACTTCGCCGAAGAAGCCGTTCAATACCGCTTCTACGTCTTTTTTGGTCAATCCGCTTTTCTCCGAGATGTTGTTGATCAAATCTGTTTTGTTCATGTTTATTGGCCTCCCAATCCTATTAGTCATTCAATAGAGTGTGTTGGCTCGCGGGCTGATGCCGGAGTCGCAAAATACAATCCATGTTGTATTCTCGCATGTATGTATTCTTGCTTTGCGAGTAAAATCCTCCCCGGTTACGGCACTTTTTCATATTTTGACGAAAAATAGGGTTATCAGGCCGCCGACCGCTCCGGTCAAGGCTTCAGCAGCTTCGCTTCCTGCCACCACTTCTCCATTTCTAGTAAATCAGTCTGGTCAAAAGATTTGCCGTTTATACGAAGCTGTTCCTCAATATATTGAAAACGGCGAATAAATTTGCGGTTCGTTCCCGTCAACGCTTCTTCCGGGTCGGCTCCCAGAAATCTTGCCGCATTTACTGCCGCGAACAGCACGTCTCCCAGCTCCTCTACGGCATGCGCACGGTGCTTCTCCCCGCCCTTCGCCGTCTCTGCCATTCTGATCGCCTCTCGCAATTCTTGCAATTCTTCGGCCAGTTTGTCAAGTACATCCTCGATCTGATCCCAGTCGAAGCCGACCTTGGCCGCTTTATGCTGCAGCTCGCGGGCCTTCATCAACGCCGGCAAATCGCGCGGCACCCCGTCCAATACGGACTTGCGTTCCGCGCCGCGTCCCTTGCGCCGCTTCTCCTCGGCCTTCATCTGCTCCCAATTGCGGAGCGCCGATTCCGAATCGGCGGCCGCCTTGTCCCCGAACACGTGAGGATGGCGGAAGATGAGCTTCTCGTTCAGGCCCCGAATGACATCATATGCCGAGAAGGTCCCTGTCTCTTCCTCCATTTGGGCATGCAGCATGATCTGGAGCAGGACGTCGCCCAGTTCCTCCTGCATGCCGACGGGATCGTCATCGTCGATCGTTTCCAGCACCTCGTAGGTCTCTTCGATGAAGTTTTTGCGAATCGACTGATGTGTCTGCTCCCGATCCCACGGACAGCCTTCGGGACTGCGCAGCGTCGCCACGATCTCGTGCAGCTTGTCGAACGTGCCGTTCAGCACCTCGTCCGCCTCCGAACGCGGCACGTAGATAAGCGACAGGTTGCCGTAGCCCTCCAGCCGATCCAGCTCGTACAGCGGCACGCGGCGGATCTCCTCCTGCCCCTCGACGCCGAGCGCATGGGCAGCGATGACCTCGTAATCGTCCGGATATACTTCCATCAAGCCCAGCTTCACTTCGGAAGCCGTAAACGTATCATACACTTGTCCGATAACGGTGTGCAACCGGGGATTGAGCATGTATCGCTTCAGTCCGCTCGCATCGAGCAGCTGGAAGCCTTCGATCGGGTCGAAGCCGAGCCGGATGAAGGCTTGATCCAGGAAGCTCTCGCCACCCCGAATCTCGAGCCGGATGCCTTCGGCCGGGCATCGTTCGGCCAGCAGCTTCACGGTGGCCTCCGCCACCATCGGATGGCCCGGCACGGCGTAGACGACCGAACCGCCATCCTGCGCCGCCCCGATTAACGTCCGGGTAATCTCCTCGTACACCGCCGGGAAATCGTCCTTCGCTTCGTATACCTCGTCGAATGAACGGTACGCCGTCCCTTCTTCCTGCAGCAGCGACATTACCGGATGGCGCTCCGTACGCACATACAGCCGCTCTGCCCGGCGGAGCCGGTTCCATGCGTCCAGCGACAGCTGTCCGGCGTCGCCGGAGCCGAGCCCGACGACCGTGATTGTTCCTGACATGGGAATGCCTCCTTCGTGTCGAGGTTCTCCCCGGGGAGAACCGTCCGTTATCTGTTCCGCGGCGCGATCTTGGCCGCGATTCGGGCCAGCGCCGGGCCGATGCGCGGCAGGGCGGCCAGCTCCTGCGGCCGCACGAGGCCGAGCCTCAGCCCCAGCCCGGCGAAAATAAGCGCGCCGAGCGGTACGCCGCCGGCCACCGCGAGCAGGGCGCCTGTGCGGCCGCCCAGGCCGAGCACCGCCGGGGCAAGCGCGCCGAGGCGCGCCGCCGCGGCCATGACGGCGAGCGCCAGCGCCAGCCGCGCGGTGCGGGCGCCCCAGGCGGCGAAGCTTAGGCCGCTGGCGCGGCTCAGCGCGGCCGCATTCAGCGCCGCGGCGAGCGCGAGCGAGGCGGACGCGCTGATGGCGGCCCCGGCGATGCCATAGGCCGGGACCAGCCACAGATTGAGCGCCGCCTTCACGCCGGCGGCGAACAGCAAAATAAGGGCAGGGGCGCGCACGGCCCCCATGCCCTGCAGCAGCGCGGCGGTGACGGCCTGCAGCACGCCGCTGACCGCCGTCGACGCGATCCACACGAAAGCCGTCATGCCGGCGGCATCCGTGTAGAGGGCCACATTGATCGGCTCGGCCAAGGCGATCAGCCCCGCCGCCGCGGCCCATCCGATCAGCCACGTCCAGCGCAGCGACGAAGCCAGCAGCTCCCGGAGCTGGGACGCATCGCGGCGCGCGGCGGCGGCCACGGCCGGCACGAGGCCGACCGCGAGCGAGCTGGCGACCATGGTGACGAGCTGGACCAGCGGGAAGGCGCGGCTGTAGACGCCGAACTCCGCCAGCGCGCCGGCCTCGCCGAGCCCGTGCCGGGCCAGGAGGCGCGGCACCGTGAACACGTCGACGACGTTCACGGCCGGCATCACGATCGCGCCGAGGCAGATCGGCAGGGCCGTCCAGGCCAGCCGCCGCATCCATGCTCCGGTGGTCGGCGAAGCTGGCGGGGCGGACAGGTCTCCCCTCGCCGAGCCAGGCAGCCTCGCATCCTTCGGGCTGGTCGGCACCGATACGGCCCGGGCTTCCCGAGCGGCCGAACGGTGCTCCCTCCACCGGAAGCAGGCCATCGCCGCCAAGCCGCACACGCCGCCCGCGAACGAGCCGAAGGTGGCACCGGCCGCAATCGTCTCCTCCGGCGCTTCCCGGCTCACGTAATAGAGCAGGAGCGCGATCATGACCGCCACCCGGCCGGTCTGCTCCGCCACCTGCGAGACGGCCGTCGATTCCATCCGTCCCCGCCCCTGATCATAGCCCCGAAGGGCGGCGGCGAGAGGCATGACGAGCAGAGCGTAGGCCGAGCTGCGTATCGCCGGCACAGTATGATGGTTGCCGATCCAGGAAGCGACCGTCTCCGCTCCCCAGGTCAATCCGAGAAAGCCGATAACGCCGGTGAAGCTCATCAGGAGACAGGAGGCGTACAGCACGCGGGCCGATCCCTGCCCGTCCCCCGCCGCTTCGCATTCGGCGACGAGACGGGCCACCGTGACAGGGATGCCTGCCGAAGCGATGACCATCAGCAGCACATAGAAGGGGTATACGGCGTTGTAGATGCCGAAGACACCGTCGCCCCCGATGTTCTGCAGCGGAATTTTCTGCAGCGTGCCGATGATCTTCGACAGCACCGCCGCCGCGCCCAGCATCAAAGCGCCGGACACGACCTGCCTTCCTGTTGTACGCTCCATGCTCGTCTCCCGCCCATCCGAATCCATTGGTTGCCGCTGCGTCAATGATTTACGCGCGTTATAATGTACACGTATTATATCATAGACCGCTGCTGCGGACAGGGCGGGGCCTTCCGGAACAAAAAACTCCCGCTTCAGAAGGGCGCACGCCTTGGGGCGGCCCTTCACGAGCAGGAGCGATGCACCGCCGGAGCGGATTATTGTTCCATTTGTTTTCCGAGGAAGCCGGCAGCCGTTTCCGCCATTTTTACTTCCATCTGACCCATCTTGACGCTCTCATCCCGGTTCAACAGCACGACCGTTCCGATCGGATCCCCGCCCGATACAATCGGCGCAGCGACAAAAGAAGACAGCGTCTCCTGATGATCCTTCACGATCTCATAATTGCCGGAATTCGTCTCCAGCACCGACTTGCGGTTGTCCATGCAGTTTTCCAGCAGCATGCCGATCTGCTTGTCCAAAAATTCCTTCTTCGATCCTCCAGCCAGCGCGATGATGGTGTCGCGGTCGGAGATCATCGTGATGTGGCCTGTGCTTTCATACAGAGACTCCGCATATTCCTTGGCGAAATCGCCCAGTTCCCCGATAGGCGAATATTTTTTGAGGATGACTTCCCCGTCGCGATCAACAAAAATTTCAAGTGGATCTCCTTCGCGAATACGCAGCGTGCGACGAATTTCTTTGGGAATGACCACGCGTCCGAGATCATCAATACGACGAACAATACCAGTAGCTTTCATTAAAGGTTGCCCCGCTTTCCAAGATTAGTTTTAAAGGTCAACTGGATTATTGTTTTTAGGAGAGATGCGGTATAGTTTCAAACTCTGACCATAGTATTCATCTGCTCCCAACTTCTTATACATTTCATGATACTCCGTTCATGCCCCGTTGACTGCAAAGCACTTCACATTTTTCGACATTTAACGACATATTTTCTCCACTTTTCTCAAAATTTTCACATTTATTTGTCGTTAACACTGGATAATTTTATCCTAAAACTCTGTTTTTGTCGAATCTTCGCTTGTACTAGGACTTTCTCCCTAGAGGGCCACAAAAAAGAGGCTGTCCCCGACACCGGGGACAGCCGCAGCTGGTGAATCACTTTATTTCGTGCCTTCCGCCTTGTCCTCTTTCTTGTCTGTTGCCGCGTTGTTGTCCTGTGGCGTCTCGGTTTTCTTGTCGTCCTGCTTCGTGTCCTTCTTGTCGCCTGTCGAGTCGGCCGGCTTCTCTTCCTTGGATGCGTCCGGCTGCTCCCCGGTCTGCGGCAGATCGATTTTCTTAATGATCTTCTCCAGGTCTTTCTCCATGAAGTCGTTCATCAATTCCGATGCGGCACGGGTGCGCAGCGACGTCTTCTCGGTGTCGGCCAGCTTGTCGAAGGTCTTCTCCGCGCGGGCTTCGACCCGCATGACATGGTAGCCGTAGTCGGTCTCGACCGGCTCGCTGATCTCGTTGATCGGCAGCGTCAGAGCCGCCTCCTTGAATTGAGGTACCCAATTCCCTACCGCCACATCCTTGTACAGGCCGCCGTTGGAAGCCGATCCGGTGTCATCCGAGCTTTCCTTGGCTACCTTCGCGAAGTCCTCGCCCTTCTTCAGACGGGCTTGGATATCTTTGGCCAGCTTGAGCGCATCTTCTTTTTTGCGTTCTTTGCCATCCTTATCCTTGAACCCGATCAGCACGTGGCGAACCGTCGCCACCGTCAAGTCCTTCTTGCTCTTCTCGAACTCGGCCTTTAGCTGTTCATCGGTGACCTTGTCATTGAAGTCTTGAACGACCGTCAGTATCCGGGTCATATATTTCGTCACGTCGGCCTCGGTCAGCTTTTGGGCATCCAGAAGCTTCTTGAACTCCTCATCGCCCGCCTGCTTTTTCATCAAGTCCAGCTGTTCCTTGGCCTTCTCTTGGCCCGTTTTCTTTGCTTTGTCGGACGCTTTGCCCTCCAGATACAGGTAAGCGATCTGCTGCTTCAGGAAATATTCCTTGAACTGATCCATGCCGACGATTTGCTCATATTCCGGATAGAACACGAGCATATTGGCCATTTCCTTCTTGAATTCGCTCTCGGTCACTTCTCCGCCTTCATAGGTCGCCACCACTTTGCTTCCACCCTCCGATGCCGCCGTTGTATCTTTCTTGCCGCATCCCGCCAAGACGGACAGCGTCAACACGGCAGACAGCGCGAGCAGCAGCCATTTTTTGGAGCGCGTCTGTTTATTTTGCAACATGTTGTAATTCTCCCTTCGCTTTGATCGCGTCTGTAGCTTCAAGCATGAACTGCTCCAATTGCATTAGCAGCTGCATTCCATCCAACCCGCGCGCATTGATTTTCACTGTGCCATGCTCTTCGCGATCGACGGCGATGCGCCGATCGATGCGGGCCGCAATCGTTGCCAATTTCTTACGGTCAAGCCATGGTTCAGCCGAAGGGTGGACCTTCATGGTGACCGTATCCCCGCGCTGCACGATGGATTCCAATCCATACTGCTTCGCATGCAGCTTCAGCCGTGCGACGGCAAGCAGCTGCAAGACGGCAAGCGGCGGTTCACCAAAGCGATCGATGAGTTCATCGCGCAATTCTTCGACTTCCTCCAATGAGGCGAGACCGGCAACTTTTTTGTAGATCTCGATCTTCTGAATACTATCATAAATATAATTCGGCGGCAAATAGGCGTCGATGTTGAGATCGATGAGCGTCGACAGCTCCTGCTGGTCGCGAATGGCGACACCGTCCAGCTCGGCTTTGCGCTTGTTGATCTCATCGGCGAGCATCTGCGAGTACAGATCGAAGCCGACCGAAGCGATGAAGCCGTGCTGCTCCGCGCCCAGCAGATTGCCCGCGCCCCGAATCGACAGGTCTCGCATCGCGATCTTGAAGCCGGAGCCGAGCTCGGTGAATTCCTTGATCGCTTGCAGACGCTTCTCCGCGACCTCGTTCAGCACTTTGTCGCGCTGGTAGGTGAAGTACGCATAGGCGATCCGGTTCGATCGCCCGACGCGCCCGCGAAGCTGATAGAGCTGAGACAAGCCCATCTTGTCCGCGTCATGCACGATAAGCGTATTGACGTTCGGGATATCCACCCCGGTCTCGATAATGCTCGTGCTCACCAACACGTCATACTCGCCGTCAAGGAAGTCGAGAATCGTCTTCTCCAGCTCCGTCTCTGACATCTGGCCGTGACTCACCGCCACTTTCGCGTCCGGCACCAGCATCTTGATATGATCCGCCATCTGATGGATGCCCTGCACCCGGTTGAACAGGAAGTATACTTGGCCGTCCCGCGACAGCTCGCGCTCTATCGCTTCTCTCACCAGCGAATCGCTGTACTCCAGCACATACGTCTGAACCGGGAAGCGGTTCTCCGGCGGCGTCTCGATGACAGACAAGTCCCGCACGCCGAGCATCGACATATGAAGCGTCCGCGGGATTGGCGTGGCCGTCAGCGTCAACACGTCCACATTCGTCTTCAGCTTCTTCAGCTTCTCCTTGTGGGTGACACCGAACCGCTGCTCTTCATCCACGATCAGCAAGCCGAGCTCCTTGAACACGACATCTTGAGAGAGCAAGCGGTGCGTCCCGATGACGACATCGACGACCCCCGTCTTCAAGCCCTTGATCGTCTCGTTCTGTTCTTTGCGCGAACGGAAGCGGCTCATCACCTGAATATTGAACGGATAGTCCGCGAAGCGCTCGCGGAATGTCTCATAATGCTGCTGGGCCAGGATCGTCGTCGGCACGAGGACCGCCACCTGCTTGCCCTCGATAGCCGCCTTGAAGGCGGCGCGGACCGCGACCTCTGTCTTGCCGTAGCCGACATCGCCGCACAACAGCCGATCCATCGGCCGCGGCAGTTCCATGTCCTTCTTAATCTCCGTGATCGCCCGGAGCTGATCCCTCGTCTCCTCGTAGGGGAACAGATCCTCGAATTCCTGCTGCTCCGGCGTATCCTTGTCGAAGGCATAGCCGGAAGAGGCTTGTCTAGCGGCATACAGCTTAATCAGATCGTCGGCAATGTCCTTGACCGAGGATCGGACTTTATTTTTGACCTTGGTCCATTCCGTTCCGCCCAGCTTGTATATTTTCGGCTCCTTCTCCTCCGAGCTGACATAGCGCTGGATGAGATGGAGCTGATCGACCGGCACGGACAGCTTGTCGCCGCCGGCATACATAATATGCAAATAGTCTTTATGGATGCCGTTGATCTCCAGGGTGCCGATGCCGATATATTTGCCGATGCCATGATTCTGATGGACGACGTAATCCCCGATCTTCAGCTCGGTGTAATTGCGGATGCGCTCCGCATTGTCCATCTTCATGCTTGCGTCGGCGCGCCGCGTCTTGCGCTGCTTCTGGGAGAACATCTCGCCCTCGGTGATCACGACGAGATGGATCGAAGGCAGCTCGAAGCCCGACTGCAGATTGCCGGTCATGATTGTCGGCTCCGGAATCTGGTAATCCTGCAGCACCCGGCGCACCCGTTCGACCCGCTCCGGTCCGTTGGCCAAAATGATGACGTTCGCTCCGGCTTTTTTCCACCGTTCCATCTCGGCCTTGAGCACATTCATCTGCCCGTGGAAGTTCTGCATCGTCCGGCACATGACATTGACGATATTCTGCGGCTGGGTGTGCGGGACCTGGCGCAGGAACAGCGCCATGAACAGCGTCTGGAACGGTCGCTTGCCCATAGCCGCGTCAGCGGTGAGGCCAACCTCCAGCGACGGCAGCGATTTGCCGTTCTGCAGCAGATGCGTGGTCCACTCCGCTTCATCGCGTTCCAACTGCTTGGCCGTCTCCATAACCCGGGCCGGCTCGTCTACCAGCATCAGCGTATCCTGCGGCATGTAGTCATAGAGCGTATGCCGCTCCGGATAGAGCAGCGACACATATTTATATATTTCGCTGAAATACGATGCGCCCCGCAGCCGCTCGATATCGTGCCCAATCTCCTGCTGCAGCTTCTCCTTCACCTGGCGGTCGGTCATGCGGGCCAACTGCTCCTCCAGACGTGCGGAAGCCGCTTCGGCCGCCTGGGCGAAGCGTGTCTTGTCGGCAATCCATTCCTTGGCCGGCGGGATGGCCAACTCCTTCAGCTTCTCCACCGAACGCTGATCGGCCGCATCGAAAGAGCGAATCGAATCAATCTCGTCGTCGAACCACTCGATCCGGTACGGATAAGGAGAGGTCAGCGGGTACAGGTCGACGATGCCGCCCCGGACACTGAATTCTCCGGCGGCTTCCACCCGTTCAGTCCGCTCATAGCCGAGAGAGACCAGGGATTCCAGGAAGGAATCTAGCTTCACCTCGTCGCCTGCGGCGATCATGAATTGAGAGGATGCCATCGTCTCCCGGGCAGGCAAAAACCGCCGCAGCCCCGCATACGGAGTTACGACGATCCCGCGGAATCCGCGGGCGATGCCAGTCAGTGCCTCTATCCGCTGTGCGATCACTTCCGGACTGGAGATAGCCGCTTCCGCAGCGACCAGCTCATTCGCCGGGTACAACAATACTTGGTCCGCAGACAAGCATTCTTGCAGATCCTCCGCCACCTTCTGCGCAGAGAACATATTGTGCGTCACGACCAGCAGGGGCCGCTCCAACTGATGATGCAGAGCAGCCATCATGACCTGCCGCGTCGAGCCGGCCAGGCCGGATACCAGTTGCTCCTTCATTCCGCTGCGAATGCCTTCGACGATGGAGTCGATATCCCGCTCTCCAGATAATGCTTTCATGAGTGCGTTTAACAAAGGACAGGCCTCTCTTTCTTACCCGCGTAATCATATTTTCAGGGTTATAGTATTCGGTCCATCCAAAATAAGCCTCGGCGGCAAGCCAAGGCTGACGTATCTCCGCATGCAACAAGCTGTCATTGCAAAGGCGATGACAGCAAGGACAATTCGGGGTGCATCTGGATCGCTTCTGTACAAAAATCGCAAGTCATTCGCACCGTTACGTCTCCATTGGTATGAACCTTAATATATTCATGGCGCTCCGCCTCAGTCAGCAGATGGAAGCCGAGTCTCGTCTCGTCGATCCCGCTCCCTTCGACGCGCCCGATTAACGTATGACAATGTTTGCAGACATAATTCACAGACATGTATATGCCCCCTATCGCGAGATTATACCGATTCAGTTACTCAGTATGTCCCGGATAGGGCCGGTTTAGCCGGGTTACCCGTTAAATTTGGCCATAGTCTGATCAAAAGAATGGGTCAGCGCGAATTCGACCGCATCGCAGGTTTTGTCAATGGCCTCCTCCAGCTTGTCACGCTCGGCCTTCGCGAAGGGCGACAGGACGTAATCCACGATCTCGCGCCCTGGCTGCGGGCGGGAGATGCCCATGCGCACCCGGTTGAACGACTGCGTGCCCAAGTGCTGAATGAGCGACTTGATGCCGTTGTGCCCGCCCGAGCTCCCTTGATACCGCAGGCGGACCTTGCCCAGCTCGGTATCCATATCATCGTACAATACAATCAGGTCGGCCGGATCGGTCTTGTAATAATCCATATAGGCTCGTACCGCCTCGCCTGATAGATTCATATAAGTCATCGGCTTCATCAGCACGATTTTCTCCGTGCCGACGCGTCCTTCGCCAATCAGGGCTTTGCATTTGCTGTCGCGCACCTGAATCTGATGGCGCTCCGCCAGCCTGTCTATCGCCATGAAGCCGATATTGTGGCGCGTGGTTGCGTACTGCGTGCCCGGGTTCCCGAGCCCTACAATCCATTTCAAGACGGCTCCTCCTTTATCAATGCCGATAAGGGTTACTTCTCTGACCCATGGTCAAAGACGTAACCCTTACTATTCAGACTACCTGTGATTATTTCCCCAAGTAACGTTGCGACATACGCGAACGCTGTTCTTATTCAATCTCGAACAGCTTGCTGATGGACAATTCTTCATGAACGCGGATAATGGCTTCACCCATTAACGGAGCAACCGACAGCACTTGCAATTTGCTGGAAGGATTCTCATGCTTGATTGGAATCGTATCCGTCACAATGACTTCTTTGAATGGCGAATTCTCCAATCGTTCCATCGCAGGGCCGGACAGGACCGGGTGCGTGCAGCAAGCATACACATCCTTCACGCCCGCCTTCACCAACGCGTTGGCGCCGAGCACGATCGTGCCCGCCGTATCGATGATGTCATCGATAATGATCGCGGTTTTGCCTTTGATATCACCAATAATGTTCATGACCTCACTGACGTTCGGCTCTGGACGGCGCTTATCGATAATCGCCAGCGGCGCATTCAGGAAGTCGGCCAGCTTGCGTGCTCTTACGACCCCGCCATGATCCGGCGATACGACCACAATATTTTCCAACTGCTTGGAGCGGAAGTATTGGGCCAAGATCGGGACTCCCAGCAAATGATCCACCGGAATATCGAAAAATCCTTGAATCTGTGTTGCGTGCAAATCCATCGTAATGACGCGATGTGCGCCTGCCGTCTCGATCAGATTGGCTACCAGCTTCGCTGTGATCGGATCGCGGGAACGAGCCTTGCGATCTTGTCTCGCGTAACCGTAATAAGGAATGACAACGTTGATGCTCTTGGCGGACGCCCGCTTAAGCGCGTCGACCATGACAAGCAGCTCCATCAGACTGTCGTTGACCGGATCGCATGTCGACTGGACGACATAGACGTCGCAGCCGCGAACGCTCTCGGAGAGCTTGATCTGAATCTCGCCGTCGCTGAAGCTCGTCGTCACGGCATCTCCCATGGGAATGCCGATGTACTCGGCGATTTGATGCGCCAATTTTGGATTGGAGTTGCAAGTGAATATTTTCAACTTGGAATCACAATACGTCATGATTTTGAATAACCCTCCGTGCCGGTTCTTGTTCATTGAAGTTCTACATTTCCGTTAATGGCAATGCGCGTTCAAGTCTATCAACTTAATGCTACCCTTTACGGGAGCTTAATGCAACTGTTATCACTAGGAGTTCCGTTCTTTTTTTGCCTTCGCGCGGGCGCGGATCTTGTCCGCGTACCCCGGCTTATTCGTCTGCCGCTCACGGGCAATGGCAAGATCGCCGGCAGGGATATCATGCGTAATGGTTGATCCGGCGACGACATACGCTCCATCGCCCACCTTGACCGGAGCGATCAGGTTGACGTTGCTGCCAATGAACGCGTCGTCTCCGATCTCGGTAACGGACTTATTATGTCCGTCATAGTTGACGGTAATCGCCCCGCAACCGATATTGACATTTTTCCCTACCTTCGCATCCCCTATATAGCTTAAATGCGATACTTTGGCATGATCGTCCAGAGACGCATTCTTAATCTCCACGAAATCGCCGACCTTCACCTGCTCTCCCAGCTTGGCGCCGGGACGCAGATATGCAAACGGGCCGATGCTGCTGCCGCTGCCGACGGCCGCCTCCTGCAGGACCGATTGCTTCACGTGCACGCGATCGCCGATGACCGAATCGGTCACATCGCTGTTCGGGCCGATCACGCAATCTTCCCCGATGACCGTGCTGCCGCGCAGCGACGTGCCGGGCTCAATGACGGTATCCGCCCCAATCCGGACACCCGCTTCGATATACGTCTGCGCCGGATCGATAATCGTCACGCCATTCACCATGTGGCGCTTGTTGATCCGTTCCCGCATCAGCCGTTCGGCCTCGGCGAGAGCGCAGCGATCGTTAACGCCAATGGACTCGGCTTCGTCCGCCGTACAATAGGCTTGTACGATCTCCCCTTGCGATTGCAAAATACCGATGACATCGGTCAAATAATATTCCTGCTGAGCATTATGATTCGTAATGTGCTCCAAGGCGGCGAACAGCTTCTCATTGTCGAAGCAATACGTGCCCGTATTAATCTCACGGATGCGCTGTTCTTCCGGCGTGCAGTCCTTCTGCTCAACAATTTTCATGACCGAACCGTCTGTTCCACGGACCACGCGGCCGTATCCGGCCGGCTGATCCAGTTCAGCCGTCAAAATCGTTGCCGACGCTTGTGCGCCTTCGTGAAGCTCCATCAGCTGGGCCAGCGTCTCGGAAGTGACCAGCGGAGTGTCACCGCAAATGACGAGAGTCGTTCCCTTCTCCCCGTCCAGAAGCGCCTTGGCTTGCTTCACGGCATGTCCTGTGCCAAGCTGTTCGGCTTGAAGCGCGAACTCTGCCCGTTCGCCCAGATAGCTTTGAACCGCTTCGGCGCCATGCCCCACAATGACAACAGTGCGTTCGCAGCGCACCTGCTCCACCGCATCGAGTACATGGCCCACCATCGGTTTGCCGCACACCGGATGAAGCACTTTATAGAGCTTAGACTTCATGCGTTTGCCTTGTCCGGCGGCAAGCACAATGGCTATTCTTTTCAAAGTGTCCAACCTCCTGCTCTCCCTTTGATTCCATAGAAGAATATATCTCATTATGAACAAAAAGAAAAGAGAGCCCCCTATGATTGGCTCTCTTTCTTTGCAACCCCATAATTACCCAGACGCTTACGCGCCTTCTTCAATAACTTCCTCTTCCGTTGCCGCACGCTCGTATTCAGCCAGTACAGCAGCTTGAATTTTCTCGCGTGTTGCAGATGAAATCGGATGCGCAATATCGCGGAATTCGCCGTCCGGCGTCCGTTTGCTTGGCATGGCAACGAACATGCCGTTGTTACCATCGATAACGCGGATGTCATGAACGACAAACTCATTATCGATCGTAATGGAAGCGATTGCTTTCATTCTCCCCTCTGTGTTGACGCGGCGGAGTCTTACATCAGTAATTTGCACGTGTGTTCACCACCTTTTTCCATCAAGACTTGGTGTATAATTCCACACGCGCAACAAAAATCCTTCTTATTTTTGCCACAAAAAGCGCTTTTTTTTGAAATTTTTAACGCTCTTTAACGGTTTCGACATGCTTCGATCTATATCGTAGCGATCAGTTCGATTTCGACAAGCACATCTTTGGGAAGCCGCGCCACTTCTACGGTGGAGCGAGCCGGCTTATGGGATCCGAAATAAGCTTCGTAAATCCCGTTGATTTGAGCGAATTGATTCATATCCTTGAGGAACACGGTCGCCTTGAGCACCTTGTCCAAAGAAGTTCCTGCCTCCTCCAGCACGGCCTTCAGATTGCGGAATACTTGATGGGTCTGCTCCTCAATACCGCCCTCGACGAGCTGGCCCTCCGCAGTCAACGGTATTTGACCGGAGGTAAATACAAGCTCGCCCCATCGCACCGCTTGGGAATAGGGACCGATCGCCGCAGGAGCCTCATTCGTCGCTACAGGAACTATTTTTTCAGACATGGCGTTTCCTCCTTTTCATCCTGAACCTCTGATGCCTTATTTCATTCCATCGAAATAATTGCCTGGCTGAACAACAAGCTGGCGGCCGCCTGGGTCCTTCGTTCCAACCCGGACCAAGGACACATAATCATGCAGCAGCCGTTCTTCCTTCGGCACGTCTTCGGATTCGACCAGGACCCCGACTCCGGCCACCATCGCATTGAACTCATGCAGCAGCTCGATCATGCCGTGAACCGTTCCGCCCGCGCGCATGAAATCATCCACGATCAAAACGCGCGATCGCTCCTTCAGCGCCCGCCGGGCCAGGGTCATGGTATGAATGCTCTTATGCGAGCCGGATACGTAATTGATGCTGACAGCCGATCCTTCCGTGACGACATGGTCCCGGCGCACCAGCACCACCGGCAGATTGAGATGCGCCGCCGTTGCGTAGGCGATAGGAATCCCCTTCGTCTCTACCGTCATGACGACGTCGATCTCCCGCCCTGCGAATGCGGAAGCGAACATGCGTCCGATATCATTCATGAGCGCCGGTTGGCCGAGTATATCGGTGATGTAGAAATAACCGCCGGGCAGTACGCGATCAGGCTGCTCCATGACGGTGCATAATTCCTCGATGACCGGAAGAGCCTTGTCTGGACCGCACTTCGGCATGAACTTCACGCCTCCGGCCGCTCCGGCAAGGGTTAGCAGTTCCCCCGTCCCTTCCTCTTCGAGCACTTCCTTGATAATCGCGAGATCTTCGCTGATGGACGACTTGGCCGCACCATAGCGTTCAGCGAAGGTCGTGAGTGGAATGAGCGTATGAGGCTTCGTCATCAAGTATTGCGTCATTTCAACCAAGCGGGCGCTGCGCTTCATTTTTTTCATCGTGACTCCTCACTCACAAAAACCGAATATTATAATGTAAATATTACATGAATGTACGTCCATTATCAACAATTTCTCAATATGTCAAGGCGCTGGGCCGCATGGCGTGAAGCGGGCACCCGCTCATGCACTCGCAGGCCGCCCCTAAGCGTCAGCTCCCCTGTCGCGAACCGAGCAGGCGGACCGCATAGACTTCCTTGCAGAAGCCTCTCAATCCGTTATAAATTCTCGCTATCTTCGACTCTCTCGAGACAAGGCCGAATACGGTTGGCCCGCTGCCGGACATCAGGACGCCGTCGGCGCCAAGCTTCACCATCGCGTCCTTCAGCTGCTGCACCTCCGGATACAGAGGCAGGGTCACGTCCTCCAGCACATTCCCGAGCGAGCGGCATACCCCATAGAAGTCATGCCCGTCGATGGCCTGTACCATAGCGGCCAATGAGGGATGTTCCTTAATTCTATCGGCGCGCAAGCGGCCGTAAATATCCGCGGTGGACACATTGATCGGCGGCTTGGCCAGAATAACCCAACACTGCGGCGGATTGGCTATCGGCTGCAGCCGCTCTCCTCTCCCGCTCGCAATGGCCGTACCTCCGGTGACGCAGAAGGGAACGTCCGAGCCGAGCTCCGCCCCGAGCGCTTGCAGTTCCTCATCCGGGATGCCGAGGCGCCACAGCCGGTTCAGACCCCGCAAGGCCGCCGCCGCGTCGCTGCTGCCCCCCGCCAATCCGGCGGCGACGGGGATTTTTTTATCCAGGTGAATATATACGCCCTGCTTCACTTCATACCGTTCCTTAATCAGCTTCGCCGCCTGGAACGCCAGGTTCTTCTCATCCAGCGGAATGAAGCCGGCCTGGCTGGAAATGATAATGGTGTCGCGCGGCAGTTCCTCCATCTCGAGACGATCCGCCAAATCGACCATCGTCATGACCATCTCTACTTCGTGGTAACCGTCGCTGCGTTTTCTCAGCACATCCAGCAGCAAATTGATTTTGGCCGGCGCTTTCTCGTATACCTTCACTCACGTTCACCCTTCTTTATCCTACGGATCGCTTAGGTTATTATAACAGACTCTAATGGCCAAGTCATTCACGACAGCCGGAGCCTGCGCCCCAACAAAAAAACGAGCAGGTGAAGTGCGCCTGCTCGCTAGGAATGAAGAGGAAGGATCATGATTTCTTGGCTGCCGCTTGCTCGGCAAGTTGAATGGCACGCTTGACCATATCCCCGGCGTCCTTGGCACGAATGGCACCCCACCCGTACTCCTGAACGGTGTCATAGAAGCCCAGGTCTTTGGCCAGCTCCGTCTTCAACTCCTCGGACATGAAGCCGCTGCGTCTTCTCCGGCCCATCGCCATACCTCCTCGCAAGAACCCTTCCGGATTCATGGGTATTGTGCAATTCGCCGCATGCTCCCGCGCACGCGGTATGTCTATAATGTGGGTCGTTCTCCGCACCGTTATTCGTTCCGCGGCGATCCGAAATATGGAATAACAAAAAGGCAGCCCCGAAGGACTGCCATCCAGTTCGCTTAGCCGCGAACATATTCAATCTTCATCTCGCCGTTCTCGGCGCATACGGTTACTTCGACCGTATCGGTTAATATATCTGCATAGCTGTAGGATACACGCTTGAACGCGTTCTGATCCTGGTCCAACTTGACAATAAATACAGAAGGGTAGGTCTCTTCTAACACGCCCGTGCGTTCGATTGTCTTACGACGGCCTCCATTCGCACGAAGCATAATCTTCTGCCCTACATGAGCTTCAAGACAGCGTCGAATTTCAAACAGCGCGTTTCTCGCCATTTCAGCCACCACCTCTTTCCTTGTCCATTATAAACAATTCCAGAGGTTTTGTCAAATTAACAAATAATTATAACAACAAGTTTAAATTAATGTCAATGTGTTTTTTTGCCCAAATGGTATAACATATGATGAAAATTCGTTTTTTATTCAAATAACGGACGGTGTAACCTTCAAAGTCGATAAATCCTTCCATTTCGGCATGCCGATCCGGTAGCTTCCTCTCGTCTCAATCCCGCCGACCCCATCGATTCCCGACATCGTATGAGGCGAAATCTCCGCGATCTTCACCGTGTCTTTGACCGGGGTGTAGGAGGCCCTGACCGCTACATAGACCGGATCAAGCGCGTGAATCATAATCCGCCCGGGTGAGCTGGCGAAGTTGGCCCCCGCCTGAAGCAGCGCTTCAAAATGGGATTGGCATGCACCCGCCACAATCGTCATCAGATCGAGATGGCGTTCGAACTGCCTGGCAATGTGAACGGCATTGACGAAGTTCTGGGAGTTTTTGTAGCTTTGCAGATTGTAGAGATCGCGCTGCTTCAGCTGCTTGAGAACGCCGTCATGGCCTGTCAGCACGACGATGTCGGGCTGGACCACCGGCAGCAGCCGGTACAACGCGTCTGCCATATTCGCTTCGGTCACGTAATGACCCTCCGCAGGCACCCGCAGCTGACGATAGATCGCCATGCTTTTCTGCAAATAATTCGGATCTCCGTCCAAGTGTAACACCTTGCCGGGCATTTCGAAATAAGCCGATGAATGGACCGGGTCAGCCATTGAGATTTCGGCCTGCTGCCGTTCCGTCTGTCTCCGGTTCTTCTCCTCGAGCGCTTCCACCGACTGCAGCATCTTGATATGAGCTTGGCGTGTCCGCCGCTTCACGGTTGACTCAGGCACTCTCACCAGATCATGAACCGGCGAGTCGGCGATGAGGCGGTAATCCGTGCCCTTGATGATTGCCTCGTCTCGATGGACCGTCTCCACACGGAACGTAATATCGCCGCCATAGGACTTGCGTACAACCAAATCTCCTTGCTTCATAGGATCGATCACCTCTCTTCGACCATCCTATGGGCAGATGCATCATTTGGTGATCATTGTTTTGGCGATGCGGCATCCTTCCCGTCCTTGAACCGCTCATGAAGCACATTGCTGAACCGGGCAAATTCTTGCAGCGACAGTGTCTCTCCACGGCGGTTCGGATCGATATCGGCATCCGCGAACGCCTGGCTCAGCAGATCCGTTCCGAATGCCGTGGCGTATTTGGCCTTCATATTGTTCCACAGGGTCTTCCTCCGCTGAGCGAAGGCCCCCTGGATGACCTCGAACAGGAGCGCTTCGTCCCTCGCCTCTACCGGCGGCTGCTCGCGGATGCGCAGCTTGATGACGGCCGACTCCACATTCGGCTGCGGAATAAATACGGAGGGAGGCACGGTGCATACCAGCTGCGGCTCGCTGAAGTATTGGACCGCCGCGCTCAAGCTCCCGTAATCCTTCGTTCCGGGTTGGGCCGCCATCCGTTCGGCCACCTCCTTCTGAATCATGACGACGATATTTTTGAGCGGGAGCCGTTCCTCCAGCAGCTTCATCAAAATCGGGGTCGTCACGTAGTAAGGCAGATTCGCTACGACGCTGACCTTGTCCATGGCGTGGAACTGTTCCCGGAATAACTCCCCCAGATCGACCTTAAGCACGTCTCCGTGAACCACCCGCACATTCGGATAGGGCTCCAGCACTTCGCCCAGAATCGGAATCAGGCGCTGATCGATCTCCACTGCCGCCACTTGACCCGCCTGCTGAGCCAGCTGCTCCGTCAAGGCTCCAATTCCCGGCCCGATTTCCAACGCGCCTGTCCTGCTGTCGAGTTCGGCTGCGTCGACGATACGCCGCATAATATTCATATCGACCAAAAAATTTTGGCCTAGGCTCTTCTTAAATGCAAATCCGTGCTTGCGCACAATCTCCTTCGTCCTCGATGGCGTTGCGATATCAATCGAAGGCTTGTTCATTCTGTCGTTCTCCTTCCGTACCCGTTACGATATGTGCAGAAGCCTCCTGCTCGTCCAGTCTGGCCAGCGCCGTCTCGAATTCCGCCCGGCCGATCTGGAACATGCGGCATCGCTTCAGCAGCTGCTTCGCATTGCAATATCCGATGCCGAGAATCTCCCCCAGCCGGTTCCGGCGTTCCGCCGCTCCCGTCTGGATGGTGAGGCCCGCTTCCACCAAATCGGCCCACTCAAGCTCTGCATCGGCCTGCGGCATCTCGGTCCTGACTTGGGCCAGCGCCGCCCGAATCGCCTCCGGGGAGGCGTTCTCCACGCCAAGATCCCCCTTGGCTATCGCTTCATGCCGCGGCAAGAAGGCGTGCTTGCAGCCAGGGATCCGCTCCGCGATCTTCTTCCGAATCCGTTCCCCGGCATGATCCGGATCGGTAAATATGATGACTCCCCGCCGTTCCTGCGCCAGGGCGATGCGCCGTATCGTCATCTCGCTGACGGCCGAGCCTCCCGTCTCGATCGTATCGGCTTCCACGGCCCGCTGGATGGCTACGGTATCATCTTTCCCTTCCACTACAATCACTTCTCGAATCACAACTGCTGCTCCTCTCCGTTCCCGCTGCGCCTCTATGTAAAAACACAAAAGAAGAGGGAATTCCCTCTTCTTAGAATGACATAAAACGTTGTATCTTACTATATGTTATAACGCCGCCCTAATTCAATTCCGGCTTCACCGGACCGATAACGTACACCGTGTATCCGTGTTTGCGGCCGAATTTGCGGACGGTGCTGCTGCTGTCGAAGTAGACATCAATGATGTTCCCCTTGACTGCGCCGCCGGTATCTTCGGCGCGGCGGAATCCGATGCCTTCAATGTACACCCACCAGCCGAGCGGTATGACATCCGGATCGACGGCGATGGTGCGGCCTTCGGAGACGATGGCCCCGGATGCCGTCTTCGAGCCTGCAGAGCCCTCCTGTTCGGTATAGGCGGTCAGCTCTACGTTTTTGAGCACTTTTTTATAGTTGAAATCAAGGCTTCCGTTCGACAGGTTCCCCCCGCTGGCGGACAGTACGGCGACTTCCGGCTCTTTTTTGGTGCCGTAAGCAACGATTTGGTTCACTTGCTTCGTCTTTACCTTTTTGTCCACCATTTTGGAATACACGAGCTTGCCGTCCTCGTATACCTTCTCGATCTTCTGGATCACCAGGCCTTCCTGGCCTTTTTGCACCGTCTTCGTCTTGCCCTTCGCCAAGCTCGGATCGGCTTTCTTTACTGTCCGGAACGGAACCTTTACTTTTCGCTCCTCGACATTTTTGCGGACATCGATAATCCGGATGTCCATATTTTCCGATACGGCGGTCTCTTTCTTAGGGATGACCTTATCCTCCGCTTTGACGGGTATATTCAATGCGATCAATGCTTCATTCACTGATTTCTTTGTGGTGTAGTGCGTCGCTTTCTTGCCGGCCATCACGATATTGACCGGCTTGGCGCGCTCGATGATGACCCGATCACCATCGGCGATTTCCGAATCCAACGGCTTCGATACCACATCATGGGCCCCAACGGCTATCGCGTGCTCATCCAAAACATCGCGCAGCATCGATTCCCGGGTTACCAAAGCTTCTTCCCGTCCATCCACATAGACGGACAGGGTCTTCTTGGACGCGCTGTACTGAAATAATACGGCTATCAAGGTAATTACAACCGCCATAACGATGATGACAGAGACGATACGAACATTTTCATGCTTCCATCGCATTGCGAGCGACATGCTGGATGATCGGGGTTCATGGGTTTCGTCTTGAACGAGCTGTCCCACTTCTCGGTCCTCCTTACATAGTCCCGCCGTCGAGTGTTACGCATGATTTCTGGCTGACGCGACTATTTGAAGAATGTTTACGAAGCAACCTTGCGGTTCCTCCGCACCAACACCAGTAACGGTTGTTCCTCACCTCCTGTTTCTTACACCTATGACGTCTTTCTTTTCTTTATTCAAAAAAAGAAGATTTCAAGAAAAAACAAAAGAAGCCTAGTGCAAGAGGCGACTCTTTCATGGCTTCTCATTGAAACCCAAACGTCATCAGTCAAGGACGCACGAGGACCCCTCTCTCCGTACGCTGACGAGGTTAGCTGTCGGGTTCGGGCTGCGAGAGTCGCCCTGTCGCTGCGAACCGGCTCATGGCTCGGCTGCACCGAATTCACCCCAAGGAATCAATCCACGCGTTCAGCCAGGCTATAGATGCCGGCCAACACGCCATTTGGTTCCCCCGCTCTCCACTCAAGGAGATTAAGCGATACTGGTTGGTTGGAACAATATTCAAGTTTTCGTTTCGAACATCTGTGAGAAATCATATCGTGTTTGTAATCACCTTGTAAAGACAGTATCAATTCCGTTTTAAGCGAAAAAGGGTTAAAAAAAAGTAACAATTTCGCATTTTCATAATGGAATCCACTTATTTGGTGGCCTACATCTTTATTTCATCGGTTTTTCATCGCTTTTCATTGTATGTCAAAACATGTCAAAGCATTTTCAGTCGTCATTCTGCAAATTTCTTCAAATTCCATTCCTTTCAATTCAGCCGCCGCTTCGGCAACGAGACGAACATATGCGGACTCATTCCGCTTTCCTCGAAATGGATGCGGCGTTAAATATGGGGAGTCCGTCTCGACCAGCAGGCGGTCATTCGGGATACGGACAAGCACTTCCTTCGGCTGCTTGGCATTCTTGAACGTAATCGGCCCTCCAAATGAGATATAAAACCCCATGTCAAGGCACATTTTAGCCGTCTCCCAGCTTCCGGAGAACGAGTGCATGATGCCGCCGACCTCGCTGGCCTTCTCCTCGCGCAAAATCCGGACGACATCCTCATGTGCCTCGCGGTTATGAATTATAATCGGCAGCTTCAACTCGCGGGCAAGCCCGATTTGTTCCCGGAACACGCGCTGCTGCACATCCTTGGGGGAAGTGTCCCAATGGTAGTCAAGCCCGATCTCCCCGATGGCAACTACCTTCTCATGCTGTGTCAGATCGGCAATCCACTGCATGTCCTCGGGCTTCATCGTGATGGCATCGGTGGGATGCCAGCCCACAGCCGCGTATATAAACTCGTATTTCTCCGCCAAGGCCATCGTCGTCGGAATCGTCTCCCGGTTGAACCCGACGTTTACCATTTTCGTGACTCCCTGCTCATAGGCTCGGGCGATGATCTCCTCCCGGTCGGCGTCAAAGGCTTCATTATCTAAATGGGTGTGCGTATCAAATAGCATTGAAGTCACTCCTTCATGATGATGTATGCTTGTCTTCCCGAATGAATATCCGGCTTGCTGCCGTTCGGGTTCGCTCCCCGCCCTCTTAGATGAAGGGAAAAGCGGTTGTTATCCGGTCTCCCCCGACAGGAACAGCTGCCTCACATCGGCCGGCAGCGCATGCTGAACGGCTTCCAGCTTGTCCTTCGGAAAGTAAATATAATGCTTCCCTCTCCGGATGCCGCTAATCGAGCGGACGATATCCGATTTCTTCGACAGCTCCATGACGCGGCCATACGGATCGAGCAGCAAAATATGCTGCTGCGTCGGTTCATCCCCTACCCGGTACACATCGTACGGATTGTCCGATGGGGAGTCGAACATCAAGTCATACTCCGGATCGAGTCCCGCTTCCGCCCAGACTTGGGACAGGCGGCGCTCCGTCGCTTTATCCAATTGGTCCGTTTCAATATATTTGTATAGTTTACGCTCCATGAACCGCTCGCACAAGTCGGCCAACCGCTCGTCCTTCTCCAGGCGCCATTGCATGAACGTCGTCTGCACCAGAGCTTCATCCAGCTGCAAATAATCCGCGGTTCCGATCGTTCCCTCGAACAGCGAAGTAAGCGGCGGCAAAAAGAACTGAAACGCAAAGCCTTCCCGGTACAGCTCCGCCGCGCGCTTGAAAATATGACGCAGCAGCATCTCGGAGCTGCGGGTCACCGGATGGAAATAGACCTGCCAATACATCTCATACCGGGAGAGCAAGTAATGCTCCACCGCATGCATGCCGCTCTCCTTCACGACGATGCGATCCTTATGCGGGCGGAGAAGCCTTAATATGCGATCGAGATCGAAGGTGCCGTAATTGACGCCGGTGAAATAGGCATCCCGCAGCAAATAATCCATCCGATCGGCATCGAGCGGTCCGGATACAAGATTGACGACAATGGGAGAGGCGTATGATTTGCGAATGACGGATGCGACCTTCTCCGGAAATCCGGTATCGATCCTGGCCAATACGCGGTGGATCTCGGTATCTTCCAATATAATACGGCAAGTCCAGTCCTCGTGGAACATGCCGAACGCCTCTTCTATCGAGTGGGAGAACGGCCCGTGCCCCACATCATGCAGGAGGGCGGCGCACAGAGCGAGCAGCCCTTCTTCTTCGGGCCAGTCCGCATAACGGTTCCGTTCGAATTGAGAAATGATTCGGCGGGTAATCTCATAGACGCCGAGCGAATGGGAGAAGCGGCTGTGCTCCGCCCCATGGAACGTAAAATAGGAAGTCCCCAACTGGCGGATACGACGCAGCCGTTGAAATTCGCTCGTATTGATCAGATCCCAGATTGTCCGATCTTGGACATGCACATAATTATGAACCGGATCCTTGAACACTTTTTCTTCTTGCAGCATCATCATTCCCTCCTTGGTCTCCTGTGACGGGTTCAGCGCTGATAAGGCTTCGGCATAACAATCCACTATAAAATGACATCCGTTCCATTTCGACATCGTTTTCACATTTGGCCAAGTTGTCGAAATTGGGCGGATGCGTCGTACCCGATTGCCATCAGGTAACATATAATACCACTAAAGCGTAAAAACGGGAATAGATACGTTAAAATCAGTTAAAAATCAGATAAAAAATTAATAAAAACCATAAATTAGCATAAAAATTATCCATTTTATAGGTTGACTAATATGGGAATGGTTGGTACGATAATAAACAGTCAATCAGAAAATTGTCGAATCATGACACATTATGTAATTAAGAGGAGAGCGTTGAATATGATGAAGTCCACTGGTATCGTTCGCAAAGTTGATGAACTGGGTCGTGTCGTTATTCCAATCGAGCTTCGCCGCACCTTGGGCATTGGTGAAAAAGATGCGCTGGAGATTTACGTGGATGGAGAGCGCATCATGCTCAAAAAATATGAGCCTGCCTGCATCTTCTGCGGCAATGCAGAGAACGTTACATACTTCAAAGGAAAAATTGTTTGCCACGAATGTATATCTGAAATCCCTCAACCTGTGACAAAATAAAAAAAATAGGTTATAATAGCACTAATCAACTTGTTAATTCTAACCTTTTTCATATCTTCCTTGGTGCCTTCATGGTTTAGAACCCGACCATGAAGGTCTTTTTTTTGCCTTGGAGAGGATGTTCCGAAGGCCTACAGACCCGGTTGCCGGCTTGCGCCGACGTGCAGCCGCAGGTAACCATGCCTTAAGGCCCCGGCTTCGGGACCCTCCTGCCCGGCTCATGCGGATGAGCCGGAATCACCAATTAGTCTTCTTCCCGTTTATCCTGCAGCAGCGCTTCATAGATATCCCGCTTCGAGATGCCTCTGTCTTTGGCTGCCTGCTTCATGGCCTCTTTTCGGGTGCTCCCCTGATCCTCATAATGCGCCACATGCTCCTGCTCGCTCAGCCCGCTCCACCAGACGGCGTCCGCCCCTGCTCCCGGCGCGCTGGCGCCGCCTTCCACGACGATGCAATACTCTCCGATCGGAGGCTTCTCCTTAAGAAAGGCCAAACAATCCACAATCGTCCCGCGCACGAAATGTTCGTACCGCTTCGTCAGCTCGCGCGCCAACGCGGCGCGACGTCCGGAACCGAATGCTTCGGCCATCCGTTCCAGCGTCTTCTCTACCCGATGCGGCGATTCATAGAACAGCATGGTGCCTGCCTCACCCGCCAAGGAGGCCAGGATGTCGGCGGCCCGCTTTTTCTCCCGAGGCAGGAACCCGACGAAGGTGAACCGGTCCGTCGGCAGCCCGGAAGCGATCAGCGCGGACAGCGCCGCATTCGGACCGGGGATCGGGATAACCGGCAGCCCCGCTTCGATCGCCATCGCGGCCAGATCGGCGCCCGGGTCGGATATAGCCGGAAGCCCAGCGTCGCTCACAAGGGCGATACGCTTTCCTTCCTGCATCAAGCGGGTCAGTTCCGGTCCGCTGGCCTGCTTATTATGCTCATGATAGCTGTATAACGTCTTACCCTGAATCTCGAAGTGGCTGAGCAGCTTTCGCGTCTCGCGCGTATCCTCTGCCGCGATAATATCCGCTTCCCGGAGCATTCTCACGGCCCGATACGTTATATCCTCCAGATTGCCAATCGGAGTGCCCACGAGATACAGGCATCCCCCTTCATCTTTCCCCTCATAGCTGAATTGCTCATTGATCTCCATATGACCCATCCTTCAACTGCGGCGACTTGCCGTAATAGATATCCATCAGTTCCTGGCAATACGTATTTCCTTCATTATAAACGATTAACGGCGGGAGAATACGCACGTCCGGCTTGCCGTCGCGCACGGCTTCAATGAGCGCCATATTCGCTTCCGTTCCGATGCGCGGATGGACAAGGCGAATGCGCTTCGGCTCGACCCGGTAAGCCCGCATCAAGGCGATGATATCGCCCAGCCGGGAGGCGCGGTGCACCATCGCCAGCTTGCCGCCCGTTCGCAGCCAGCGGGCCGACCGGGCGATTACGTCCTCCAGCGTGCATGCCAGCTCATGGCGGGCCAGGGCCTGATGCTCGCTCAGCTTCGGTTCTCCGGCCTGCAGCGGCATATAGGGAGGATTCACGGTAATCAGCTCATAGAACGGACGGTCCGGATCCGGTTCGAACTCCTTCAGATCCCCCTCGTGAATCCGGATGCGCTCCTCGAGGCCGTTCAGGGTGACGCTCCGCCGGGCCATGTCCGCCAAGCGGGGCTGAATCTCCAGCCCTTCGATCGCGGCTCTGGTGCGTGTCGACAGAAGCAGCGGAATGACCCCGTTGCCGGTGCATAGATCCATAATCCGGCCCTTGGCTGGCACGGTGGCGAAGCGTGCCAACAGAACGGCATCCATCGAAAAGCTGAATACCTCCGGGCTCTGAATGATGCGAAGCTCATGAGTCAACAGATCATCAAGCCGTTCCGAAGGCTGCAGGATGACGCTTTCCTTACCGTGTGTCTTCATTCTATATCGGTAACTCCTTCCTGTTTCTTGTGCTTAGGGGCTTATCGATGCAGCCTGGAGTATGAAGAAAAGCCGTAGGCAGGAATTCGATTCCCCATTACCTACGGCTCTCGTTATTTATTTAGGAAGGAGAGACAGAATAAGCAGTCGCCTTCCGTTCGTAAATGCCCATAATAGACGTTGCAAATATGAAAGCCTTCATGATACAGCCGCGCTAAGTTGTCGTATCCTTCGCCCACCACATTTTCCTGCTCTTCCCCTTCGGCGTTCCGGGCATCCGCTGCGGGCGCCGATGCTCCTTCCGCTTCGACGAGGGATTCCGGCTGCTGATCCTGATGCTCCTGATGGAGCAATTGGCGCAGCCGCTGGTTCTCCATACGAAGGCGTTGATTCTCTTCGAGCAGCTCCTTGACGACGTATTTCAGCGCACCCAGCTCTTGATGAAGGTCTCCCATATGCGTTTCCATATCATGAATTTGCGCAAAAATGTCTTTCTTCTCCAAGTTCCCACCCCAGAGCGTGAAAAGTACGCTTCATTATTTCACTACGACGTCGTCAAAAGGAAACTCCTTCACTTTGTTGATATCCGCCAATTGAACGTGAACCTTGCGTTCACCGGCATTCAGGCCGACGACCTTGCCTTCGCCGATCGACGTGACTACCCATTTCCCTACCGCCGGAAGTTCTTCCTTGACGCTCTCATAATTATCATGTTCGTATTTCAAGCAGCACATGAGCCGGCCGCACAGACCGGAAATTTTGGTAGGATTCAACGATAAATTCTGATCTTTGGCCATCTTGATCGAGACCGGCTCGAAGTCGCCGAGCCAGGATGAACAGCACAGGACGCGGCCGCATGGGCCGATGCCGCCGAGCATCTTCGCCTCATCCCGCACCCCAATCTGCCGCAGCTCAATCCGGGTCCGGAAGACGCTCGCCAGGTCTTTGACCAGTTCACGGAAATCGACGCGTCCTTCGGCCGTGAAATAGAAAATAATTTTGTTCCGATCAAATGTATATTCGACATCAACCAGCTTCATCTTCAACTGATGAGCCCGTATCTTGTCCATGCAAGTCGTAAAGGCATCCTTCGCCGCCTGCCGGTTCGAATCCACCAGCGTAGCGTCAGCCTCGTTGGCAATGCGGATGACCTTCTTCAAGGGAAGTACGACATCATTCTCGCCGACCATCTTCGGGCCGATGACGACTTTGCCGTATTCGATTCCCCGCGCCGTCTCGACGATAACGTGCTCATCCCGCTGAACCGGCCATTCCACCGGATCGAAGTAATATATTTTGCCCGCTCGCTTGAAGCGGACGCCGACCACGTTATACAATCATGTACCTCCTTGCACTCCAACCAGAAACTGTTCAAATGCAAGCTGCGGACTGACATTGGCGCGTACCCGCTTCTGCGCTTCTGCTGCCGCGGCCATGCATCGGATCCATCCCTGCGCCGATTTCGACCAGGCTATTCTGCCTATTGCATCCAGCTGATCGCAAAAGACGAGGTTCTCCTGTCGGTTGAATTGATAATTCAGCATATCACGAAACCAGAGGTGGAACAGACGGAACAACATGTCCGTATGTTCTCCAAGCTCGGTCTTGAACACCTTCTGTTGTGCCATAAGAAGTGCGGATGACAACCGTGTCCCACACTCCTTTCCTAATTGTAACATTACGTTTCTCAGTTCTGCAAACCAATTCTGCTGGCACAGTTCCCTGCCTTCCCCTATTCCGTTGACGAGATGAACGGCCGCCCGGGCGAGCAAGGCAGAGCAGCCCTCCTCGACCAATGCATTATAGATGATTTGGGGATCCGGGGGGGTAAAAGGCACCCATTGCGAGCGCGATTGAATCGTGGGCAGCATGGCTTGTCCATTGTCCGTGATCAGGATCGCGACGATCGGGCTCATCGGTTCTTCCAAAAATTTGAGCAGGCTGTTGGCCGCCTGAACGGTCATCGTCTCCGCCTGCTCCATAATATACACTTTCCGGCCTTCCGCCTGTGTGCGGTAGGCGAACTCCCGTTGGAGCTCCCGCACCTGATCGATTTTGATGCTCTGGCCTTCGGGTGAAATCACATGCACATCCGGGTGGTTGCCATGCTCGATCTTGCGGCATGACAAGCATTCGCCGCAGGCGTCATCCGTTGCGTTCTCGCAGAAAAGCGCCTTCGTGAAGGTGAGCGCCGTCTGCAGCCGCCCCGTTCCCTTCGGCCCGCTGAACAAATAGGCATGCGAGACTTTACCCGAACGCAGACCGTTCTGCAGTAGGGTCTTTGCCCTTTCCTGTCCGATTATTTGTTGAAACGACATCGCTTGTAAGTCCTTCCATTCCTGAACGCTGTCAAAAGCTCAAATTGATCAGCATGCCGCGGATCTCTCCAACCTTTTGCAGCAATTCGATTTTGCCCTGTTCCGTCTCCAGCAGCTCCTCCGCCAGAGCAATCAACGCGGCATCAATCTCCTCGACCAGCTTGTAACGCTTATTGCGGCCTCGGCGATCCCATCCGCGCGAGTCGCGCAGCGTGATGCCCCGGCGGACCGTATCTTCCAGGAACCGCTTCACCATATTCCGGTATTGCCGGAGTTCTCTGACGGTCATCGACTTCGCCAGCCGTTCTCCTTGACGATAAATATCCTGCAGGCGCTGCTGCAACTCATCCCTGCTCGCTTGGCCATCCTGCTGCTGCATTATATCCGCAAATGATTTCTGCTGAACGGGCTTCGCCACCGTATCCCCTATGCGCATATCTTGGCCGAGGGGCCGGAACCCTGGATTTATCTTCACTTGTTATCCACCTGCATTCTATCATGCTCTAAATTGAGTGTTCAAAGCGGACTTTTCTATACGATTATTAAAATTGTTCGAACCGATCAACAGGCATTACAAAGACAGTCGCACCGCCAACCTGCACTTCCACCGGAAGCGGCATATAGGAATCCGTCGTTCCGCTAAGCGGGGTAACCGGCGTCACCAATTGGTCGCGCACCTTGCAATTGTTACGGATGACGTTCAGAACCGTGCTGACTTGATCATCGCTGACACCGATCATGAAGGTCGTATTGCCTGCCCGCAGAAATCCTCCCGTACTGGCCAGCTTGGTGGCCCGGAAATTCGCTTTCACTAACGCGCTGGACAACCGGTTGCTGTCTTTGTCCTGAACAATGGCCACAATCATCTTCATGCCTATCATCCTCCTTTGATTGGTTGAACTCATTTTACCCTAGAATTAAGAATATGGTTATTTATTTACACATGCGGGGCCCGAAATCCTGCGTTCTTCCGGATAAAATGTCGATTATTTGCTCCTGAAGCGCCTCTTCCGTCTGCGAGGCATCGACGCGCACGATTCGCTCGGGGTATTGGCGGGCAAGCCGTTCATAGCCTTCCCGGACCGCCTGGTGGAATGCCAGCTGCTCCGTATCCAGCCGGTTCACTTCTCGGGAGCGGTTCGCTCGGATGCGCTCCAGCCCCGCCTCCGGGTCAATGTCGAACCAGATCGTAATATCCGGCATTGTATGATGCACGGCGAACCGGTTAATATCCCATACCTCTTCCATACCTATACCCCGTGCATAGCCCTGGTAAGCAAGACTGCTGTCGACGAACCGGTCGCACAGCACGATCGCTCCCCGCCGGAGCGCGGGCTCCACGCGCTCCACCAGATGCTGACGGCGGGCCGCGGCATAGAGCAGCGCCTCCGTTCGCGGATCCATGCCGACATGCGCCGGATCGAGAATGACGCTGCGAATCTGCTCGGAGATCGCGATGCCGCCCGGCTCACGCGTGACGACAACGTCAAGCCCGCGGTTCTCCAGATGGAGCGCCAGCTTGCGCATCGCCGTCGTCTTCCCGGCTCCTTCCCCTCCTTCCATCGTAATGAACCAGCCTGGCCACTCGCTTCTATTCATCTGCGTCTCCTCTTCCGTGCCGTTAATCTCGTTCGCCATAATTTGTATCGTCCGGAGCGTCGGATCTCCGGCTCCGTGGCATTTCGCCCCGGCTTCCGCCAGACGCTCAAGCTGCCGGACCACCGCCTCCGTCACGCGCTCGCCGCGGTAGAGCAGCGGTATGCCTGGCGGATAGGGAGTTACCGTCTCGGCCGTAATCGCGCCGACCGCTTCGCTAACCGGTATCCGCACCGTCTTCGCCCGTGTCGCTTCATACAGCGAGAACGGCACGGGCTCCGATACGGCGGCCTCGGCGGCATCCTCGACCATGTCATTCGCCCGCATCGTAGTATATGTCGGCGCATCGCCAATGGTCACCGCCACCGCTTCCAGAGCCTCAGCCAGCCTTTCCGCATCGGCCATCGACGTGCTCAGGCTGAGCGCGGCCACCACGTACCGCGGGTCGGCCATCTCGGCCACGCAGCCATGGGCGGACAGCTTGTCCAGCAGCTCGTAGCCGGTGAGGCGGTCATTCCGATCCCGGAGGACGATTTTAAAGGGATCTTGATAATGATGGGCAGCCGAGCTGTCCGGTAATGGCACCAGCTCGAACGCCGGCATCGCCCCGATTCGTTCTCTCAGCCAACGTGCCGCCTCCAGCCCAGGCTCCAAGGCGCCTGCCCCATGCTGCTCCAGCCAGTAGCGGCTCAAATCGAGCGAAGCCATCAATGGATACGAAGGGCTGGAGCTCTGCAGCATCGTTAACACCTGCTTCAGCCTGTCCCGGTCGAGGAGGGGCCCCTGCACATGCAGCATGGCGCTCATCGTCATCCCGCCCAGCATCTTATGCGTCGACTGGACGACCCCGTCCGCTCCCATCGACAGGGAAGAAGGGGGGACGGCCGGGTGAAATCCGAAATGCGCCCCATGCGCCTCGTCCACCAGCAAAGGAATGCCGTGATCATGGGCAAGGCGGGCCATCTCCCTTATATCAGCACCCATCCCATAATAATTAGGGTTCGTGATCATGACCGCCTTGGCCTGCGGATAGCGGCTCAACGCCTCGCGTACCGTCTCCGCTTCCGGGACGGCCGCCAATCCGGTCGCCGGATCAGTCCGCGGCGTCAGGAACACCGCCGTCGCCCCCGCCAGCATCAGTCCATGCAAAATGGATTTATGGACATTGCGCTGCACAATGATAAGATCGCCCGGCCGGGTACAGCTGCTCAGGAGAAGCGCCATATTGCCCGCCGTGCTTCCGCCTATCAGAAAATGCGTCTCCTCTGCCCCGAAGCAGCGCGCCGCCAGACGCTGGGCTTCCGCGATCGGGCCGGTCGGGTGGTGCAGATCGTCCGTCCCCTCGACCTCGGTCGTATCCATGGCGAGCAGAGAGGCCATGCTGCGCAGCAGTTCCTTGCCCGGGTGCGGCCATTCGTTCGCCATCCGGCGGTACAGGGCGCCATCCTTATGACCCGGAACATGGAAGGAGGCCGAACGCCGTTCCATATAGTCAAGCATCGCGCCAACCAATGGCGCCTGCTGATGAATGTGACGTGAAAAGGATTCTTCTCCGTTATACACTCTGAAGTCTGCCCCTTCTAAAAAGTTGTTCAAAAAGGTCCGCTTATAATCGCTTCGGGTTCCTATAACCTTCGATTGCCAATAGCCCGCCTTTTTCGAACACTTATTTCTTGTTCCTTCATTGTATCGCAAATCGGGCAGAGCTTCATCATTCCTCTGGGGAAACGGCAAAAAAGAGCCCAAAAAGGTCCAGGCTCTTTTGTTTGCTGCCTATACATTCATGTGCACCCACAATTGTTTTAACCGATGAATAAAAAAAGGATATTTTCGGTCCTGAACGTCGGTCCTTACCATTTCTTGTTCGCAGGAAGTGCAAATGAATTGATTGACAACCACGATGCCGTCTTCCGTTGCTTCACCGCAAATGATGCAGTGGGGCTCCTGATGTTCCATGGCCATCCCACCTTCTATAATTTTATGGTTAGTATGCCCCGAATTCTATAAAGCTATACCAGTTTCATAGTTCATTTCACATATTTATATATACGTATGAGGAAGGGCCGCATTTGGTGTATGTACGGTCTGTACCTCTTTTTCGGCTTCCTTTCTGCAGCCGATCTGAACTCCCTTCTACATTTTCATAGATCAAATTCCGATATATATCATATTCCTCAATTCGTGACGCAACCAAAAGGAGGAGCTTTCTTGAGCCGTAGTGAGCGCACCTTTTACAATTACCAGCTCCTAAAGCGGATTCGGTTCCATCGGGTATTTATGTACATGTATCTGCTGTTCGGCGCGGCCGCGCTGGCGGCCTCGATAGGAATGAGCGGTCTATGGGGAGTCGCCTACATCGGGACTTCGTGGATCGTTATCGTCTGGATTCATTATGTAATCGCGCGTTCTATCTTCGTGATGGATCGGTATACATTCAAAAAGCGATGGATATGGAGGTTCCATCTTCCCTGGATCGGCTTCCTGCCGCAGGATCAACAATTCATCAGTCTCCGGTACTGGAGAAAAATACTATGGCATACGACGCTCATTTCTTTGCTTGTCCTGCTGGTGCTTATGCCCTGGCTTCCTCTCGGCCTGACCCTGCAGCTGCTGTTCTGGCATCTGTGGGCGATCGCACCGCGCCTGTACGCCACTATCGCTGCCCAATCGGCTAGCAAGGATGGACTTATCAAGCTGCCGGCCGGAGAGATGACCGTCTATAAAGCATAATATATGAAAAACACCCGCTGTGGGTGTTTTTTTGTTTGGGTAAGATGCTGATACCTCGCCGAACTGCCTGATTTCTTGGACACGATTTTTTCGAAAACGAAATCCTCAGAAATGGCCAGAATTCGATTTCACCATTTCATCAAAAATTCGATTTCACGACTTCATCAAATTGAAATCCTGCAAAAGTGCAGCAATTCGGAATGCACGACTTCACCAAAAAGGCAATCCTGCAAAAGTGCAGGATTTTTTTCCTTTTTGCTTCAATCGGGTGCAATTGCGAGCAAAATGATGTAGATTTGCAGGATCTCCACTGCATATGGGCTCATTGTGCCAAAATTCCTGTAAAATTGCAGCAATTCCCTCTACACGCTCCGTCCCCACGCTCAGCCCCAGAGAGCAACGCAAACTCCTCGATGCGATAGTCCCTCTGGATGCGATCCTGTCTGAGGATGGGCTTATGCCTCACGGTACAATGACGCTTCTGGATGGGGTACGTCTCCAAGGTGCGATGATGTCCCCGGATGGGGTACGTTCAAAGATGCGATGACGCCTCTGAATGGGGGATGGGATACGCCTCCAAGATGCAATGACGCCTCTGGACGGGATACGTCTCCAAGATGCGCTTCCCCCTCCAAGGATGCCATGCCCTGTCCGTTCCCCGCGTTCCCTGACTTCCTCCGAATATAGAAAAAAACCACCGACAGAAGTCAGTGGTCTTTGTCTGCTTGGCAGCGTCCTACTCTCCCAGGACCCTGCGGTCCAAGTACCATCGGCGCTGGAGGGCTTAACGGTCGTGTTCGGGATGGGTACGCGTGGAACCCCTCCGCTATCGCCACCAAACAGATAAGGTATTGTACCTTAAAAACTGAATGCGAAAGTAAAGAATCATAATCATCTTCGTTAGGATAAGCCCTCGACCGATTAGTATTGGTCAGCTCCATGCATTGCTGCACTT
>OGUH01000135.1_pt1 | contig 54546 bp, 60 predicted proteins | sample 1574661 | NCBI WGS metagenome assembly OGUH01 (sample SAMN03295822, study PRJEB24534) | human gut metagenome | isolation source: fecal sample 3 from infant 3 | host: Homo sapiens | place: USA: Pittsburgh, PA | collected 2014-07
AAAAGAGCGTGGGACAAAAATCACTTTGGATTTTTGCTCCACGCTCAAAAACTGATAAACGGCGGGAACAGAAGCAACTCCTTCGGAAATAAGCCGAAATTCTCCAAAAATTACAGAACAATTTTCGGAAATTCCTTCTTATTTCTCGGAGTTAAACGCTTCTGTCCCGACCTCTTTTTATTCCTCATAGTCGCCTTCTTCAGCAAATTGACTATTGTATAGTTTTTCATAGAAGCCACCTTGTTCCAGCAACTCATGATGCGTACCTTTTTCAATGATTTCTCCTTGTTTCATAACAAGAATTAAATCAGCTTCACGAATAGTTGATAGGCGGTGGGCAATAACGAAACTCGTTCGTCCTTCCATAACACGATCCATTGCTTTTTGAATTAAGGCTTCCAAGCGTGTATCGACTGAACTAGTCGCCTCATCTAAAATCAAAATTTTCGGATCAGAAATTACCGCTCGGGCAATGGTCAACAATTGTTTTTGACCAAGGGAAACGTTATCTCCCTCAGAATTGATTTCCATTTCATACCCATCTGGCATTGTCCGAATGAAGTGATCCACATTGGCCGTTTTCGCTGCATCGACAACTTCATAATCCGTGGCATCCAACTTCCCAAAACGAATGTTATCTGCAATGGTACCTTTATACAACCAAGCATCTTGCAATACCATTCCAAATACAGATCGGACATCACTACGGTTCATTTTTTTCGTGTCAATGCCATCAATTTTAATGGCGCCTTCTGTTACATCATAAAAACGCATTAGCAAATTGATTAAGGTTGTTTTCCCAGCGCCAGTTGGTCCCACAATCGCAACCATTTGGCCCGCATCAACTTTAAAGTTCAAATTACGAATTAACGGTTTTTCTGGGTCATAACTAAAGCTGACATTTTCAAATTCAACAGAGCCTAAAATAGGTTCTGGTAAAGGAACATCTTGTTCGTTAAGTTCTTCTTCTGGTTCATCTAGGATTTCAAAAATCCGCATGGTCGAAGCTGAAGCGCTTTGTAAAGCTGCAGACAACTGCGTAATATTCCCCATTGGTTGGCTAATTTGCCAAATATATTGAATAAACGCTTGTAACTGCCCCACTACGATCACACCAGCAACCACATAGTAACTACCAAGGACAGCTACCCCGATATAGGTCCCATAAGCGGTCATTTGAACCAATGGCAACATTAATCCTGAGATAAAGGATGCTTTGAAACCAAAACCATTTAAACGATGATTGACTTGTTTAAAGCCTTCAAGAGTTTCTTTTTCCCGACCATATAGTTTTAAAACACTGAACCCAGTCATATTTTCTTGGACATAACCATTTAAGTCTCCTAAAGAATTTTGCATTCCTTGGAAATATTTCTGGGAGATTTTAACAATTGTTCTGGAAATAATCAGAGACAACGGAATCATAATCACTGAAAAAATCGCCATCAGCGGATTGATTAAGAACATCATCACTACCGCCATCACAATCCCTAAGACTGCCGAAACAATATTAATAAAACTTTGTTGCATCGCATTGCTGACAGCATCCACATCGTTCGTCACCCGTGACAAAATATTTCCTTGTTGGTTCTTATCAAAATAAGAAACTGGCAAACGATTGATTTTTTCTTCAATATCGCGACGTAAATCGCGCATGGATTGTTGAACGACATTCGTCATTAAAAAGCCTGACAAAAATTGTGCCACACAATAACCTGTTCCCACAACTAAAATCCAAATTAAACATTGGATTACATAATCAAAATTAATGGATTCGCCAGCCGCAATATTACGGCTAATTTCTGTCGTTGGTAATCCAGTCAAATAAGGCAACGCTGCATTAAAGGCAACGGTTAATATTGTAAATAAAATAACTAAATAAAACGTCACTCGGTACGGTTTAATATAGCGACCGATTCGTTTCATAGAAGAAAAGGCGTGTTTCATGCTAATTCCTCCTCTGACAATTGAGAAGCCGCAATATCATAGTAAATTGGACAAGTCTCAAGTAATTCACGATGTGTGCCAATTCCGACCACGTCGCCTTCGTTTAAAACAACAATGCGGTCCGCATGCATAATTGTTCCAACACGTTGTGCCACAATTAAAACAGTGGATTCTGTTGTTTCTTTTTTCAGACGCGCTCGTAAATTTGCATCTGTTTGATAATCTAACGCAGAAAAACTATCATCAAATATATAAATTTCCGGATTGCGAATAATCGCCCGTGCGATAGCTAAACGTTGTTTTTGACCACCAGAAAAGTTCGTGCCACCTTCTGAAAGAGGTTCATCATAGCCTTGCGGTTTTTGTGAAACAAATTCTGTAGCTTGAGCAATGTCAATTGCTCGTTCCATTTCTTCTAACGTCGCATCTTCCTTACCGTAGCGAAGATTATCAGCAATTGTACCAGTAAAAAGTAACGCTTTTTGTGGAATATAGCCAATCTTATTGCGTAATGCACTAAGTTTGTACTCTTTTACGTTCACTCCATCGATTAAAATTTCACCTTCTGATACATCATAAAACCGTGGAATCAATTGAATTAATGTTGATTTCCCACTACCTGTGCTCCCAATAAAGGCCACTGTTTCACCAGGTGACGCCTTAAAACTTACATTGCGGATGACTGGGCTTTCCGCATGTCCAGGATAGGCAAAGGTTACATTTTTAAACTCTAGATAGCCTTTAGTAGCTGTTTCTGTTACGCCTTCTTCTTCACGAATAGCTGGTTCCATGTCTAAGGCTTCTTGAATCCGCGAAGCCGAAACCGCAGCCCGCGGATACATCATAAAGACACTGGCAAATAACATAAACGAGAACAGCGCATGGAAAATATATTCAATAAAAGCTATTAAATTCCCAACTTCTAAATCCCCATGGCTGATTTGAACAGTCCCGCTCCAAATGATTAAGACCATCACAATATTAAATAAGAAAAAGAACCCTGGTTGGGCTGCTGCCATTAAACGAAACAAACTTTTTGAACTTTTAGTGTAAGTTTCATTGACTTTATTAAAACGAGATTCTTCAAATTTTTCATTAACAAATGCGCGTATTACCCGCAATCCAGAAAGATTTTCTCTTAAAATCCCGTTGATTCCATCTAAGTTCTTTTGTTGCTTTTTAGATAACGGTTCTGACAAACGAGCAATTCCGACAACTGCTAGCAGCAGAAAAGGCAAGGCACCTAAAACGTACATTCCTAACGACGGACTCGTTCGCATCACCATGTAAAGACTGGCAATAAACATCACTGGCGTCATAAAGCCAAGACGTAAAATATTTCCCATGAAGAGCATAATTTGGTATGCATCATTGGTAGTTCGCGTAATTAAGGAAGAAACCCCAATACTTTCATATTCACTATGTGAGAAAGTTTGAATCTTTTCAAATAAATCATCACGAATATCACGAACAATGTTTGTTGTAATTCTGGCACCAAAGTACCCCAGCAAAATATTCATTGCGACACCAATAATCGTAATTACAACCATCCAAATCCCTTGCTGATAAATATAGTCCATATCTCTAGGAATAATTCCTTTGTCAATCATTCGTGCTAAAATGGTCGGCAAGCCTAATTCAATTAAAATAAAACCAAACACACAAATAAAATCAGCGAAAAGTAATTTCTTATAACGCATTGTGTAACGCCACATTAACTTCAATTAATCATCTCCTTCTTATCTTACTTTAAATTTTCTAGTACTCCCACTGTATCAAAAAGAAATCGGTAATACAAGCTGTCTGGCTAGAAAAAACAGCCTTTCTCTTTCTATCCTTTCTCTTTTAGATTTTCTAAAAAATAGATAATTTTAATGATTTACTTATACGATTAAAATTGCTACTTCCTTTTGATTGTGCCATAATTGGGAAAAACTGAAAGGACCCTTTGAATGAAAAAATTATTCTTCATTTTTCTCGGTTCCTGTACGTTTGCTTTAGGCACGTTAGGAATCTTTTTGCCGCTTTTACCCACCACTGGTTTTTATTTATTAACGGCCTTTTTTTGGATGCGTAGTTCAGATAAACTTTATAACAAATTTTTAGCTTCTTCTTATTATCAAAAATATATCCAAGAAGCCTTCTTTGAGAAAAAAATTACTCGTAAAGGTAAATGGAAACTATTTATTTCCATGTTTCTTTTATTTGCCATTCCGTGTTTAATTGTCCGAAATACGTTGATGACTACGACTTTAGCGATTGTTTATTTAGCCCACGTGATCGGCTTAAGTTGGTATTGGCGTCCTAAAAAAAAGGCACTCGAACTTGATCAAGAATAAGGTGAAACAAGAAGTTTGTTTTTTTTAAAAGTCCAGTGAGTGTTTCTATACTTCCTTATCATTCTATGATAAAATAAGCTTAATTGTTGTTATTCACAACACACGGGACGGTTGAAAAAAGAACACATAAAATCAAATACCCAGAATGAAGCAAAGTCGAGGCTTCATTTCATCATTAACAGATGTTTTTGATGAGCATTCTTTTTTAGGTGATCAGCACCTCGTTTTGTTGTGTTTAATTTTCTGTCTTAAAATGAAAAAAACTATAAATTGCTACTATTAGTAGCTGAAGGAGAAATGAATCGATGATTTACAAAGTATACTATCAAGAAACAAAAATCAGAAACCCAAAAAGAGAAGACACAAAATCTCTTTACATGGAAGCCGATAGCGATGTAATCGTGCGCCAATTAGTTGAAGAAAATACCCCATACAATATTGAATACGTTCAATTATTAGACGAAAAACATCTTGCTTACGAGCAAGAACATGCGGACTTCACTCTAACGGAGTTTTAACATGAAAGTAAACATAAAAAATAACGAAACTGGCGTTTTTGCAATCGGTGGTTTAGGCGAAATTGGAAAAAACACATATGGGGTACAATTCCAAGATGAAATTATCATTATTGATGCTGGGATCAAATTCCCAGAAGATGATTTACTTGGGATTGACTACGTGATTCCAGATTATAGCTACATCGTTCAAAATTTGCATAAAGTCAAAGCACTCGTTATTACCCACGGTCATGAAGACCATATTGGTGGCGTTCCTTATCTTTTACGTCAAGCGAATATCCCAATCTATGCGGGACCACTAGCCTTGGCTTTAATTACCAACAAACTAGATGAACATGGTTTATTGCGAGAAGCGGAATTACACGAAATTAATGAAGATACGGTGATTCGTTTTAGAAAAACAGCGATTAGTTTTTTCCGGACGACTCACAGTATTCCTGATGCCTTGGGCGTTGTGGTTAAAACGCCTTCTGGTAACATTGTCGCAACAGGTGACTTTAAGTTTGACTTTACACCCGTTGGTGAGCCAGCCAACTTACACAGAATGGCGAAATTAGGTGAAGAAGGCGTCCTTTGTCTTCTTTCAGACAGTACCAATGCTGAAATACCCACCTTTACAAAATCCGAAAAAACAATTGGGACCTCTATTTTAAAAATCTTTGAAAAAATTGATGGTCGGATTATCTTTGCCAGTTTTGCTTCAAACATTTTCCGTTTACAACAAGCTGCTGATGCAGCCGTGAAAACAGGTCGCAAAATTGCTGTTTTTGGTCGTAGCATGGAAAATGCCATTGTCAATGGCGAACGCTTAGGCTACATCAAAGTGCCAAAAGGAACGTTTGTCGATGCGGCGGAACTGAATCAATTGCCAGCAAATGAAACAATGATTTTATGTACTGGCTCTCAAGGAGAACCTATGGCCGCGCTTAGTCGGATTGCTAACGGTACACATCGCCAAATTAGTATTCAACCAGGCGATACGGTTGTTTTCTCAAGTTCACCAATTCCTGGGAATACGACAAGCGTTAACCGTTTAATCAACTTATTATCTGAAGCCGGTGCAGAAGTTATCCACGGAAAAATCAATAATATCCATACTTCTGGTCACGGTGGACAAGAAGAGCAAAAATTAATGCTTCGTTTGATGAAGCCTAAATATTTCATGCCTGTTCATGGTGAATTTAGAATGTTAAAAATCCATGCTTCGCTCGCTCAAGATACAGGGGTTCCTGAAGAAAATTGCTTTATCATGGGCAACGGCGATGTCTTAGCTTTAACGGCTGATAGCGCACGTCCTGCTGGTCACTTCAACGCTAACGACGTGTACGTTGATGGAAATGGTGTCGGTGATATCGGGAATGTTGTTTTACGGGATCGTCGTATCTTATCTGAAGAAGGTTTAGTTTTAGCGGTAGCAACGGTTGATATTAAAAATAAAGAAATTATGGCTGGTCCAGACATTCTTTCCCGTGGTTTTGTCTACATGCGTGAGTCTGGTGATATGATTCATGAAGGCCAACGTCTTTTATTCAATGCTCTACGTGAAGCAATGAAAGATAAAAACTGTACCGAAGCAAAATTAGGCGAAGCCATGACGACCGCTTTACAGCCTTTCTTGTTTGAACAAACAGAACGTCATCCAATGATTCTGCCAATGATTATGACTGCCACAGTTAGTGATCAATAAAGCTCTCATTTAATAGAGAAGAAAAATGTTTGTCCATTTTTCTTCTCTATTTTTGCTAACAAAAAAACACCTAACATGCGTTAGGTGTTTTTGGATTATTTTTTATTAGTTTTTTTCTACGTTAACTGCTTGAGGGCCACGGTCTGAATCTTCAACATCAAAAGTCACTGCTTGACCTTCTTCTAAAGTTTTGAAACCATCACCTTGGATAGCTGAGAAGTGTACGAATACGTCGCTTCCGTCTTCGCGTGAGATAAACCCAAAACCTTTTTCTGCGTTAAACCATTTTACTGTTCCTTGTTCCATTCTTTTGTTCCTCCTCGTGCATTTGCACATAAATAGTCGTAACTTTGCTCGCTTCCAATAGAATATTTAAAAAAATTTAAAAAGTCTACATAATTCCAAACAAGATTACCCTTTCATTTTACACGTGATAAAATATTTTTGCAAGAATTGTCCTCATTCTGAAGCAAAAAAATTCTCTTCTCTCAAACTAATGTATCCGCTATCACCAACAATAATATGATCCAACAATTGAATCCCCATCATTTCGCCACATTCTTCCATTCGTTTGGTAAATTGGATATCTTGTGGAGACGGTGTCGGATTGCCAGATGGATGATTATGAGCTAATAGTATGCGAGCAGAAGAATATTTAACCGCTTCACGAAAAATTTCGCGTGGATGAGCAATACTTTGATTCAGTGATCCTTTGAAAATCGTTTTCTGTTGGATAATGTCATTCTTGGTATTCAAGTAAATACAAATTAAATGTTCTTGTTGCAACCCCTTCATCTCTTGGAGTAATCGTTGAGCGACTTGTTGACTGGACGTAACTTTGCCAAATTTGATTTGACTACTTTGATAAATTCGACACCCTAATTCAATGGCCGCACGTAATTCAATGGCTTTCACTTGGCCAATGCCTTTAATAGCCATTAACTCGTTCAACGTGGCTTGCTGCAAATAAGAAAGTTGCTTAAACTGTTTTAACAGCGTTGCGGCAACAGTCATCACGTCTGCTTCTTTTGAGCCAGTACGTAACAGAATCGCCAACAACTCTTGATTCGATAATGCTTTTTCTCCTATCGCCAAGAGCCGTTCTCGTGGTAAACAATCACTCGGCATCTCACGAATAAACAGATCCGATACTTGCATAAAAAAACCTCCTTTGCTAGTCATTAATAAACTACGCAAAGGAGTGTTGTTTTTATTATTTTAAATAATGTGGCGCTTGATGTAAACTCTCCAAGACATGTAATGTTTTCTCTTGGATAACTTCAGTTGGTTGCAATAAATCAGGTACCATGATCACTGGAATGCCCGCACTATGAGCCGCACTTACCCCATGAAATGAGTCTTCGAAAATCAAGGTTTTCGGGGCTTCTGTTCCTAAAAGTTGACGTGCTTTTTGAAAAATTTCTGGGTCCGGTTTTGCTCGTTTAACATCCTCTGCTGAAACAATTCCTACAAAACGATCCTGAATCCCAGCATGGCTTAATAACATTTCAATTGCTGGACGGACGTTACTTGAAGCAACTAATCGAGGAATTTTTTGATCATCTAAAAAGTCGAGGAATTCCACCACCCCTGGTTTTAAAGGGACGTTACCAGATCGAAACTCTTGCAGGGTATCATCATAAGAACGGCGGATAAATTCTTCCACTGTGTCATGACCATAGGATGCATAAATACGTCGGTAATTCTCTTGTACTTCTTCATCGGAAATCCCAACATAGTCTAAATAGACTTCTTTACTATATGGTAACCCCATTGCATCTGCTACTTTTTGAGTAGATGTATAGTAAATCAACTCCGTATCAAAAAGCAACCCATCCATATCAAAAATTACGCCATCAAATTTCTTCATCATTTCCTCCTATAGTTAAAAGTAATTCTCTTACTTGAGAAACAAAATATAATGAACCTGTTACTAATAATAAATCATCTGTCGACATTTTTTCTAAAATTTCGCCTAAGCCAAATTGCCATAAAGACACAATTTCTGTTAAATCGTCTTCATATTTTTCCATTTCTGTAAGTGCAATAGCTTTAGGGTAATCAAAGCTAGTTAAGTAAAGATGCGCATTCGGTACTTGCTTTAAGTCCTGAATCATCTCATCCACATCTTTAGTTGCTAAAGCTGAAAATAAAATATGAATCGTGTGTTGTGGAAACTCTTTGCGCAAGTTTTCAACTAAGCGTTTTACTGCATGATCATTGTGGGCACCATCTAAAACAATCAACGGTTCATCACTAAGACGTTCCATTCGAGCTGGCCATTGCGCTTTAGCTAACCCTTGAGTAATGTCTCGTTCTTTAAACGGCAAATGTTGTAGTTGGCAATACTTGTCAAATAATTGAATAGCTACCGCCGCGTTTTCTACTTGGTGACGCCCCAACAAGGGAACTTTAATCTTTGTCAGTTTGCCCATTTCTCCATAGAAATTAAATACTTCCCCCCATTGTGTATCAGGATGTAGATATTCCACTTGATACTCTTTGCCAAAACGAAAAATTGGACTCTGTTTTTCTTGTGCGACTTTTTCAATGACTGCTAGCGCATCAGCACAAATGTTGCCTGTTACTACTGGGACTTTTTCTTTAATAATACCCGCTTTTTGATAGGCAATTTCAGCAATTGTTTCACCTAAAATTTCTGTGTGATCCTTCCCAATTGTCGTAATTCCCGTCAATAATGGCATCACGACATTGGTGCTATCAAGTAATCCACCTAAGCCAACTTCAACAACTGCGATATCCACTTGTTCATTCACGAAATAGTCCAAGGCCATTCCTGTCAATGTTTCGAATTCTGTAATTCCAGCCACTTCAGTGATCTGGTCTAATTCTTTAATGATTGGTTGATACTTTTCCACATAAGTAATCAATTGTTCGTCTGAAATTGGTTGACCATTTATCGCAATTCTTTCATTAAATGATTCAATATAAGGAGAGGTAAAGGTTCCGACTTTCAAGCCCATTTCTTCTAATAGACAGCGTAAATATGTCACGGTTGAGCCTTTACCATTGGTTCCTGCGATATGAATCGTTGGCACTTTGTTTTCTGGATGATCAATTTTTTCTAATAACGCATTAATCCGATCCAAACCAGGTCTTGAACCAAAGGGTAACCGGCTATGAATCCATTCAATGGCTTCTTCTATTGTTAATTGCATCTTGTCCAACTCCTTGTCTTCTTCTACATTATAACTAAGTTAGGTGACTTTTTCACTAATAACCAATTGAAACTTTTTCTTGAAAACTTTTTGCATTTTTCATAATTTTGCGTTATTAGCGGATACATTAATGAACTTATGGTAAACTAACATTCTGGATGGTTCATTCCAGCCAGCCAATTAAAAACTATTTTTAGAGCGTTCAACACGCTTATTCATGATTTTTTTATAAAGGTGGACTTATTTTGATGAAAAACAAATCGAAGCTTTTATGGTTAGGAAGTTTTTTCTTGCCGTTTTTACTTCTATTGCTTGTATGGATGACATTACAACTTGCGCCTTTTGGTGACAACAACTTATTAGTTAGTGATTTAGGCACACAATACATGCCTTTCTTGAGTTTTTTAAAACGCTCTTTTCACGAGGGAATAACTACATTCTACTCTTTTTCCAATGAGATTGGTGAGTCGATTGTTCCTTTGGCAGCCTATTACTTACTGAGCCCTTTTAATGTGTTGGCTTTCTTTTTTCCTTATGAACAATTACCTATAGCAATTTTATGGATTATTACCTTAAAACTTGCCTTGATGGGCACGACGATGTTTAGCTATTTAAAATACACCTATCAAAAAGTTGATGGCACCACGTTACTTTTTTCAACGTCCTATAGTTTCTGTGGCTTTGTCACCGTCTATAGCCAAAACTTTATGTGGTTGGATGCACTAATTCTATTCCCGCTTATCTTATTGGGATTCCAACGTTTATGGGATCAACGCAAATGGGGCTTATACAGTATAACCCTGTTTTTAGCGATTGTGACGAATTACTACATGGGTTATATGATTTGTCTCTTTGCTGTTTTGTACAGTATCTATTGGTTCTTTAAAAAGAATACCCAAGCCCATGCTATTCGGCAATTTTTTAAACAAAGTCCGTTATTCATCCTCGTTTCTTTTTTAACAGGAACTGCAACTAGCTTTTTATTATTACCTGCAGCAGAAGGGATGCTCTATACAAAAAAAGCAGATTTTGATGTCTCGACGTTCTTTTTAACGCCTAAGTTCAACACTTCGTTTTTCTCGCAATTAGGCTTAGGTTCTATTAATTATGAGTTGCGTTTAGACCATTTACCAACCGTTTTTGCTGGATTATTTGTGACACTCCTCTGTGTTGCCTATTTTCAAACGAAACAAATTGCGTTAAAAGAAAGAATAGCTTCAGCAATTCTTTTATTCATTCTCTTTTTAAGCTTTTGGTTAGAAGCCTTTAACACTGTGTGGCACATGTTTCAAAGCCCAGCTGGTTTCCCTTACCGAAATGTCTTTATTTTTAGCTTTTTATTGATTGTCTTTGCCTATGAAGTTTGGCTTAAAAAAGTGACCATTCCTTGGACCGCACCTATTATTTTTAGTCTGCTGTTAGTCATTGGCTACGGATCTTTGTATTATGGTCCACAAAAGAATCTCTTAATTTCGATCAATTATTTATGGCTAAGTTTACTTTTTATTTGGTTGATTTTCTTTTGCTTGCGTTTAGCACACAAAAAGGCCTTAAGAAACTATGTAGTCGTGGCTTTATTCTTACTGGTCAGCACAGAATTAACAACGAATTTCTGGATTTCTTTTAAACACATGCCCTTTGGTAGCCAAGCAACATTTGCCCAAGATTACCGAAAACACAGCCAATTAATCGATGAAAAAATGGCCTCAGCACCAGAACTTTATCGCATGAAACAAGTCATTCCTTCCAAAGAAACAGGGTTCCGTGAAATCAATAACGGCTACAACAATCCTTTACTTTATGGCTATGCTGGCGTTTCTAGCTATACTTCGACTTTAACTGCCACTACCCAAGACACATTAAGTGCGCTAGGTTTATATCGAAAAAATGATCGCCGGATTGCTTATGTGGATAATTCACAACTAACCAATTTACTTTTAAATGTGAAATATGACTTTTTACCAATTGAAAAACCTACGAGTGAAAAATTGCTAAAAACAGTTGGTTCCACGAAAATCATGGAAAATGATGAAGCGATCGGTATGGGCTTTTTGGCGCCAACCGCATTAACCAAGTTAAAATTAGCAAAAAATAATCCTTTAGATGCCCAAGAAGAACTCCTGCAAACGCTCGTGCCGACGGATAAACCTTACTTTAAAACAGCTTCGTTGATAAATGAACCTCATCATACCAACGAAACAATTGAAGCAACCTTTAAAGTGAATAGCACTGGCGACTTGCATCTTTATATTCCGAATTTAAAATGGAAAAAGGTTACACAATTGAAGGTAAACCAACAAGTTATCTCGACGCCGATTTATATTGCAACCAATCAACTGTTCAATTTAGGGCATTTTGAAAAAGGAACTACCGTGACCCTGTCACTAACTGCTGAACAAGTGGTTGATTTAACTAATTGGCAACTTCAAACTTTAGACCAAACAGCCTTTAATCGTGCGGTTGACAAATTACGCCAACAAGCTCTTCACGTGAACCTAACTAAAAAAGGCCACTTAAATGGCGCACTGAATGTACCTGAAAATGACACTCAGTTACTGTATACGTCCATTCCTTATGACCAAGATTGGCAAGTCAAATCGTCGCTACAAAAAGAACCCTTAAAAACACAACGCATTCTAGGTGGCTTTTTAGCTGTTGAAGTCCCAGCTGGCAAACAGCAGTTAACCTTTGCCTATCATCCAAGAATGATTTATCTCGGCACTGCCGTCAGCGGAACGATTTTACTGGGAACGGCTGGTTATCTTGGCTTTAAAAAATACCGTCGAAAACGTCAGGAGGCCACTCATGACTAATCAGAAAAAATTTTTAAATGGACTCATTCGGTGGTTACCCCTAGTTGGACTGGTGCTTTTCTTCGGCTTAATTTTATGGGGATATTCCAGAGGAATTTTTCATTCTGTTGCTTCCTTGCAAGCTTTTATTAAACAGTTTGGTAACTATGCGGTTCTGTGTTTTATTCTTTTACAAATCGTCCAAGTGATTATTCCTATTCTACCTGGAGGAATCTCTTCTGTTGCAGGAATGTTGATGTTTGGCAATTTGCAAGGACTTTTGTATAGCTATCTTGGATTGATTATTGGTGAGTTTATTGGCTTTTTACTGGTTCGTTACTATGGACGTAGCTTTGTAAAAATAATCCTTTCACCCAATAAATACAAAAAATTTGAAGAGATTTTAGACAAAAATGAACACAATGTCAAAAAGCTCTTAATCTTTACTATGTTAGTCCCCTTCGCTCCAGATGATATTGTTTGTTTAGTGGCGGGAATTACAGATATTTCTTTAAAAGAATTCATGAAAATTGTTCTTTTATTGAAATTCTGGTCTGTGGCTACTTACAGCTACTTAATGTTGTATTTGTTTCAATTATTTGGCAAATTATAACAAAAAGACAACAAAACCAACGTTGGTTTTGTTGTCTTTTCTTTTTTAGATTGAACGTAATTGGGCAATCCGTTCTTTGACAGCCTCTTGTTTTTCAAGGTAGTCCTTTTCTTTTGCACGTTCTGCTTCCACGACCTCATCTGGTGCATTTGACACAAAACGTTCATTTGAAAGTTTGCCTTGCACACGTTTGACTTCTTTTGTCCATTTGTCTAATTCTTTTTCTAAGCGAGCAATTTCTTCCTCGATATTAATCAACCCAGCTAATGGTAGGAATAGTTCTGCGCCTGTTAATACAGCGGACATGGCTAATTCTGGCGCTTCTATTTCACGACTGATGACTAATTCCTCTGGGTTACAGAAGCGTTCCAAGTAGCTAGTATTAGCTGTTAAAAATTCTTCTACTTCTGTATCGTTTGTTTTAATTAACAAAGTAATTGGTTTAGAAAGTGGTGTATTCACTTCTGCTCGAATATTCCGAACCGAACGAATAACTTCTTTCAGAACTTCCATTCCTCGAGCTGCTGCTTCATCGTTAAATTCTTCATGAACAACTGGGTACTCTGCCACAACCAATGACTCACCTTGATGCGGAATTTTTCCCCAAATTTCTTCTGTTACAAACGGCATAATTGGATGCAATAAGCGTAAGATTTGATCCAATGTGTACACCAAGATGCTCCGTGTTGTTTGTTTAGCTGCTTCATTGTCTCCGTAAAGAATCTCTTTACTCATTTCAATATACCAATCACAGAAATCATCCCAGATGAAGTTGTATAATTGGCGACCTGCTTCACCGAATTCAAAGCGATCAAATAATTCTGTCACACGGGCGACTGTTTCGTTTAAGCGCGTTAAAATCCAACGATCAGCGACAGTCTTTTCACCACTAAAGTCAATATCTGCAGCAGTCATACCTTCTACATTCATGATAACGAAGCGACTTGCATTCCAGATCTTATTGATAAAGTTCCAAGAAGCATCCATTTTTTCATAACTAAAACGAACATCTTGACCTGGAGCTGAACCATTTGATAAGAACCAACGCAATGCATCTGCGCCATATTTTTCGATGACATCCATTGGATCAATCCCATTCCCCAATGATTTACTCATTTTGCGTCCTTGCTCATCACGAATTAAGCCGTGAATTAAGACATTTTGGAAGGGACGTTCGCCTGTAAACTCTAAGCTTTGGAAAATCATACGACTTACCCAAAAGGCAATAATATCATAGCCAGTAACTAATGTGCTTGTTGGGAAGTAACGTTGATAATCTTCGCTTGCTTCATCTGGCCAACCCATCGTTGAAAATGGCCATAAAGCAGAACTAAACCATGTATCTAAGACGTCACTATCTTGAACCCAATTTTCACTGTCGGCTGGCGCTTCCATCCCAACATACATCTCGCCCGTTTCTTTGTGATACCAAGCAGGAATTTGGTGGCCCCACCATAATTGTCGCGAAATAACCCAGTCATGTACATTTTCCATCCAACGTAAAAATGTTTGATTGAAGCGTGGTGGATAAAATTCAACAGCGTCTTCTGTTTCTTGATTTTTCATTGCTTTTTCAGCTAATGGTCCCATTTTTACAAACCATTGGGTCGATAAACGTGGTTCCACGACAACGCCTGTTCGTTCTGAATGGCCCACGCTGTGATTCATTGTTTCGATCTTAATTAAGCGACCTAATTCTTTCAAGTCAGAGACAATCGCTTTACGTGCAGCAAAACGATCCATTCCTTCGTATTTTCCAGCCAGTTCATTCATCGTGCCGTCTTCGTTCATAACATTTACTCGAGGTAAGTCATGACGATTACCGACTTCAAAGTCATTTGGATCATGGGCAGGTGTGATTTTTACAACCCCTGTTCCAAATTCCATATCTACATAGTCATCTGCAATAATTGGAATTTCTTTATCTACTAATGGCAAGACAACTGTCTTACCAATAAGTTCCTGATACCGTTCATCTTCTGGATGGACCGCAATCGCCGTATCTCCCAACATTGTTTCAGGACGCGTTGTCGCAATTTCAACAACGCCAGAACCATCTGATAATGGGTAGCTCATGTGGTAAAAAGCTCCTTCAATATCTTTATGGATTACTTCAATATCAGACAATGCTGTTTTCGCTTTTGGATCCCAGTTAATGATATATTCACCACGGTAAATCAAATCTTTCTCGTAAAGAGAGACAAACACTTTACGAACGGCCTCAGATAGCCCTTCATCTAAAGTAAAACGTTCACGGCTGTAATCTAAAGAAAGGCCCATTTTTGCCCACTGTTCACGAATGTGAGAAGCATATTCTTCTTTCCATTCCCACACTTGATCAACAAATTTTTCACGACCTAAGTCGTAACGTGAAATTCCTTGTTGTGCTAGTTTCTCTTCTACTTTTGCTTGCGTAGCAATTCCAGCATGGTCCATTCCTGGCAGCCATAACGTATCAAAGCCTTGCATTCTTTTTTGGCGGATAATCATATCTTGTAATGTTGTATCCCAAGCATGCCCTAAGTGTAGTTTCCCTGTTACATTGGGTGGTGGAATAACAATTGAATAGGGCTTCGCTTTTTTGTCGCCACTTGGTTTAAATAAATCTTGATCTAGCCATTTTTGATAACGGCCAGCTTCGATTTCTGTCGGTTGATATTTCGTTGGTAAGTTTTTTTCTTCTGACATTTTTTCCCCTTCTTTCTTAAAATACGCGATTTGGAGCGGTAATTATTTTACAAATGAGTTTTTTTGGCTAAACACTAAAATACGCCCTAAAATACTTTCGTATTTTAGGGCGTAGATTCATCTTATTTACGCGGTACCACCTAAATTGCATTTGAATTGAATTCATTCAAATGCCACTCATTCGTGAGATAACGTTCACGAAACGAATCGTTCTACTAACGTACTGTGTTCAAACCATTGACTCACAAGCTACCTTCTCACTGGTTGTGTAAAAGTCTTGCACCTGAACGACTTTTTCTCTAAAACGACGCCAATGATACTCCTCTTGTTCGCTGTCTTTGCTTCATTCTACAATGAAGCGCAAGCAAAGTCAATTTGTAATCTAGAGGGATTACACTTTTTTTGCAGCTTCTAACGCTTGTTGATAATCGGGTTCCGACGAAACTTCTGAGACGATTTCTTCATAAACTAACGTTCCTTCTGGGTCAATCACAAAAATAGCACGTGCTAAACGGCCCATTTCTGGAATATACAAACCATAAGCTGCACCAAATGAGTCTTCAGTATCATGAAGCATTTCCATTTCGACACCCTCAGCGGCACACCAATTTGCTTGTTCTTCAACTGTGTTATTGGAAACCGTGATAATCTGAACACCGTCTAATTTCGCCGCTTCTTGATTGAAACGTTTCGTTTGCAGTGAACAAACACGTGTGTCGATATCAGGAACCACACTAATTAAAACCGTTTTACCTTTATAATCTGCCAAGTTGATTTCTTGGTTGTTTAAATTTTTCAAAGAAAAGACGGGGGCTTTTGTGCCAACTTTAGGCTGTTCACCTGTCAATTCTAATACGTGCCCTTTTCTTGTAACATTCATTCTGAAATCCTCCTTTTCCACTTTCAATAATAAGTATAGTAGAGGATTTTTATGAAGACAATTTTATTGCTTTGGGCTATTTGCTAGTGAAAAAGTTTCATTAAAATAAATCAGTGTTTGCAGTTCCGTTGTTAAATCAATATACTGCACACTAACGTTGGCTGGCACACTGACACGGTCTGGCGCAAAATTTAAAATCGCAGTCACACCCGCTTGAACAATTTTGTCGATGGCTTTTTGGGCATGGTGACTTGGTACTGTAGAAATGGCTACCGTGACCCCTTCTTGTCGAACGAATGCTTCTAACTCAGACATATCATGAACTAATAATCCATTAATCGTGGTGCCGACTAAAGCCGAATCATTATCAAAAGCACAGACAATATTCAAATTCTCGTTGCGTCTAAAATTATTTTTTAATAATGCCTTGCCTAAATTGCCACAACCAATCAGAGCAATTCTTTTTTCTTCTTGCGTATTTAAAATATTACTAAATACCTCAATTAAATATGGCACATCGTAACCATAACCGCTTCGGCCCAGTTCACCAACGTGGGAAAAATCACGCCGAATCGTTGCAGAAGGAATCTGGATCATTTCACTAAACTCTCGTGATTTAATGCGTTTAACACCAGAATCCCCTAACATTTTTAAATAACGTAAATAAACCGGCAAACGTTTTGCCGTTGCTTTAGGCATTTTTTTCTCCATCCTCTGTCCTCCTTGTTACCTACTTCACATATTCAGTTTATCACGGTTCCCCTCTCCGAGCAACTTGTTTGTGAAATAAGTACAAAATAAATACAGTGACGTCTAAGCGACCGTCACTGTATTTATTTCTTATAGGAAATCTGCAAATTCGTCTTCTTGTTTATCTTTCGCTGTTTCTGCTGAAATCTCTGTAATTTTGAGTCCTTCTAAGGCCCGAGCCATTAAACCTTCTAAGTCTAAGCGCGCTTCATAATCTTGCGCTTTATCCAAGCGAGGTCGTGTTTTCGGTTGCGGTGGCGCAAAAATTGTACAACAATCTTCGAAGGGTTGGATGGCTAATTCAAACGTGTCAATTTTTTCGGCAATTTCGATAATTTCTGTCTTATCCATTGAAACAACGGGTCGAATTATCGGTGTTGAGGTAACCTCATTAATTGCTACCATACTTTGAAGTGTTTGCGAAGCCACTTGTCCTAACGATTCACCATTAATAATGACTAAACCTTTCCGCATTTCACGAATTGCATCTGTTAAGCGTAACATTAAACGTCGTGTAATGGTCATTAAGTAGCCTTGGGGAACAACTCGTTTTATTTCTTCTTGAATTTCTGTAAAGGGCACTTCAATAAATTGAATAGTTCCTACATAAGGGACTAATTTTCCAGCTAAATCTTTAGCCTTTTGTAACGCTTGTTCACTTGTATAAGGCGGACTAGCAAAATGGACAGCTTCTACTTCCACGCCACGTTTCATAGCTAAATAACCAGCAACTGGTGAATCAATGCCTCCTGACAACATCAACATGCCACGACCACTGGTGCCCACTGGCAATCCACCCGCACCGCGAATCGTTTCATAAGATAAATACGCCGCATCTTTACGAATTTCAATTCTTAAGTTGATATCAGGCTTTTTCATTTGTACTTGAATTTCCGGAATGGCTTCAATAACAGCCCCACCTAATTCTTGATTCAAGCCATTTGAATCAAGTTCAAATGAATGGTCCGAACGTTTAGCAGTAATTTTAAACGTCTTACCTGGCGTATAAACTTCCCGAACAACCTCTTGAACCATTGCACGAATCGCTGGCATTTCTTTTTCAATACGAATACTTGGCGAAAAATTTTGAATTCCAAACACTTTACTTAGTTTTGGAATCACTTCTTCACTATCTTCCCCATTTAATAAAATATGCATTCTGTCTCGATCTGCATGGATTTTCAATGCTGGAAAATCAGCTAACGCACGTTTCACATTTTGTGCTAACTGCATGATAAACGTTTTACGATTTTTTCCTTTAGTTGATAATTCGCCATAGCGAACCATAATTTCTGTATATTTCACTTTCTATTAATCCCTTTCTAAATCGCTTTAAAACAAAGCTTACAATTAGTTTTCATTATATTTGCTAACAATAAAGCTAACAATTACTATTCTAAATTTTTAAATCAGTTAATTTCTTAGAAACATCATTCATTCTTCCATTATAAAGGTGCCCATATTTTTCTAAAGTAGTTGTTATACGACTATGACCCAATCTTTCCTTAATAACCAGTGAATCTTCCTTAAGGGCAATTAACATAGAAGCATGAGAATGTCTTAAAGCGTGTATCTTAATCACTGGCACATCTGCTAAGTCACAAATTTTTTTAAGCCAGCCATGCGTTGTAGACTTAGCCAATGTTCCACCATCTATAAAAAATATAAGGTTTATTTTTAAAGGAGATTGCTGTTCTCTCCATATTTCAAAAAGCCGTAGCGTTTCATCGTCAAGAGATACGGTTCTAATACTACTTTTTGTTTTTGGCGTTGTAGTTCTAAACTCTCTTTTATTTTTAACAAGCATCGTCTTATTAATATAAACAACTTTACTGTCAAAATCAACATCTTCCCAATTCAAAGCTAAGGCTTCACCTAGCCGAAGACCTGTCATGAATAAAAATCTAAAAAACATTTTTTTAAAGAACAATAAACTATCGCTTTCATCACTAAGCAGCATTACTTTTTGCATATCATCTATAGTCCAAATGTTAACTTCTTTCTCTTCAACACGAACTCTACTTACTTTTTTTGATATATCTTCATCAATAAACCCAAAAATAAAAGCTCGCTCAAATACGGATTGAATATTACAAATGATCAAATTAATATACTCTGGAGATAAACTTTCACCTGTTTTAGTTTTATACTCACCAGATAAATAATTAATCAATTTTTGTAAATCAACCGTTTCAATAGCATTTATCTGTACCTCATTAAAGATAGATAAATGATTTTCAATTATACCTGTATTGGTCTTAAAAGTACCTTCCTTAACATGATTTTTGTACCAGCATTTATAATATTCTTCGTAAAAATTACCAAATGTAATCTTTTCACGTTTTTCTTGATAATCAATCATAAACTGATTATAAGCTTTTTTTGCCTCCTTTGCTGTCTTAAATCCACGCTTAAATTTTTGTATTCTTTTCCCTTTTAAATCAAAACCTAAACTTGCAACAAAATAATACTTACCTGTCTTTTTGTCTTTATAAACATTTGATGTCTTTGCCACCTTTATTAACCTCTATTCCTAAAATTTCTTCAACTACACTCACAGGAACACAAGAGATTTTTTTACCACTATAGAAGTGGCAACCTCTTTCTACTAGTAAAGCTTTGGCTTCACGAATAACACGTTGTGATTGGTATGGAGAAAATCCAAGGCTAATAATGTCTTTTTTTGTCACAGTACTTAACATTAATAATACCATCTCCTTCTATTTAATTACATAAAAAAAAGCAGTACTTAATTAGCACTACCCTATGTCAAATGTTCATTAAAATTGAATTTCTATTTAAATTTACCCGACTTGTAGATAACTTCATAGTTACCACTAGCTTTCATATCATCAAAAGTTGCTTTGCTTTTTGTACTATCTAACTGCTTATCTTCATCATAATAATAAAAATACTCCAATGCACTAGGCTCATCTTTAACAGGAACCCAAATATCAGCCAAATAACGATTAGTGTCTTTATCTTTATACATCAAAAAACTAAAACTATCTTCTGAATATTCATCACCATATGCAGAATCTTTAATTATAGAGTCTTTAAATTCTTCACCTGTTTTATCTAATTTAGAACCACAGGCAGATATCGTAAAAATTGCAACAACCATCAACGCAATTGAAGCTGCCTTTTTCATTTTATCATCTCCTAACTTATATAAACGTAATACTATTAAATAAAGCAAAAAATTGTATTTCAAGATTAATACTCTTGTTTCACTGAGTTATAGGTAATTTCTGCTATCTTATTCCCTTTCACTTTTGCCAGTAAAAGTACCCTTGTTTTTGTTCCGTTTTGTTCACAATCAAGCAAGACTGCGTATTCCTTTTTATCATTTTGATATATTGAACTTACTTCACCTTTACTTTCCAATTTTGCACCAGTTTTCACATCAATACCATTTTTCTTTATACATTCAGCAGTCATTAATTTCTTCAAATTTTCGTTACGATCATTGATACTAGAAAAATTAGCATAAGCATTTCCAAAGTCCTCTACCAACTGGTAAGTGTTAGATACCTTTTCTTCCGTTGATTTATTCTTACTCTGTATAGACTTGGTACTACTTTTTTCAGTTACTTCACTTCTTTTCGTAGTATTTATATTATCAACTGGTTTCATAGTCACCGATTCAGTTGTTGACGAAGCCACCGTTTCATGACCTTTGGTATTTCCTCCACAAGCAGAAAATATTAATCCAACACCTAATACTAAAACTACTAAACTTAACTTTTTCATTTTCTACCTACTTTCTTTGAAATGCGTTGCACTTCTTTAATATACACAACCTTTGAAAAAATTCCCTCAGAAAATTTAACACGATACTCTTTATTATTCACAGCTACTAAAAAACCATCTTGGTACTTTTGAACTGCAAATTCATTTTTTCTACAGTTAAATTTCGAACAGATTTCTTTTATCTGACGATTAGTTAAACCACTTTTCTTACTCAAAATCATTCATAATTCCTCCTACTTCCTTACTATGCTGGTCACATGTGGAAAATCTAATCCCCAAGTCCGAGAATACTTAGCAACAATTTGACCTTGTTCCGCATTTTGCTCGTATGTTGTAAATTTTCCTTTGCCTTCTACTCCTGCAACAACACCAGTATGTCCATAAATACTAGTAGCCACACCACCTTGTCCAAAATTAATAACATCTCCTGCTTTAATATCCGAGTAGTTTGGATTCTTTATCACTTTCCAACCTATTGACGGCCAATTGTAATCATTACCAATCTCACTCGCAAACATATGTCCTGTACCCATCATTTGAAAACCTCCTTGTTTTTCAACAAAAAAAGCAGATAAGCCATAGCACTGCCCACCATTAATAGTTTGTCCCAGTACATTTTCTAAAATATCAATTTCTCCTCCACCAATATTGGCTGAACCTCCGCCCATCGAACCTGTAGAAAGTCGCTTATACCAATTATTAGCACTAGTCTTTCTTTTTACTTGTTCTACAGGATCATCTTTTGTTCCAGCTCGTTCCCACAGCTTCAAAATATCTACCGCAAGTGTATTCACATCTTTTGATTTAGACATTCTTTTAAGTAAGTCACTATCAGAACCATCCTTATTCCACGCAAAATCCATTTGTAAAGCTACTGATTTCCATTCCTTTTTTTGACTTTTTGCAAAATTTAATAAATTAACTCTTCGTCCTGAATCCCATTGTCCTAATCCAATTCCATAACCGCCTAAACTAGCGTTATAAGCAATAGAAGGATTAAAAGCCAAATCACTTTGAATTCTAGCAGGATTTAATCCACTTTCATGTTCCATATTGCCAATCCAAGCGGCTGCAAACTGCAACGTTCCACCGTGTGACGTCACGTAGTTAGAAACTTCTAATGCTACTTTTTCCTGTGGTGTAGCAGGCTGAAACTGGGAAGAATCTCCACTTTCACTAGAAGAAAATACACCTAAAAATAATAAAAAAGGAAGAATAAAGACAAAGCAACTAGCAATTAAAATCTTATTTAAGTTCTTCATGTTCTCTCCTTTCAATAAAAAAGAAGACTGATAAACATTTCATCAGCCCTCTACAACATCAAAATTATATTCTTCCGTGTTCACACTACCAAAAAATTGTTCCTCTGTTTGTTCTAAATTATTGAAGTTTTCTTCTGTTTGGTAAAATGAATAAACGTTATTTAATGAATCATTGTTGTTTGTGATTAATTCGCTATCCTCTCCACCATCAAAAAATGCACGTTCTTCACGAGCAAATGCCAACTCATCGAAATTATCAACCCTAACATTCAAATTGTCCGCTATTTCTTGCTCATCAAGTTCTTGAATTGGCTCTTCCCTATCATTTTCACTTGATTCTACACTTGAATCTAAACTATCAAGTTCATTTTCAATAATTGGCTCTAATTCAATATTATTTTCATCAGCTAAAGAAGTATCAGTATCAAAATCAGATACATTTTCATCTAATACAGGAACATCAAATTCTTCTAAAGAATTATCCATTTCATCATCTGTTGAATCTTCAAAATTATCCACTTCATCAGTTAAAGCTTTATCTTCTATTTCTTCTAGTTCCTCATTATCAACATTGGTTGGCTCTTCTACTTCCGCAATTTCTTCTTCGGGCAACATATCGTCTTTAAATGGTTGTTGTTCTTCTTGAGTAGAACGATTCAATAATGAATTTAATCCTGTTTTAACACCAGCAAATTGCCCATTATCGTCAATAAAATGGTCTTTGGCTAAGTTCAATGCCTTGTCATGTTTTGGCATTAAATGACTAGCACCATCAGCAGCCAACGCTAAATTCCCAGTGGAAGCACCTATTCCTGCTTTCACTGCTCCAACACCAATTTCACCTGTACGTTCAACCGTTTCTTTTGTTTTTTCATTCATTTTTGATTCAAAAGAAGGTTGTTGAACTTGACCATCAGAAAAGAATGATAATATTTTATATCTGCTTTTCCAAATTTTCCGATACAAAATAATTTTCACCAATGCAGTAACAATTAATGTGCCTAAAAGAAAAACACCACCAGACATCACCATTAATAAACTACTACTTACTTTATCCATCAATCCTAAAAACGTTTGGTCAATTAACTTATTGACCCAAAATAACACAGACAAAAAGATACCGAAAACTACAGGTAAAAATAAAATGCCAATTAATGATTTAAAAAATTTAAACATCATCATTTGACACCGAGGGAAGAAAGACACCAACGCAATAATCGGAAAAACAAGAATGAGTAAATCAACAATGATTTGAATTACATTGAGCATAATATTAATATACGTGACAGGCACTGCTAAGACTGCTAAATTGACTACACCCACACCAACGCCAAAAGCTTTTTCCATTGTTTTTGCTCCGTCCTGTGCGAAGTATGGATTATCTTTCTCATTATTTTTTATATAGGTACTTCTTTCATCCTCAAACTTTGCTTTTTCTTTTTTAGACAATTTAGGTTTTTCTAGTAGTTTACTTTCGTCTAACTTTTTACCATTTTCCATTTTCCCATCAAGTGAACCACTATTTACAAAATTAAATGTTTGTTTTACTGTGGCATCAAAAATAGGGCTTTGGTATACTTCTCCATCTTTAGAACCTTCTGTTCCTAAATTGGCACTTGTAGTAAACGTACTTTGTACTCCTTTAGCAATTGCGTTAGTTGATTGAATCAAGAACGTTGAGCCACTTGTTGTGCCTGTTGACGTTGATACAGAGCCAAACCAAAAACCAAATAAAACAACAACTGCTAAATAATGAAGGAATACTTTTGAAAAGTTTCTACGACTGGAAAAGAAATGATAAAGCAGATAATATGCACTTACAAGAATCGCTAACGCAAATAAAGAACTACCTCTAAATCCCTTGCCACCAAAGTCATTTAGGACATCTTTTGACATATTCAATACTGTTTCTTGTTTTCCTTCAAAGAAACTAGATTGATTTAAGACGTTCTCACAAAAAAGGAAAAAAGAAGCAAACGTTCGTAAGATAAAGAATGGTATATCTACAAAGAACCAATTTACTACTTGCCATCCTTTATCCAACAAACCACCATCAACCGTATACGCACTATAACTGTCAATTAGATACTGCATCTTCTCACTTCCTTCCTATGCAACAAAGCGATTCTCCATTTTAGAAGCTTCTGTATCATCAACAGTTTTGAATAGTTCCAACCATTCCTCAAAAATTACATGAACAACAATTCGATTGGTTTGACCAAACATATCCTTCATTAAGCACTGACCTTGAACCATATTTGAGACCCATTTCATGTTAATTTCGTTCACTGGTAAATTGAGATATTTCAAAACACCTTCTCGATTTTGTACTTCATCAAAGCAAATCACTGTTCCAAAACCAGTACCATCTTCACTATCATCCAAATCATTTGTTGATTGTGTAATCAATACTAAGAAATTATTAAACGAACGGCCAATACGTTTCATAGATTTCAAAATTGCTTTACCTTCAGGAGAAGATTGAAAAATCCAAGATTCATCAAAGAACGTCACTGTTTCTTCTTTTGGATTTCTTGAACCAAACTTCGAACAAAACGTTCCTAAAGCAAACATCAGTGTAACTGACGACCGTTTATTTTCATCTAACTTTTCATTTTTATCAGTTGGTAAATCTAAGTCCTCGATTTCCAAAATGGTTACTTTTCTATCGAATGACAAACCTTCCACTTCTCCATGAGAAAACGCCAATTCTAAAACAGACCCTTTGATTGTTGACAATAAAAATCTCCCCATGTCTTTAACATCCGAGATTTCACTCTCAGCTAACAATTCAATAACATGCCAGAATCCAACTTTCTTTCCTGCTTTTCGTTCAGAAATTACTTTTGTAATAGCTTCATTACTTGCTGTTTTCTGTTTTAAGTTCCATGTACCATCATAAACATTCGTTATCATCGCTTTAGCGGTAGACGTGGCTTCTGTTTCATTAAATAGAACAATCGGGTCAAGGACGCCATGGTTTTTCGTATCACGAACATCTAAAGTGACGAAATTAAAGGACTTCACAAAATCAACATCTAAAGGATATTTCTTTTGATATTCAGGGGCATTGATTGTATACATAAATTGCTTTCGCATTTCTTTTTTCGGATCAATGTATAACACTCTGTCTTTTAAAAGTGCCATTTGCATAAACAATGTTTTAGCTGTAACCGATTTTCCGTTCCCAGTATCGCCAGTTAAAGCCCAGTGGGGATTATTTGTTTTCTTCCCATCAACATTTTGTTTATTCGCTAGTAACATATTCATAAAAATTAAATTTTTTGAACTGGAAATAATAGATTTTCTATCTTCTTTTTCTTCTAAAGTTGTATCAATACGTCCAAGGTAAAAGCCTAACTTCGTACCTGCATGAAGTGAAGTAAAGAAATTCAACTCGGCAAACGATTCAATTGTTGACGTGTGTTGCCAACGAGAAGTCTGCATGCGGATAAAATTACCAAACAAAGTGGATTGAAATAAATAAGGATTATCAAACGTTGCTTTAATAAGTGGAATATCTAAACTATCAAAACGATTGATTAAATATTTTTTTCTTGCACGCATTTGTTTTTTTGTACTACCACTAACAACAACCACTGCTTTCCAGTCAATAATATCCACACCATCATCAATTTTTTGGTCTAAATCGTCTAGTGATAATTGACCTTCAACAATCTTTCGTTTTTGTTTAGAACCAGCTAAGTGTGCTTCCTGCATGATATTCTTAGTGCGGGTTCTTGCACGTGACGAACGCCCAGACAGTGCCAATTGCCCTTTACTTTCTGCAAAAGTCGCTTGAATCTTCACTTCAACTGGGAAAGGCATTTTTTGAACGACCTCTAAAAAATGATTACCATCAAGAAAAACACCTACATCTCCCATTGGAAGGTAGGATATATAGCTTTCGCCATAATCACAATTTAAATGAAGCCCTCCACCGAACAATGGTTTAATTTTTGTTGCCATTAAATTATCTAAGTTTTGACTAGAAAGAACATCTTGTCGCTCATGTGGAATATTTTTTAAAAATTGATACGCTTGATAATAGTACAATTCATCTTCCGATAATCGTTCAATTAACAATTCAGATAAATTTTGGTAGACTTCTAATTCTTGCTCTCGATAATCTTTTTCCCAACACTCCGACAGTTCTACATCAAAACCTAAGCCTTTGACAAACTTTTCCGATACGTTGCTAATTGAGTTAGTAACGGTTTCTTTTAAATCAACAGCGAGATCTTTCTTAATTAAAGGCACACCAATAATCCACGTATATTCGTAAACCATACCCATTTCTTGTTCTAAAACCATTGCCGTTTTCATTAATTTATCTACGCCTACTTCATAATTATTAGAATCTATTAAAGAGCGCATAGCACCCATTTTCCCTCGAATGTCGGCATTAACTGGCAAAAGGTTAATTTCAAATCCATCATTTGCTTTTAAACGATTTAACGCACGAGCAACTTTTCTTTTCGTTTTTAATTTCTTTTCAACATCAGTCAACATTACCGTTTCAGAACGAACACGATAGTATGCTATCGCTGTTTTTTCTTGTGTTAAAACAATATTTCCTTTCATATGATTCGTTAATGGATATTCTAATTGCATATTTTTTCCTTTCTTGTTGATTTTATTTTAGTAATTAACATTAAAAATGATTTTTCAGAAATTTCTATATATTATTGGACAACTTTTTTTCATTCAGTTATTATAAAATAAAGCTATATTTAATATAGCTTTTAAATAATAATTGGAAAGAAGGAAAGTGTATGAAGAAAAAATTTTTTTTAGCTTTAACTATTTTCGCAATGGTAACACCTTTTATTTTTAATTCAGAAGCTAGTGCCATAGAAGCTGAATTTGGTAATTAAAATGAGAAAAGAAAATGTTATCAAATTCTTTTTATATATTTTAATTCCTATAATCATAGGTACCATTATTTCACTTTTCACTAACGCTCCTATTTTCCTTATAGCGGGAATTATATATATTATTTTATTACTGTTTTTACTTCCTACTTTAGACTTTGGAATTACTGATTTTAACGCCAAACAAATTAATCCTAGCTATAGACCTGAAAAAAAAATAAATAAAAATGAAAGTATTGTTACTGTGCTACTTTTAGTCATCGGAATAATAGTCTGTACAGTCATGCTTTATTTAAAATATAAAACTTCATAATTTAGACATAAAAAATAAGGAGTTAATGCTATGCACTCCTTATTTTTTTATATTCATAGATATAATTCTCTTTTTGTACTAACGTTTAAATGAAAACTCTTCTATTTCTTTTACTCGTTCAAAAGCTACAATTGATCTACTATCTAACACATAATTTTTCACATAGACAAAACCATCTTTTAAAAAAACAAAGCCTGTTTTTCCTTCGAATTCTTTTTCGGAATACCAACGAGCAACTTTATTCGGCATCAACAACATGATTAACAAATTCAAGTTAATTCCTAAAATTTGTGGTAATGGTACTTCTTTCCAAAACAAACCAGTTAACACAATCCCTAAGAATAGAATTAGGAGATAGGATAGACTAACAGGTTGTGCAAATACCCACACCACTTGACCTTTAGGCGACTTAATAACTTGCATTGAATAAGGGGCTTTTAAGCCCCTCGAATAATCGTAATATTTCATATACTCACCTACATCTTAATTCCAACTAAACTTAGGAACCATTTAACAACTGCAAAAATATTTTTTCCTTGATTCGTCGCAAAATCCTGTAAGATTAAAGCAATGACAATTACTGAACCAATTTTTGCCCATTCGGCACCTTTCCAATGTTTTAAAATCAAGATAATCGCACCAGACGCTAAAATTGTAATAAAACCTGTACTTAAAAAACTACTCAAATTGCCTGTATTCATTAGTCATTTCCTTCTTTCTCTGTAAAGTAATGTTTCATCGTATTAATAAAATAAGAATTCTCCGTTTTAGATAACCAAAGCGAAAAATCCTCAGTATGCGTTAATTTTGTTGTGTTATCTGAAAAAGTAACCGATACTTGAACTCCTGTTACACCTTTCTGCTTTGTATCAAAAAATTTCATATCACCTGAATCTATTGAAACAAATGAGTCTTGACCAGCTGTCGTTGCTGGTTTTTTCATTAACAACATTAATTCTTGTTTGTTTCCAACTGAATATTTTGTAAAAAACATCTTTAAAAATTTCTCTACAGATTGTTTTTCTTTCCCATCAACATCTATTGAATTTTCTGTCTGTTTTAGAGGTACTGTTTTCCCTTGTGGTAAACTACTTGCTACAAAATAAGGACGTCCTACAATTGAAAACAAATTGTCTTTTACTTGAATTGGTAAAACCATATTCTGTGTCACATTTTCAGTCTTTTTATCTTTCTCCAATTCATAATTCACATTTAGATAAACCAAATAACAATCTTCCATTTTCTCTATACGTGATAAAGACGTATTTTTAAACGTACGTAAGACATTCCCTTGTAGATTTTCTGTTTCATCAACATTTTTTACATCTAATGATAAATATTTAGATAATCGATCAATACGAGCCTTTTTCGCTTCATCACTAGCTTTCGAGTTATAATTCAAATACTCTTTCGCAAAATTTTCGACATAAAAAGAGAGGGTTGAATAATCAAGCTCCTCTCTATCAACTTTATTCTTTTTTGATTGTTCACTTAATGTATCCACTTTTGAATACAAATTATCTACATTACTTGCCATCACATTGGCTCGAAGCGCACCAACTCCTGACATCACCAGTAAAACACTAGCGCCAATTAACACAACCCGATTCGCTTTCTTTTGAGAAAAAGTTTTAACCTTTGGTGTTTTTTCTTTCTTCTCTTTCTTTTTAATTTTCTTTAAATTCATATTCCCCTCCTACTCTTAATAAGCCCAAACAACTTTCAAACGTTTTTAAAAAAGTAGATTTAATCGCCTTTTCAACATAAACTCTCTCTCTAACATGCCCCTTATGTGTTTGAAAGCCTTCTTTATACAAATAAAAATAATACGAATTGTACATTTTATCCCCGTTAGGCTTTCTCAAGTATTGACCTTCTGCAATCAAACTAGTTATACCGCCATGAAAAACGTATTGCGCAACAAATTCCTTTTTAAAAGGCGCTTCATCAATAATAATCCCCATTTTAAATAAAGAATTTTTATATTCTTCCATATAAACAATATCTGCTTCATCAATTGGCATTTCATCAACTATGAATCCATGCAATCGAAGCATTTCAGGAACTGGTACATTTGAATACTTTTGGTAAAATTTACTATGCTCTCTAAAAATTGGCATAATATTTTGATTCATAAAATACAACTCCTTTCCATTTTTCTGTAATATTTATGGTATCTTTCCATAAATTTTTCCCTTAACTCTTCCAATCCATGTGTAACTACTTTTTTAGAACGACTTATCATCAATTCTTCGTATCCTGTTGGAAAATCATCATGTGTGAGAAAATAATTAGCAGCCACCTTCTTTTCTCGTCCTAAAATATAAGATAAATCATCTGCTTGATACTTTTCTAATGGCATTTGCTGTTTGACCATTTGTACGTGTAGACCACAAAATTTTTCTTCACTAATCACATCATATTCCACTCGAAATAACTTTAAACGGTCAAGAAAATTTCTTTGAACAATCCTCCCCAGTTCTTTTTCATCAGGCGGATACCCCTTCATTCGTCTATACGTTTCATAAAATAATACAGCGATTTTCATTTCACATTCCAAGAGTTTTTCTTGTTTAGCTGTTATTTTTTCAGGATTATTGGATTTAAAAATTAATGACTTAAAATCAAACATGTACTGATTGACAAATTCTTCTTTCGACAATTCTTTCACCATATTTATTAGTCAATAACACCTCTTTCGTATTTTTCTACTCCTCCGTTATATGAAGTTTAGTATTCACTATAATTCGTTCAATGAATAATAAAATAGTAGGTAAGAAATTGATTCATTCTTACCTACTATTTGTTTTCTATCATTTATTCATATGTTTTTTTCGTTTTTTGTATTGAACAAGCGCATAGACACTACCTAATAAAACAACCCCTACACCAATTAGCCATATGTTCGCTTCTTCTCCTGTATACGGCAATAGTCCATGTTCAGCTTGTTTCGGATTACTTGGCGTTTTAGGTTCTTTCTTAGGTACCTCTTTAACAGTAGACGTAATATCTTGTGTTTTTTCCTTTCCACCGATGTTATGCTCTGAATCTTTTTCATATTTATTATTTTTTGTTTTGTTATAACCAATCTCTTTAAAATAGTAGCGAGTACCTTTTAGGTCTTTTTTATAGTCATAATCAGCTTGTACCGTCTGGACTGTATCCTTTTTCGTTACTTTATAATCAACTTTTCCAGAAGTCCAAGCGTCCTTTTCCTTTCCATCAGGCGTGACAGCGACTAGAATGGTTTCAAATGCTCGTTCTGTATCAACATCGACATTTTTATGAGAAATTTTTACATTATCGTATAACTTTACTTTTTCTCCCCAAATAAAAGTTTGAGTTTTATTATCTCCTATGTGTGCTTGACTGGAGATATTAATTTCAGGTTTATCTGGAAGAGCAGGAATAATTTCCTGATTTTTTTGATTGCCATCAAAATTATGCTCGGTATCTTGTTTATACTCTGTATCAGAAACTTTACTGTAACCAATTACTTTGAAGAAATATCGTGTCCCCTCTGGATCTTTTTTGTAATCATAATTCGTTTCTACTCGTTGTGTCATATTTTCATTGGCTACTTTATAATCAATTTTTCCAGAAGACCAAACATCTTTTTCTTGATTATCTGGTGTTACGGCAACTAATATATCCTCAAAAGCACGTTTTGTTCCTAGTGGAATATTTGTATGAGAAATCTTTACATCATCGTAAAGTTTAACCTCTTTACCCCAAATAAACGAACGTGTTTTTCCATCTCCAGTATGCGCTATAGAAACAATATCAACCCAAGGTGTATCTATAGGTGTCGCTTTGTCCTTTAATGTATACGTGCCAAGATCAACATTTTCGCCTTTAGATAAGTCTTTTTGTGTAAATTGTTCTGTATTTAATACATTTCCACTTTTTTGGTCAGTCACTGTAAAGGTGAAAGTATCTGATTCTTTATCATAAGAATGCTTCACTTCAATAGGATCAATACTTTGGTAGCCTTCAACACCTTTTGTTTCAGTAATGATATAATCATCAATCGGCAGATTTCCGAATTTAAAGTATCCATTTTTTCCATCAACATTGGCCGTTGTGACAACCGTTTTTTCTTGTGTTCGTTCATTAGTAGCTGTAAATTCTACACCGTTTTTGAAAATTTCATTTGTCTCGTTTTGAATAACTTTCTGACCATCTAAATTCATACGAATAACATCGTCTATACTCTCTGAATCTTTAATTACAACAGGCGTGTTTTGATCTTTATATGTCAATTCTACCACGTGTTTTTCTGGATCTAATGTATATCCTGCTGGCGCTTCCGTTTCTTGCCAGTAATACGTTCCTAAGTCTAACTTGTCCATTGAAGCAGTTAGTTTCTCATCTAAAGTAAATTCTTTTAACAAGGTGCCATTTTCCTTAAATAAACCATACTTAGCTCCTACCATTGGATATGTAGGATTTAATGGTTTATCAGAATTAGTCGTTTTATCTTCTTTTATTAAGGTCGTTTTCCCAGTCGCTACTTCATTTTTAAATTCTACTGAAGCTGTTTTTCCAGCTTTTACTACGACTTCTTTGGTATTGTTTTTATCTAGGACATATGGAGCAGGTACAAAAATTTCCGTTGCTTTAACTTTGGCATTATGAGGAATATTTTTTACGATTGCTTCCCCTTTGGTATCAGTTGTGACCGTTTGCTTTTTCCCGTTATATTCTACTTCAAATTTTGTATTTGGAACTGGTTTTCCTGTTTCTTTATCCAATTTAACGATTTTCATTTCACCTGTTGTTACAATCTCAAAATCTATTTTGTATTTACTTGGGTCTGAAACACCAGAACTTATCAGTTCTTGAGACCCTGATTTTTTCCATATAAAAGGAGTTCCTTCACGTAAACTTTTTTTCAAGATTAATGTACCTGAAGAATTTGCCGTACTTTTAGGTGTAATGGTTAACTTATTTCCTGATTGTCTGAAATCTACATTAGCAGTATTTTGTGCTACCACATCAAATTGAGATAAATTCGAACCATTCGTATCTGTTAATACAGTAGATTCGCCTAGAGTTAGTTTTACCTTACTATTATGAAAAGAAGGTTGTTTTTCATAATTTGCAATAACATCATTAATTTTTTTCTTTATTGTCATTCTTTGCTCTTCTGTTAAATCACCGTTTGAATGAACAACAGCTCCCACTTCGTTATAAAGCATTTCTTGCGCTACAAACATTGTATCTAAATCAGTACCAGCTAGATTCCACAGAGAGCTTATCAAATTTGCTTTTCGGTTCAAAGCAAAAGGATTACTTGAATACCCTGTACCTTCTAAAACATGACTAAATGGATCCACGCAAAACACTAATTCTTTTCCAGTACCTTGATCTAAATAAATCGGCGCAGTCCATATATCTCTCGTTTCTCCTTTCCATGTAACAGACATCTCACGCTCGTTATTATGATCAAATGAAACATCTGAAGCGGTGACTGCATTAACTGGAACGGCAGTAAACAAAGTCTGCAGACCAATAACTCCAATCATCGCTAAATTTTTAATTTTTCTTGAAAATTTCATTTCTTTCTCCTTCTTCTTTATATTTATTTTGAAACATCAAAAATATATACAAAAAGAAGGTGCTCGTATCATGGTCAATTACTCACCTTCTTTATATATCTGTAATAAAAAAAACAACTCAGATTAATACATGAGTTGTCTGCTAACAAAAGTATTCATTTATAATTGTGAAGCTCCGTAAGTTCCTACCATTCCATTTGCATCATATAATGATTCAGCTGCAGCTAATGCTTCAGATTGTGAGTTGAATGTTCCTGCACTATGCAATTGCTTACTATCGTTCCACCAACCAACCCATTGTTGACTTGGTGTTGGATCAGGCGTTGGATCTGGGGTAGGTTCTGGGGTAGGTGTTGGTTCTGGCGTTGGACCCGGAGCTGGTGTCGGATTAGGCGTTGGTTCTGGGGTAGGTGTTGGTTGAATAGTATTTCCCCCAGTTGATCCACCACCTGTATTTGGATTATAATCAGGTGTTATTGAACCAGCGGCTTCGTTATTAGAACTAGGTTGACTATTTGGTTCTTGTGCTGATTCCACACCAGCTTCTTGATTGTCCGATGTAACAGTTGGTGTAGCTTTCGGTTTTTCTTTATTTGTTTTTTCAGGAGTTGCCTCCGCTACATTGCTTTCAGTAGTTGAAGGTTCTTTCTCCTGTTTTGCCTTATCTTCTGCTGATTTTTTCTTCTTTTCAGTTTCATTTTTCTTTTGTTCCTCAATTGATTTTTTTAATTTATCAAGACGAATTTGGTGTGATTTTTTATCTTTTACTAAATAAACATCTTTTTCAGAATCAATACTTTCCTGTGCTACTTTTACATCACTGTCCTTCTTAGACTTTTCAGCAATTGAAAGCAATTGATCCGTCTTTTTAATTAATGCTAAAAACGATTCTAGCTTTAAAATCTTGTTCATCGGCTCTTTTTTATCTTCATTTTTTAATTGATCAATTACTTTTTTTGCTAATTTAATCTCTTTAGCGCTACGTGTATCATAAGCTTTTTTTATTGCATTATCTGCTTGATCCTGTAACTTTTTGTAGGATTCTATTTCCTGTAATTCAATTTTTTCCGCTTGAACTTTCTGATTATGAATAACTAATCCAGCGCCACCACCAACAACTACAAGCGTAGCTACAACAACCAACATTTTCTTTTTCCCTGACATTTTAGTTTTTTTCTCCATTTTCGTTCCTCCATTTTTTTACAATATTGGCTTACTTGATTATACTTGTTTTCCCAAAAAAAATTGTGTGTTTTATCACAATATTTCTTCTACTTTACACCATGTTAATTAATTTACCTTCCACAATTTCTCCCTCAAACCATTCCGCAAAGTCTTGCTTAAATCCATCTACACTGTACAATTCTTGTAATCCAGCTTCTTCTCCATCAGTTGGATCTAAATAAGTTGGTTTATCTTTAGGTCTAGCATAAACGCCAATCCATCTTTCAAAATCTCCTTCAAATGGACTATCAACAATATACCCTTTCTTTTCTAACAGCAATCGAGCTTGTTTTTTTAATTCTTCACTATTTTTAGGCTCAAAATATTTATACTTCTCTTTAAAACTGGCAAATTCTGAAAGCTCTTTATCATAAAATTTTTTTATATTGAAAAATTCTTCCCAAATTGCTTTCTCTTTAACCGTCATTTCTGCTTCATGAACCACATAAGTATAATCATATCTTGAAATTTCTTTTAAAAGCTCTTCATTTGATTCTGAAAGCTTTTCAAAAGTAGTCTTTAAAAAAGGAATCGTCAACTCTCCTTGTTTATCTAATTGAATGATTTTTTCTTTGGCTTTTTTTAAATCATTTCTACCTTTTTTCATTTTTTCAGTAATAGCAATTGCTACTTTCGTGTTTCGTTCAATAACTTCTCTACTCATAATTCATAAATTCCTTTCAACTAAACTCATATCTATTTAAAATAACGAATCAATTGTATCCATATCCCCCTTAATCTTTAAAATGGATATGCTTCCTCTAAATCAAATTCTTGTTCCATATAAGACCGAACACTACTATTTTGATTAGTAGTAAACAATAAATCTTTCGCATCCACGCATACCATTTCAATAATTTCCTCGTGTTTCTCTTTTAGTTCTGCTAAATCAATTCGTTCCATCAACTCATTTGTTCCTAACAAATTATCAATCTCTTTAATCATCTTTAGTGAAGGGGCTAAATAATTTGATAACCACCGAAGTGTTTTTTCAATAGAAGGCTTTTCACCTTGAACAGACAATTTTAAACCTTCCAATTTGTCTACGACATCATACCAAGCTTTGCAATAAACTTTCGCACCCTCTTCAATGTCAAAAACTGTCAAAGATTGATTAATAATTTCTTTCACTAACCAATCCAACGATTCACCACTCGATAGAAAATATTCGACAAATAAAAACGCCTTTTCATCAGAAAGGCGAATTTCGTATCGATTTTTAATTTCATATTTTTCTCTTGCTTCCTCAACACTTACACTTTCTTTTCGTGCTAACTCATAATCTTTTTGGTAAAAGTTAAAATATAATGGCGATTGACGACTGCCAAAATAAAGAGACAAACCTTTATTTACCATTTTTTTATTTTCATAAGCAAAGCCCCCACTAAAATCAAAATTCTTAAATGTAGTATCCACAAGCCCTTGTTCCATTTTTTCTTTCAAAATATACAAATCAAAATTTTCTTGACCTTTCACAATCAATTCATCAAGAGCAATATCAATTCGTGTAATTTTTGTATCTACCAAAATACCTTGACCGAAAATATCATCATCATAAAGAGAACGAAAAAATTCTGTCCACGATCTGTTGTTATCTTCCTCAAAAATTTCTTCTAATTGGCGACAACCTTCACCTGATAAGTCTAACATGATACCCATATTCACATTTTCTGGATTCCGAAAAATCCGAATAGAGCTATATGAAAATGTTTCTGTGTAATGATAAAACCCTCTCGATTCATGAGTAAACCAGTTCATATCCATGTGCAACAACTTCTCAATAACTGTCCGAACATCTAATGTTTTAAATCGTATTCTTAGAAAGTCAATTTTTGCTTCTACCGAAGCATGACCACCATCAATATGCAATACTTCCACTATTTTTTTCTCCATCTCTTGTGTAATCGGTCGTTTTCCAGATTCTAAATTAGAATAAAAACCTTTAGTGATAGACAACAATTGACACATTTCTATTTGTTTCAATTTTAATTCTTTTCTATATCTCTTTAAATCAACGCCCCTCACTATTTAACCCTACTTCCAAAAAAAGTTTCCAAATATCTATTAAAAAGTTTCCAAAAACATAATCGCTCAATCCCTTGCGAGACATAGTGTTTAAGCAACTTTTTTATATGGTATGTTAAATTCTACCCCCATGTTATAAAACGGGGGTAGAAAATTTCGAAGTGGGTCAAGCCCACCTCACGACTAGAAGTATTTGGGATATACGTTGCTACTTTTGTTAACGATAGAATAGGGGCGGGCGCCTTGGGGCGCCACCCCTATTCTATCTACAAAGCACGCAACAATCCCTAGCAACTTCTAGTCTACTCTCCTACCATTCCTTACTTCATTTCTAAAACTTTCAAGCGTTTTTTTATCTCTGCATTATCTGATAGTACGTCCTTTACTAAATCGATTAGCTCTTTCACTGTTGCTTGATTTTCTCGAAACTCTGCTTTTGTTATTGAAATAGTTTCCTTCTTCTTTTTCTCTTCTTCTGACATAAAAACATCCGAAATAGCTATATCTAAAGGAATATTTTTACTTCTTAGATCAATTAATTTAAAAAAGGATTCAACATCATTAGAACTGAAAACTTTAAACGAATAGGTATAACCTTTAGAATTTTTCGCATATTTCCTTTCAAATTTTTTATCTGTTAATCTCTCTATTTTATTCGCCCAGTTTTTTAATGTTTTTAGTGCAATTTTATTTTCAAGTTGTAAAATCACTTCCTCAAACGAAAACATACTTAACACCTACTTACCAAATATTTCTTTCCAAGCAGAATCCATATGCTCCTTAAATATTGTTTCTAAATACTTATCAACTTCTTGTGATGTTGAGAATTTCTTTTCCTCAACTGGTCTATCTTCATCATAAAAAGCTTCTGCATCTAAAATAGAAGTCACTAAAGACTTATAATCAAGCAATCTATTATTATCTAAAACTCCTTCTTTTTCTGCTCTTCGGTCAATTTCTTTAATTATTTTTTGTTCCTTCTCTTTTACATAACTTAGCATTTGTCCTTGCGATTTAAATTTCACTTTCTTTTTCCTCCTTTTTATTCAAAGCAAAGATTACTTCTTCAACAATTTTAGTTCCCTTATTTTCTATAAATTTTTCAAACTCAACAGGATCAGTTAATTTTTTTATTCGCTTTCCATTAGAAAATCGAACTAATTTTGCATAGCTTTCTGATTGTTCATAGAGAATGTCACGAATACGTGTATCTAAATCAGGCTTTTTATATCGTTTCTTGACTTCAACATATACTCGTTCTCTAACGTGTTTGATTATTTCATTAGAATCCAATAAAAAGCTCCTTTCTTATTATCCAAATTTTTCACTTAACTTTGCTAACTTTGCTTGCCCCGCTTCTAACTCTTCATCAATTTCAGCAAGGGCTTCTTTATCCACATGTTTTGATATTTTTTTAGATACTTCTTCTTGAACTTCTTTTGAAATTTCTTCATATCCTAGTTCTTTAGAAATCTTGATAAATTCCTGAATGAAGTCAAAATCTTGTGGTACTTGCGGGCTATAAAATTCTCTTGCTACTGAACCTCCTTGTGCAACATAACCACGACCATAGACTTTTTGACCGTCAACTTTTTCAACATATTTAAAGTTTTTATTTTTATTTTCATCACCAAAAATCATCAAAATACCTGTTTCTGAAAGACGGCCAACTGACATTCGAAACATAAAATTATCACGTAAAGCCGTTTTGATAAATTCACCATCTGGACGTTGCATTGCAACGATAAAGAAAATCCCTGCTTGACGAGCTTTTAAAATAAGTTGGGTTAAATATTCATCTACATCGCCATCAATCGCATAGTCATTCGCTAATTCTGCTTTAAATGCTGCAAATTCATCAATCACAATAAACTTAGGCTTTAAACCATAGTACGCATAATTTTTACCCATTTTGTAATCAGGGCTATTATTCATCATTTCAAAACGTGCATTCATTAATTCAACTGCATTTTTCAAGCAATTAACAATATCTATTTTTCCTGTATGCACTTTTCCTGCAAACATTGGTAACTTACCTAGTGCCATCAAGTCAGAATTTTTAGGATCACAAATTTCCATTTCACCCACACGGCAAAGTGCATAAATTAGAGATAAAATGGTAAAAGTTTTGCCTCCGCCAGTTCCACCACCTAATAATAAATGTGGGTCTTTATCAAAGTACCAATACAACCCTTTCATTAATTGAACCTTTCCTTTATCAGCTTGCATATCCTTTATCCAAATACGCTTATTGTAAACATCAGAAGCTAGTTCATAGGTAATAAAGCCTTTTTCATCAATTTTATTTAAATTGTCCGCATGAAACGCTGTTTCCAAAAAAACACCAATGGTTTCAAATTTTTCCTGAAATTTATTACCTGCTGTTTCAAATGAAACGAAAATACTATTTTTTGCAGACTTATAATAAATTTTTGGGAACTTTATTTTTTCTTTTGTTTTACCATCACTACCTTTAACTTGCTTCTTCGTATAATAGCCATTGTCGATAATCATACGAGCTAACACTTGACGTTGTTCTACTTTAGAAAAATAGCCCGAATTGATAATTGAAGCCTTAACAAGCAATGTAATTAGCACGATTGAGCCTATCGAGACACCCATAATGATTAACGCTGGTACAATATATATTTTCCAATCAGTTGGATTTGAAAGATATAAAGGATACATCCATTTATATCCCACAAAATAGCCTAAACAAGCAAAAATTGGCATAAAAAATAACACTCTATAGAGTGCCAACAAATTTCTTGAAGAATAACGAATTCTTCTACCTCTATATCTAAATAATTTTTTTACCATTTACCTACCTTCTTTTTTTAACCGTGCTAATTCTTGTCTACAAAATTCTTTATACATTGGAATATATTCTGTAGCCATTCGAAAAATCTGACGTTCATTCATTGTGCTATACGAATGTGCAAACATATTCCTCATATTCCTAAGTCTTTTCCAATCAACTTTACCACTATTTTTCTCTTTAAATTCTTCTGAAAAGCCACTGTTCCCAACAGTATATTCACCAATTTGCATTAAACACATACTGATTGCATTAAAAAACACTCTATCATGATAGAAGGTTTCATAATCCCTTCCAAAACGATTGAGTGTCTGTTCTATATCTTCAATGTAGATCAGCGTTCCTCTTAACAAACGTAAATCCTTTGCTGTACTATCTCTCAAATACCTTTACACCTTCCTTTAAAATGGTAGCTAACAATTCTCTTCTTTCGGGTTTATCTTGTGTTTCAACAAGAGTTTCTAGCTCCACTAAATCAATATCATGCGCTACAGCTTCTTTTAATTCTTCAAAGAAATCTCCATATAAATTCCAATAGGCTTCTTCTGATTGTCCTGTAATATCTACAGCAAAATCAATATCACTGGTTTCTTTCGCTTCATTACGTGCATAAGAACCAAAGACATAAACGACTGGTACATTGTGTTTTTCTGCTACAGGTTTCACACGCTCTTTAATTTCATTCATTGTCATCACCATTTTTCTCACCTCTTCTAACGTTTATTCTAAAGCCATTATAAAGCATTCAAATTTCACAATCAATTCACTTTACTTGTGTATTCCTTAAAGAAAACACCCTTATCAAAATCTTCATGCAGTTTATTATTATATGCTTTAACTAATTGTTCTAAAAAATTATCTAACAAGTTTAAAATAGCTTCATCACATTCAAAAAATAAATCATCTAACAATAAAAACTGGATAAGATACTCACTAGTTTCGTTATAAAGTTTTAAATACAATGTACTATAATAACTAAAACTTTGCCACATACTATAGACTCTAATTTTTCTCTCTAAAAACCTCCTATATTTTTCTTGTTTTACACCCATTCTTTCCGCCAAGTCTAACACTACTTCTCCGCCACCCCTTTCAATAATAAATTTCCTTCAAATTACCACTTTCTTTATGAAGAAAAATCACACTACTCTTCAACCGTCTTTCTACTAACCAATTTGTTGGATTCAATCGGCAACTTTTCAACAACTCTTTTTCTTTCCTAACTAGGCGTTTCCCTTGTTTCATTTAACCTCTCCTTTTCTTTATTATTAATGTCTATTAACAAATCTTGTTAACACAAATTAATAGTAAAAAGGGCACTCGTTAGAATGCCCTTTTTAGCTGTTAAACGGTGCTACCGATTCGTCTGAATATGATATTTACTTTCGTTTCAATTCCCACATCCAATTAATTTTTTCAGAAATTTCTGGTTCAGTGGTAAAATATTAACAAAAGGAGGTGTCCTATAATAATGCTAAAAACAATTGAAAAAGCATGTGAAATAGACATGCAATCCGTAACAATTATTCTTGCCAACAACCAAAGACTCAAAATTGAAAAATTCCAATCAATTATTGATGATAAAATTTTAGAATTTATCAGCTCCAATATTCAATACTACATTCCTGAAAAAAGTATTCTCTATTTTACAACGTCTTAAGAGACACCATTGTTCGTTGCATTTCATGATCTAATTTAATCGAAAGATAATTTAGCGTTACTTTTGCTTGTTCAAAGGTAACGTTGTTTTGTGCCAAAACTTTATATAACTCATCACCTATTTTTTTAATTCTTCCCTTTTACTCATTAAATCTACCTCAATCTAATATTTATTTTTGCTAATTTGCTTAATTCTTATTTTCTTTTTGTAGTGTAGGTTGCGCTGGTTTAACAGCTCCTACTTTTTTAATACCCACTGCACGGACTTTAAACGCTTGTTCTGTTTGTACATTGTCATTAAAACCTTTGTAAGCATTAAGCCATCCACGAGCTGTTACATTTCCAGTCAACTCGATTTCATCATCATAATTGATATCACTAACGTCATAGCCTGGATCAATCGCAATTTCTACTTGGTCATTTAATTTGCTAGAATAAACCGTTACTCGTTGTTCACGAACATCGTCAGTCACATTTCCTTCACCATCACGTTCATTAATTGCAACTACTTCTAAGAAATTCATCGTACCAAATGTTCCTACTACATCAAAATTTTCAATCGTGTTATTTTCAAATGATAATCCCATTATTTATTACCTCCAACTACTTCTAAACGTTTTGCATAAACTACCATGTCAATTGAGCGACTATTTCCAATGTTATTCCGTTTTACATTGATTCGTGCTACTGGATCAATTAATTTTACTTCTTCACGGCCATTCAACATTTGTGAATTTCGTAAATGAGGAACAAAAATCTCAAAATCACGTTGCTTTTCGCTTGAAGCGGTGAACACACGACCACGAACAGGTGCTCCATGTACATAAATATCACGTTCTGTTTTATAAACAGCTTTAATTTTACTTCCTAAATTTTTATCACTTAATGCAATTTCTTGAATTCTATTTGCCAAAATAATTTCCTTCTTTCACTAATTTTTATACAAAAATAAACAGTCAACCATTGACTGCCTTTCTCTCTTTATGCAATTCTTCTTATTAACTAAAAAACACAACTTGACAAGGTTTATGATAACCTGTCATTTTATATGTTCGTTGTAAAATCTGATTTTTTAATAATCGACTTTCAATTGTTAAGCGTTCCATGTTTGTTAACTTAACCGCACTCTTACCTAACTTCTTACGTTCTAAGTTATAGCTCTTTTCTATATCCGAAATAGAAAAAGTTTTTTTCTGTCGTTTCATACGTTCAACAAACTTCTCAACAAAAAGTAATAGCTCTTCTTTCATTTTTATCCTCCTTATTCACTTAATAACAAATTCTGTTCTTTCATTTAAAATAAAAAAGTACAACTAAAATAATACAGTCGTGCTTACTAAAGTTAAGATTGAATTTTTTTTAGAAAAAATCTTTTTCACGATTAAAAATAAAAACTTAAATTGTATTTCAATTTTAGATTCTTACGTTCATCACAATACATAGAATCATCTTCAATGGCTAGTGACTCTTACATCACATAACGGCACATTAGATAGTATTGTAATATACGGTGTACAGCTCTCCTCCTTTTATTGAGCTTGCATAGATTTTTTTATTCAATCTAGTTCAGCAACTATTTCCAACGTGTCTCACGACATGGTTATTGAAAATAATCTGACAGCTCTGCATTAATCTGTCATCAATATGGCTCTAATTAAAGATACTACTGCCACCTTGCGTCCCATTCAACGGCTGGTATGCACCACCTCAACAAGACTTACAACCTCGAACAAAAATTTCATTCTTGTATTATTTCGTCAAATCGCTTAAAATAAATGTGTCTAGTATTTATATAAGTGTTTGCGAAACAGAAATTCATTTTCTCCTCGTGAACGCTTTTTGTTTATTTAATTATGATTCGTAAAAGAACCAATAGATTCTATTTCGAATCTTTATGAACATAGTGTAATATTCTATAAAAGAAATGTCAAGATTTATTTCAGATTTTTTTAAAGATTTATTTTAAATCCATGTTAAACTGTATTAAATCAATAGATTGAAGGTGACTATTATTAAAACAAATGAACGTTTGAAACAACTACGTGAAAATAAAGAATTAACTCAAAAAGAATTAGCTGATTTACTGCACATGGATAGAAGTGTTTATAATAAAATTGAATCAGGTGCTCGTCCCATTCGTGATAACGAACTAATTCAATTTGCGGATTTCTATAATGTATCAACAGACTACCTTACAAATAGAACTAACAATCCCATTCCCCCTGAAGAAAAAACAAATGTGGGACAAAATATCATCTCACATTTTCGTCTTAATACTTCTGATATGGACATAGAAGATATAGAAGAATTAGAAGAAGAATTAATCGACTTTCAAGATTTTCTTATAAAAAAAGCAAAAGAAAAAAAGGAACGTAACAAAAAAAATTGATTGGACTGTTGTTGGTGGATTTTATTAGTAAAGAACTCTATTTTGAAGCATTTAATTTTTCGAACGAATTAATAAAAGAAGTATCTTACTACTCTTCCAAAAATATTGAACAAGTTAAATGCTTTGATATTGAAAAATATGTAAAAGAAGTTGAAGATGTTGAATTTGTTGAATACACGTTTCAAAAACAACTTAAAAGACGGATGCTTGGTTCAATCTCTAAAGTAGACGATGAAGTCATTGTAACAACAAACAAAGAATTAATGTTAGAACGAAAAAATTTCACTAAAATGCATGAGGTTATGCATTACTACATAGATATACCTAAAATTAATAATGCAACTCATACTTTTTCTGATATTCTTTTGAAAAATGGTTACTTGATGGAAGATTTTCCAAAAGAATATCGTGCTAATGTCGGTGCTAGTATGTTAATGGCAAATGATCAAGCATTGTTTTACGCATTAAAAAAATTTTATTCATTCGAAGAAATTGCACAATACTTTTTTATGAGCAAATCTGCATTAAGAAATAGACTCATCGAGCATCTTATGTATGTAAATAATTGTACTTTTGCACACGCTAATACACTTTTTAACAATTATTACTTTCATAAAGAAACTGATATCTACAGATTTATTTTCAATTAGTTTTTATTTTTAATGAATCATAAAAGGAGTGTTATATAATGGATAAAAACGTGGAAAAAAAATGCCCTGTAGAGGCTTTATCTAATATACTTGGAAAAAAGTGGGTTCCCCAAATAATAGAATCCCTAAACGGAGGATCTATGCGCTTTGGAGAAGTTTGCCGATTGCTTCCGAATAGTTCTCCAAAAATGATCAAACAACAACTAAAACTTTTGGAAGACAATGAGATTGTTAAGAATGAAAAAGAAGTTTTCAATAATACTACTTCGTCTACTTATTATTTGTCTGAAAAGGGAAAAGATTTAGCAACTATTGTTTTACAAATGAAACTATGGGGTCAAAGAGAATTAGATTGTACAAATCTAAAAAATTGAAGTTCATTTCTATGGTTATGAAATGAACTTCAATTTTTTATTTTAGTAAATCATTTAAAGATTCCGACATAGTAGGATGGGTATACACTCTATCACGTAATACTTTATAGTCCATATTAAAATCCATTGCCAACGAAATAAGATTTATTAATTCATGAGATTCTGCACCATATAAAGAAGCTCCCAAAATCTTTTCAGTTTCTGCATCTATTATTACTTTAAAAATTCCTACTGTCTGATCAATAATATGGGCTTTAGGTATAGCTTTTACAGGTAAACTAAAAACTTTATAGTTTACTTTGCTTTTTTCTAGCTCTTTTTCTTTTATTCCAACACTTGAAAAAGGTGGTGTTATAAATACACTGTACGGTATATTACCTCTATTCATAGTATTTCTCTTTTTGTCACCATAAAGATAATCCACTATTATTCTATAATCATCTAAAGAAATATAGGTAAATTGTAGGCCCCCTTTTACATCGCCTATTGCCCAAATATTTTCCACAGATGTTTTTAAAAATTCATCTACAACAATAGCCCCATGACTATCCGTTTTTATATTTGTGTTTTCTAATCCTAAGGCATCTGTATTAGGTTTTCTACCTGTAGCTACAAGCAATTTAGACACTTCTACTTTCTTTATTTTACCAGCTTGAGTATATATTACTTCAGTATAATTATCCTTATCTATGATATGGTTTATAGATACGCCTAACTGAATATCAATTCCCTTATCTAAAAAATCTTTATATATTAATGTTGAGATATCTTCATCTTCTCTAGGTAAAAATTCAGAGCTAGCATCTAAAATACTAACTTTGCTTCCATAAGAATTAAACATTGATGCAAATTCTAACCCAATGTAACCAGCACCTATAATAACTATTTTTTCTGGTGCTATTACTTGTTCCATAGCAGTTGTAGAATCTAAAACATTCTTACTTTTATTTAACCCATCTATAGGTAATTTGATAGCTTTTGAGCCCGTATTAATAAAAATACGTTCACCTTTAACTTGTATTTTCGTATTATCTGTCTTAGTGATTTGTATGATTTTATCTGATAAAAATTTAGCTTTTCCATTTAAAATAGTTATATTCTCTTCCTCAAAAAGGTTATTGTAATTTTTTTCTCTCAGCTTACTTGTCAAACTATTTTTTATTGAATGTGCCGTTGACATATCTATATGTTTTTCTCCATTAATTATTAAAGATTTTGATGGTATACATCCTACATTAATGCATGTCCCTCCATACATTAGTTCAGATTCTTCAATCATCAATACCTCTTCACCACGCATAGCAATTTCTTTTGCTAGTGTTTTCCCTCCCTTTCCAAAACCGATAATTATATTTTTATATTTGTTCATAACAATCACTTCCTTTCTAAAATAATTTTATAAGGTTTTATTAAAGCTAGCAATTAGTTACTTTAAAGTAACCATATGGACCCATCTTTTTAACTCCTTTAATCCACATTAATTTCAGTGTCTAGCATTCTATTCATAAACCATTCCACTTGCTGTGGTGCGTCATGATCAAAGAAAGCAGATTCTTTCATGTCTAAATTCGCTATCTTTTCAATGTCTCCTTTTGAAAGCTCAAAATCAAAAATATCAATGTTTTCAGCCATTCGTTCAGGATGGACTGATTTTGCTAAAGCTACAATCCCTCTTTGCATTAGCCAGCGAAGCACAACTTGACCAATTGACTTGCCATATTGCTCACCGATTTCTTCTAATACTGGATTTTTGAATAGTTCATGGCGGCCTTCTGCAAATGGTGCCCAAGCTTCTATTTGTACTTCATATTTTTCGTGCCATTCCTGATCTTCAATTCGCTGATTCCATGGATTCACTTCAATTTGATTAATTTGAGGTTTTACTTCATTCAATCCAACAAACTCAATCATTTTAGCTGACTTGAAATTTGAAATTCCTATTGCACGCAATTTCCCTGCTTTTTGAGTAGCAACCATTGACCGCCATGCACCATAAATATCTCCATATGGTTGATGAATAAGATAAAGATCAAGATAATCCAATCCCATTACTTTAAGAGAATGTTCAATCGTTTCCTTAGCTTTGCCCTCTGATGCTTGAAGAATAAACAATTTAGAGGTAATAAAAAGTTCATCTCTAGTGACCAGATCTTCATTGATGGCACGTTTGATTCCCTCACCTGTTTCTTTTTCATTTCCGTAAATAGAAGCTGTATCGATCAAACGGTATCCTGCTTTAATGGCTTGATAGACTGCTTCAGCTGTTTCTTCTAATGGAATTTGATACACACCAAATCCCAATTGAGGCATTTCTACACCATTATTCAAAGTAATTGTTTGCATATTGTTTTCCTCCTCTAATTTCTTTACATGTTCTATCCTAAATCTTAGAGTTAAATACATAAAAAGAAAAAAATTTATTTTTTTCGTTCCCATAGTTTTTCTACTTTATCAGGATCCAATTCACCAGCTTTAAATTTTGCAATATGATCCTCATATGTTTCTATCTTGTACACAAGTAATTCTCTTGTTTGTTGCATTTCCTCTAGCTTTTTATCTAATTCTACTAACTGTTCTTTTAAAATATGCTTCTGCGCATTTTCTACATTTTGTTTATCTCTAAGTTGTGCTAAAGTTGAAAATTCAATCAAAGATTCTATAGATAAGCCTGCATTACGAAGATTTTTTACTAAATAAACCCAATTTAAATCTTTAGTTTTATAGTCTCTATATCCACTACTGTTTCTTGATACAGGAGGTATTATTCCCACTCGTTCATAATATCTTAACGTATCTACTGTTAAATTAAATATTTCTGCTGCCTGTTTTATATTCATTATTGTCTTTACCTCCTTACTCTAAATGTGAAAAATCATGATTAATAATCTCTTCTAAGTAAAACTGATCATTCTCAAAACAAAATTTCATAATACTACAGTTACCAATAGGAGCTTGCGGTGTAATATCACTTAAATGCGCCCACTCTCTTATAAATTGCCTACAAGCTGCTCCATGTGAGACTACTAAAATAGTTTTACCTTGTTCTTTCTGCATAATATTTACTAAGCATTTTGTTACTCTTTTTCTAAACTCTATTTCTTCTTCACCACCATATTGTACAAAAAAATCTCTATAAGGTAATGGTGGATTTAAATATTCATGCTCCGCTTCTAATCTGCCAAAATTCCATTCTTTTAAGCCTTTATGCCTCTCATAGTTTATTTCTGTAATTAATTCTAATGTATCTGAAGCTCGTTCAAGAGTAGAAGTGTGTGCACCATCAAATACAATACCGTTTTTTTCAAAAAATTCTTTAGCTATCTTAGCTTGTTCAATTCCTTGTTTTGTTAAAGGAGAATCGCACCATCCTTGAATTTTTTTTTGTTGATTGAACAATGTTTGACCATGTCTCATTAAATAAAGTGTCTTTTTCATCTATCTAACTCCCTACTATCTATTTTTCATCATTATAAACCTTGAAGTTAACTTCAAGGCAACTGATTATGTTTTAAAATATATATCTATAATTTTTCACACAATATTAGCTAAAATAGAAAGTCTATTAATAAAATTTTATTAGATATTTCCGTTGAAATTATCTATAAATTTAATTTATACTATAGATAAATTAAAAATTCTATTCGGAGAACAAAATTATGAAAAAAAATCCACAATTACCTATTTGTGATGTAGAAACAACAGTTAAACTAGTTAATAGTAAATGGAAGGTCTTGATTATCCGGGATTTAATGACTGGTTCCAAAAGAAATAGTGAGTTAAAAAGATCATTGAGTGGAATTTCACAAAAAGTTTTGACAGCTAGTTTAAAGTCAATGATTAAAGATGGCCTTGTTGAACGTATTGATTTTAAAAAAAATCCACCCCATGTCGAATATAAATTAACTAAACTAGGAAATACATTATTACCTGTAATTGAATCTATGAGAGAGTGGGGAGAATTTTACAAAACACAAGTTAACATATAGTTACATTTTTGTACCTACTTCTCATTCTAAAAAAAATAAGCTATCCTTATATTATAGAAAATTAGGGAGCGTGAAAACATGGATATAGAAATGTTTGATTTTGAGCAAGTAAATGTAAATGCCAAACTTACTACTTTAAAAAAAGATATTGTTTTAAGAGTTGTAAAATCAAATAAAATAATGGAATTTGATGAAAATACCTACGCTAAAGTAACTAATTTTTCTTTTCATAATGGTATAATTGAAGTAAAAATGTTAAGTAGGTTATTGTCGAATGCTCCAAACTTTGCTCGAGGTTTTATCGGTATTGCATTCAGGATAAATGATGATGATTCTAAATTTGAATCTTTTTATATACGCCCTACCAATGGTCATAGCGAAGATCCTATAAGAAAGAATAGAGCAGTACAATATTTTTCATACCCCAACTATACCTTTGAATATTTTAGAAATCTTAATATAGCGGATTATGAAGGTTCAGCTGATATTAAGCTTAACGAATGGATTACTTTAAAAGCCATAATTCAAGAATCTAGAGGTGAATTTTATATAAACAATAATGAAACTCCTTCTTTGGTTGTAGAGAACATGAAACTTGGGGAGGCTGCTTCTGGTAGTATAGGATTGTTCGTTGATATCGGTACAGAAGCGTTTTTTAAAGATTTAAAAATTATAAAATTCGATTAAATAATAACAATTGCATGCAATAAAAAAGTCTGAAAAGCATTAACAATAATGTTCTCAGACTTTTTTTATAAACAGTTCAAAATATTCATTACATTGATTATTAACATTTAAATTACTTTAATGTTCTTACATTTTATGCTCTCTTTCAGGATTTTTTACTAAGTTAGCTCCTAATAATCCAAATAGGGAAGTAATAATTAAGCCAACGACCATTGCAACAAATCCCCAAATAGATGCTTTAGCTGTCGTGTTTGATGCATCCTCTGCCGCTTGTCTTGCTTCATCGATTGATTCTTTCAAATCATCTTTAGCTTTATCTAAATTAGTACGTGCAGTGTCAATTTGTTTTTGCGCTTCATCACTAGCTGTTTTTAATTCATTGTAAATATTATCTGTTGCTTGTTGAGCTTCTTCTTGAGATAAGTCGCTATTTTTCGCTACAGCATTCGCAATCGCGTTTTTATCTACGGAATCGCCAATTTTTTTCGCTTGGTCTTGTAAAGAATCCGCTGTAGAATCAAAAACCTTATCTGCATTTTCAGGATTTTTTATAATTTCTTTACCAGCATCTTTGATTTTATCAGTCGCTTCACTCATTTGATCTTTTAAATAATCTGGTTGAAGTTCTGGAACATCCGTATCTTTTAAATATTTATTTACATTATTTTGTAGTTCTTGTGTATTGACCGTGCCAATTTCATCAGTTACTTTATCAAAACCTTTTGAGATCGCATCGCCAGTAGTAGAAGCAACTGCCCCAACACTATCCCCTACACCAGAAGCAACATTTCCTAAAAGGGAACCGATTGCTGAAAATGTACTAACAGCTGTATAACTCACTAAAAGCATTACTACAATCATACTTGTTGCCCATGTTAAGAAACCGTGTAATAAACCAATTCTTTTAGCCGCTACACCAGATACAAATCCTGCAGCCATCAGAGATAACACAATAGTAATAATCGTCCAAATAATGAGTCCAGTCCCAACTCCATCTAAAGGGTTACTTGATGTCGGTTTTAAAGTACCGAACCCAATCGCTGATCCAATAAGTCCAAGAGTCATAAAAATAGATAGAAATGTAATTACTCCAGCAAAAACTGATCCCCAAGAAATGTTTGTCCCCGCTTCATCGTCTGTAAAATAAGTTCTGAATCTTGTATTGCTTTTTTTCATTTTATATATCCTCCTAATTTTTATTTACAATAAAATTTTATAGGATGTTATTTATTTATACAAATATTTTGATTTCCTATAATTATAAACTATTATTTAAAAACATTTATTCAATTTGTTTTATGTGATAAATAACCTGTTATAATTTAATAAACTAATTACGCAAAAAAATTATCCAGTATAACTACTAGTTAATACTAGTTTGCATAAAGTTTTTTAGATTTTAATAATTCATTAATAGTAACTATTTATCATTCATGCTTAGATCCATATAATTTGTCATATCCAATCACAATTGTTTCATTTTTTTCTTTATGACCTTTGATGCTGTCCAATTCTATAATTGCTGAATTGGTCAATAAATCTTTTATCTTACCACTTCTTATTTCTTTTCTATACATAAAAGACACATGTTGATTTTCAGAAAATTGTTTACTACTTTCAGAAGGCTCACTTGGTTTCCATCCATTAAATCCCATATAATTTCCTCTTTTCTGTAATTTTAAATTCTTTCATACAATAAATATTAAAAAATAACGGATCAAAAATTGATCCGTTATTACTCGTAATTAAGCTTTTGCGATATTAGTGGCTTGTGGCCCACGCGGACCTTCTTCAGTATCAAACGTTACGGTTTGTCCTTCATCTAAAGTTTTAAATCCATCTGTTTGGATAGCTGAAAAATGGGCAAATACATCATTGCCATCTTCACCTGTAATAAATCCAAAACCTTTGTCTGCGTTAAACCATTTTACTGTACCATTGTTCATGTATATTTCCTCCTAGTGCACTAAATCATGCAAATTATTGCAAAAAATGTTGAGTGGTAAAAGGAGAAGTATAGTTTTTAGATGTATAACTCAAATTACTTATCAAAATTGATTACTTGTTCACTATAACACATTAATAAGGAATAAACAAAACTAAGTCTTCTTGAAATAATTTAGATAGTACTTAATTCGAATTTATTAAGATTCAATTACATTTAGAAATAAAAGTAACTAATATGAAAATTAATGTTAGAATTTACTTGTATCAGAAAGTAGGTGTTCATATGAATACTAATTTTTTTCCAATAAAAGTTTACTCTTTAAACTACAATCTATATTCTTCACGTTCAAAAGCTTTTTTAACAAAAAAAATAAACAATAATCAAACAGTTGATCCTTTCTATGCCGTTTTAAATTTAAGGGAGATAAAAAATATTGAATTACGTTTATCCATATTAGATATTGATATTGATAAATATAAGAGCCTTGATCACGCAATTAATCGTTGCAAGGAACTCATGTATATGTATAGGTAGTCAAAAAAATTTTATTCACTAATCGAATAGATTTTGCTCTAAAAACACTATTATTTGCCAATAGTGCTTTTATTTTAGACTTCACTTATATTAATGGAATTAACTTTATTCAAATTATAAACAACTAAAATAAAAAGAAGACCAAAAATCGTAAAAAGATTTTCAGTCTTCTTTTTTATGATTTTTAACCCTTATGTCCTAATCTCTTTTATTCACTTAGTCGTAAAGCGTCCTAAGTAATCCACGTTGAAATCAAAGTTAATTCCAGGAACAAAATCAAAAGAGCCTTGACTACTCCATTGCCAAGCAGCTGTATCTGTGTGCAATAAATTATTAGCACTTGGGTTCGCTGGCCATTCTGCCACCCAACTATTTTTTTTACCTAATACGTCATATTCCATCCAATTATTATTGAACCAACTAGCGCTAGAATAATGGACAACGTTTTTGAAGCCACGTTTTGCTAATTGATCTCTAAAGTAGACAGAAACTTTTGTAGCATCCGCGTTAATCATTGGCGTTGTTTCTGCATCATTAACCATGACGCACTTTTTGGATAGACCTAATTCTTCTGCGTAATCCGCATAGTAATTGGCTTGATCAATTGCTTCTTGTTGATTTTCAAACCAAGAAAAATGATACGTTGAAACAGTTAGACCTGCTTTTTTGGCATTAGTAATTTGACTAGGGGCTAACGGGTTTTTGTAAGTTGTTCCTTCAGTTAATTTGACTACTACGCCTTTAATTCCCATGTTTTTCATCTTTTGAAATTGTTCTACAGAAATCTCTCCATTATGAGAGGAAATATCAATAAAATCTACTCTCGGAGGTGTTTCGCTGAGGCTACGTTTACTTCTTAGCAAGGGGTGATTGACAGAGTCATTTTGAGCAAAACTCCCTAATTCATAGTTACTCGTCACAATATTTTTTGCTTCTGCTGGAATACTCGTTATAAGACCTCCAAAAGTTAGTCCTATTCCTAAAACAAATAACTTAGCTGAACTTTTCATTTAACCATTCCCTTCTTTTTTGTTACATGTTACATAATTTATAACACTTATAAATTATTTTGCACTTAATATAACTCTTTCAGAACCTGTGTTTGTCTTAACATTGATATCATAAACTAATGTTCCATCTTTTTTTTCTAATCGCCAATCTAATACTCGTGGAGAAATCCCTCCCACCTTATTTTTAGCTTCTTCTAGAACTTTTTTTGTAGATTTAATCCCTTCAATCTCATTTGTATTAAATGTTTCTTTATTATTCTCTTCACCGCTAGTAATGCTTTCTTTTTTTACCTTTTCGTTTTGTGGATTTATATATATTTTTTCAGTCTTGTTAACAAACATATACTCATATTCTTTAGAGCTCTCACCAATATCAAAGTTAATAGACAGAATTTCTGAATTATTCGTATTTTTTTTGTAAATATTTGCTGCGTCTTCAACAGTTACCTTATAGTTTGTGTTTGTTACCTCATCCTTACCTAGCCCACAGGCAGTTAAAGTAACGATTCCTCCTAGCATTGCTACGACAAAAAAGATTCTTTTTAAATTCAATACAGTCAGCTCCTAACCTATATTATCATGATATTATATTCAAAAATGGTAATTAGTTTTATTAAAGTTTGATACTTTATAATTTGTAGTAATTTCTCAAACTATAATTGTCAATCATCATTGTAACTTCTTCTTTTGTCTTAGGATTCACTTCTTTTAATTCTTTAGCTAATTCCTCGAAATTTTTTATAGTTCTATAAGACATCTTAGTGAATATAAGGAATGGATCTATCTCTTGTTTTACATGATTCCGATATTTGGATGCTGTAGTAGTAGATATTCGTCCGTTAGACATTTTTTCAATAGAATAAGATGTGATCATTGGATTCTTGAGTAATTCAATAATATCTTTTTTGGTACACATACTTTTTTAGTCCTTTCTTTGATAATTTAAATTGGAAGTTTATTTAAAATAAATTCTCTTTTTAAATATTTTCATTTACTGGTGCCTGATAGACAAGATCAAATACATCCAGAAGAGAAAATAAATTTCATATTTTTATAGTCACTTATTATTTAAGTTACTAATAATCAATACTCATTTTCAAAAATAGTCATCATTTTTTTCGCAACATGCCTTAATTCCGATGAAAATGATTGCTACCATCGAAACAAATTTTAATGATAGTACGAATAACAAAGTAAGTTCTCCTTTATCTATTTATCTTTCAACATGTTTTATACCAACTTTCCTTAATTTCAAAGTACTTAATCTTATTAAAATATATTCAAGGTGCACTTGTCTATTGAACAACATGACATTCTGCTAACAAAAATGAAAGATTGACTCTAAGTCCATACTAATAGTTTTGCTACAATATTTTGAAATGAACTATTCCGTGATACTATAATTTCAGTAGAAAGCGGAAATACATGAAGTACATCTTTTTTTATTGTTTTTCTCAAAAGTATTACCAATTTAGTTTAAGAATAATAACATATAAAATTCAGGAATTAACGACTACATACACTAACTCATAGATTTCTTTATATGAGTTAACAAATTTTAATTCTGAACTGTTCCTATTGGCGAAGTAGAAAAGAAAGAATGGCAAATAAGATAATATGTGCAGGGTAAAAATAATAGAAGAAACTTTTTAACCCCTTTCCTTTTTCTCCGTTATATAAAATAATAGGAATTGCTGAGAAGAACATCATCCATTGATAGTTACTAGAAAATAAATCTGAAAAACCGTTTGCTGCTGCTGAAATAAAAGACACAATTCCTAATGATAAAACCTGAAAGTGTTTTTTTCCATGAAATATATAGAACAATACTCCTAATATTACCATCAAAAACCCACCTTCTGTAACAAATAAAGATGGTAAAAATAAGGTGTATAGTTGTAAACTAATCATCTTTATCGTACTCATTTCACCTATTGTAAATATAAATGAAATTAATCCTATTAAGATAGGAATGATGAACCAAAAGAAACTTGCAACAAATTTTCTTTCTTTAAGATATGCAATAGATTGCGCGAATTGTAAAATTAAGTTAGAAAAATAAAAAGGCATTTATGGTACACTCAAA
>OGUH01000136.1_pt1 | contig 54300 bp, 45 predicted proteins | sample 1574661 | NCBI WGS metagenome assembly OGUH01 (sample SAMN03295822, study PRJEB24534) | human gut metagenome | isolation source: fecal sample 3 from infant 3 | host: Homo sapiens | place: USA: Pittsburgh, PA | collected 2014-07
GTGCTAGCGTAGGCACGGTGGAGCTCTGAGGCTAGCGTGGGTATGGTGAGGGCCTGGTGCTAGTGTAGGCACGGTGGAGCCCTGGGGCTAGCGTGGGCATGACGGGGGCCCTGGGCCTAGAGTGCACGGTCGGGTCCCTTTGGCAGAGGCGCTCCGCAGCTATGCCCATATGCCTAGTGGCGGCTATGCTCGTGTACCTAGCGGCAGATGCGTCTGTGGCTCTGGGGGCCTGTTCGCAATGGGTTGAGCTGGTGTACAACAAATTCGAACGAGCGGGCTCGTGGGTGTCCGGATGATAACGCATGGCTAGTGTAATGTCCCGTTAGGGGTATTACGGCCATGTGCAGGTCATGAGTCGCTAGCGAACCGGCGTGAAGCCGTGTACGCGTATGTGGGACTATGGGCTTGTCATGACGTAAAGGTGCTTCCGCCTATGCGCTCTGGTCGGATAGCCTACGGCCGAGTGATGCGTCGGTTTTGGGTCCCTGCTCGATGAATGCTGCAAATTTACAGCATTTTCTTCGTCTAGCAGGTAGATTAAGTGACATTGATGCAAATATACATCAATTCTCCCATTTCGGGCCCAAATGAAGTGAAAACGGGCGAAAATCCTGCACTTTTGCAGGATTGCCTTACTCAAAATGGAGGCGTTCTAGAAATCCTGCATTATTGCAGCATTCGGAGGGGCGAACGTGTAGAGCGAGTTCCCGAGTCCCTGATCAGGAGGGAGGAGTGCCGAAGCCGGGCATTATGCGGGTTCCCGCCGCAACCTAGAACAGGCGATGCCGCAGCCGATTCACAGGCAGGCCCGCTTGGACGGAGGCACACGAAACATTTCCCAGCCCGAGGGGCCAATTCATTCCCCCGTGGGAGATCATGAGCCAAAGCGCAGGAGAAAGCGGATTTTCTGCCGTTTCCCATCATTTAGTGTAAGAATACCTAACATCGAACATAAAAATACCTGACATAGGTATTGACGAGATTTCTCCGCAGCGATTATAATGACAACAACTTAATTTTGAAAGTGGAACAATGAATGCGTGATGAACGTGTATTGTTCGGAAATGGGAGGAATCATCATGTCGACAAATCCAGCTTTGATGGTTATTCAAGAGAAAAAAATCCAGTATGTAGATTTTCGCTTTGTTGATTTGGTCGGTCGGGCGCATCATATTACCCTTCCCGCTTCAGAGGTCGATGAGAGCACGTTCACGAACGGAGTAGCATTTGACGGTTCCTCCATCAAAGGATTCCGCGGAATTGAAGAATCTGACATGGTGATGATGCCGGACGCGAACTCCTGCTACGTCGATCCGTTCACGGCGCATCCGACGCTTATCATCATGTGCGATATTTTTACACCGGATGGCGAACGCTATGACCGGGATCCGCGCAGCATCGCCCAGAAGGCGGAAGCGTATTTGGACACGTCCGGGGTCGGTACGGCCGCATTTTTCGCTCCGGAGTCGGAATTCTTCATCTTCGATGAAGTCCGATACGAGAATACGATGAACCGTTCCTCCTTCTATGTCGACTCGGTAGAGGCATCCTGGAATACGAACCGCGAGGAAGCCGACGGCAACCTCGGGGGCAAAATTCCGGCAAAGGGCGGATACGTGCCGGTCGCGCCAGTCGATACGCAGCAAGATATCCGCAGCGAGATGTGCCGTCTGCTGCAGGAATGCGGCATCCGCGTCGAACGCCATCATCACGAAGTGGCGACGGCGGGGCAGGGGGAGATTAACTTCCGCTTCGATACGTTGACGGCCTCGGCCGATAATCTGATGAAATATAAATATATCGTTCATAATACGGCACGGCAGTTCGGCAAGGTGGCCACCTTTATGCCGAAGCCGCTGTTCGGCGACAACGGCAGCGGGATGCACGTGCATCAATCGATATTCAACGGCGATACGCCGCTATTCTACGAGAAGGGCGGATACGCCAATCTGAGCGAAATGGCGCTCCATTATATCGGCGGGATTCTGCACCACGCGCCTGCGCTTATCGCCTTGACGAACCCGAGCACCAACTCATTCAAGCGGCTCGTTCCCGGGTATGAAGCTCCGGTCAATCTGGTCTTCTCCAAAGGCAACCGTTCCGCCGCGGTTCGCATCCCGGTGGCCGCAGTCACGCCGAAGGGCTGCCGCATCGAGTTCCGCACGCCGGATTCGACGGCGAACCCGTACCTGGCGTTCGCGGCAATGCTGATGGCGGGACTGGACGGAATCAAGCGCAAGATCGATCCGGCCGCCGCCGGCTTCGGTCCGTATGACCGCAATCTGTATGAGCTGTCCGAGGCGGAGAAAAAGGAGATTCGCCGCGTCCCGGCTACGATGGAAGAGGCGCTCGACGCTTTGATGGCGGATCATGAATTTTTGCTCGAAGGCGGCGTATTTACCCGTGAGTTCATCGACAACTACGTCAGCATTAAGCGGAAAGAAGCTCAATCCGTAGCCATTCGCATTCATCCGCAGGAATACAGCCTTTATTTCGACTGCTAATCACATTGATATCCGTATCCTCCTATGTATCCTTCCCATCCGGCTTGGATGGGGAGGATTTTTTTATTCACGTCCCGGGGAAGAGGCCAGGGCAAAGCTCAAAAGAAAGGGAGAGAATGGAATGTTAAAACGTTTCTTCATGACAACGCTCAAGGAAGAGAGGATGACCGTAAGCTTGCTTGAATACGGCTGGATGATTTGGAAGCGTTGAAAAAACGTTTACGTTTTGGCCAAGCGAGGTCGGTAAGATGAAAAAAGGTGTCCATTGCTACGGTGCCCTCTATTTTAAGGCGCCCCCTATACGGCCCGTCTGCGTTTCCCGTATCATACGGAATGGTTTTTTCAAGTGAACCGTGAAGACGGGATCGTCGCGGCCGATGGAGCGGGAGCCCCGGTTGAACGCCGCTATCGGGCCGAGAAGGACGGAACGCTGGAGATCTGCGTGGAGAGATGGAGGGAGAGGAAGGATTAAGGAAATGGAACGTATCAAACGAATGAACGAAAGGAAGGAAACAGCATGAGGAAACGGGTGATGGGATTCCTTGCCGGCGTCCTCTATTCTCGGGAGCCGTGTTCGATGCCTCGGAGTTTGCGGCCCATGCCGGGATTAAGGGCCTTAAGCGATTGGACAACGTTGAAGTTCCGTATGCTGTGGGCAGCGGTTGCACGGCAGGGCATGGGTGAAGGTTGTAGTCTTGTGGTGCCGCCAAGCACGGCGGCGGAAGTGTTATCTTCTCTGCTGACGCCGCAGTGCGGAGCAAGAATATACATCTCTTTACTTATGCTTATTTTTTGTTGCGGCACGATGTTGAACAGGTTAGGATTGGAAAAAAGGAGGTGAGAAACAAAAAAACTGGCGTCAATGACGCGGCGGAATCCACGACAATATGGAGGGAAATGAAGAAGACGATGAACAAAAAAGCGCTTGGATGGATGCTTGGTATCGTAATAATGACGGCGAGCGTTCTGCCCGGAACTCCGCCATCGCATGTCTATGCCCAGCCGAAAGAGCTGGCGGCAGTTGCGGACGATGAGCCGATCGCGCCTCCAGACGGCGGCGAGCCGGGGACGGTGACGGAGGCTGTCTATCATAAAAATGGAAGCGCATTCCCGGAAGATCCTTCCCCGGATAGAGGCGCCGGCCATCCCCTCGCGGCTGTATTCGGCGGGACGAACCTCGCCCTGAACAAACCGGCCTACTCGTCGGGCAATGAAGTCGATTACCTGAGTCCGGATCTGGCCGTAGACGGGAAGGCCAATACAAGATGGTCTTCCGCGAAGCAGGATGATCAATGGTTCTATGTCGATCTGGGAGAGCGGACCGCGATCGATCGCGTCGTCATCCGCTGGCAGACGCCGGCCGATACATACAAGATCCTTGTGTCGGATGACGGGGAGCAGTGGACGAACGCGAGGGATGGCGACGGCGTCATTCCATGCAAGGGAGGCACCGAAGTAATCGATTTCGCGCCGCTTCAAGCAAGATATGTCAAGTTCCAAGGAGTGAAGCGAGCGCCTGTCGAAGGCGTGCTGTACGGTTACTCCTTCTATGAATTCGAGGTGTACCAATTGAATGACCTGCAATCTATCGCAGACCGGATTCAGGCCACATTGACGGTGCAGGCCGGACAGACCGAGCTGGATTGGTCCGCGGCCGAAGTGCCGGAAGGGTATCGCGCCAGCGTGTACGGGAGCGACCGGCTGCCTGTCATCGATCGCGAAGGCCGTATCCGGATGCCGCTGGTCGATGCCAAAGTGAATCTGATCGTGCAGGTGGAGGATCTGAACGATCCGAACCGCAAAGTGCTGTCGGATAACATTGCGGTTACGGTTCCGGGCCAGTATAAGCAGACCCCGGATCGCAATCCGGAGCCGGACGTCATCCCGTCCTTGCGGGAATGGTATGGCGGATCGGGGACTTATACGTTGACGGCATCATCGCGCATTGTCGTCCGCCCGGAGGACGAAGCGGCGCTGCGCAAGGCGGCGGAGCTGACGCGAGAAGATGTGGCCGGCCTGACGGGATATGAGCTTGAGATTGCCTATGGCCAGCCGCAGACGGGCGATTTGTACTTGTCGCTGGATCCGTCGCTAACGTGGCTGGGCGAGGAAGGCAACGTCTTCCAGGCCGGAGACTATGTGTCGATCGCCTCGTCTTCGGCGACAGGCGCGTTCTTCGGCACGAGAACCGCGCTTCAGATCCTGAAGCAGCATCCCGATCTCACGATTCCCCGCGGAGAAGCGAGAGATTATCCGAAGTATGAGAAGCGGGGCCTCATGATCGACGTGGCGCGCAAATTTTACACCGTTGATTTTCTGAGAAGCTATGTGAAGCTGCTGTCCTGGTACAAAATGAACATGTTCCAAATTCACCTGAACGATGATGTCGGCACCCCGTTCTTGGACGGAACGAGGGCGGCTTACCGGCTGGAAAGCGCCACGTATCCCGGATTGGCCAGCCCGAACGGACATTATACGAAGCAGGAATTCAAGGAACTCCAGCTTCTGGGCATGGATTACGGAGTCAACGTGATTCCGGAGATTGACACGCCCGGGCATTCCCGCGCTTTTACTTCCTATAATCCCGCGCTGGGGAACGATCACGCCCTCGACATTTCCAAGCCGGAAACCGTGGAGTTCGTGAAAAATCTGTTCAACGAATATTTGGATGAAAACGATCCGACCTTCGTCGGTCCGGAAGTGCATATCGGCACCGATGAATATTGGGGACCGGATGTGGAGCGCTTCCGTTGGTACATGGATACGCTCATCAAGCATATAAACGAGAAAGGCAAGCACCCGCATTTGTGGGGCGGATTAACGCAATACAACGGGACGACCCCGATCAGCAATGAAGCGACGATGGATATCTGGTATGAACCGTATGGGGCCCCGCAGCAGGCGGCCGATCTCGGGTATGACGTGCTGAACGTCCAAAATATTTATATGTATATCGTCCCTACCCTATATGGAGACTATTTGAATTCCCAGTTCTTGTACAATGACTGGGAGCCGATCAAGTGGGAGAATACGACGCTGCCGTTCGGGCATCCCCGCGTAAAGGGCGGCATGTTCGCCTTGTGGAACGACGTCTCGGATGCCAACGGGGTATCCATGGACGATTCGCATGAGCGGATGCTGCCCGGAATCCAGGTCGTGTCCGAGAAAATGTGGACCGGCACGCGGGACGACCGATCCTTTGAACGCTATATGAAGCGGGCGGAAGCGATCGGGGATGCGCCGAACGCGAATCTATCCCGCAAGTTCAAGGTGGATAACGAGGAGAACCAGGTGATTCAATACCTGTTCGAGGACCGATTCAAGGATAGTTCGGGCAATGGCTTCGACGGAAAAGGCGTCAATGTGGAGATGACGGAAGGGAAATATGAGCAGGGGGTGCGCTTGAAGGGCGGAACCAGCTATATCGAGACGCCGGTCGAGGCGTTGGGATTCGGCTGGACGCTCTCGATGTGGGTGAAGCCGGATCGGGGGAACCCGGATGACGCGATCCTGATGGAGTCTCCGGCCGGAACGTTGAAGCTCAAGCAGGGCAAGACGGGCAAGCTCGGGTTCACGAAGGAGCACTATGACAGCACGTTCGATTATGTTGTGCCGGAAGACAAGTGGACGCATCTTTTGCTGAAAGGCGACAATAAGGGCGTGACGCTGTTCGTCAATGTGGATGAGTACGTGGAGCGGCTCGAGAATGCGTACCCTCGTCTGCACACGCTCGTGCTCCCGGCGCTGCGCATCGGCAGCGAGACGAACGCGTTCCGGGGCGTGCTGGACAATGTCATCATGTACAATAAGCCGATTGAGCTTCTCTATACGGACAATAAGGCGCTTCATCAACCGGCCGAGTCCTCCGCAACCGAGTTCCCGTATTATTCGCCGGATATGGCCGTGGACGGAGTCGTATCGATCAATTCCAGATGGTCCAGCGCCTATGTGGACGACGCCTGGTTCATCGTAGATCTGGGCGAGCCGACAGACATCAACAAAGTCGTTATTAAGTGGCAGGCGGGCGCGGAGAAGTATCAGCTGCTCGTCTCCGATGACAAAACGAACTGGACGAATGTATCCGGCGATAAAGGAACGATCACGTCCCAGGGGAAGTTGGATATCGTGACCTTCGAGACGAAGACGGCGCGCTATGTCAAATTCCAGGGCGTGAAGCGGGCCACGGTCTTCGGATATTCCATCTACGAGTTCGAGGTGTATGGGCCGGATCATATCCAGGAATATAAGCGGCTCATCGGCTTGATGGAGCATTTGCTGCCGCGGTTGAAGAAGCCGGAGCGCCTGCGCGAGCTCCTGCTGCAAGTGTTGAACCGCTATCCGTATGACGCGACGCGCGAGCTTCGCCCGATGCAGGATCTGCTGCAACGCGCTCGGATAAAATAAGCTGAATGAACGGCGTACAGCCCCCGTATCCTGAGAAGGATGCGGGGTTTTTTAACGGCGCAGGATCCCTGAGGAGCGCAGACTTTTTTGCGTTACCTCCTTGAAGCGAACTTCAATTACTGCTATGATTATCGATAAAATATGGGATAGAGAAGAACACGAAGGTGGGAGAAACCGATGGAACAACATCAACGCGCGTACAATTTCAATGCCGGCCCGGCAGCTTTGCCATTGGAAGTATTGGAGCGGGCTCAGTCCGAATTCGTCGATTTCCGGGGCCATGGCATGTCCATCATGGAAATGTCGCACCGCGGCGCCGTCTACGAACAGGTTCATAATGAAGCGAAGCAATTATTGAAGGAGCTGTTCCAGATTCCGGACGGCTACGATGTGTTGTTCTTGCAGGGAGGAGCGAGCACGCAGTTCGCCATGGTGCCGATGAACCTGCTTGCCGCAGGCAAGGTGGGCGCTTACGTCCATACCGGAAGCTGGGCCGGCAAGGCGATCAAGGAAGCGGAGCTCATCGGCGAGACCCGCGTCATCGCCTCGACCGAATCCGATCGCTTCATGCGCATGCCGGCACCGGAGGAGATTGTGGCTCCGGAGAATGCCGCCTATGTTCACCTCACTTCCAATGAGACGATTGAGGGAACGCAGTTCGCCGCTTACCCGGAGACGGGCCCGGTGCCTCTTATCGCCGATATGTCGAGCGACATTTTGTGCCGTCCGATCGATGTCTCGAAGTTCGGGATGATCTATGCGGGCGCGCAGAAAAATCTCGGTCCGTCCGGCGTTACGGTCGTCATCGCCAAGGAAGAACTGCTGGCGGACAGCCCTGCGACGATTCCGACCATGCTTCGTTACAGTACTCATTATAAAAATAATTCCTTATATAATACGCCGTCCTCTTTCTCCATCTATATGGTGAACCTGGTGCTGCAATGGCTTAAGGAACGCGGCGGATTGGCGGCGGTCGAGCGGGACAATCAGGCGAAGGCGGAGCTGCTGTACGGCGCCATCGACAACAGCGGCGGCTTCTACCGCGGCTGCGCGGCGCATGACAGCCGTTCCATGATGAATGTCACCTTCCGGCTCGCGGATGAGGAACTGGAGAAGGCGTTCATCAAGGAAGCCGGGGAAGCGGGCTTCGTCGGTCTGAAGGGACACCGCAGCGTCGGCGGTTTGCGCGCCTCGATCTACAATGCGGTGCCTTATGCGAGCTGCGAGGCGTTGGCGCAGTTCATGATGCAATTCCAACAGAAGAACGGCTAAAATACAAGTTGATGACGCCCCGCGAGGCTCTCTCGCGGGGCGTGGTGTTTACTTAGGACTATATTCTCAGGGAAGCCATACAAAGCATCGCCTTGAATGGCTCTATGGGTGTCTACTTCACCGCTTGCCACACATCGGCGCTGCCAGGCTCCTCTCCGCGGGTCCACCAGCGTGCCTGGTAGACGGCCCCGTTATAGTTCACCTTGTCTCCGCCTACGTAGGCCCGATCCTTGCTCCAATCGAGGATGACGTTGCTCACCAGCTTCCACGCTTCTGAGACGTCAGGACGATTGTTTTGCGTCCAATACTGGGCTTCGTATTCCAAGCCTTCGTAGAGTACGCGGTCGCCGCGGGTATAGATGGCGTCGGATTTCCAGGTCGTATCGCCGGTCTGTGGAGGCTCAGTGCCGCCTTCTCCCTCGCCGCCGTCTCCGCCGCTGCTATCCTGCGGGAGCGTCGCCGCAACCAGCGGCGCGGACAACGGGGACAGATTGCCGGCCCGATCGATGGCCCGCACGGTATACGTGTAAGATGTATCCGGAGTCAGCCCGGCGTCAAGATACGATGTTCCAGTCGTCTGTCCCAGCGAAGCGCCGTTGCGGAATACTTCATAGGCCTTGATTCCGTTCGCCGAGGAAGAAGAGGTCCAGGACAGCGTGATGGATGTCTCGGTCTGCGCGGAAGCCGCGAGCTGGCCCGGAGCCGACGGCAGATCGATGGCCGAATCGTCGTTGACGAGATCAACGTCAATCACTTGGTAGAACGCATTGCCGGTGTCCGCGATCTCCCAGACGCCGAGAATCAGATGATAGCCGCTGCGATCGGTCGGCACGCTGCATTCATGCGTGACGGTTGCCGGCGGCTTTTTGCCGCCGTCCTGAATCGTGCAGAACGGCACCGGATCCAGATCGGCGCGAGTGAGCGGTTTGTTCGGATCCCAGTCTTTTTTCGTAATATAGTATTTCCATTCCGATGTGGCATGCGGCGCTGTCAAATGCCATTGGAACGTATTCATTCCGCCTTGCATTTTCACCTTGTTCCACCGATCGGCTGACTGCTCATCCAGCGGGGCGAAGATGCCGCCGCCGGCAATATGTCCGTCAGCCGGCCCGCCTTTCGGGAAGTTGCCTTTGGCTTCCACGCTTTGCGGTTCATACTGAACCTGTCCGCAGCCGGTGTTCAAGCCCAGCTTGCATTGGTACGCCCGACTGGCGGGAGATTCAATGTAGCCGTGGGCCGATGCGCTGTCCGCGAAGATGGCGCTCGCGGCCAGTCCGAGCACGATAAGCCCGAATGCGGTGAACAGGGGGGATACTTTGGACAGCAAAGTGCTGCCGATTCGTCTTGCCATTTGTGTCAACTCCTTTAAGTGGTCTCAACACCAGTGTAAAGATATAAGCGTTTTAATTCTATCGATCATTGGTCTGATTTCCTCTAAACATTACAAACTATTTTGGCGCACGATCCGAAGTACCAGGAAGCATCGCGGAAGCAGCGCTTTTGTCGAATCAATCCCCCGATCCTCCCGAACTTGCAGGATGAAGCTTGTCAAAAAAAGTAGAATCGCCTCGTTCAAGGGGGGACGGTGGAGAATTGGGGTTTTAGGCATTTAGGAGGGGAGAGTTATAACTATCGTTTGTTCTAGGACGATTTGCAACTTTTTAATGAAATCTATCTCTTTATTAAGGCGAATCCGGCCTTTTCTATTCTATTGACCGTGATGATGTCCGCAGTAGCGTGAATTTACAAGGAAAGCAAAAATAATATGCTCATGAAGTATGAACAGGAATGTAACGAACTGACCCATAAACTTCAATGCTGCGGAGCTCTGGAAAGTTCATTGTCAAAGAATCGAACCGAAGAAATTGATGAATTTTTAAAAAAGCTGGCCAAACCGACAAAACCTATATTCGTTCTGTTTGTCATGGGAACGGTCTTCCTCCTGTTTGGATATTACTGGATTCAGGCCGAATCTTGGTTCGAACGGCTGAACTATTTTTGTGGAAGCGTCTCTGTTATGCTCTCGATGGCTTTATTTTTCGAATGGATTTTTAATGACCTTGTCTTTCAAAAAAAATTTACGCCGTTGCTCTTAATGTGGGTAGGCAGTCCACTTATCGGTCTAGTCGGAAATAACCTGTTTATTCTCTCGACCTTCATCCATTTGTTGATCATTTTTGTGATGTACAGAATCAAACGAAATCAAAAGAAAATACTTGCCTATGAAGCTTCTTAAGCTGCATAAATCCCCTTCATAGCGTTTTCTTGGTATACAGAATTCTTGGGCACACGAATACCCGCCCGCTCCCTGGAGCAGGCGGGTATGGATGAAGCAGGGACTTATCCTTCCGCAGCGAGATGGCGCCGCATCGGATCGGTCAGCTTATAGCCGACGTTGCGGATCGTCATAATAAATTCGGGATTCCGCGCATTTTTCTCCAGCTTGTCGCGCAGGTGGCTGATATGGACGTCGACGATGCGCGTATCCCCGAGAAAATGATAATCCCAGACGCCCTGCAGAAGCTGCTGCCGGCTGAGCACTTTGCCGCGGTGCCGGCACAGGAAGACGAGCAGCTCGAATTCCTTCGGCGTCAGTTCGATGGGACGATCGTCTAGCTTCACTTCCCGCTGATCGGCCATGACGGTAAGCGGTCCAATCTGGTAGACCTGGCCATCGTCATGCAGCGGCAAGGAACGGATGCGGCGCATGACCGCCTGAATGCGGGAGATCAGCTCCTGCGGAGAGAAGGGCTTGGTCATATAGTCATCGGCCCCGTTGTTCAGCCCGTCGATTTTGTCTCCGACCTCCTGCATGGCGGTCAGCATAATGACCGGCACCATGTTGCTCCGCTCGCGGAGCTTCCGGCAGACCTCGAGGCCGTTGCTTTTCGGCAGCATCCGGTCCAGCACGATCAGATCGGGCCGGAAGGTCGGCAGTACTTCGAATACCGCTTCTCCATCGTAGACGCACATGACCTCGTAACCGGCCAGCTTCAGATTATATTCAATGAGGGTAGAGATGGATGGCTCATCGTCAACGACAAGTATTTTGGACTTCATAACGTTCCCTCCCATCGATTCCATTCTGCTTCTATTATGCAAGGAGATCGTCAGCGTTATATTAAACAAACGTAAACGGGATGTTAAATCGCGATTTTTGGCATGATGTTGTATAATGAGTTCAGAATGTGAGGTGAACAGAATGGCACTGCATATCGTGCTTGTGGAACCGGAAATTCCGGCCAATACCGGCAACATCGCCCGCACCTGTGCCGCGACAGGCACCCACCTGCATCTTGTGCGGCCGCTGGGCTTCCGTACGGATGACGCGACGTTGAAGCGTGCCGGTCTGGATTATTGGTACGCTGTCCATATCGAATATCATGATTCGTTCCAAGAGGTGCTGGATCAATACGCGGATTCGCGTTTTTTTTATGCCACGACCAAGGCGGACAAATGCTACAGCGACTTCTCGTTCCGGGACGGCGACTTCCTCGTCTTCGGCAAGGAGACGAAAGGACTGCCTCCCGAGCTGATCGAAGCGAACCGCGAAACGTGCATGCGCATGCCGATGACCGATAAGGTCCGCTCGCTCAATTTGTCGAATTCAGCCGCGATCATTGTTTATGAAGCGCTTCGTCAGCTCGATTTTCCCGGCCTAGTCAAATAGGCGGCGACAGAAGACTTGTTCCTGCCGCATGGCAGGGACAATCTGCGCCGTTGAGACTATTTTCACAGAAGGTTCGAAGCTTAATCCGACCATATACTTAGCGTAAGAGCTCTTGTATTGCCCGCCAGTAACGGAACCCGACGTACATTCCTGCCAGGGACATATAGACAATAGATGAACAGAATAGATAAAAACGAAATTGATTGACATTTTTCAGCAGGAATTTCGTCTATAGTATCGAAGTAATAGAAGCAGAGTTTTCTAAGGGTAATCATGAGGAAGTATATACAAGAGAGGTGGAACAGATGAAACCTGCCGGAGTAGTCCGTAAAGTCGATCAACTGGGACGCATTGTGTTGCCCAAATCGTTGAGAAAACGTTACCAGATGAACGAGGGGGATCCTGTCGAAATTTTGGTGCAAGGCGACCATATTATTTTGGAGCGCTACCGTCCGAAGTGCGTATTCTGCGGGTCCATGGATGGAGTCGCTGAGTTCAAGGAACGATACATATGTTCTCCATGCATGAATGAGATGACGCATCTCGTTCGCTAACCGGGCAAAGAAGCATCGCAAGATGCTTCTTTTTTTATCATTTTTTGAAAACCCCATTCATCGACCTCTATTTGTTACTAAAGACTCTATTAAAAATCCGATTTAGTATAAAAGTCACGAAAAAGACAATACCTTAATCCGATGAAATGTTATATAATGGAATCATACTTACATATTATTACTTCAAACTTATTTTTTGGGGGGAGTAAAATGAGGTTACGCAAGATCGGCTGGTTGTGCATTGTCTTGACGTTGGTTGCAGGCTTGATCCATGCCATGCCCGTGAACGCCGCGGCGAGCAAATATACGGGCGGCCTGCTGGACGGAGTTCCGCTTCCAACCGGAAGCGCCATCGGGAAGCCGTCAGGCAGTCCGGTGACGCAATTGACCGATAATAATGCTTCAACTGCTTATCGGTTGAATGCCGGCACATTCGTCTGGAACACCTTTTCCGAACCGGCGGAAATCACCGCTGTGATTGTGAATAGAACCGCAGGCACTAATGCTGTCATCGAGTTCTATGATCCGGACGACCATCTGCTGTTATCCTATCAGCCTGTTGTCAACGATGGCGTTGTATCGTTGCCGGTTTCTCTCCGTAATGTGAAGACGGCGGTATTAAAATCGACCGGCTCCTATTCCACGATTGCGGAGTGGAACGTGTTCGCCACGCCTTCGGCGCCTCCTTCCGTTCCCGCTATCAATTGGATTCAGGCTGGCGACAAGACGGTAACGCTTGAATGGGGATCGACCGGGGCCAAATCATACCATGTCAAGCGGGCAACGTCCCCGGGAGGACCGTACGCCATGCTCGCTGCGAATGTGAAGGATCCTGCTTATACGGACAAGTCTGTGACGAACGGCATTACGTATTACTATGTTGTAAGCGCTATGAATGAGGCGGGCGAGAGCGGCCATTCCGGCGAGAAGAGCATCCGGCCGAACGCCACCAAGTATACGGGCGGCCTGCTGGACGGATTAACGCTGAAGGCAGGAACAACTCTTGCAAATCCCACGGAATCAATACGGGTACTAACCGATAATAATGCTTCATCTGCTTACCGGTTGAATGCAGGGAAACTTATCTGGCACACCTTTTCCGAACCGGCGGAAATCACCGCTGTAATTGTAAATCGAACCGCAGGGACGAACGTCGTTATTGAGTTCTATGATGCGGAGGACCATCTTCTGTTATCCTATAACCCTATTATCAACGACGGGATTGAATCCTTACCCGTTTCTGTCACCAATGTGAAGAGGGCAGTAGTGAAGCCGACAGGCTCCTATTCCACACTTGCAGAGTGGAACGTGTTCGCCGCTCCTTCTTTTCCGCCTTCCGTTCCGGCCATGAATTGGGTTTACGGAGGCGATCAGACGGTAATGCTCGAATGGGGCTCGACGGGGGCGAAAGCATACCATATCAAGCGGGCAACGTCTCCCGGAGGTCCATACGCCATGCTTGCTTCGAATGTAAAGGGGACGGCTTATACGGACAAGGCCGTAACGAACGGCGTAACGTATTATTATGTCGTAAGTGCGGTAAACGAAGCGGGCGAGAGCGCCCATTCCGGCGAGAAGAGCATCCGGCCGAATGCCACTAAGTATACCGGCGGCCTGCTGGACGGATTAACACTGAAGGCGGGTGCGTCCCTGGCCAACCCGACGGAATCCGTACGGGTACTCACAGATAATAACGCGTCATCTGCTTATCGGTTGAACGCAGGCAAATTCGTTTGGCACACCTTTTCCGCTCCTGCCGAAATCACCGCGGTTATTATGAATAAAACCGCAGGCACTAATGCCGTTATCGAGTTCTATGACGCGGACGAGCAACTGCTGTTATCCTATAACCCTGTCGTTAACGATGGCATTGAATCGTTGCCCGTTCCTGTAAGCAATGTGAAGACGGTCGTATTGAAATCGACCGGCTCCTATTCCACCATCGCGGAGTGGAACGTGTTCGGGAAGACGACCGGCGTGCCGCCGGCGGAGCCGATTGTCTTGAACGGAACGGCAGGAGACGCCAGTGTGACGTTAAGCTGGAATACCCTCAATGACGCAACAGGCTACCACGTGAAACGGTCCGCAACGACGGGAGGGCCTTATGCCACGATTGCTACCGTTACATCGAGCACTTACGGTTATATCGATTCAAGTGTCATGAATGGAACCGTCTATTATTATGTGGTCACCGCATTATATGAAGCCGAGGAGTTGGCGACATCCAATGAAGTGGCCGTGACGCCGCAGGCGGGGAACAAGCCGGGGCCTGGACCCGGCGAACCGGGAGAGCCAGGCGGTGAGGGGGATCGAGCGTTGCTCCGGATTATGCTGATTAACGGGGCGGACAAGGAATACGACTTGTCCATGCAGGAAGTCAACGCGTTCATCAGCTGGTATGAAGGCCGGGCTGCCGGAACGGGACCCATCACGTTCTCTATCGACAAGCACGGCAACAATAAAGGCCCGTTCAAGCAGCGCAAAGATGTCATTATCTATGATAAAATCATAACCTTTGAAATTAACTCGTACGAAAATGGGCAAAAAGCGAGCTAAACCCTGCATCCTGTCGAACAAACAAAGCCGCGGCTGAAAATGCCGCGGCTTTTCTTCGTCTTCGGATGACCTATTAGGCAGCTTGTCCCGTTACAGAAAAAGCTCCCCTGCGTCCGGGAAGCTTCTTCGCCTTTACAAGCCTTTGGTCTTATCGTCGTTATAACCTGCCGTTAAGATAGCTGTCAAGAACATGGCCATCACGAGCACGATAATCCAGAACGTCGTCGTCATGGTACGCCCACCTCCATTGATCTAATCTCATTATAACCAAGACATGCCAAAAAGGAAATGATTAACGTGAAAAATCGCACGGCGCGACGAGCGCATTTTGTGGTAATCTATTAGATTTTTGCGGCTCGGTGCTGGATTTCCCTTATTATTTGAAAAACAAAAAGTGAGTCGGCAGCGCCCGGAGCTCCCCGTCCGAAGGGTTGTTCACCACTCTGCCGTTGAAAATGAGCGACGAGGAGCCGCCGCCATCGAGATTGTAGGCATCGATGACGCCGAGGTTCGACAGCTTCGCCTGCAGTTCCTCCAGCTTGGCGCCGGAGCTTCCATTCTCATCATACCCATCCGCGACGAGGATTAATAATTGATCATCCTTATAATTGCCGATTACGGTGCGCGGAGCCCGGGATGACTGCCATTTCTTCGGAATGGCCAGCTTGCGCCCGTTCTTCAGCAGCGCCGGAACGAAGGTGGCTCCATGCTGCGGCTTCAATGTATCCAGCTGCTGCTTCTCTGAAAATTTGCCGCCAATCAGCTTCCCGCCGACATCGACCCCGACGAAGGCCAGGTCTTTGTAGGTCGGCTCGAATGAATTCACATATTCTCCGTTCATGACCGTCGTGCCGAGCGGATACCGGTTGCCCTTCCCGTCCGCGAACCCGCCGGCATTGACTCCGGCGACGGCCCCGTAGCGCTTGACGGCCTGCAGGGTCGTCTCGGCCCCGCCGTACTTGTCCTTGCCCAGCGTCAGGCGCATGGCGGACGGATCCTTCAGCTTCACCTTCATGGCGTACCCCTGATAGGTTGGCTGATGAATCCGGTACAATTCGGCCCGCAGCTTGTCGCTGTCGATCCGTTCCTGCGCTGTGCCAAGCTTGGCCGAGATGCGCCGGTCATAGATTTGCTCCGGACGCTTCGCCTGCGCCCCGGCCGTGCTGACGATATCGTTCATCGCCTGGGTGGTCTGCCGATACAGAACCGATGTCTTCTTAATAGATTCGACCGTGAAGGAGGCGGTATGCTGCGCCTCGTCCAAGCTTATGTATAGCTTCTCGTTCTTGTCCGTCCAGCCCGCCGGCTCGGAAGGAGGGGACCACTCCACCTCCGCCGTGACGTGCAGCGTGGATGCCAGCATCCAGATCATCATCCCGATGAACGGGGCGGTAATCAGCATGAACAGCCGGTTTATTTGTTTCACTCGCACATTCATCGTATCGCCTCACCGCTATTTCAAAAGATCCATTTTTTTCTTCAAGTCATTCAACTGCTTCTTCACTTCATTCAATTGAGTGTACAGCTTGTTGCTGTTGTCGGTCTTATCCGACGCATTGTCCTTCGTGAAGGTGAGGAGCTGGTTGAACGTGTCCACCTTGCTCTGCATTTCGTCCAGCTTTTTGTTCATGTCGGCCAGCTGCTGTTCGTAGGACTGCTGTACGATCTTGAGCTGGGCCTCGGTCTGCTTCTGCAAATCTTCCAGCATCGTCCTTTTCATATAATCACTATAGAAATAGGTCGCTGTCACGCCAAGCCCGATCATGACGACCCAGAACAGAAGGAACCATTTGGCATTGGAACCGCTAGTCTTCGTTCGAGCGCGACGGGTAGTCTCGGGGGAAGAATTCGTGGATGGCTGCATAGTCTAATCACCTCGAATGAAGTCGTATTTCGTCAAAACATTTACTATTCTAGCATGTATTCTATCACTGGTGGATAAAATTTTGCAAAAAACATACAAAATAGACATAGATATAACAATAAAACGATAGATTTCCCTCCTTATGCCTCCAGCTCCGAACACAAGGGCGCGCCAAAACAAGCTTCAGGAAGACATCGGGAGAAGCTTGAGAAGGCGTTTACAAGCAGATAAAACGGCGCTTATGACCATGACGATCCCATTGCATAACACCAGTATTGGGTGTATCATTTTTGAAAAATGGGAAAGGGCGATAGCCGAATGCAATACTCATTCTCTACCCGCGTGTCATCCGTCGAAAGCTCGGCCGTACGCGATATTTTGAAATTAACGCAAGGAAAATCGATCATTTCTTTTGCGGGAGGCCTGCCGGCCGAAGAATACTTCCCGATGGAAGCGATTCGCTACGCGGCGGATCGCGTCCTTCAGCAAAGCCCGCAAGCCCTTCAATACGGCCTGACGGAAGGGACGACCGTGCTGCGGGAGCGTCTAGGGGCGCGTCTCCAATCGCAGAGGAAGATTCCGGCTGCCGTCGACGAGATTCTGATTACGAACGGATCGCAGCAGGCGTTGGATCTGTTCGCGCGGGCGATGCTGAATCCGGGGGATACGGTACTTGTGGAAAATCCGACCTACTTGGCTTGCCTGCAGGTGCTGAGCATGAATCAAGCGAACATCGTCCCGGTGGACAGCGACGACCAGGGCATGATTCCCGAGGATGCGGCGGAGAAGCTGAAGCGCCATAAGCCGAAATTCGTCTACGTCGTGCCGACGTTCGGCAATCCGACCGGCCGGGTATGGAGCGTCGAGCGAAGACAAGCGCTGCTGAATCTGTGCCGGGAGCATGGAACAGTCATCCTGGAGGACGACCCGTATGGGGAATTGCGGTTCACTTCGGATCGCGTGCCGAATATCGCCGCGCTGGAGGGCGAGACGGATCATCGTCTTGTCGCTTATACGAGCACGTTCAGCAAGACGGTCGCGCCTGGATTAAGAACAGGGTGGATTGTCGCCGATCGCCAGATTATTCGCATGATGGCGCGCGCGAAGCAATCGGCGGATCTGCATACCAGCGTGCTGGATCAGCTCATTTTGAGCGAGATGCTGCTTCCGGAAGTGTTCAAGCTGGATGATCATATCCATAAATTGTCTTCCATTTACAAGGAAAGAATGGAGACGATGGAAGCCGAGCTGTCCCGGAACATCTGGAGCAGCTCCGTCTGGAAGAAGCCGCAAGGCGGCATGTTCTTCTGGGTGGAGCTGCCCGAAGGACTCGATTCCCAGACGCTGCTGGCTTGCGCCGTCGACAAGGGCGTCGCCTTCGTGCCGGGAACCTCATTCTATGCCGGAGAGCCGAAGCGCAACACGATGCGGCTGAATTACTCGTTCGCGGAGCCGGACGTGATCCGCACAGGCATGGAGCGGCTGACCGAAGCCGCCTCCGAATTCCTCGGGCGCTATGCCGGCGAGTAGCCTGTAGCCAGGCGCCCTCTTATGTATCGCCCGCCATCGGAAGGCCGGTGACCTCCGCTGTCCCGGCCCCCGGCTTGCGCAATTCGCGCACGATATGGGCGTAGCGCTCCAGCGCTTCACGCCCTTCCCCCGTCAGCGCGTAGACGCCCCGGCTGACCCGCTCGAACCAGCCGTAATAATTGCGCTGCAGGATGGCGGCCGCATCGCCGACGCCGCTGCCATCCCGCACGGCGGCTGCCCGGAGCGGGCCGTCTGCCAGGCAGTGCGCCGCGCGAAGCGCTTTTTCCCGATAGGCCGTCACGAGCGGCTGCTTCGTTGTGCCTCCCACGTTGTAATCCCCGCTGCGGGCGCTGAATTCACGGACGAGCCGGGCCGCTCTGGTCTTCACGGGCCGCGTCGCCATGTAGCTGGCCTCCGAACCCGCGGGCGAGCAGATAATCTCGACGAACGGCGCCTTGCGCTTGTAGAATGTCACGAGCAGGAAGCCGATGCCGAGCTTGCCGCACAGCAGGCGCAGGGACGAGACGGAGTGTCCTTTGCCTCCCTTTTTCTTCTCGACTGCGACATACACCTGAGGCGACAGCTTCTGCCGTTCGAGCGCCTGCAGGACAAGCGTCAGATTGAAGGAAGGCTTCATTTCCACAATGATCGGCGGTTCCTCCTGTCCCTCGGACCCCTCCGGCCGCATCGCGACCAGATCGCAATGGCGAACCTCGCCGCGAACGATATATCCCCTTGCTTCAAAGAAAGCTTTCAACGGAGCGTACAGCTCCGATTCCTTGCGTGCCGCCGATTTGGCGGGCTTTGCCTCACGATGGTCAAAAGCGTCCATGTCCGCAACTTCTCTCCTCTCTCCGAACCTTGGCCGATCCGCATTTCCCGGTCTCCTGCCGCGCAATGAGCATCCCGGCTCGCTGCTAACACGAGTATAACATGAGCCGGGCAGGCTTGCTTTTCGCCAAGTTGGTCTGCAAATTACCGTGCTAATAATCCGTCCGGGCCGCATAAGTATGTATTACACTTTGTTCACGCACCCGCTCCAGCAGGGCTGTCGAGAGCCCGCGAGGCGCGGCCAGTCTCTAAGAAGCATGAGCAATCATGGAGAATCGTGCATACCGTATACGAAGCGAAGCGGCGATGAAGGGCTGTGTTGCAAATCGGGAGCAATGGAGGTATAGAGTATGGATATTTTCAAGCGGATTTCAGAGCACCGCGCCGAGAGCGAACGATTGGCCTGGACCGGTACCTTTAAAGAATATGTGGAACTGCTGCGTCGAGATCCGACACCTGCGATGACCGCTCATGCACGCGTGTATGAGATGATCGCGTCGCACGGCGTGGAGGAGGTTGACGGGCATAAGCGATATGCCTTTTTCGAGAAGGAAATCTTCGGTCTGGACCGGGCCGTGCACAAGCTGGTAGAGGAATATTTCCATTCGGCAGCCAAGCGCCTTGATGTGCGCAAGCGCATCCTGCTGCTGATGGGGCCGGTCAGCGGCGGCAAATCGACGTTGGTCACGATGCTGAAGCGGGGGCTGGAGCAATTCTCGCGCACGGAGAAGGGGGCCGTCTATGCGATCAAGGGCTGCCCGATGCATGAGGAGCCTCTGCACCTGATTCCGCATGAACTGCGAGCCGAGGTGGAGCAAGAGCTGGGCGTCCGCATCGAAGGCAATCTGTGCCCGGCGTGCCAGATGCGGCTCCGCACCGAATACGGGAATGACATCGAGCGAGTTCCGGTCGAACGCGTGCTGATCTCCGAGGAGAACCGGATCGGCATCGGGACCTTCAGTCCGTCCGATCCGAAGTCTCAGGATATCGCGGATCTGACGGGAAGCATCGACTTCTCGACGATTACGGAGTACGGTTCGGAGTCCGATCCGCGGGCATACCGCTTCGACGGGGAATTGAACAAGGCGAACCGCGGCTTGATGGAGTTCCAGGAGATGCTCAAATGCGACGAGAAATTCCTCTGGAATCTGCTCTCGCTGACCCAGGAGGGCAATTTCAAGGCCGGGAGGTTCGCGTTAATCAGCGCGGATGAGCTGATCGTGGCCCATACGAACGAATCCGAGTACAAGGCCTTCATAGCCAACAAAAAAAATGAAGCGCTTCAATCCCGGATGATCGTGATGCCGATCCCGTACAATCTCAAAGTGTCCGAGGAAGAAAAAATATACGCGAAGCTGATTAACCAGAGCGACATGAAACATGTTCACATCTCGCCGCATGCGCTGCGGGCCGCCGCGATTTTCTCTATCCTGACCCGGCTCAAGGAGTCGAAGAAGCAGGGCATGGATCTGGTCAAAAAGATGCGGATGTATGACGGAGAAGAGGTTGAAGGCTATAAAGAAAATGATCTGAAGGAGATGCAGAGCGAATTTTCGGAGGAAGGGATGTCGGGGGTTGACCCGCGCTACGTCATTAACCGGATATCGAGCGCCTTGATCAAGCAAGATCTTCAGTGCATCAACGCGTTGGATGTGCTGCGTGCGTTGAAGGACGGTCTGGATCAGCATGCTTCGATTACGAAGGAGGAACGGGAACGGTATCTGAATTACATCTCGGTGGCGCGCAAGGAATACGACAATCTGGCCAAGAAGGAAGTGCAGAAAGCGTTCGTCTATTCCTTCGAGGAGTCGGCGAAGACGCTGTTCGAGAATTATCTGGACAACATCGAGGCCTTCTGCAATTGGAAAAAAATCCGCGATCCGTTGACGGACGAGGAAATGGACCCGGATGAGCGGCTGATGCGCTCGATCGAGGAGCAAATCGGCGTCTCGGAAAACGCGAAGAAGGCGTTCCGCGAGGAAATTCTGATCCGCCTGTCCTCGTATTCCCGCAAAGGACGCAAATTCGATTACAACAGCCATGAACGGCTGCGGGAAGCGGTGGAGAAGAAGCTGTTCGCCGATTTGAAGGATATCGTGAAAATTACGACCTCGACGAAAACGCCGGATGAGACCCAATTGAAGCGCATCAACGAGGTGTCCGCCCGGTTAATGGAGGAGCACGGGTATTGCCCGGTCTGCGCGAACGAATTGCTGCGTTATGTGGGCAGCCTGTTGAACCGCTAAGCAGCCCGAAGCGAATAGGGGCATGACGGGAAACCTGCAAGCGAAGGGCTTGCAGGTTTCAGATTGAAGAACAAACTCCCGCGAATACGGAAAGCGCGGGAGTTCTTTACGTTTTTTATCCCTATCATCTGCTCCACCAATACTGCAAGAATGCAGCAATTTCATTGACACGAGGTTGCGAAAATACGATTACTCCAAAAATACAGCAATCACCGTGCGGCGAAGCATAAATAGCGTTCAAAATGGCGGAATAATGTAACTCTGCAGGATTTTCTCGGAATTTAGCCTCTTGAGGTTAAAAATGCTGTGCCTGTCAGGCTGTTGAGAAAGAAGTTATGAGCAGGGAAATGGATAATTCCACCGGCCTGAAAACGGCGCCATTTCCTGAGACACGCCGATTCGGTAAGCGAATCCTGCATAAATACAGCAATTCGATAGGGACGACTTTTCCAGAAAGGGAATCCTGCAAAATGACAGGAATTTCCCCCGTTTCGCTTCGGTTTGAAGCAAAAGGGCCTAAAATGATGTAGATTTGCAGCAATTCCTCGGGATGTGGACTCATGAAGCCGAAATTCCTGTAAAATAGCAGCAATTTCCTCCGCACGTCCAAGCCCCAGGAGGCAACGATGCTTCCAGCAGGCCGATAATGCTTCCTGAAGGCGATGATCCCCCCCCAGCATCCAATCAGGGCATTGAGCAGTTTATGGGACTTTTCACCTGCGATGGATCTCTTCTCCCGGTAAAAAACTCGATTTAAGACGCGCTGAGAGCCAATGTCTGGATGAGGAAAATGGACCATCTCCACCCCTTCGTAAAAAACAGTGGTTTCTCAACAGCCTGGTTTTTGCAGCAATTTCTAAAATATCGGTTCAAAAAGCGTAAATTACTGTATTCACGCAGGATTTTATTTAACTAGCTCGTCGCAGTGCCTCATCCCAGTGCCTCGTTTCACTGCCTTGTCCATATTCCGCCGCTTTTCCCGTCTTTATATTCTCTGCCGTCCTTCTTGCCCCTCACCGTTGCGCGCTGCCTATGGGGCAGCTACCTTTTTTGCAGCCGCACGGCACAGGGAGTTCCGAATTTCTATGCGTTAGGCAGCAAAAATCCATATTCAACGGGACAAGAAAGGAGTAGACTGAAGCTGAACCAGCGTTGAACAAAAAGGAGCTGAACGTCTGATGGCAGCTGTTCAATCTACCCCTCGTCTCGTCTTCCCGGTCATAAGCGATGTGCATATCGCGCCGACGGGCGACGAGTCTATCCATAAGTACGAGCAAGCGCTGCGGTACTTGAATGCGCGCGCGCCGCAGCAGGACGCCTTCGTCATCGTGGGCGACCTGACGAACAATGGCACCATTGAGGAATATGAGCGCCATATGGATACGCTTCGCAAGCATAAGCAGGACGGAGCGGAATTGCTTATTGCGATCGGAAATCATGATTATTGGAACGATCTGCCGGCGAAGGAAGCGCAAGCGCGCTTTCTGGATATGACAGGCATGGAGGCGATGTACTATCACCGCGTTATCCAGGGCTATCATTTTATCGTGCTGGCGACAGAGGATAAGCCGACCCATGGCTACTTCTCCCTCGAACAGATCGAATGGCTCAAGCGGCAGCTGGAGGAAGCGGCCGCCGATGCGCCTGAACGGCCGATCTTCGTCTTCCTTCATCAGCATCTGAAGGACACGGTGTACGGCAGCCAGGAATGGGGCATCCAGGAAAATATCGGCGAGCTGATGGCCGCGCTGGATCCATATCCTCAGGTCATTACGTTCTCCGGGCATTCTCATTACCCGTTGAACGATCCGCGCAGCATCCATCAGAAGCGCTTCACGTCCGTGGGCACCGCTTCAATTAGCTATATGGAAGTAGAGCGCGGCAAGCTTCAAGGCAATCTGCCGCCGGGACATGAGAAGTTCAGCCAAGGTTGTCTGGTTGAAGTGCACGAGGACAAGGTTGCGATTTCGCGGCTTGACTTTGCGCATCAACGGGAGATCGGAGACGCTTGGGTGGTGCCGGTGCCAGTAATTCCGGAGGCTTTCGCGTATACGGATGAGCGCGATCGGGAAGCGCCCTGTTTCCCGGCGGATGCGGAAATTCAGATCAAAGAGGAGCTTGCGGCCTCGGATTCGATCGCGATCGTGTTCGACCAGGCACAAGATAATGAACTGGTTCATTCCTACCGGATTACGCTGTCGGATGAAGAGACCGGAACACAGCTTGCGCAGTGCTTCGCTTATTCGGAATTCTATCTTTACCCGATGCCGGAGAAGCTTCAACTGACATTGACGGAACTGGAGCCGGAACATGGCTATTCCATCGAAGTTCACGCGATCGATGCCTTCGGCAATGTGAGTGAACAGGCCTTGTCCGCTCGCGGCAGAACGAAATCGGCCTCCGCCTTTGCATGAGATAGGACAATAAACTTTATTCACGGGATGTCCCTGCGGTTATCGGATGATGACGGGGTATCCTTTTTTGTATTCAACGAGCGTGGAAAAGTATCAAACATCGTTGTTTACTCCTATATTCACCTAGTTGCATTCCGATTATAATTTTTATATGAAAATTGAATTATCAAAGATTGCTATAAAGAAGAAAAGAATATTGCTGAAAGGGAGAGGCTATGAATCTTGAATCGTTCTTGACCGCTATTCTTTGCACCGTTCTTGTCTACTCTTCGATAGCCAAAATAGCCGGCTACCGCGATTTTGCCCGCACGATTCTTCAACTGAATTATCCCCCTTTTTTTGCATGGGGAGTCATTGCCGCGGAACTGGCCATCGCGCTTCTGCTGCTCTTCGACACCACGCACTTTATTGGCGAGATCGGTTCGCTGCTCCTGTTCTGCGCATTCTGCGCCGCGGCCGGCAAAGCAATAAAGAAGAAAATGAAGGTTGTCTGCAACTGCTTTGGCAAGTCCACCGAAGAGGAATTGGGCTGGGCCACCATCATGAAGATTACTCCATTATTTATCGCCTCTACTCTATGCGTCAGCCTGCAATCCCCGACTTCATTGACTGCGAATCAACCTATCGACTGGATCAGCACCGCCGGAATGACAATAGCGATAATCAATCTGTACGCGTTGTGGAAAAACCGTCACTTTTTTGCCGAGGTGAAAGGGAAATGATGAACATGTTTGAGGTATCTTATTTGTTGCTCTGGGTTGTCGTCGCTCTGCAGACCTATTATATCGTTCAAATCGGCAGGCGGAAACAGGTTCAGCAGGCGAATCCGCAGCAAGGTCCAACCTTGGTTCATGAGCATCATGGAGTGCCTGCAGGCGCCACCTTTCCTCAACTCCAGTTTGACACGATCAATCATGGGTTTATCGATATCGCGCAAATGAAGAAAACCGGCTTTCTTATCGCGTTCACCTCCGTGGGCTGCGATCAGTGCAAGCTCGTCTATCCCATCCTGAAGCGCTTCCAACAGGCCAGGCAAGATATTCAGATTATTATGCTGATGCAAGGCAGTCCGGACGAGATTCAACATGTCGTCCATCAGTGGGAGATGACGATGCCAGTCGTGCCCATTCTGCTTGAAGATATGGCCAGACTTCAGACCGGCTACTATCCATTCATCTATTATTTATCGGCTTCAGCGGTGGTTCAGACGAAGAGCATTATTAATTTCGAGGAGCAGCTGAGCCTCTTGGTCAAGCAGGGACAGTTAAAGGTTGCGGTGTGAACAGCGAAAAAATAGGAATCACGAAATATGAATTGAGGTAGCAAGGGCATTGCCTTTGACTATAAATAGAAAACGCGAAAGGAGGCATTACGCATGAGCTCAGGCTGCTTCACGACCGGCGGTTGCACTTCCTCGAAATGCGCTCACTATCCGCAAGAGAAGTTCGTGTATGAAAGCGTCTATGTGTGCGCTGGATCTTCCACGACGACTTACTATTGCACTTGTTAATGCCGCGTGCGGGCAGAGAAGAGAGCACGACTCTTCTCTGCCTCAACCACATGGTCGGCCGCAGGCCTTATTTTAGAGTAATAGGGTGAAAATCAATGGATAACCCATCTGCTAACCAGGCGAAGATCAGCTTTAAACAAAAAGGGCTTATCGTGAAAAATGTGCTGTTCCGCTTTATGCCGTTATTAATCAAGGTCATTCCCGGGATGACCTTGCTGTTAATGGCATGTAAGCTGGTTTCTTCATTAATACCGGTCGCGCAACTTTATTTGGTCAAAGAGACTATCGATGAAATTACGGAAGTATTTGGGCAGCAGACCCGTTCGCTTTCCTTTGTTTTTATGTTGCTGGGCATGCAAGGCGTTCTGTTGCTGCTCGATAAGCTCGTGCAATTTGTCGAACAGCTCGTCGGATATCGATCGCAACAACATCTCAAATATCATTTCGAAATGCTGCTGCTGCAAAAATCAGCAAAATTGCCGCTGCGGTATTTTGATCGTCCCGATTATTTTGATCAGCTGGAGCGAGCGGCTCTCGGCATGGATATCAAAGGGTTCAATATTTTCGTCTTGTTCATGAATATGGTGCGCAACTGCATTTCCCTTATCGGAATGGTGTATATATTGATTTCCTTTCATTGGGTTTTGGCGCTTGCGGTCTCGATTATGATCGTGCCGAATCTGTGGGTGAGCGCCTTCTTCGGCCAGCGGAAGTACATGCAGATGATACTGCATACGCCGGCGCAGCGGAAAACACATTATTTGCTTCAGCTTCTGCACAGCAGAAATGCGGCCAAAGAAGTGAGAGTGTACCAAAATGCGCCTTACTTAATTGCGAAATGGCAGCGATTATTCTGGAAGACGACCGATGAACGCTATCAATTGGAAAAGACAGCAGGCTGGAGATCCCTGATCGTGGATGCTTCGCACTCGCTTTTGAACATAGGTACATTTGGATTGCTGGTATGGCTTGGCTATCAAGGCTCCCTCACAGTAGGGCATTATGTTTCGTTAACTCAGGCACTGGTGCAAATCGAGGGCATCATCTCCGGATTGGGCAGAAATATCGCTGGAATCTATGAAGAGTCCTTATTCGTCAATGAAGTGTTGACCTATCTGGAATTAGAGACGGAGGAGCCGGGGGAGAACCATATCAAGTTCCCGGAGCCTTTGCGCGATGGAATTGAGGTCTCGGATCTTGCCTTTGCGTATACCAACCAGTCGCCGCCGGTGTTGAAGGGCGTAAGTTTGCGCATCCGGCCCGGAGAGAAGATCGCCATCGTCGGCGAAAACGGGGCGGGGAAAAGCACGCTTGTAAAATGTCTGCTGGGCCTGTATAGTCCGGACAGAGGAACCATTCGATTCGACGGCATCGATCTGCGGGACATGGACCAGAACAGTATGAGATCCAATATATCTGCCGTATTTCAAGACTTCATGAGCTACCAGCTTACGGCGCGAGAAAATATTGCCATGGGGCAGGTAAGCAAAATCAAGGATGACGGCGCGATCCGGGAAGCGGCGGACAAAGCGGGGGCGGGCGAATTGCTCCGGCGGCTGCCGCAAGACATGGACACGGAGCTCGGATCTCTGTTCGACCATGGTTACGAACTCTCGGGAGGGCAGTGGCAAAAAATTGCTTTGAGCCGAGCTTTTTTGAAGGATGCGCAGATTGTCATTTTGGATGAGCCGACGGCGTCTCTTGATCCGAAAGCAGAAGCCGAGGTGTATGATAACTTCACGAGATTGTACGAGGGGAAGACGACTATCATGATCTCTCATCGTCTGAGCAGCTGCCGCCATGCCGATCGGATCATTGTGCTGCGGGACGGCAGAATTATTGAGGAAGGAAGCCATGAGGAGTTAATCCGCAGGGAAGGCGAGTACGCGCAAATGTTCACCTCGCAAGCACAAAGATATACCGCTTAAAGGGAAAAAGGGGTGAATAGAAGAACATCTTAAAGTATCAATAATCGTTGTTTTGTCATATATTCGTGAAAGCGTTTCGAATATAGAATGAAGGAAAAGACAATATGGAGGGAGAACATGGAGGAGGACACGGCATCAAGCCAGATATAGAGAGCTGATGCGAGGCGGAGCATCCGCTCTGCCGCTATAAATTAAACCGCTTTACATTTGGCGGCATTAGGCAAGGAGGAGGGATTCACATATGGCGAAAGCATCTGCCGGGCCGGACACGGAATCACGCTTGAATCTCGATAAGCATCGTAAAAGCGCGTTTAAACGGTTTTTCATGCAAATAGATATTCAACTGATGGTACTGCCTGCGCTCGTGTTCATCTTTATTTTTTCCTATATTCCCATGTATGGCGTTCTGATCGCTTTTCAGGACTACAAGATGGGTTCGAACTTATTGAACAACAATTGGGTCGGCTTTAAGCACTTTGTCGCTTTTTTCAATGCTCCGGAATTTTATCCCGTCATGCGCAACACGATTGTCATCAGCTTTTTGAAGTTCATTTTTGGGTTCCCGGCGCCGATTCTTCTGGCGCTCATGCTGAATGAAGTGCGCAAAATGTTCTTCAAACGGGTGGTACAGACCGTAACGTATTTGCCGCACTTCTTGTCTTGGGTCGTCATCGGGTCGATGGTGACATCGCTGCTCTCTGTCGACAACGGCAGTGTCAATATGCTGCTCGAGAAATTGAAACTTATCGATGAACCTGTCAATTTCCTGTCATTGTCGGAATATTTCTGGACGATTCTCATCACGACCAATGTGTGGAAAGAAATAGGATTCCAGTCTATTGTTTATTTGGCGGCGATTGCCGGGATCGATCCTCATTTATACGAGGCGGCATCCATCGATGGCGCCAGCCGGTTCAAGCAGATGTGGTTGATTACGCTTCCGTGCATTATGCCTGTCGTCATCATTTTTATGATATTGGCGATCGGCAATCTGACGAATGCCGGCTTCGAAGATATTTTGATTCTGGCCTCCAATCCGGCCTTGCGCGAGGTGTCGGATTCACTGGATGTATACGTGGTCCGGGTCGGTATCGACAACTACAGGTACTCCTATGCGACGGCAATCGGTCTGTTCAAGGCCGTGGTTAGCGTCACGTTGCTTACATTAGCGAACTTCATCGCCAGAAAAACGGGCAATAGCTTGTGGTGATGAATCATTCCCAATACAGGAGGACTGAACGATGATACGAGACAGTATAGGAGACCGCATATTTGTCGCCTTTATCTATGTATTTCTAACTGTGCTGGCGTTTTCCACCTTTTATCCGTTTTGGAACTCGCTCGTCATTTCCTTCAATGAAGGGTTGGATACCGCGAAGGGCGGGATTACGTTCTGGCCGCGGGAATTCACGCTGGAGAACTACCGCATCGTATTCGAGGACTCGCGGTTAATGAACGGCTTCGTCATTGCCGCTCTGCGGACGGTTATCGGCACCTTATCCGCGATATTAGCAACGTCCATATTTGCCTATGGCATGTCCAAGCGAGAGCTGATGGGCCGCAAATATTACATGATTATGTGTATTATTACGATGTATTTTGGCGGCGGGCTCATTCCGACCTATATGCTTATCCGCAGCCTTGGCTTGTTCAACTCGTTCTGGGTTTTCATTATTCCAGCCCTGATCAGCGTATGGAACATGATTATCTTCCGCACGTTCTTCCAGGGGCTCCCGGCAGGCTTGGAGGAATCGGCCAAAATCGATGGCTGCGGCAACTGGGGAACGTTCTTCCGAATTGTGCTGCCTTTATCCGGCCCCGTCGTGGCCACGCTGTCGCTGTTCACGGCCGTGGCGCACTGGAACGAATGGTTCGTGGCCAGTATCTATATCACGAATGAAGATCTGCTGCCTATCCAGACGGTGCTGCGTCAAATTCTGTTCTCGAATATCGCCTCGGAACAGATGGCCAATGTCGATATGAGCGCGATTGCGCATATGAATGCCGCCAAAAAAATTACGTCCAAGGCCTTGACGATGGCGACGATTATGGTTGCGACGGTTCCTATCGTATGCGTCTACCCGTTCCTGCAGAAATATTTCGTCAAGGGCGTATTGATTGGATCGCTGAAAGAGTAGTGACCTGGAGCAATACGGGAAAATTCGCTGGCGTTTAGAGCATCTTTGCTTTAAACATAGAATACAAATTGAAAGGGGAAAATATCCAGTGAAGAACAAGAGAAACCTCCTTCTTAGCGTGCTCTCTGTCTTTATGGTGTTCACCTTGGTGGTCGGGTGCGCCGGCGGCGGGAACACAAGCGCGCCCCCAGCCAAAGAACCGGCTAAGCAGGAAGGGGGCGGAGCCGGGCAAGAACCTTCCGGTGAATCACCGAAAAGCGATCTCTACGAGTTGGGCAAGGAAGAGCTGAATGTCTCGTTCTATGGCAACTATGGCTGGTACCAGATGCCGAAATGGGGCAAGGATCCCGCTTCCAAATGGATTCAGGACAACCTCAAGGTAACGGTCACGGCCGTCAGCTCGGGCGGGAACAACGCGCAGAAGCTGCAGACGATGATCGCCGGCGATGAGCTGCCGGATATTATTTGGACAGACAGAGGCCCGGATGTCGAGCGGCTCCGCGAAGCAGGCATGCTTGTGCCGCTGGACGAATACATCGAGAAATATCCAAACTTCAAAAAGTCTCTGTCCGAACAGCATCTGGCGCTGCTCCGGTCCCCGGACGGCAAAATCTATCAGCTTCCGAACTATTATACGCAGCAACCGAACGGCAACGCTGGATATGCAATCAATAAAAAGATCTATAAAGCGCTCGGCTCTCCGAAGCTGGAGACGACCGACGACTTGTACGCTTATCTGAAAGCGGTCAAAGAAAAATTCCCGGATGTCATTCCGTTCGAGACGGGATTGGCCAAAGACGGACATGGCATTGACCAGATTTTCTCTTCCTTTAAGGAAAACAACCTGTCCTTCACGCGTTTCTTCGGCGTCCCTGACGGCGACAAAATCGTATCCATCTATAAAGATCCGGGATTCCGCGAATCCGTCGTCTTCACGGCGAAGCTGATGCGCGAGAAGCTGATGACGCAGGATGCGAATACGCAGACCGAGGACCAAGTAAGAGAGAAAGCGATGAATGGCAAATTTGCCGTTATTGCCACCTTTGACCCGATGAAGATGCTGGCGACCGCGGACGCCGAACTGAAGAAGAAGGATCCGGAAGACGGATACATGTTCATTCAGCCGATCGCCAAGGAGGGTCTCGATCGGGCCAAAATCTACCCGGGAACCTATAATCAATTAGGCTGGAACGTGGCTCTCATTACGAAGAATGCCAAAAATCCGGAAGCCGTCTTCGCGCTTCTCGACTGGATGACCGGGCCGGAAGGCAGCATGGTGCTGAACTGGGGCCCTCCGGGAACGGACGGATATTGGGACGGCTTCGAGGCGGACGGCGTGACGCCGAAATTCAACAAGGAAAAATATTTGAATGACCCGGATACGCTTGCGGAAATTAACGGTAAAGCCGGCGACCTGGTATGGGTGGGCAACACGATGTTCCTCGATAACACGAAGAAACAAATGTTGTCCAACGTTCCGGCCGATCAAGTCGACTTCAGCAACCGTTGGCAAATGGAAATTACATGGGGCACGCAGGGCGATTTCACGGAGTTCCTCGGCTGGGAGCCTGCTCCTGACAGCGAAGTCGGCATCATTAGACAGAGCATCCGAGATATTTGGCTGACCGCGAGAGCGAAATCGATGTATGCCAAGTCCGACGAGGAAGCATTGCAAATTCTGGATAAGGCTCACGAAGACTCGATGAAGCTGGGCTATGATAAATTCCTTGAGCATGTAACCAACGTGTGGACGGAAAATAAAAAAGCGTTGGGCAAATAAGGATATCGCAACGAAGGCTCGCTGTACCGGCGGGCCTTCGTTTTTGTTCGCTGCCGCAGAGGCGGAACTGGCAGCCGCATACTGTTCAAACGGGATGGTTCATTGCTATACTTGGGATGGAAATAGTTAGGCAGCAGGTAACGATTGACCGCATGTCCTGAAGGGAGATCTTTCATGTACAACGTGTTATTGGTGGATGACGAGATGCTTGATCTCGAAGGGATGAAGCAATTTATTCCATGGGAAGCTTTAGGCATGAAAGTGGCAGCGGCGGTGAACAACGCCTTTGACGCATGCGAGATTATCGAACAGCTTCCAATAGACATTATGGTTAGCGACATCAATATGCCCAATATGTCGGGATTGGAACTGGCCCGGAGAGCAATCGAAAAAAAGGAGGACATTCGTGTCATTTTTGTAAGCGGTTACCAGGACTTCAGCTATGTGAAGCAGGCATTGTCACTGAAGGCTTATAGTTATGTGCTGAAGCCGATGGATGATAACGAACTGATCGCGGCGCTGCAGAAGGTGAAGCAGGATCTGGAGAACGAGCGGAAGCGCCGTGATGTGGAAGAGGCGTACCAGCGCATGATTCCGATGGCCAAGAACGACCTGTTGGCCAGGTTGCTGGAAGGGGAATGCGATCAAGATTATTTGCAGGAAATGAGGAAGGTGATTCAGTCCAACGGGCTGGATCAGTTGGAATGGCCCGTGCGTGCCGCCGTTATGGAGCTGGATGACATGAATTGGGCGCAGGAGGCCGTCAGCCTGTCCCAGCAGATGATGTCGAAGAATTTCCTCTTTGAAGTAAGCGAGATCGGGCACAAGCACGGCATGCGCCATGTCTGCAAGCTGTCCTCGCACCGGATCGCGCTGTTGATTGACGGCCAGCGGATGGAGGCGCTGATTCATGACTTGTACGCGGCGGTTCAAGCCAACTTCCCGTTTACGATGACAGTGGGGGTCGGCGAGCCGGTGCATGCGCTCGAACAGCTTCACGTATCGTGCAAGCAGGCCATGGAAGCCGTGGACGGCAAAATGTTTTTGGGCAAAGGCAAGCTAATCATGTATGAAGAAGTGAGCCGGGAACCGGGAATGGTCGATGCCCGGACGCTCGATACGCGCGTGGAGGCCTTATTTCATGCGCTGACCGAATACGATCTTGTCCGTATCTATGACGAGATCGAGCGATTGTTCGAATCCGTAAGCATGCTGAGATCCAAATTCACGGTGCATAATCTGGCCATGTTTATTATATGGAAGCTGGATCAGCAACTGAAGGCAAGAGGCGAGAACTTGTTCGATATGCTTGGGATGGAGCTTCATAATCTGGATATCTTGCTGAAGTTCGATACGATTAGCGATATTCGTTCCTGGCTCGTGCGCAAAACGTTCGAAATATCCGAGCACTTGCGAAGCAAATCAAGCTCCAAGAACAATAAGCTGATCCGGGAAATGATTCAAATGATGAAGGATCGAATGAATGACAATATCACCCTTAAGGATGTGGCGCATCAATTTTCTTTTTCTCCCAACTATCTCGGCTATATGTTCAAGGAAGAGACGGGCAAGTCGTTCAGCGAAGTGTTGATTCAACTGCGGATGGAGCGGGCGCGCGAATTGCTGCACGATCCTTCGATGAAGATCTATGAAATCGCGAATCAGGTCGGTTACCGTTACCTGCCGTATTTCAGCAGACAATTCAAGGAAGCTTACGGCATGACGCCGATGGAGTACCGCAAGCGAGAAACGTGACAGGGGATGGCGGATATGAAAGCACAACAGGCGAGGCGAAGGTACTTGCCGATTGGATATAAATTAATGCTTACTTATATGCTGTTCATCGTGAGTGCCGTATCTGTCATCGGCTATGTGTCCCACTCCATGTACGACGAATCGATCCGGAAGCACACCAGGATGAATGTTCAGGGAACCTTGCTGCAGATGCGCGATAATATCGAATATAAGATGCAGGATGTCATCCGCATTTCCTCCCTTCTCTATGACGATTATGAATTGTACCGGCATCTGCGAAGCTATGAGGAGGGGTGGGACAACTATGACCGCATGACGAAGGACGTTCTGCCCAAAATAGAAGCCGCCACCAAGTCGACCGGCATGAAGCTGTGGACCTCGGTCTACTTCCGCAATGAATCGATTTATGAAGTATATAAGAATAGGATCGAGGAAAGTAACTGGTCGTATGATATTTATCATCTTAGCCGGATTACGGACAAGGAATGGTACAAGCACTTCCCGCCTGAAAAGTATGGCTTCACGATGCAGTGGAGCCAGATCGAAAATGACCGCGACCTTCAGCGGATTTCCCTGCTGCGGAGACTGATTGACACCTACAATCCGAATCAGCTGCAGGAAGTCGGATTCCTCCGGATCAACGTGGCCATTCAGGAGTTGTTCGACAGTCTGGATTACTCCAAAATTGGAAGCGGAAGCGTCCTCTATATTCAGGATGAGTCCGGGCGGATCATGTATCAATCAGGCGAGCTTCCGGCCGCCTACTCGGAAGGCCAGGAGCAGCTGGACAAGGATTTTTTGACGATCCAGGAGACGGTCGGCCGGCAATCGTGGAAGCTGGCCGCGCTCGTGCCGGTCGCGCTGATCCAGCAGGATGCGCTCAAGGTCAGGATTTTTATCATTTTCGCTTGTCTGATTTGCGTGGTTGTCCTCTCTTTCGCAGGCGGCTTTATATCCCGGTTCTTCTCGGTTCGGATACATAAGTTTGTCTCCGTGCTGAATGCATTTCGCGAAGGAGATCTGCATAAGCGCATCTCCTACCGGGGCAATGACGAATTCTCGCAGATTGCGACCGCGCTCAACAATATGGGCGAGAATATCGAGTCTCTAATCAAGGAAGTGTACTTGACCCAGCTGCAGAAGAAGGAAGCGGAGCTGGAAATGCTTCAGTCGCAAATGAATCCGCATTTTCTCTATAACACCCTGTCCTCGATCAGCCGCCTCGCCAAATTCGGCGAAAATGACAAGCTGCAGCAAATGGTGATGGGGCTGGCCAAATTTTACCGCCTGGCTCTGAACAACGGCAAGCTGATGATCCGGGTTCCGCAAGAGCTGGAGCAGGCACAGGCGTATGTCGATATCCAGAAGATCAAATACGGGGAACGGCTTGAGGTGATGTTCGATATCGACCCCGTCATTTGGCCGTACAGCACTGTCAAGCTGATTTTGCAGCCATTTATTGAGAACGTCCTGGAGCATGCCTGGTGCGGTGATCGGATTCACATTCGCGTCGTGGCGTCCAAAGAAGGGGAAAATCTCTTATTCCGCGTCATCGATGACGGGGTCGGAATGGCCCCGGAGCGCGTGATCGATATTTTCCACGGCCGGGATCATGTGAATGCGGGCTATGGCATACGCAACGTCGATCAGCGCATCAAGCTGCAATACGGACCGGAATACGGCGTGAGCATCCACAGCCGGCTCGGGATCGGGACCTCGATATCCATCCGGATCCCGGCGAAGCATAGCTGATTCCCACGAACCCCCTAATCTTGTATAATAGAGGTTGCACTATACGCATTCATAGATTTTGTATTTCTGAATCGGAGTGGGGGGGAACTGGATTGAATACCCGATCGCTGGCCTATGTGGCGGTGCGGTTGCTGGCGCTGTATTTTTTCATTACCGCGATCGTCCATGTGTCTAACGTGGTGCAGGTCAGCTTGCCGAATCTGATGTCTATCAAGGATGCAGCCGCCAGCGGGCCGGATCAGATTGTGCTGTTGGTGGTGGTCCTGCTCCCGTCCATCATTATGCTGCTTAGCGCCTTCGTACTATGGACGGCAGCTTACCGCATCTCCGGACTGTTGGCCCCGGCCGCCCAGCCGCGGGAGGAAGCTGCGGCGGCAGAGGCGGCGGGCCAAGGAGAGCTTCCGCGGCGATCGAGGGCGCAGGAACTGGCATCCCTGACCAAGCCGCTGCTTCAGACGGGCCTCGGCATCTCCGGCCTGATCCTGCTCATTAACGGCATCCCGGACTTCATACATATGTTGATGACGATTACCTATGTCGATACGCACATGTACCCGGATCATATGCAGCGCGAATTAAGCGCGAATTTCGTGCAAGTCATTGTGAAGATGCTGCTCGGTCTCTGTCTGGCGATTGGGGCCGGCGGACTGACCCGCTACTTCACGCGCTCGTCCTCATCGTGAACGGGGACGACGCCGACAATGGCGAATGTACGCCTTCGAAGGAGGAATTGAATGATGCGAATGTCTCATATTATCAAAGGTTATGTTATTCCGATGATCATCGCGTTCGGCATCAGCCTGTTAATCCAGCAGGTCGCCTATGCGCAGGTCGTCGTGCAGCAGCATTCCATGCAGCATACGTATAATCCCGGGGATCGGCTCATCGAGAACAAATGGGTGTACCATTGGTTCGAGCCCGCCTACGGCGATGTCGTCATCATCGATCCGGCGTTCCAGGGAGAACGGTATATCAAGCGCGTCGTCGGCGTGGCGGGCGACACGATCGATACCCGCGACGGGAAGCTGGAAGTGAACGGCAGGGTCGTCGACGAGCCGTTCGCAGAGGGCAGCACCCTGCCGAAGCAGCTGGACCTGCCGATTGTCGTGCCGGAAGGGCATGTATTCGTGATGGGAGACAACCGGGCCGTCAGCATAGACAGCCGGACCTACGGGCCTGTTCCGCTGGAGTATCTGGAAGGCAAGGTCGAATGCAAAGTATGGCCTTGGTGGTAGCAGGGAGCCGAAGCGGGGAGCGGTTGTTCCCCGCTTCTTCATGTCCGGGCGGGCATGTCTGGAAGCGCGTCGAAGCCCGCTTCGGCAAGTCAGCGCATTCGTGGTCGTTCGCATACTCACACTCCCGTTATAGGTCCGTCGCTTCCTCAAGTTGCATGCCGGAAGGCTGCGCGCTATACTTGAACACGATGAACTAAGGCGCTGTCCCTTCCGGGACGGAGCAGTGAAAGGAATCGAATTCACCACGATGTTGACAGAGAAGAAAGCGTTTAGACGAATCCAATGGGGATTGCTGTTTTTTATTGATTACACGGCGGGAGGCGTAGATCTGCTGCCGGATATCGTCGGCTTGTTCCTCATCTATACGGCGATTCGCGATCTGGAAGGGGTCGAGCCTCCGTTCCGGCGCGCGAAGGCCGTGGTTATCCCGCTGATGGCGTTGGCCGTTATCGAAATTTTGCAGCCGTTCTTCATTCAAGCCATCCCCCGGGGGATATTGGCCTGGTACGGAGTCGGGCGATCCGTGCTCGAGACCGGGTTGAATATCGCGCTGATGGCCCTGCTGTGCGGCGGGCTGCGCTCGTTCCTGCTGCGGAACGGACAGCCCGCGCTCGCGCATATGGCCCGCAGGCGGCTCATCTATTTCATTGTCGCGCTCGGATGCTCGTTGAGCATGATCGGCTTTGCCCTAGCGTCGCCGATGCTGTTCGACGCGATGGCCGTGCCGTTCTTCCTGCTCTATATTATTGTCGTCATCATGCTGATGGGCTTGTTCGGGCAGGCGGCCAAGCGAACGGATGCGATGGGCGGAAGCATGGCATAACAATGGAATGAGGCCGGGGCGCTTGCGGCGCACCCGGCCGCGGGAGGTTAAAGACAGGCGAAGAGTTTCGCCTGTCTTTTGTTGTTAATGAGGGCCGGCAAGGCTCGCTGGCAGGGGCAAGCCCGCGGTGATCCCGCAGCCTATGGAGGGGCCTGACGATGTGCCCAAGGCTGGCGGGGCTCTATGGCCGCCGGCGAGCTCGGGCCGGAGGAGCGGCTTCCTCGTCTGGCTGCAAGGAGCAGGAGGAGGCGCAAGAGGCGCTGGGGCACCCTCAAAGAAAAAATCCTGCACGGGTGCAGTAATTTTCGATCCAATGGCGGATCTGCGGCATAATTCCTGCAAAAGTGCATCATTTTCGCCTAATTTTCCTTTTTTTTGGGGATCAAGAGCGAAATTCCTGCATTTTTGCAGGATTGGCTTTTCGCCATAAGCAGCTCTGGAGAAATACTGCAGATTTGCAGTAATCTTCGGCGCTGCGGCGAACAATCCGCTCTCCATGCCGAGGGATAGAACCACCGCGGGGCAGGAACCGTTGCATGGCGAAGAAACACCAGTAGAGGGGACTTGGGGGCGGTTTACACACTTGGCATTTGAACGCTGGACGCGCCAGGGCGGTTTGCACACTTGGCATTTGAACGCTGGACGCGCCAGGGCGGTTTACACACTTGGCATTTGAACGTCGGCCACGCCAGGACGGTTTGCACATTTTGACGATAGTGCAGCGATAACGGATCCATGAATCTATTCGCTGCGGAACAGGATTGGGGTATAATCTTATCAAATCCTATGGAGTAAGGAGCGTGTCGCATCATGACAACATGGAAAGTCGTCGTGGCCGGATGCGGCCAAATGGCCAATACGTGGATGGAGTATGCCAGGCAGCGCGAGGATACGGCGATTGTCGGCCTCGTCGATATCCGGCCGGAAGCCGCCTTGCAGATGGCGGAAAGGCATGGTCTGTCATGCGGGCTCTATTCGGATCTGCGGGAAGCGATACGGCGCAGCGGAGCCAATCTCGTCTTCGACGTGACGACGCCGAACGCGCATCGCGCAACCTCGGGGACCGCAATGGAGATGGGCTGTCATGTGATTGCGGAAAAACCGATGGCATCCAGCCTGTCCGCGGCGATCGAGTTGGCGGAGCTGTCGCGGAAGACGGGGATGTCCCTGTCCATTATGCAGAACCGCCGTTACTTGCGCCGGGTTCGGGCATTCCGCGGCTTGGTCCAATCGGGCGTCATCGGCCGGCTTGGCTTCGTCGGGGCGGATTTCTTCCTCGCGCCCCGGTTCGGGGGCTTCCGCGAGCAGATGGCCAGTCCGCTTATTCTGGATATGGCTATCCATACGTTCGATCAAGCCCGCTTCATCACGGGGGCGGATCCGGTATCCGTGACCTGCCAGGAGTGGAATCTTCCCGGTTCCTGGTACAAAGGTCATGCCAGCGCCGTTTGCACCTTTGAGATGAATGACGGGTCGGTCTTCAATTACCGCGGCTCCTGGAGCGCTCAGGGGTTCCCGACATCATGGGAGGCGGCTTGGCGCGTCGCCGGCAGCCGAGGCACCGCGATCTGGGATGGAGAGGACCGGATCGAGGCCGAATCATTCAATGATGCCGGGGAAGCGGTACGGACGGAGGCCCCGATGGATTGGAACGGCCGGGAAGGGCATGCCGGTTGCCTCGACGAGATCTTCGCCGCGATGGCGGAAGGACGGCCGGCGGAGACTTGCGCCGCCGACAATGTGAAGAGCATGGCGATGGTGTTCGGGGCCATGGAGAGCTCCCGCCGTCAAGCGACGGTGCGGATTGCTCCGCTGATCCAGGAATACGCTGCCTGCGGGGAGACGTAAGGGGGTGTCCCGGGACATGGGACATCCCTGAGGAGAGGACAAATCGAGCCTGACAAAGCCCCATTCAATGACATAGGGAGTGTGGAGCATGACCAACAAGGGAGAGACCGAGAACGAAAAAGCCGGGAATGGGCTTGGAAAGCAATCCGAACAACAAGAGAATTATGCTCAACATAAGCAAGAAGAGCAGCAACGGCAAGAAGAGCAGCAGCGGCAAGAAGGGCAACAACAGCAAGAAGGGCAAGAACAGCAAGAACAGCAAGAACAGCAAGAACAGCAACAACAACAGCAAGAAGAGCAGCATGAGCCAGATCAATCCGGATTCGCCGATGTGTACGTCATTCAATTGCTGTACAAGGACAAGCCGATGCTGGACCGGGAGGCGCTGTATGGAAAAATGCAGCAATATACCGGAGAGATACACTGCGCGGAGGATGCGGAGGAAGCGGAGGAGACTGGCGAGTCGCTGGCGGTATGGGAGTCCAGTGAGAGCGAAGCTGCGGAAGCGGGCGAGGTCATGCACTTCTTCCATCTCAATCATATGATTGAGTTCCAGCAGGGAGCGCTTCCCGCGCAGACATGCATCATGCCTTCGGATAAGCCGGTGGAGGAGGAAGCCTTCGAGACGGCGCTGCAGCAAGCCTGGCATTGGCCGGAAGCGAGAGCGGCCGTTGCGGGCTGCCGCCACTCGCTGATGCTGACCGATTTCTTCGCGCGCGGCCTGGAATATAAGGAGCGCCTGAAGCTCATTAGCGGTGCGCTCCGGGCTCTGCTGGAGACGGCGCCTTGCGAAGCCGTCTACTTCCAGGCCAGCGACAAGATCGTCCATCCCCAAGCTTATGCGGCCGCGGTCGAAGCCGGCCAGCGCTTATACGGGGCGATGAATCTCCGTTTCTATAACATGCATGGCAGAGACGAGATGATTATGGATACTTGCGGCCTGGCCGCGATCGGATTGCCGGATGTGCAGTGTCATTTCCGCGGGTTGGAGCCGAATGAAGTGGCGTCGTGGGTCGGTGATATCGCGTACTACTTGTACGAGCACGGGGATATTATCCAGGACGGCGAGACGGTCGGCTCGGAGGAGATCCGCTGGCACTGCGAGCACCAGCTTGCTTTGGCGGCGCCGATGCGGCATGTGCTCGATCTGAACCCCGGGCCGGAGCACTATGCGGGCATCCAGCATCATGGCCGGGATCAACGTCCGGAATAGCACCGAATCGTAAAGCGGTGCCATGCTCCAAAGCGGGGGCCGCCGCTTCGGCGCCACACGCCAACCGGCCCTTGATCCGAAGCGCGCTGCGGCGCTGGACCAAGGGCCGGCCAGACCATCAATCGGCAAATAAGACGGCATATTCGCCGTAGCCTTCCTCTTCCAGCTTCTCCTTCGGGATGAAGCGAAGAGCGGCCGAGTTGATGCAGTAGCGCAGTCCGTTCGGGCCGGGACCGTCGTCGAAGACATGCCCGAGATGAGAGTCGCCGTAACGGCTGCGCACCTCGGTGCGCACCATGCCGTGGGACAGGTCAAGCTTCTCTTCGATATGGTAAGACCGGAGCGGTCTCGTGAAGCTTGGCCATCCGCACCCCGCATCATATTTGTCGCGCGAGCTGAACAGCGGTTCTCCCGAGACGATGTCTACATAGATGCCGTCTCCCGAATGATCCCAGAATTCATTCTGGAACGGAGGCTCTGTTCCGTTATTTTGCGTGACATGGAACTGCATCGGGGTGAGACGTTCCTTCAGCCGGGCTTTGTCCGGCCCCGTTACGCCCCAATGCTTGGCGATAAAGGCGTCGCGCCCGGACCCGGTGCGGTAACGTTTGTAATGGGCCGGCTGCTTGCGATGGTAGTCCTGGTGGTATTCCTCCGCCGGATAGAAGGCGGATACCGGGACAATCTCGGTCGCGATCGGCTTGTCGAAGCGCCCGCTGCGCTCCAGCTCCCGCTTGGATTCCTCCGCTTCCTCCCGCTGCTTCTCGTTATGATAGAAGATCGCTGTTCGGTAGGAGGAGCCACGATCGTGGAATTGGCCGCCCGGATCGGTCGGATCGATCTGCTGCCAGAACAGCTCCAGCAGCTTCTTATAAGGAAATACGGCCGGATCGAACGTAATCTGCACGGCCTCCGCGTGTCCGGTTCGGTCGGTGCACACCTCTTCATAGGTCGGATTTTCCGTATGCCCGCCGGTATAGCCGGAGACGATGGAGCGGATGCCGGGAAGCTCCTCGAACGGAGTCACCATGCACCAGAAGCATCCGCCCGCGAATGTCGCTTTTTCCAGAGAAGGTTGAGTATGGTCGCTCATTGGATATCAACTCCTTTGCATAGCCATATCATAACCAAATGGAGGCCGCGAGACAACAAAGGCCGCACGCAAAAATGGGCGGCCCCGCCGAAAGATGAGGGTTGTATATGCTGCCGATCCGTGCTAGTATGAATATATCGAAAACGATACTCCACAAAGGGGAGTAGCTAGCACAGTATTCGTCGTCATTACGGGATCGAGTCGCCTCGTCCCCGGCGGTACTGGCAACGTACACGTTGTTTGCGAGACCTTTGCCACGGGTTGCGATGGTGAAGGTCTTTTTTGATCGTTTAGAGCCGTCGCCTCGTGGTGACGGCTTGTTTTATTTTTCGTAGTATCAAGCATACTACAGTATGGGAGGAAGTCATTGTGGAACTATTTTCAATTGAATTCTGGACGGCATTGTTGTCGATCGTGGTGATCGACCTGGTGCTGGCAGGAGACAATGCGATCGTCATTGGCCTGGCCGCCCGCAATGTTCCGAAGCAGGACCAGAAAAAAGTGATTATTTTGGGGACGGCCGGAGCGATTATCATCCGTGCGATCGCCACCTTGCTCGTCGTCTACCTGCTGATGGTTCCCGGACTTCAATTGTTCGGCGGTCTTCTCTTGCTCTGGATCGCAGTGAAGCTGATGATTGAAGAGAAGGAGCATAACATCAAGGCCGGCACCAGCATCGGCGCGGCCGTCGGCACGATCATCGTCGCTGACGCCGCCATGGGGCTCGATAACGTGCTGGCTGTGGCGGGCGCCGCCAAGGGACATCCGTTCCTGGTCATTCTCGGATTGATGATCTCGCTTCCGATTGTCGTCTGGGGAAGCACGATTGTGCTCAAGTTTATCGAGCGGTATCCGGTTATTATCCTGCTCGGCTCCGCTGTGCTCGCCTGGACCGCCTCGAAAATGCTCGTGGCCGAAAAGTTTATCGCCCCTTACTTCACCAATCCGGTCATCAAATACGGATTCGAAGCGATCGTCGTGCTGGGTGCCGTGGCCATCGGACTTAGCCTGAAGCGGAAACGGGCGCAGCGGGCCCAGGAAGCGGACGATCATCCGGAACTTCATCACCATCGTGCGCAGGGCGAGTAAACGCCCGGCATGACTCCAGCCGAAGGCATCGCCTTCGGCTTTTGCCATGAAGGAACATACACGGAGATCCGCGATAGGGAGTAATGCCTGTATCCCTATACAGAGTGTCCATTGGTATCATCCTATGAAGGGAGCGGCCGATTGGTGCCATTTTTCCCGTAAGAACCGGTCAAGAGAGCTGCCGTATCTGCTGTATCAGCATTTTCATCGCCATCGTCGGCACTGCCTTCGTATCCTGTAAAATAAAGAAGGGCCGAATGACGCGGGCTCCCTTGACATGAATGCGTCGCAGCTCGCCCGCTTCCAATTCCTTGTGGATAACCCAACGGGAGAGCAGTGCGATGCCAAGGCCGGCGAGAACGGCCTCCTTCACTCCTTGGCTGCTGTTGAACACATAAGTGCGCTTCGGCTCCACGCCGAGATCCCGAATAAATTGCTCGCTGTAGGAACGGGTTCCCGAACCGCTCTCCCGCAGAATCCAAATCTGATTCTGAAGCATGGACGGATCGAGCTTCGGCATCGCCGTCAGCTCGTGATCCGGGGGGGCGACGAGGATCATCTCGTCCTCCATGAACGGGTGATCCACCAAAATATCGGCATACTCAATCTTCCCTTCGACGAGCCCGACATCGAGCTCATTCGCCCGCACGGCTTGCGCGATCTCTTCTGTATTGGCGATCATCGCCTGGATATCGACCTGCGGATATTGGCGGGCAAAATCCGCGATCAGCCGCGGCAAAATATATTCCCCGATCGTAAAGCTGGCTCCCACCTTCAGCGTACCGGTCACTTCGTCCCGCAGCAGATGGATTTCTTCCTTGGCGTTCTCGTATAGAGCAAGCATTTGCTTGGCCCGCTGGTACAGGATATGCCCTGCGTCCGTCGTCTTCACATGCCGGGGAGAGCGGTGAATCAGCTTGATCCCGAATTCGTTCTCCAGGTTCCGGATATGCATGCTGACGCCGGGCTGAGACAGATTCAGTAATTTGGCGGCTCTCGAAAAATTGCACTGCTCTACGACGGTAACATACACTTTCAATGTATCGACAATCATGTTCGAATCCTCCGGTACCCATCTAGCTGAATAATCCATCCCGCTGATGGAATCGCTTGCTTGTATCCCTTCCCATTGTATCCCTTTCTCCCGAATGGAACAATCCGGATGCGGTCATCCGGGCAAGCATAAGTTTTCCTAATCGTTCGGATAGCTTATTGGTATTTCACATTCCGTGTTCTTCGGCTTATAGTTGATTATGGAATCAGGGTTCACATGCAGGTGGGGAATGAGCCCGTAAGCTGCCGGGATGGAGCAGGGGAGCAGGCACCGATAAGCGGCATCTTTCTGCCTCGGGAGATGCAGGAAGGCGCCCGGGAGCCTGGGAAAGCGCCGGAATGCGATGCGCGATCGTTGCTTTGTTGCCGCAATGCTGCAATGTGAAAGTGCAACCAGACAGAATTGGGGGAAAAACATGAGTCAGGGAGAAGGACTTGGCGCAACCAATGCCCGCAGGCAGCGGAATGGCCTTGGTTTTGCGCTTGGAATCGGATTGACGCTTGTCATCGCGCTGGCGGCCAAGTATTTGGCCGGGCTTCCGTTCCTTAGCATTATGGGTCAGCTTGTTATCGCTATCTTGATCGGCATTCTGTGGCGTGCCATGATCGGCGTGCCTGATCAGATTGTGGCAGGCACCAATTTTTCAAGCAAAAAGCTGCTTCGGCTCGGGATTATCCTGCTAGGGATGAGGCTGAATTTGATGGATATTGTTCATGCGGGCCCGAAAGTATTTCTGATTGCGGTCATCGTCATTATATTCGCTATTAGTGTCGTCTATGGCTTGTCAAGACTGTTCAAGGTACAGAAGCGGCTTGGCATCCTGACGGCATGCGGCACGGCCATTTGCGGCGCGGCTGCGGTTGTCGCGATTTCGCCGCAGATTAAAGCCAAGGACGAGGAGACGGCCATTGGCGCAGCCATGGTCGCGATACTGGGCACAATTTTTACGTTGGTCTATACCTTTTTGTATCCGGTGCTCGGATTGACGCAGGACGGATACGGCATCTTCGCCGGCGCCACGCTGCATGAGATCGCCCACGTCATTGCGGCCGCGGCGCCCGGAGGCGATGGCGCGGTCGATATGGCGGTCATCGTGAAGCTGACCCGGGTGGCGCTTCTCGTGCCGGTAGCGATTCTTATCGGCATTTGGTCCAGCCGGGCCGAGCAACGGGAGAAGGGAACCCGCTCGGAGCTGTCTTGGCGCACGCTGCCGATTCCGTGGTTCATTCTCGGCTTCCTGGTCGTGAGCGGCATCAATTCGTTGGGGATCATTTCCGCCGAGATCGCGACCGGGATTGTGACGCTGGCTTACATGCTGATCGCGATGGCGATGGCCGGTCTAGGCCTGAACGTCGATCTCGTCGCGTTCCGCCGGCTGGGCCTGACCTCATTCGCGGCGGGGCTTATCGGCTCGGTGCTGCTGTCCGGCCTTGGCTTCGCCCTGGTTCACCTGCTTGGGTTGGCCTAAGGAGTCTGCGGCGAACGGCGGCATCCCGGAGGCGGCTTCGCCGCACGGGAATGAAGCCGGCACCTGGGCCGACGTGAGGATCGGGCTTATGCCGGCCAAGTCTCTGGCAAGGGGATAAGCGATAATAGAAGAAGACAGACCGTATCTCCTCGATGTGGAAGGGGATGCGGTCTGTCTGTTCGTATGCGCTGACCGCTGATACAGACCGGCCGCAGCTTAGCGGAACGCCGGCAGCCAGTTGCAATGCGCCTCAATCATATCGTCGCACAGCGATACGATGTCGTCGAGGCTGAGCTCGGCGGATGTATGCGGATCAAGCATCGCCGCATGGTAGATATGCTCTTTTTTGCCGGTGATGGCCGCTTCGATCGTGAGGAGCTGCGTGTTGATATTGGTCCGGTTCAGCGCAGCCAGCTGCGGCGGCAGATTGCCGACAAAGGTTGGCGTCACGCCGCTGCGGTCGACGAGGCACGGCACCTCGACGCAGGCTTCCGCCGGAAGATTCGGAATCAGCCCCGTGTTCATGACGTTGCCGCCAATCTTGAACGGCTTCCCCGTCTCCATTGCCTCGAAAATATAGGAAGCATACTCATGCGAGCGGGCATGCTCCAGCCGGGCATCATTCACCAGCTTCTCGCGCATCTCCTTCCAGGAAGCAATCTGATTGACGCAGCGGCGCGGATATTCATCCAGCGGAATGTTCAGCTTGTCGATCAATTCCGGATAGGCCCGCTTGATGAAATAAGGATGATACTCGGCATTATGCTCGGACGACTCGGTGACATAATAGCCGAACTTGAACATCAGCTCGTAGCGCACCATATCATGATGCTTCTCCTTCTGCTTCTCCGCCGCCCGGCGCTTAATCTCCGGATACAGATCTTGACCGTCCTTCGTCACTTCCAGCAGCCAGGCCATATGGTTGATGCCGGCGATTTTCGTCTGCACGCCCGTGGAATCCATCCCGAGGTCATTGAACAGCCAAGGCATACACACCTGCACGCTGTGGCATAAGCCGACCGTCTTCACGCCGCCATGCGTAATCATGACGTTGGTCAATACCGCCATCGGGTTCGTATAGTTGAGGAACCACGCATCCGGACAGACCTCCTGGATGTCTCTCGCGAAGTCGAGCATGACCGGGATGGTGCGCAGATTGCGGAAAATTCCGCCGATGCCGACCGTATCGGCGATCGTTTGGCGCAAGCCGTATTTTTTCGGAACCTCGAAATCGGTCATCGTGCAAGGATCATAGCCGCCGACTTGAATCGCGTTGACGATATACTTGGCGCCGCGCAGCGCCTCCTTGCGGTCGTGGTAAGCGATGACCCGGCATGTGCTGCCCGTCGATGCGACGAGATGATTCAACATCCGTTCGGAATCCCGGAGGCGTTCTCGATCGATGTCGAACAGCGCCAGCTCGAACGATTGCAGCGCAGGCGTCAGCATGCAGTCGCCCAATACATTTTTGGCAAATACCGTGCTTCCGGCACCGAGAAACGTAATTTTACCCATAGCAAGATCATCCTTTCGCTGGACAGGAATAAAATCTTAAAAAATATATTGCATGGTCTGATGCAACTTGCACTCAGATGCGTTACAATCAATGTATCTGATTTGACAAGAGAAGAGTATGGTTATTTTGGTCGACAGTATGGAATATTGTATCCCGATGAGGAGGATAGGCCGATGGCGGAGACAGCGCATATCGCGATTAACGAATACCCGTCCCGCGGGGAATTGACGATTCTTTTCAGCGGTCAGGCGAAGACCGAACCCCATCACCGCATTGGGCCCACGGTGCATGATTATTATTTGGTGCACAGCATTTTGTCAGGCAAGGGCACCTTCGTCATTCGCGGGCAGGAGTTCCAGCTTCGCAGCGGCGACAGCTTCTTTATTTTTCCGGGGGAAATGGTGCGGTATGAGTCCGACGGCGAGGAGCCGTGGCAGTATAGCTGGGTCGGATTCCGCGGACAAGACGCCGACCGGATTCTGGCCGAGATCGGGGTCGGGCCGCATGTTCCCGTCTTGCAGGGTTACCGTCACCATCGGTTGAACGCGATGCTTCGCAGTTTAACGAAAGCGCTTCACCGCGGCGGCCATGCGGGAGATATGGAGGCGGAGGGTTATTTTCGGCTGATCCTGTCTGAATATGCGCGGGCCGCGGGCGCAGCGCTGCGCTCCGGGAAGGAGGACACCCGAACCGATATCGAACGGCAGGTGGAACAGGCGGCCAGATGGCTGACGCTGCAGCATGACAAATCGATATCGATCGACGAGCTGGCGCAGAAGCTCGGCTACCACCGGACCTATTTATCGAAAATGTTCCGCAAGCAGATGGGGGAATCCCCGATACAGTTTCTGCTGCGCATCCGGATGGAGCGGGCCCGGACGCTGCTGCTGACAACGAAGCTGACGATGGAGCAGATAGCCGCTTCCGTCGGCTATGAGGATGCGTTGTATTTTTCGAAGCTATATAAAAAATGGTACAAGCGCTCCCCAACCGCCCACCGCGCGGAAATGCAGAGAAACCAGGTCACCGAATGCGCTTACCGGTAAACTAACGCAGCCCCTGTCCGGGATGCAGTCCAATCTGCATCTTGGGACAGGGGCTGTCGCATAAGTCCGTCAGGCGCGGTTGTACCAGTAGCCGGGCACCCCTCGTTCGAGGCGCATCAAGGCCTCCAAATAATAATAGTCGCCCCAGATGACATAGTCGTCCGGGCTGTGGCCGAGCCGCACGGCATAGGAACCTCGCCGCAGCAAGCCGTCTTCTTCCGGGAACTGCATCGTCGAGTAACGTCGGACGAGCGAATCGAGCATCTTCTCCATGCCGCTCTTCAGCCACTCGCGCTCCGGATGATCGGACGGCAGATGCGCCAGCAGCTCCTGCAGCCCGGCGGCCGTAATCGCGGAGGCGGAGCTGTCTCTCGGGGTCGAGTCTTCCGCGGTCACATCGAAATCCCAGTAGACGACATGATCCTCCGGGAGCCGTTCCAGGAAGTAGCGGGCCATGCGCCGGGACGTCTCCAGGAAATGATCGTCGCGCGTGTAGCGGTAGGCGAGGGCGAACCCGTATATGCCCCAGGCCTGGCCACGCGTCCAGGTCGATCCGTTCGTATACCCTTGATGGGTCGATCCGCCGATTGGCAGGCCGCTCTCTGGCTCGATATGAAACGTATGGTACGAGGAATCGTCGCCGCGTACGAGATAGCGTCTGCTCAGCTCGGCATGAATGCGCGCCACTTCGGCATACCGGTGGTCTCCGGTCATTTCCGTGGCCCAGAACAGGAGCGGCAGATTCATCAGGCAATCAATGATAATGCGGCCGCCGTTCTTCGGATCGCCCTTCGGCCCCCACGCCTGAATATAGCGTCCCTTCTCTCGCCAGCGGTTCATGAGCTTATCCGCCGCGCGCAGCGTCAAGTCGCGCGCCGCCGGTTCCTGCTCGATAATCCACTGCGCCTTGGAAGAGAGCGAGTACAGGAATCCGATGTCGTGATGATCAAGCGCGACATCCCTTTGCAGCCGCTCATCGAAGCTTCTGACCGTGCGGCGGGCCGCCTCGGCGAAGGCTTCCTCCTTCGTATACTCATAGCACAGCCATAAGATGCCGCTCCAAAAGCCGTCGGTCCAGTCGGTGTTGTCGTTCAGAAGATACGCCCCGCCATCCCGGCCGACATGGGGGAACCGATTCCCGAAGCGCTCCATATTCGCTCTCGTCTTCGAGACCGCGTCTTCAATGGCTTGCGCCCATAGCGTTTTCATCGTACACTGCCCCTTTCTCATATTGGAACGTGTTCCAAGTGACCGGTTTTCGGCACCGGGAAGGTAGCAAGCGGGCTTATTGAACAACCTCTATTTAGCGGTTCATCCAGCCGCCGTCCACGCACAAAATATGACCATTCACGTAATCCGAGGCGGAGGAGGCGAGGAATACGGCAGGACCGGCCAAGTCCTCCGGCGTCCCCCAGCGTCCCGCCGGAATCCGGCCCAGAATCTCCGCGCTGCGCTTCTCGTCGTCGCGGAGCTGCTGCGTGTTGTCGGTCGCCATATAACCAGGCGCGATGGCGTTGACATTGACGCCGTGCTTCGCCCATTCATTCGCGAGCGCTTTCGTGATGCCGGCGACGCCATGCTTCGCCGCGGTATAGCCGGGCACATTGATGCCGCCCTGGAAGGAGAGCATCGAGGCGATGTTGATGATTTTGCCGGATCCGCGCTCAATCATCGTCTTGCCGAAGGACTGGCATAAGTAGAAGACGGCATGCAGATTCAATTGCAGCACCTCATGCCAGTCCGGCAAGGGATGATCCGCCGCGGGCGTCCGGCGGATGATGCCGGAATTGTTCACCAAGATATCAACCTGGCCTCCGGCCGCTTCCAGGCATTGTCCGACAACGCTTTCAATTCCGTCCAATTCTTTCAGATCGGCCTGGATATAGGCCGCCTTGACGCCCAGAGCCTGCAGCTTCTGCAGCGGCTCCTTGCGAACGTTGTGAGAGACGAGAATCAGGTCGGCGCCTGCCCGGGCCAGACCCTCGGCGATGCCGTAGCCGAGACCGGCGCCTCCGCCCGTCACGACGGCGGTGCGGCCCCGCAAATCGAAGATGGATTGCATAACCCTTTTCCTCCTTAATAACTGTTGTATTCGAGGATTGAACAGAGGGCAGGTCCCGCACGCCGGCTTACAAGATGGCCGGGATTCCTGCCGCGATATAAGTCGACCTCGCTTCCTCGCTCAAGCCGCTGTCTGTGATGACGGAGGTCATCTCGGACAAGGAGGCGAAGGTCAAAAGCGCGGATTTGCCGAACTTCGTATGGTCGACGACTCCGTAGGAATGCTTGGCCGTCTCGATCCAGGCGCGCTTCAGATCATACAGCTCGCTCGTATAGATCGTCAGGCCGTTCTCGGTATGGATTCCGGTGGAAGAGACGAACGCCTTCTGGATATTGAGCTTGCGCACGAGCTGGACCGCCTCGCAGCTGACGAGCAGATTGCGGTTGCGGTACCCGCCGGGGACGACGAGGCGGATGTGGGGCTTCCGTGTCAACTCGGCGATGATGAACAGGTCGTTGGTTACGACCGTTAACGACTCATGATCCAGACGCTTCGCCATTTCCAGCGTCGTGCTTCCGCCATCAAGCGCAATGATGTCGTCAGGCTCGATGAGGCGTACGGCTTTCTCCGCGATCTCGGCCTTCTCGTTCAGGTTGCGGCTGTTCGGCGCCTGCACGGGAAGCATGCCGAGATCGGACATATTTTTCAACACGGCGCCGCCGTGAACGCGGGCAAGCAGGCCTTGCGCTTCGAGCGCCTCGAGATCGGCGCGGATCGTCTTGCCGGTCACTTCCAGCCGCTCGCTCAGCTCGTTCACTTTGACCTCCCCTTGTTGAATGAGAAGCTCCATGATTTGTTGATGGCGTTTTACATTGGACATATCGTTCAATCCTTTACTTCAAATCCTTCATATCGACCATATCCATATCTTCGAATGTCTGGTTCTCTCCGGCCATGCCCCAGATGAACGTATAATTGCTCGTGCCGACGCCGCTATGTATCGACCAGCTAGGGGAAATAATCGCTTGCTCGTTCCGGACGACGACGTGGCGCGTCTCTTGCGGCTCGCCCATCAGATGGAAGACGACGCCGTCCTCCGGCATGTCGAAATAGAAATAGACTTCAGAGCGGCGGTTATGGGTATGGCAAGGCATCGTATTCCACATATTGTTCGGCTTCAGCAGCGTCATCCCCATGACGAGCTGGCAGCTTTGCACCCCGCCTTTGTGGATATATTTATAAATCGTGCGCTCGTTGGAGCTCGACAGACTGCCGAGATGCTGCGGCGTGGCCTTGCTGATAGCCACCTTCTCCGTCGGGTGCGTCTTGTGCGCCGGCGTCGAGTTGAAATAGAAGCGCGCCGGGCGGGCCGCCTCCTTGCTCGCGAACGTCACATCCTTGCTTCCCATGCCGACATAGAGACAATCGCGCGGCTCCATGTCATAGGCGACTCCGTCCACGGTGACGACGCCTTCTCCGCCGACATTAATTATTCCGATCTCCCGCCGTTCCAGGAAATAATCGGCGCCCATTTCCTTCGCGTCCGCTTCCAGCTTCACCGTCTTCGTCGTCGGCAGGACGCCTCCGGTAATGAACCTGTCAACGTGACTGTACACCATAAGAAGCTCATTGTCCACGAACAGCCTCTCAATCAGAAACTCCTCGCGGAGACGGGAAGTATCATAGCCCTTCGCGCCTTCGGGATGACAAGCGTAACGGATTTCCATGATGCGGTTTCCTCCTTCGGACAAGTAAATGATGAATGCTCTCGTTCATAGTATAGCTCAATGTTCATTTATGTTCAATTAAATGTTCATATGGGTTTATTTTATCGTGAATTGTATGTTCGTTTTAGAAAAAATGAACCTCGAATAGAACGCAGGCATAAAAATACCTTTGCCCGCAGGGGATGAACCCCGTGCGGGCAAAGGCATTAGGGCCGCTACGGCCAACTACATCAAATAGTATAGGGCGACAATAATCACGATCGATGCCGCCGTGAAGATCAGGATATTGCGGATATCCCGATTAATGACCTTTATATCGGTCTTCATTGGCTGGCCTTGCTTGCCGCTGTTCGCCGCAGGCTTGGCTTGATCTGGACCGGTTGCCTTCATCTGCCACACCTCCTCGCCGCTTAGGCTGCAGGTCCGGGTTCGGACGCTCGCAATCTATTCGGCGAAGACGAAGCGCGAGGTGTACTTCAAAGGCCGCAAGAGAAGCCTGCGGCGCAAAATCAGATACGGCACGCGGAACCGGAAGCGCGGAACGCCGCTTCTGGCGAGAAGAAGCAGGTAGAACATGAACAGAATCTTCCACGTCATGAACGTATGGATCTTCACCACGTAATGATGAAGAGAGCCGACAACGGACTGGTAATGCCGATCATGCTGATAATAGGCGCTTCTCTCATCCGACTGCAAAGGTTCCTCGGGCGCGGAGGGCAACAGGGAAGAGGCGAGCAGGGCGATTACCGAGATGAAGATAACCGCGTAGCGGATCCACGATGGGTACTTATGGTGAATCACTGCCGTCCTCCTCTCCTTGCCCCGCCACCTTCGTATGGACCCGGGCCGATCTCTGCTATGAGATTACCATATTGTCATGGAAGGGACAACATGCGGCCTACAGTCCGGCATTCTTGGCATCTCCGGGCGCCGATGAGGCAGACCCGAGGCCGAGCGCGCCGCGCTTCAGCCCCGGCAGCAGCACGAAGGCGAAGGTAACGAGCGGCGACAGCCAGAGAAAGAACGCAAAAGGCGCGTAATCCAGCACCGGCAAGCCGAGGGCGCCGGTCATCATCGCGCCGCTGACGCCCCACGGGATTAACGGGTTGACCAGCGTGCCGCAATCCTCCAGCGTTCGGGACAGCGTCTTCCGCGGAATGCTCCGCTTGTCATATTCGTCGGCAAACAGCTGGCCTGGGAGCAGGATGGACATGTACTGCTCTCCGGTAAGGATATTGACGCCGATAGAGCTCAGGCCGCTTGCAACGACGAGCGACTCCTTCTTCCGGATGGGAGCGATGAGGCGCCGGAACAAGGCCGGAATGACGCCGCCATGCTGCAGCAGTCCGCCCATGCCGAAAGCGATGGCGATAAGCGCGATCGTGCCGGCCATCGACTGCAGGCCGCCCCGGTTCATAATGCGGGCCGTATCCTCCAGGGCGAAGCTGCCCGAGAATCCATAGTGCATGACGCTGATCCACTGCCGGATATCATGCGCCCCTTGGAGAAGCGCCGCCACCGCCAGGCCGGATCCGATGCCGAACAGCATCGTCAGCGCGACCGGGAGACGCTTGAACGCGGAGAAGAGCACGACGGCCAGGGGGAGCAGCGCCCATGGCGTAATATGGAAGCTCTGCCCGATATCGCGCTGCAATGCTTCCAACGCCTTCATATCGGGCGCGGACGAGGAGCCGATGAAGGCGAAGGCGATACAGGTCAGAACGAATGCCGGCACCGTTGTCTTTGTCATATTGCGGATATGATCGGGGATCGATACCCGGGCCACGGCCGAGGCGAAGTTGGTCGTGTCGGACAATGGAGACATTTTGTCTCCGAAGCAGGCGCCCGACACGACCGCTCCCGCCGCGATCGCGGGATGGACGCCCATCGAGGCGGCCATGCCGACAAGGGCGACGCCGAATGTGCCGACCGTCGTAAGCGAGCTGCCGACGAACATCGAGACGATCACGGTGAGCACCAGCGCGCTCAAGGTGAACCATTGCGGCTGGAACAGGGACGTGCCGTAGTAGAGCAAGGTCGCCACCGTTCCGCTCATCATCCAGACCCCGATGAGTATGCCGATCAGCGTCAGCAGGAGCGCAGGCTGGACCGATGCCTGCAAGCCGCGGACGAAGGCTTGTTCCACCTCGCTCCAGGACCGGCCGAACAGCAGCAGGAGTCCGCCGGCCGCCACCGAGGCGGCGATCAGCGGAATATGCGGTTCGACCCGCCATCCGAGAATCGGAATAATAAGAATGAGCAGAATGGCAATAAAAATCGTAACGCTCTGCCCGAACCGAAGCATGCTCTGCTCGGCTGGACTTGTTGATGACTTCATGACTGACATCTCCTTATTTGATAAGCGGAACAAGCCGAAGGCATGACCGTCGGCTTGCAAGCTCCGCAGAATTGTCGCGCGAGAACGCATTTTTGCAGGGACGCTTACACGCTTGACCGCGATAAAGCAAAATAATAGTACATAGTCTACTTTATCGGGGGTTATCCGGATGGTCAAGGGAATTTACTGCCAGCGGCAGGAATTAGCGATAGATCGACGGAGGTCGAGTCCAGTGACAAGAACGAGCGCGATCGACTGAGATTGCCGGAGGCAAGAACGAGTGTGCGGGGCTTGGCAAACTAGCGCGTTCCGGGGAACGCGCTCAGACTGTCGACAAAGTCCGGTCGACAGTCTTTTTCCTTAGGAGGGCGGGGCCGGGGAAGGCAGAACAGGTTAGGTTAGGGCAAGCTGGTCCGCCATGAAGCAAGCTGGTCCGCCATGAAGCAAGCTGGTCCCCGCATGAAGCAAGCTAGTCCCAGCGTGAAGCTAGAGCAGCAAGCTATCCCCGCGTATGAAAATGCTGCACAGGCGCAGCATTTTTAACCTCAAGAGGCTAAATTCCGAGAAAATCCTGCAAAAGTACATTATTTCGCCATTTTGAACGCTATTTATGCCTCGCCGCACGGTAATTGCTGTATTTTTGCAGTAATCGTATTTTCGCAACCTCGTGTCAATGAAATTGCTGTATTTTTGCAGTATTGGTGGAGCAGGTGAAGAGAATGGCGGGGAGCTACTGCAGTATTGGTGGAGCAGATGACTAGAATGGCGGGGAGATACTGCAGCTTTGGTGGAGCAGGTGAATAGAATGGCGGGGAGCTACTGCAGTATTGGTGGAGCAGATGACTAGAGTGGCGGGGAGCTACTGCAGTATTGGTGGAGCAGGTGAATAGAGTGGCGGGGAGCTACTCCAGGTTTGGTGGAGCAGGTGAATAGAGTGGCGGGGAGATACTCCAGGTTTGGTGGAGCAGGTGAATAGAGTGGCGGGGAGCTACTGCAGTATTGGTGGAGCAGATGACTAGAATGGCGGGGAGCTACTGCAGCTTTGGTGGAGCAGATGACCAGAATGGCGGGGATATACTGCAGCTTTGGTGGAGCAGATGACTAGAGTGGCGGGGAGCTACTGCAGTATTGGTGGAGCAG
>OGUH01000138.1_pt1 | contig 53482 bp, 55 predicted proteins | sample 1574661 | NCBI WGS metagenome assembly OGUH01 (sample SAMN03295822, study PRJEB24534) | human gut metagenome | isolation source: fecal sample 3 from infant 3 | host: Homo sapiens | place: USA: Pittsburgh, PA | collected 2014-07
TCCAAGCCCCAGGAGGCAACGATGCTTCGAGCAGGCCGATAATGCTTCCAGCAGGCCGGATAATGCGATGATGCCCCCAGCATCCGACGCGGTCGCTTGGATCCCGTAAAATCAGGCCATTGAGTAGTCTATGGGGCTTTTTACTTGTGATTGATCTCTTCTCCCGGTAGAGAAAATCGATTTAAAACGCTCTAAGAGCCAAAGTTTGGATGAGGAAAATGGACCATCTCCACCCCTTCACAAAAAACAGGGGTTTTCCAACAGCCTGATAAACGCATCAATTTTCCTAATTCTCAATGGAAATCCATTGTCCCGGCTAAAGTTCCTGCAGTTTTGCAGGAACCTCGGTCACGGAGTAAACGTCACAAGGAAATCCTGCGTTTTTGCATTTTTCTTGGCAAGTCGAGCGTGCGGGAAGAAGCTCGGCAAGGCGAGCGTGAGGGAAGAAGTTCGGCAAGTCGAGCGTGCGGGAAGAAGCTCGGCAAGGCGAGCGTGAGGGAAGAAGTTCGGCAAGTCGAGCGTGCGGGAAGAAGCTCGGCAAGGCGAGCGTGAGGGAAGAAGTTCGGCAAGTCGAGCGTGCGGGAAGAAGCTCGGCTAGTCGAGCGTGTGGGAAGAAGTTCGGCAAGTCGAGCGTGCGGGAAAGAAGCTTGGCAAGTCGAGCGTGCGGGAAGAAGCTCGACTTGGCGGGCTGTTAGAAAAAGGGGCTGTCGCCCTGCAGCCAAAACGGCTTAATGGGACAGCCCCTGGAAGATGCGTTCGAGTTATGGCGTCCACCAGTTGCCGGAGACGAGGATAAGGCTGAGCAGGCGGATGCTGTTACCGAAGTAGGTGTCGGCGTTGGTTGACTTCGAGGTGGTGTTGCTCCATAAGGAATTGAGCCATTCCTGATTGCCGGCATCGATCATGGCGCTCACGGCGAACGGAGTGGAGAACGGAAGATCGTAGTAAGAGACGAGCGGGCTCCCGTTCAGCTTATATCCCGCGCGGATGTTCCCCGGATTGCTGCCGGTGCTGCTCTTGATCCAGCTGTTCAGCTTCGTGAGCTGCGCCTTCGCGCGGGTGTCTCCCGTCAAGATGTAATCCGTCGCGATTCTCCACGGTGTCCGGCAAGAGTTGTAATAGTAGTTGCCGTCATTCGGCGTTTCCAGGTAGGTTCCGGAGGCGGGTTTATAGCCGCTGGATTCTTTGGTGGCGAAATCCGGCATCAGCCCGGTCGTGCTGGAGTAGCCGGAGAACAGCTGCTCAATGATCGTATAGGTCTGATTCAGGACATTGTCCCAACGCGAATCTCCGGTCGCTGCTTTGAAGGCGCGCAGATGATTGAGCATAAAGTCGGACGGCCGCGTTCCTTTGCCCCATTTCGAGTCCGTATCGGATGCCCAATCCCCGAGCTTCAAATGCCAAGACTTCTGGTTGACCTCGCTTTGCATGATGGCATTGATCAGGTTGACCGCTTCCGCGCGGTAATTGATGCCGCTAGAGCTGCCCCATTGCTTGTCGGCCAGCAGGAGCGCATAGGCCATATCCATGTCGCCATCGGTCGCGGCATCCGAGCCGGCTTCCGTATTATTGACGATGGCGGAGCCATTATCGATCTGCTGCCAGGCCATCAGCTTCGAGTTAATCTCGCTCGGGTGCGCCTTGTAGAAGCGGTACAATCCATCGAAATAGGTTTTGGCATTGGCGTCATGTCCCGCCATATAGGCGGTAATGAGCATGCCGTAGCCGTTCGCCTCGCTGGTCGTGACGGCATTTGGATAGTCTTCATCGGATTCGCCGTTTAAATTGTAGTGAACGAAATATTGATTGCTGACATACGGATTTTTCTTTAAGTATCGGGCCTTCCATTCGTTGTACAGCCGCTTCACTTCGTTATCCATCTGGCTCTGGCTCACGTTATTCGGCTTAATGACTCCTGACGCGTACGCTTGGTGCTGCGGGAACGGACGGTTGACTGTGGCGGCGGACACCGTCTTCTCGGACATGGCAAAGAGGGTCTGAACTGAGCCGAGAAGCAGGGTAAGACAGAGAAACCATTTTACTGACTTTCGCAATGCAATACGACTCCTTTCAATTTTATAGTTGAAGCGACTCAATTTTCATGAATGAAAATTAAATCGGTTTCACTTAAAGCTATGCCGATGGCGAGAAGTTCATGATGGGAAAACGTTACGCAAAAGGAACGCCATCAGGGTGCGAGAGAAAGAGGGAAGCCAAAGGGAAGCCAAGCAATTCCGGGATGTCGGGGAATCAGAAAATAAACAAGGCAGGTAATCTCCAATGAGAATATAAGCGTTTTAACTTTTAGATCTAAAAAAGCGCGCGTATGAGTCAACGTCATTTTTTCCATTATAATACGACTTCACCAAAAAGAAAAGAAAAACTTAAAGCGCTTACACAAACTTGAAGTGATTCTCCCTATTCCCCGAAGATGCGATCCGAAAATATCTTAAAGCGCGACATAAATCCCTAAATTTTGAAAAAACGATTCCATGTTATAGAATATAATGGAAAATGTTTGTATACTAAGGAGGATATGAATTCCTTCTCCGAAGGAAGATGTTATGAGTATGTCACCGATTTTGTATATGGTTGTTCCTTGCTATAACGAAGAGGCGGTGCTTCCCCTCACAATGCAGACGCTGACGGGCGTGCTGTCCCGCTTGGTTCAGGACCGCGTCGTCTCCGCCGAGAGCCGGATATTGCTGGTCGATGACGGCAGCCGGGATGCGACCTGGCTGACCATCGTGCAGGAGCGGGAACGGAACCGCTGGATTGCCGGATTGAAGCTGTCCCGCAACGCCGGTCATCAGAAGGCGCTGCTCGCCGGACTGATGTATGCCAAAAATTTTGCCGACTGCGCCGTCTCCCTTGATGCCGATCTGCAGGATGATGTCGCCGTCGTGAGACAGTTCGTCGAGCAGTTCCGCGGGGGCTGCGATATTGTGTACGGCGTAAGGGATAACCGGGATAGCGATACGTATTTCAAGCGGTGGAGCGCCCAATTTTTTTATAAGCTGATGCGGCGGATGGGCATTCCGCTTGTCTACAATCATGCCGATTACCGGCTGATGAGCCGCCGTGCCCTCGACTACCTGAGCCAGTTCCCCGAGTCCAATCTGTTCCTGCGCGGGATCGTGCCGCTCATCGGGTTCCCGTCTTCCGTCGTTCCTTACCGGAGACAGGAGCGGCCTGCGGGCGAGACGAAGTATCCGCTCCGCAAAATGCTGTCGTTCGCCTGGGACGGCATTACGTCATTCAGCATGAAGCCGATGCGGGTCGTCACCGCGCTTGGCTTCGTCAGTCTGGGCGCAAGCGCGCTGGCGGGCCTCTACGCCCTCTTGTCCAAGCTGCTGGGACAGACCGTATCCGGCTGGACTTCCTTGATGCTGTCCGTCTGGTTCGTCGGAAGCGTCCAATTGCTCGGCCTGGGGGTGGTCGGGGAATACATCGGCAAAATCTATGCCGAGGTCAAGCGGCGCCCGCCTTACATCATTGAGCAGGTGCTGGCGGACAAGCCGGGGATCGAGCAGCCGGTTCGGGCCTATGGAACGGGGTGGGCGGAGTGAATGGCGCGAAGCTGGCCGTTCGGGGCGGCGCCCGCCAGTTCGGCCGCTATGCCGCCGTCGGAGCCGTGAACACGCTGGTCGGGCTCGGGACGGCGTATGTGCTGCTGTACGCCGGCTGGAGCCATCTTCACGCGACATTCGCGGGCAACTCGGTCGGCGTAGGGGTGAGCTACATTCTGAACCGCCGCTATACGTTCCGCTATCGCGGGCAATGGCTGGCAAGCCTGCTCCGGTTCCTCGCCATCGCGCTGCTCTGCTATGTGCTGGCGTACCAGGCGCTGCATCCTGCCATATCGGCAATGGCGGCCCTGCTGCTGCCCGCTTGGGCTTCGCCCTGGGAGCCGTATGCAGCCGTATTGGGGGAAGCGGCGGTCTACACGGCCGCCTCGTTCCGGCTTCACCGGGGCGTGACGTTCGCCCGATCCAGCGGGGAGGACGACGATGCCTCGCCTGTCGAAGCCGGCGTCAAATAGCAGGCAAGCATAGCGATATCCACACGGGAGAGTGATTCATGCATGAAGCAGAAAGACTGGGTAACGTGGGGAGCCATGGGAATAGGCGCGCTTATTCTCATCGTGATTCTGTTCATTCCCCCGTTCATCGGAGTCGCGAACAATGGCGATTTCGAACGAATTGTGGGCAGCGGCGGCATTGCCCCGCTGAGCGACAAATTCACCTATGAACAAAAATATTTCGGATACAGCCACTCGCACTATGACTACGGCCCCTTCTCCGTGAACTATTGGTCATCCCAAGCGCTGTTCGTCTTCCTGGCCGGGCTGCTCGGGCGGGCATGGAGCTCCGCTTCGTTCCCGCTGGAGGCGATGGGGACGATCTACGCCGTCCTGCTGCTGGCGGCGCTGTTCCTTATTGTCCGGCACGCCTGTTCCGGACAGCGCTGGCTGCAGGTGACCGTCGCCCTCTGCCTGCTGTTTATTTTCTTCGATATTGGCTATGTGGCGTATTTTCAGTCTTTTTTCGGCGAGCCGGTCTCCCTCATCTTCCTGCTTCTCGCATCCGGAACGTCCTTCGTGCTGGCATCGCGGCGCAAGCCTTCCATCGGCTGGCTCGTTCTGTTCTTCATCTCTGTCCTGATTCTATCCGCATCCAAGCTGCAGAACGCGCCGATCGGCCTCGTCTTCATCCTTTTCGCTTGCCGGATATACCGGAATCGCCCGGAGCGGAGCTGGAGGAGCACGGTCATTGCCGGCTCGGCCTCGATACTGGCGATCTCCGTATTGATGTATGCCTATGCCCCGCAGGAGCTGAAGCAGATTAACCTGTACCAGACGATATTTTACGGAATATTGAAGGACTCGCCTCATGTGGAGAGAGATCTGGCAGAGTTGGGCATCCCGGAGAAGTTCGCCCCGCTTGCCGGGACGAATTATTTCCAGAAGGACGTGCCGATCCGGCAGGACGATCCGGAATTAACGGAGCATGTCTACTCCCGGCTCGGGCATGTCGATGTGGCCGCATACTATATGCGCCATCCCGGGCGGATGATCGATAAGCTGGAGGCCGCCTCGTCCCAAGCGGCGATGATTCGGCCGTACTATCTGGGCAACTATGAGCAAGAGGCCGGCAAGCCTCGGGGCGCCCTGTCGTATACATACAGCGTCTGGAGCGAGACGAAGAAGGACCTGATCCCGCAGCGCTTTGCTTTTTATCTCGTTTTTTTCCTTCTATATATAGGTGTTGGGCTCAGGGAATATACCCGCAGACGCTACGGGAAGCAGGTGGTCGATGCGGCGCTGGCCATCGGCTTCGTAGCCATGATCGCGGTGGCGGTGCCGCTGGTGGGGGATGGCGAGGCGGATCTGGGCAAGCATTTGTTCCTGTTCAACGTCAGCTTCGACATGATGATTATCGTATCGGCCGTCTGGGTGATAGCCCAGATTCGCAGAATTTTTGACCGATCCCCCGAATTGCATTGATGGAGCACGGGCGAGATGGCGATCCGGGGCGTATGCACCCGCCGGCATATGACCTTGTTCCTAGCGAATCGTTCAAAAATAAGGATATTGTAGATGCGACAGCCGGTGACGCAGGCCGCATCTATAGAGTAAGGGGGCACGGGATATGAACGTTGACGTGAGAGACATCGCCCGCCAGCCATTCACTGGAGTCATGTGGAAGACCGTATCCGAGGATTGCAATCTCGCATGCGATTACTGTTACTACAGTTCCTGCCAGGGTCGGCCCGGCCATACGATTCAGCGGATTGACGACGAGGTGCTGGATACGTTCATCCGCCAATGGATGGAGCAATCGCAGGGGGTCGCTTCTTTTGCCTGGCAAGGGGGGGAACCGCTGCTCGCGGGCAAGTCCTTCTTCGAGCAGGTCGTCCGGCTGCAGGCGGCCTATGCGCCGCCGCGCACCGTGATCAGCAATGCGCTGCAGACGAACGGCACCCTGATCGATGCGGAATGGGCGGCCTTTTTCAAGCAATACGCCTTCTTGATCGGGGTAAGTCTGGACGGACCGCAGCCGATTCACGACAAGCACCGCGTCACCGGATCGGGAGCCGGCTCCTATCAAGCGGTCATGCGCGGAATCGAATATTTGCGCCAGGCAGGCGTGGATTATAATATTCTGACCGTCATTCACGAGGATAATGTGGGCGAGGCGGCCGCGCTGATGGATTTCTTTGCGGGGGAGCGGTTTACGCATGTCCAGTTCATACCGTGCATGGATTTCCGCTCTCAGAATGCCGACGCGCCCGGGATCTATGCGATCACGCCGGAGCACTACGGACAATTTCTATGCGAAGCTTTCGATAAATGGTACAACGGCGGCGAGCCGCTCTTCTCCGTCCGGATGTTCGACAATGTCCTTCAGGCCGAACTGGGTCTGGAGCCGGAAATGTGCACTCATCGCGAATCCTGTCCCTCGGCGCTCGTATTGGAGCCGAACGGGGATGCCTATCCGTGCGACTTCTTCCTGCACGAACGCTACCGGCTCGGCAATGTCGGCACCGGCCGGCTGGCCTCCTTGTCCCGCCATCCGAGCTGGCAGCAATTCCATCAGATGAAGCAGGAGGTGCCGGATGCTTGCCGCGCATGCGAATATTGGCGCTACTGTCATGGCGGCTGTCCCCGCAACCGGATCGGCCGGGACGGATTATGGGAAGGCCATACCGACTATTTCTGCGAGAGCTACCGGATGCTGTATGCCCATGCGGGCGAGCGCATTGCCACGCTGGGCCGGAAGATCCGCTTGCAGGAGCTGCTGCGGCTCCGGGGGAGCGGCCGTCCGCTTCCCGCCCGCAACCAACCTTGCGTATGCGGCAGCGGGCGCAAATTCAAGCAATGCTGCGGGCCGCTGCTGCCGTAGACTGCCCGCTTTCAACGACAAGAGGCGATGCCCTGACGGCATCGCCTCCTATGTATGTTACCACTTCATCCACAAGTCGCCTTTCCAGGTGAACACCTTCGCCCACCGCTGGTTATTCCCGTCGTACCGGACCTCCGACACGTTCACCGTCTGCGGGGAGAGGGCGCCTGCCTTGCGGCCATTGACTTGGTCATACAGCGCCGTCGTCTTCGTCAGCTTCGCCTTCTGCTTCTCCTCGGTTGGGGATATGACCCAGGCCTTGCCCTTGTACGTATGAAGCTGATACCAGACGAACCCGGAGTCGTCGACCTGTTCATTGATTACGTTCACGGTCTGGCGGCTGAGCACTCCAAGCCGCTTGCCGTTGACTTTATCGTAGAAGGCCGTTTTGTCAGGCAGGCCGATCGTCTTGTAGGAAGCGTTCGGATCCTTGAAGTAGCCGTATCCGATCCAGGTCAGTGCTCTGTGCCATGTCCGGTTGTCCTGATCCACGACCGATTCTTCAATATTAACGACCTGGGGCCCCAAAGCCCCCATCTTCTTCCCGCCCGGAAACGTATAGAACGGGACGGACTCATCGAGATCGATCTGGTTCGTCGGCTTCCCGACCTCGCCGGGAACCGCGTGTCCCTCAGAATCCGCGGCCCATGCCGCCGCAGCCGGGAAAGCGCTCAGGGCTGCGCTCAATGCCAAGACTGCCGATAATTTCTTCATCATTGAATTCTCCTCTCTCATGGTTATACAATGGTATGGTTTACAGCGATGAGATATACGTGACGCCGTCTATCTCATACTTGCTTGTACACTATGTAACCGTGGGCAATTCGATTTGAAACAGAGCCTTCCCGCTGGTTAAATAGAAAGGAGAGGGAGGAGATTGCATGAAAAAAGGATGGAAATGGCTGGGGAGAACGATTGCCTTCCTGATCTTATTCGTGATTATCGCAAGCGTTGCTGTCATATTCTATATTAGGCCGGCTGACAAGATAGGGTGGCCGGGCCACGTCGAGGTCTCGATCCTCGGCAAGCTGGAGCAGATGGTGAAGAACCGTTCCTTGTCCCTGCAGTTGAACGAGGACGAGATCAATGCGCTGGCGGTGCAAGGGATGCAGAAAACGGAGCCGTACCGATCGTACATGAAATTGTGGAAGCTGGACGGCATGCGGATTCATCTTCAACCGGGCGGCCTGGAGGCGCAGGTGCAGATGGAGCCGTTCCCGGGCATCCGGGCCGAGGCGAACATTCTCTATGAGATGGAATGGAACCCGGAGCGGCAGAGCGTGCGCGCGGTTCCGCAGTCGGTGCGCATAAAGGGCTGGGAGATTCCGGAGTCCTGGCTGAACCTGAAGCCGATGGAGTTCCCGATCGCGGCGGAGCTGCCGGATTGGGTGAAGGTCAAAAAGTTCGATTTTTATGCCGACGGGTGGGTGATGAAGCTGGGGCTGTCCTTGGCCAGATAAAAACGCCCGCGCCCCTTCATTGAAGACCCTTCATCGGATGCATCGGGTTGCCTGCGCTGGATAACTGTTCCCGAATTGGGCAGTAATAAAAACGCAGGGGAACGGCAAGCGGCTGCTCCAGCGATTTGAATCGTCGGCGGACGAAGGAGTGATTAGAGATGACAGTCGGATGGTGGGCAGCGGTTCACGCCCTCATTATGCTCGGCCTGGTAGCGCTGCTGTACCGCATGCAGCGCAAGCATGTTTCTTTTACGAAGCGGGTATTCGCGGGTCTTGGTCTCGGCGTGGTCTACGGGGCGGCGCTGCAGTGGCTTCATGGCCCGGACAGCGCCGTGGTGGAGCGGGCGGCCGACTGGTTCGAGATTGTCGGCGTCGGCTATGTCCGGCTGCTGCAAATGGTCGTCATGCCGCTCATTATCGTATCCATCATCTCCGCTATCATTCATGTGAAGGCCAAGGCGGGGGTAGGCAAGATGAGCGCTTCCATCATCGGCATCCTGATCGGCACGACCGCCGTGGCCGCCGTGGTCGGAATCGTCACGGCCCTCGTCTTTCAGTTGTCCTCGTTCGAGATCGAGGCGGGCAAGCAGGAGATTGAGCGCGGCAATTATTTGGACAGCAAGCTGGGCGAAGTCAGCGAGATGACGCTGCCGCAGCAAATTATTGAATTCATTCCGGCCAACCCGTTCCTCGACATGACGGGGCAGCGGCGGACCTCGACGATCGCCGTCGTCATTTTCGCGGCTTTTGCCGGGGTGGCCGCGCTTGGCGTAATGCGGAAGAAGCCGGAAGCGGGGGCCGCCTTCATGTCCATTATCGACGCGCTGCACGCCGTCGTCATGCGGATGGTCACGCTGGTGCTGAGGCTGACTCCGTATGGCGTGCTGGCGCTGATGGCCGTCGTGGTCGCCACGACAACGCCGGCGGAGATATGGAAGCTCGGGAAATTCGTCATCGCTTCGTATGTGGCGATCGGGATTATGTTCTGTCTGCATCTGCTATTCTTGGCGCTGTCCGGCATCTCGCCGATTCGGTACGTGACCGGCGCGCTGCCGGCGCTCGTCTTCGCGTTCACCTCCCGCACGAGTGCAGGATCGATTCCGATCAACGTGGAGATGCAGGTCAACCGGCTCGGCGTGCCGGAGAGCTTCGCCAATTTCAGCGCCTCGTTCGGCGCCTCGATGGGGCAGAATGGCTGCGCCGGCATCTATCCGGCGATGCTGGCCGTGATGATCGCCCCGAGCGCGGGTATCGATCCTTACAGCCTCGGTTTTCTGCTCCAATTGGTTGCGGTCGTGGCCATCAGCTCGTTCGGCGTCGCCGGGGTCGGGGGAGGAGCGACCTTCGCCGCGCTGATCGTGTTGTCTTCGATGAACTTGCCGGTGGCGCTGGCGGGGCTGCTGATTACCGTCGAGCCGCTGATTGACATGGGGCGGACGGCCTTGAACGTGAACGGCTCGATGACGGCCGGGGTTCTGTCCTCCCGCTGGCTCGGCCAATGGAACCGCAAGCGGTTCTATGCGGAGCGCCAGGCGCATCGCGAGGACATATAGCCGGTGTGCCGCATGGAAAATATGAACAAGCTTTCACACTTTTTTGCCCGCAAATGCGATACAATACAAAGGACGCCTTCTTCGTCGGAAGGCGTCCTTTATTAGTTGGGGAACCGACGCGGCTGCGCGCCGCATCGCTATGGCGTTCTTCGTCCCGTGAACAGGGAGATGACGAACAGAATCAGGAACAGGAAGAACAGGAACTTGGCAATGGATGCCGCAGCATCCACAATGCCGAAAAACCCGAATATCCCGGCTACGATCGCGATAATCAAAAAGATGACGGACCATCTTAGCATCGGTTTCCACTCCTTTGGCAGATTAATGGGCTAATGCTTGCATGGATGCTCACCGGCCGATGGACCCATTGTGAAGCTAAGGATGAATAACCGGCCTCCAGCCGGAATGAAACACCAGCGAGATAACTGTTTCACAAGCGGACAAGACGGGTACTAAATGGATGATTTCATGGGCAACATGCACATCCGTTTTGCAAATAGATGCTTGGGTTCACATTTAGAACAGAGAGAGAGAAAGGCGGAGATGTTATGCTAGTTGAAATCAGCGCGTTGATTGCGGCGCTGGCCTTTGCAGTGCTTGTCGTCTTCCTGATTCAGACGCTGCGGTCGGCCAAGCAGTCGTTGGACAAGGCGGCCAGGACGCTGGAGGATGTGCAGCAGACCGTGCAGATGCTAAGCGGGGATCTGCAGGCGATCGCGCGGAATGCCAATCACATGACCGAGGAGTTGCAGGGACAATTGAAGAAGATCGAGCCTGTGGCCGATTCGGTCCAGAATGCCGGAGAAGCCTTGAATGAATTGACGCTGGCCGCGAAGCAGATATCGGTCGGCCTGGTCAGCGGCGTCCGCAGAGCGGCCAGCCGGTTCGAGAAGAAGCGCCGGGACGAGCCAGCCTCGGCAGGCCGGCCGGAGAACGCGGCGGGCACCTATCCGGGCGGAGAGGCTGCTGCGCCGCGGCAGGACGGAGCGCTCGGAGCAAGCGCCCGTTCCGCGATGCCGCTCCCGGCCGCCGACCCGCAACCGGGAGCGCGGGCGAAGCAGGGCGGGGACGATTGGAAGTCCTGGGTCGATCTCGGAATACGCGCATGGCAGCTATGGAGACAACGAAGCTAGTTATCCAGCCGGACTAACGGTTACGTTAGCCGGCTTTTCCGATCTGAACGGGAATGCCATTGGATCCTATGCCAGAAAAAGGGGTGCGAAAGCGGCCGCGTTTCCGTTATATTGGAGGTAGAGATTGTAAGTGTTCGGGCAGTGGAATGCTGTCGATTGAGGGGAGGAGAAGGATGTTGAACGTACTTGTTGTCGACGATAATCCGACCAATGTCATGCTGATTCGGGAGATCCTTCGCAAGGCGGGCTATACGGGGGTGCAGTCCGCCTCATCGGCGCGGGAAATGTACGAAGTACTGGGCCTGGAAGGACCGGTAGGTCCGCTCTATGTGCCGGACATTGATCTTATTTTGCTGGATATGATGATGCCCGAGATTGACGGGCTAGAGGCGTGCCGGACCATTCAGCAGTATTCGGAGCTGCGGGATATTCCGATCATTATCGTGACGGCGATCGGCGATTCGCATATGCTGGCCGAAGCGCTGGACGCGGGAGCGGCGGACTATGTGACGAAGCCGATTAACCGCATCGAGCTGCTCGCCCGCATCCGGCTGGCCCTTCGCTTGAAGCAGGAGAAGGACTGGCATAAGGAACGCGACCGCCATATCCGGGAGGAGCTGAGGCTCGCCGCCCGGGTGCAGACGTCGGTGCTCACGGAGCCGCTCTCCGACGAGCGGATTACGATAGACGCCCTCTATCAGCCATCCGAGGAGCTGGCTGGAGATCTGTATGCCTGGTTCAAGCTGGGGGAAGGCCGGTACGGCATCATGATTATCGACATGATGGGGCATGGGGTCTCCTCCGCGCTGCTGTGCATGTTCATCGCCTCGGTCCTGAGGGACGCGGTGGTGCAGACCGAGCAGCCGGACATGGTGCTGAAGCGGTTGAACACGAAGTTCCACCAGCTTCATATGAACGGGAATTTGATGCTGTATTATATGACGGCGCTCTATGTCGTCGTGGATACGAATGAGCGCACGATTCAATATGCCAATGCGGGCCACCCGCCGGGGATCGTCATGATGGAGGACGGCCGGATGGTGACGCTGGAATCGACAGGCTATCCTGTCGGCATGTTCGCCGAGCTGGAAGTGGATACCCATGCGCTGAGATTCGACTCGCGGGCGCGAATCGCGCTGTATACCGACGGGCTGCTGGAAACGGCAGGCGCAACCGTGGAGAGCGCCATGGAGCGGATGGGAGCGCTGTTGAAGCAGGAATCTTCCTTGAAAAGCGCAGCCTGGGAGGAGCTGCTTCATCCGCCGGGAGAAGAGAGCGAGGACGATAAATGCCTCGTATGGGTCGACATTCATTAGACAGAGGGGGAGCAGGCGTTGAAGCTGCGAACGAAGCTCATCATCGGCTATGTCATGTTCATGATCATCATTCTCTCGCTGGGCTGGTATTCCTTTGCCCGGATGGGGGGCCTGAAGCAGGATCTGGATCATTTCTACCGGGACAGCTTCCGGAAGGTTGAACTCGCGCTGACGACGCGGGACGATGCCAATGCGATCGCCCGCGATCTGGTAACCGAGCTGCTCAATCCGGACAAAGCCGATCAGAGCGGCAGAGAAGTGCTGGATAAGGTCGACGGCTTCAAGGAGCGGGTCAACCGTTCCCTGGAAGAGCTGACCCGCAAAGCGGCCAAGGCCGAGGAGAAGCAGCTGGTCGAGGCGGCGCTTGACGATTGGGGCCGCTACGACCAATTCGTGACCGATGCGATTCGGCTGAGCATGAAGAATGAGTATGAGCAAGCGAACCAGCTCCGCAATGAATACGGGCTTGATTATCAGAACGATTTGCTGGACAGCCTGGGCGATCTGGCCCGCTACCATGAAGCGATGATGGAAGATCAGGTGACGGCCGCGACCGATACGTATGAAGCCGCCCTTACCTGGACGGCGGTCATTATGCTGCTCGGCATTATCGTGACCGTAGCGGTCATGCTGTGGGTCATGCCCAGCGTCACGCGCAATCTGAATACGATGTCGGTCATGATTCGGAGTCTGGCCCGCGGACGGATGCGCGTCATTCAGAAGCTGGAACCGGATACGAATGACGAGATCGGGGAAGTCATCCATGTCTTCAAGCAGATGGCCGAGGATATCGAGAGACGGAAGCGGAGCGAGGAGCAGTTCCGGCTGGCGCAGGAGGAGCAAGCCTGGATGGACGCCAACATCGCCCGCGTGACGGAGCTGTTGAACGGCGCGACGACCTTGAACCAGGTCGGGGAGACGTTCGTGAGCGAGTTCGTCCCGACGCTCGGGGCGCAGTACGGGGCGCTCTATATCCGGGATGACCTGAAGAACCCGGATTGGCTTCATCTGTGCGGCGCTTATGCGGCCGCCGGCAGCCTTCAGGCCGTGACGGGCTTCCGCGTCGGCGAAGGCTTGGTCGGACAGTGCGCGCAGGACGAGAAGCCGATCTATATTCATGATTTGAAAAACAGTTCGCTGCGCATCCAGAGCGGGATATGCGATACGGATCCGGTGGAGCTCATTGTCTATCCCATCATCTTCGAATCTACGGTTATCGCCGTGCTGGAGCTGGCTTCCTTGTCGCCGCTGGAGAGGAAGGAGCAGCAGCTTCTCGATCAGTTGGCTGACAAGCTCGGGGTCATCATTCACACGATTTCCGGACGGCTCAGAGTGGAGGAATTGCTGCGCGAATCGCAGGCGCTGACGGAGGAACTGCAGTGCCAATCTGAGGAACTGATGACGCAGCAAGAGGAGATGCGGCGCTCGAACGAGCATCTGGAAGCCCAGACCGAGGCGCTGAAGCGCTCGGAGGAGATGCTGCAGCGCCAGCAGGAGGAGCTTGAGCATTACAATACGGAGCTGATCGCGAAGACGCGCGCGCTGGAAGAGCAGATGCTGGCCACCCAGGAGAAGAACGAGGAACTGGAGAGCGCCCGCAAGGAGCTGGAGCGTCAGGCGCTTCAGCTTGCGCTCGCTTCCAAGTACAAATCGGAATTCCTGGCGAACATGTCGCATGAATTGCGGACGCCGCTCAACAGCCTCCTCGTTCTGTCCCAGCTGCTCTCCGAGAACAAGGAGGGCAATCTGGAGGAGAAGCAGATGGAGTATGCACGTACGATTCATATGTCCGGATCGGACCTGTTGAAAATGATTGACGAGATCTTGGACCTGTCCAAAGTCGACGCAGGCAAAATGCAGTTGAACTTTGAAAAGGTGCATTTGTCGGAGCTAACCGCTTATATCCGCGACAGCTTCTCCGAGATCGCTTCGCAAAAAGGCCTCCGGCTTGAGGTTCATATGGATGAGGACGTGCCGGACAGTCTGGTAACCGACGGGCACCGGGTTATGCAGATTATCCGCAACCTCATGTCCAATGCGGTCAAATTCACGAACCGCGGAAGCGTCGCCTTCCATATCGGCATGGCGGCAGCGGAGGAGATACCGGCCCATATTCGCAAGGAGGGGATGCCTTTCTTCGCGATGCGGGTCGCGGATACCGGAATCGGAATTCCGGAGGAGAAGCAGGATCTGATCTTCGAAGCGTTCCAGCAACTGGACGGCACGACCAGCCGCAAGTACGGCGGAGCCGGGCTGGGGCTGTCCATCAGCCGGGAACTGGCTCGCCTGCTCGGCGGAGCCCTTACGGTGGATAGCAAAGAGAATGAGGGCAGCACCTTTACCTTTTATTTGCCGATCCGGGCGACCAGACAGCCGGAAGCGGCGGAGGACAACGTCCGCCTCATCGAGCATTGGAACGAGAAGGCGATGGCGTCAGCGGCGGAGGAATTATCGGCACCGGCAGGAACATCTCCAGCGGCAGGATCATCCGAAGCGCAGCCGGAAGAGGAGCCGCGGGACAAAGAGCCGGCGGCTTCGTCCGATCGCACGTGGAAGACGTCGCACCGGGAGTGGGACAATGCGGTGAGGCATGAGGCCGCCGCGGCCGGGGAGCAGCGGGATCGGGTATGGCCGCCGGAACGGAAGAAGCTGCTCATTGTAGAAGACGACGGCCCGCAGCGGCAGTCGCTGATCGCGCTCATCGAGGGCGCCGATGTCGAAGTGCATGCTGTCTCGACCGGCACGGAGGCGCTGAAGTCGCTGGCGGACGTGAAGTACGACGGTCTGGTGCTGGATCTGCTGCTGCCGGACATGGACGGCTTCGAGCTGCTCGACCGCATGGGCGTTCGCGAGGAGTCGAGCAAGGTTCCAGTCATTGTATATACGGGCAAGCTGCTGGACAAGAAGGAGGAACTGGAGCTGAAGAAGCGTGCCCGGAGCATCATTATCAAAGACGTGAAATCGCCGGAGCGGCTGCTTCAGGAGACGATGATGCTGCTGAACCGGTCCGGGGAAGAGGACGCGGGCGCGCGCGCGAGCGGTCAGGCATCGAATGATCAGTTGCTGGCAGGCAAGCGCATCCTGCTCGTCGATGACGATGTGCGCAACGTATTCGCCCTGTCCAGCGTGCTGGAGCAGTACGATATGGACATCATCTACGCGGAGAATGGCCAAGAAGCCATCGAGGCGTTGACTGCGGATCCCGAGCATTTCGACCTGGTGCTGATGGACATGATGATGCCGGAAATGGACGGCTATGAGGCGATGCGCCTTATTCGGGAGATGCCTGCGTTCGAGAAGCTCCCGATCATTGCCCTCACCGCGAAGGCGATGAAGGAAGACCGGAACAAATGCATCGAAGCCGGGGCTTCCGACTATGTAAGCAAGCCGTTCCAGACGGATCAGCTGCTGTCGCTGATGCGGGTCTGGCTGTATAAATAGATGGACTTTTCTGTTCAAGATGACACAGACATGAAGGAGCAGGGGATGGAGATGACAGGGAGAGATAACGAAGGGAACGGCGAGGAGCGGCGCCCTCAGGATTCGGATCGGGAGAGGGCAGAAATCGAGCTGCTCTTGGAGGGGATTTATCGGGTCTATGGTTACGATTTTCGGGACTATGCCTTTCCTTCTCTCCAGCGGCGGATCCGGCATCAAGTCTTTGCCGAGCAGGTCGAGACGATCTCGGAATTGCAAAGCCGGGTGCTTCATAACCGGGACAGCCTGCAGCGGCTCGTGCACAGCCTGTCCATTCCGGTGACGGAGATGTTCCGCGATCCCCAGATGTTCAGCGCATTCCGCCGCACTGTCGTCCCTCTGCTTCGAACCTATCCGTACATCCGGATCTGGCATGCCGGCTGCTCTACGGGGGAGGAGGTCTACTCGATGGCTATCCTTCTTCACGAGGAAGGACTGTACGAGAAGACCAGACTGTATGCGACCGATATGAATTCGCGATCGCTGCGCATAGCCAAGGAAGGCATCTGCCCCTTGGACAAAATGAAATTGTACACCAAAAACTATATGGAAGCGGGCGGCACCCGTTCCTTCTCCGAATATTACTCGGCCTCCGGAGAAGGCGTCGTTATTCATCCCTATTTGCGCAGAAACATTATTTTTGCCGAGCATAATCTGGCGACGGACCGTTCCTTCAACGAGTTCAATGTCATTCTTTGCCGCAATGTCATGATTTATTTCAACGAACCGCTGCGCAACCGGGTGCATGAGCTGTTCTATGAGAGTCTCGCACCGCTTGGCGTGCTCATTGTCGGAGCCAAGGAATCGCTGCATTTTACGGTGCATGAAGCGCGCTATGAGGAGATGGATCGGAACGAGAAGATTTATCGCAAAATACGGTAGGAGGTATACGGATGACTGCCTTGGAACCGATAAATATACTGCTGGTCGATGACAGGCCTGAAAATTTGCTGGCGCTGGAGGCGGTCTTGTCCGAAGAGAGCTACCGGCTCGTCAAGGCGACGTCCGGCGAGGAAGCTCTGCGCCATCTGATGAAGAGCGAATTCGCGGTCATCGTCCTCGATGTTCAAATGCCCGGCATGGACGGCATCGAGACTGCCAAGTGGATTAAAGCGCGGGAAAAGACGAAAAACATCCCGATCATTTTCGTATCCGCCAATTACAAAGAGACCGAGCATCTCTTCGCCGGTTACTCGGCCGGCGGGGTCGATTACATGATCAAGCCGTTCGTCCCCCATATTCTCAAGTCCAAAATTCACAGCTTCGTCGGCATGTTCTTGGCTCAGAAGCGGCTCCAAGCGCAGAAGATGCTCCTTCACCAGAAGACGCAGGAACTGGAGCGGATGAACCGCGAGCTGGCTGCGGCCAAGGAAGCCGCCGAACGCGCCGCACTCGCCAGAACTCAGTTCCTGGCTATGATGAGCCATGAGATCCGCACTCCGATGAACGGCGTGCTCGGAATGGTCGATCTGCTGATGGATACCGAGCTCACTCCCGAGCAGGGGAATTATGCCGAGATGATCCGGAAGAGCGCGGATGCGCTCATTCGGACAATCAACAACATCCTCGACTTCACGAAGATGGAGTCGGGCAAGCTGGAGCTGGATGAATTCCCGTTCGATTGCACATCGCTCGTCTCGGAAGTGTATGAGCTGTTCACGCCGGAAGCGAGCAAGCGCGATCTGAAGCTGACGTACACGATTGCTCCCGATGTGCCGAATTGTCTTTACGGGGACATGTTCCGGCTGCGCCAGATTCTCGTCAATCTGGTCGGGAACGCCGTCAAATTCACTGACAGCGGCGAGGTCGAGATCCGCATCTCCCTTCTGCCGGAGCGGCGGCGGGAGGAGGACCGGGAGCGGGTGAAAGTTCAATTTGAAGTGAAGGATTCAGGCGTCGGCATTCCTGAAAACAAAATGGACGGGCTGTTCCAGCCGTTCTCCCAACTGGATTCCTCGATGAACCGCAAGTATGGCGGGAGCGGCCTCGGACTGGCGATCTGCAAATCGCTCGTCCACATGATGAAGGGTGATATCCGCACCGTTCCGGTGGAAGAAGGGGCATTGTTCGTATTCCATGCATGGCTGGGGATATGCGAGGAGCAATAGGATTCGTTTCGATGTTTCGCGCCCGCGCATTTCGGTTATTTACGTTACAGTGAGGGGATTAGGTTAGAACCAAGAAGTCGTGAGTTAGGAGAGGAAGCTATGAACGGCAATAAATTCAAAGTAACGACGCAGCAAGCTGGACAACAAGCGACAGCGTACTTGCAAGGGGATCTTGACCTGGCGGCCGCGGGGGAGTTCCGCAGCCTGCTGGAGCCGATAGTCAATGACCCTGCGCTGGATTTGACGCTGGACTTGGAGAAGCTTACCTATATCGACAGCACGGGAATCGGAATTCTCATCTCCGTGCTGAAGCTTCGGAAGGAGCAGCAGGCGCAGTTCCGTATCGTTCATGTGCCCCAGCAGATTCAGAAGCTGTTCGATATGACGGGGATCTCCAAGTTTCTGACACCGAATGCATAAATTTATTGGAATATGAAAGGGAATGACTTATGGCAAATGACAGAGAGCGGAAGCAAATCAAATTAATTCTGCCTGCGCAAGCGGCTTATGTCGATCTGGCCCGTCTGACGCTGTACGGCATTGCAAGCCGCATCGGCTTCTCTTACGAGGAGATCGAGGATATGAAGGTCGCCATCTCCGAGGCCTGCAACAACGCGGTCTTATACGCTTACCGAACGGCGCAGGGGATGGTCGAAATCATCTTCGAGGAGGGGCCTGACGAGATTGGCATCATGGTCAAGGACGAGGGCGGCAGCTTCGATGCGGACAGCAAGACGATCGGGTTGCGCGGGTTGCATGACAAGAGCCTGGACGAGGTAGAAGCCGGGGGGCTCGGGTTCTACCTGATGCAGGCGCTGATGGATGATGTGGAAGTGATGAGCACGGAGGGACGAGGCACCGTTGTCAAAATGCGCAAGCGACTTTTGAAAAGTGGGGAACTGATATGAGCGCGGCCTCCCGGCATGGAACAGCCGAAGACGCGGTTCAACTCATCAGCGCTTATCAGGAGACGCAGGACAACGATATCGCCACCATCCTCATCCAAAAGTACGAGCCCATGGTCAAGATGGCCGCTGGCAAAATTTCGCGCAACCGTCCCGATTTGTACGAAGACCTGATGCAGGTCGGCAATATGGCATTGATCCGTCTGTTGCAGCAATTTGACAGATCCCTGGGCGTGCCCTTCGAAGCTTATGCGATGAAGAGCATGATCGGCCATATGAAAAATTTCCTCCGGGACAAGTCGTGGTATATTCAAGTGCCGCGCCGAATCAAGGAGAAGGGGGCTCTCGTTCAGCAGACGATCGACGAATTGACCGTTCAGCTGGAACGTTCCCCGAACGTGGAGGAGATTGCGGAGCGGCTGGAATTATCCGTGGAGGAGACTGTCGAGGTATTGGCGGGCCGGGAATGCTATCACTATGTGTCGCTGGACACGCCATTGTCGCAGGAAGAGAGCGCCGCGACGCTGGGGGAGCTGATCAGCTCGGACAGCGACGATTACGAAGCCGTCGAGCGCCGGATGGATCTGAGCGATGCGATGGCAGCGCTTAAAGCGGAAGAGCGGCAGGTGCTTGCCCTGGTCTTCGGGGAAGGGCTGTCCCAGCGAGCGGCAGCCGAACGGCTCGGGGTATCCCAGATGAGCGTCTCGCGGATTCAACGCAGAGCCACGGACAAGCTCCGGCATATTCTTTCCTCCCGTTATGACGCATAGACGCAATGAAGATGCTTACCCGAGGGGGCAAGCATCTTCATTGCGTCTATGTTTTGCTGTCTTGCGCGTTATGGCGCAGACGCAAGGAAGCACGCCCTGGAGGCGTGCTTCGTCGGTTGCCAGCCCCGATGCTCGAACGGCCCATTACACTCAATCCGTCATGGCTTGGGCCTGTCTTGGCTCAGCTTCGTCCGGAGCGACAGCTTGGAGCAATTCCGCATCGGAATCGGAAGGCTCCAGGCGAGGAACGCTTAGCTTGCGCTCAAGCTGGGCGCACAGCTTCGCCAGGATTGTCCACGCCCTGGCTTGTATCGCTTCCGGCACAGGCGCATTGCTCGCGAAGCCGGCCAAGCGGGCTTCGATCTGCAGCGCGCCGTTCGCCAGCTTGATGGCCGGAACGGTGAACATATGGCTTGCCCGCTCTGTGTCCAGCGCCACATTCACCAGCCCCAGCACGAACACTTCCTGCTCGCAGCATTGAATGCCGGTGAAGCCGTGCCGCAAAAATAATTTGCGCACGGCTTCGGCCTGAGCGGAGACCGGAGGTATCGGCGTCATCCCCATTCCTCCCGTCAGTTGGAGTTCAATTGACTGGCCACCTCATCGGCCACATCGGCGGAAGCTTCCTTCAACTGCGTCTTCGCTTCCGAAGCGGCGTCCTTCACGCCGGCCGCTACCTGCTGGGACGCATCCTTCATGCTGTTGACGACCGCCTCGGCCTTGCTGCCGACCGACTTGACGGCATCGGCGGTCTTCGCGCCGAGATCGCAGGCGATATCCTTCGTCTTCTCGCTTACCTTCTGCGCCGTGTCGCACAGATCGGAACGGAGTTCCCGGCCCGACTTCGGTGCCAGCAGCAGGGCCGCCGCCGCTCCGAGAAGTCCGCCAACGATGGCGCCTTTCAAAAATGCGTTGGAATTGTTATTATTTTCACTCACGACAATCATCTCCTTGTGTCATTCATTGCTATCTACCATACGATTACACCGATTTACCGCTAATGAAACAGGCGCGCCGGAATTTGATCCCGCACTTATGCCCGGCGCTTGCGGCGGAGCCATTGCAGCGCGCAGATGCAGGCGATGAGCCAGACGCCCCCTGCGCAGAAGCCGGCGATGACATCCGTAGCATAATGGACGCCCAGATAGATCCGGCTCAACCCGATAGCCAGGACGAGCAGCCCGGTCAGCACGAGAATATAGGCGGCAGGCCGCCCACGTTCCTTGCGATGCAGCCAGAGAAGATACCCGATCATGCCATAGAACGCGATCGCAGCCATGGAATGCCCGCTCGGGAAGCTGTACCCGGATTCGACCACCCAGTGCTCCCAGGAAGGTCTGGTACGCTGGATCAGGTTCTTGATGATCAGGTTCAGCGTATAGCTTCCGCCAAGCGCGGCCAGCAAGCCAAGCGCGTCCCAACGCCGCTTGAACCCCCAGGCGCAAATGCCTGCGCACAGCAGGGAGATGGGGATGATGCCATGGCTGGAAGCGAGATCGGTGAACAAAGCTACAGCCTTGGTCAGTCCCGGCGAGGCCCCAAGCCTCACCGTCTCGGTGACGGCGGCGTCAAATTGCTGAAAGCTGTCCGCGAGGACGCCCCGAACCAGCACAAAAAGCAGCACGATCAGAATCAGAACGGCTAGGCCGCCCCATAATAGGCTTAATGTGAACATCGCCGTTTCTTGCGGGGAGGGGGCGGCTGATTTGTTGCTTGAATGTTGATTAATGGATGTCATGATTTCTCCTAACGCGGCACACAGGCGGGCGAGCACATGCTCTCGCCTGAGGCTCTGTGAATATAAATAGACCGAATACAGGAAAGAGCCCCATTATATGAATATCACAAAGCTTCTATGGAATGCAAATAGACCGATAGGCATCGGCTTCGGAAAGGGATATAATCTAGGAAGTGGCTACGAGGAAAGGAAGACCGAAGATGAATGAACGACTGATCGAAGAAACGCGCAACGGGTGGCTGGAATGCGAGCACCGGGGAGCGATCTGCGGCGTGGACGAACATGGCCGCATCCGTTATGCTGCAGGAGATACGGACCGTCCGATGTTTCTGCGTTCGGCGGCCAAGCCGCTGCAGGCGATTCCGGTCGTGCGAAGCGGCATGCTCGAGCATTTCCGGCTCGAGGACCGGGTTCTGGCCCTGATGACCGCCTCGCACCGGGGAGAAGCGGCGCATATCGATACGTTGGAGCATGTGATGGAGCATTGCGGGCTTCACGACGAGGCCTTGATCTGCAGCCCTTCCCTGCCGCTTCATGAGGAGTCGAGGGAAGCGCTGCTTCGCCAGGGCGGAGACCGGCGGCGCATGTACCACAACTGCGCCGGCAAGCATTTCGGCGTGCTCGCCTGGAGCAAGATGGCCGGCATGGATATGGGGTCGTATGCCGATCCGGCGCATCCGGCCCAGCGCCAGATGAGAGACATGATCAGCTACATGTCGGAAGTGCCGGAGGCGGCGATGATTCAAGGGACGGACGGGTGCGGATTTCCGGTATACGGCATTCCGCTGACCGGCTTGGCGACCGCCTACCTTAAGCTGGCCTGTCCCGACCTGATCGGGGACGCCGCCACGAGGGAAGCCGCGGCGCGCGTTCGACGCGCGATGCAGCGCTATCCGTTCCTGGTCGGGGGCACGGATCGGGTCGATACGCTGCTGATGGAGGATGACAACATCATCGCCAAGGGCGGGTTCAAAGGCATCTTCGCCTTCGCGCTGACCAAGGAGCGGCTCGGCTTCGCCTTCAAGATCGCGGACGGCTCGGATGAAGAGTGGGCCTTGGTGACCGCCTCCATTCTGGAGCAGATCGGGTACGAGCGCCAGGAGACGGTCGAGCGCCTTCGCACCCGGATACCGGCGGCGATTCTCAATGACAACGGCCGTCAGGTCGGGGAACAACGGGCCGTCTTCACGCTGAAGCCGGGAACGTAGAGGGCCGCGCCGAAGACGAGGACGCAACATGGAGAGAGGCAGGGTGATGGAGATGAAGCAAGTGCTGCTGGAAGTGATAGGGACGACACGGGAAGAGGTCGTGACGGCAGCCCGGAACGGGGCGGATCGGATCGAGTTGATTACCGCCATTACTGAAGGCGGGCTGACGCCAAGCCTTGGCTTGGTTCACGAGGCAGTGGAGGCGGTCGATATTCCGGTCAACGTCATGATTCGGCCGCACAGCCGTTCTTTTATTTATAATGCGGATGACATGCGGACGATTGTGGCCGATGTCCGGCTTATCCGCTCTGCCGGAGCGAACGCGATCGTATTTGGGGCGTTGACGCCGGAAGGAGCGATAGACAAGGAGGCCCTGGAGCGGGTGCTGGAGGCCGCCGACGGCCTGCCGATGACTTTCCATCGGGCCGTGGACGAGACAAGGGATATCTATGAAGCGCTGGACGTGCTGCTCGGGTATCCTCAGATTACGAGTGTGTTGACCTCTGGCGGACAGCCGAGCGCCCTGCAGGCGGCCGGGGTGATCGCCGAGATGGTCCGGCGAACGGAAGGCTCGTCGCTGGCGATATTGGCCGGCAGCGGGCTTACGGTGGAGTCGGTCGGCGGATTCATACAGGAGACGGGCGTCCGCCATGTTCATTTCGGATCGAATGTAAGGCAGGGAACGCGGGCGCTGTCGCCGATCGATCCCGAGCGGCTGTCGAGTCTCGCCGCGCTGCTTCGCACGGTCTAGACACTTTATTCCGCCCTTGACCGGCTGCCGGCTCGCCGGCCCGGTCAAGGGCCGGAACTCAGTTCCGGCGCAGACGGCCGAGTTCGGAGACAAGCGCCTCCATTTCGCTGATGCTGTACGATGACTTGCTCATGACGATATCGTATACTTCCTTAATATCGTCGTACTGCTCCACGGAGAAGGCGGAGGGCTGCATGGCGGCGGCCGTCGCCATCTTCAGGCGCCCCTTGATCGCCTCGATCATCAATTCCACGTTCTGCTGCGTTTTTTCATTGGTAATCATGCTATTCCTCCTCGAACGGTTGTGAGCAACCTGCTCGTATTGTATCACGAATGCGGCCCGAACTGAACGAACTCCCGGGATGCGCCCCGCGCCGGCTGGGCGGCGGGACAGGCTTGGCACGGCTCGAAATGTGAAGTACAATAAGGCATCATGAAATGAAAAGGAGTACGCAACCGATGCAGCTCAATTTCTTTACGCCCCTGGATCCCCGGCCCGCGGAGCGGCGGCAGAAGATGGCGGGCGCCCAGCTGTCCGTTTTTTTGCAAGCGGTATCCGCCGCGCATCCGTCCGAGCCGATCATGTTCATCTGTATCGGGACCGACCGTTCCACGGGGGACGCGCTTGGCCCGCTGGTGGGAACCAGGCTGCGGGAGAACGGATGGACGAATGTGATCGGCTGCCTGGACGAGCCTTGCGATTCGTCCAATCTGGAGGCGAGGCTCGCCGGATTGCCGGAGAATCTGATCACCATTGCGATCGACGCCTGCCTTGGCCATCCTTCGACGGTAGGCTATTATCTGGTCGGCAATCAGCCGCTGCTTCCCGCGGAGTCGGTTGGGATGGCGCTCCCCGCCGTAGGCCGATACAGCATCGCCGCGGTTGTCAATACGAACGGGCCGAAGCCGTATTGGACCCTGCAGACAACATCTCTCCGCTTCGTGATGAAGATGGCGCATGAATTGGCGGATGCCATTTTACAATCTTTCCCAGGATATCGTGAGGAATAAAAAAGGTCTTTTTCCCATATGAATGATGTCGTGGGCCTGAAGAGGCATCCCATTCGACAGGTTCGGATACAGATAAAAGAGCCGGACCCGACATCCGACTCTTTGGCACTGATCGCGTGAACCCCTATGTGTGATCCGTTTCTGGCATGAACGGATCATTTTTTATCCTGCCGGTCCGTCAGCTTAATGATGAGCTGAACCAGGCCAAGCACAAACGCACTCGTGGCGAAGAACATTTCGAACCCTTCCATGATGATCACCTCCTCTCGCGGCCGGACAACAAATACTGGTGCAGACACTGCGCCATAGAAGGTGCTGATTCAGCGGTATTCATTTCGTGTAATATTATTCTATATCTATGTAGAAAAGTCGTTTCATAGAATCCATCTGTAGGAAATTTTGAATTTTTTTTGCACTTTGTGACAAGCATTCATAATATACAACGGCGTGCATACGATGCGCGGCGCATACAGAAAAGAGGAGATAGCTATGCCAAGGATCGCGGTTCATCCACAATTCAGCATGCATATGGAGGAGCAGGGGCAGGGACCGGCCGTTGTGCTGCTGCACGGGTTCTGCGGCAGCTCCCGGTACTGGGCGGATCTGGCGCCGCTGCTGGCGGGAAGCTGCCGTGTCATTACCCCGGACCTGAGAGGCCACGGCAAATCGGATGCGCCTGTCGGTCCCTACACGATCGAACAGATGGCGGACGATGTGCTGCACTTGGCCGATGCGCTCGGCCTGGAGCAATTCGTGCTCCTGGGCCATTCGTTGGGAGGGTATATTACGCTGTCGTTCGCGCAGCGGCATGCCTGCCGCTTGAAGGGATTCGGGCTGATCCACTCGACCGGGAAGCCGGACACGGACGAGGGCAAGGAGAAGCGGCTTGCCACCGTAGAAGCGCTCGGGCGGCATGGCATCGTTCCGGTCGTGGACGATCTCGTGCCGAAGCTGTTCGCCGAGGACACCGGCCCTGCGGAAGCTATGGACAAGGCGAAGGAGATTGGCTACGCCACGCCGCCTCAAGGCGCGATCGGCGCGGTGCTCGCGATGCGGGAACGGCCCGACCGCACGGCGGTTCTGCAGGCGGCCGCGCTTCCGGTGCTGCTCGTGGCCGGGGAGAAGGATCGGATTGTCGCGCCGGAGAACGTATTTACCGCGGCGGGAGACCATATCGAGTCTGTCACCCTGGAAGGAGTCGGCCATATGGGCATGATGGAGGCGCCGGAGAAGCTGGCGGCGGCGATTCGTTCCTTCGTGGACAAAGCATACGCATGACAGGCGGCCCACTGACAGACAGGCCCTTGTGAGAACGGGAGTGCTGCATCCTTGTGGACAGCGCTCTTTGTGCGTTATACTGGATGTAATTTTTGGACAGCCTAGACTGCTAGCAAAAATCGATCACTTCCCGCGCACGGATAGTATCGGGGCAAATCCGACAGGTTGGGCAGGGCCTTATCTTCTTCGGCAAAGAGGTGGATTTATGTATCGAAAAGATTATTTGCTGCGGCTGGTGCAGGAAATGACCGACCTGATCGGCAAAGCGATGAATCTGCGGCAGCAGAAAAAACGGACGGAGCTGCTGTTCGAATGGGACGAACTGATGCGGGAGCGGTTCCGCATCAACGGCGGGCTGTCCGATCGGTTGACCGGAGAGGATCTGATTCACTTGTTCCGGACCAAGGGACGGCTGCATGCCGATGAGCTTCAAGCTTTCGCGATCCTGCTCCATGAACGGGCGAAGCTGGAGCGGGAGAAGGAGCTGGCGGAACGTCATGAGATGCCGGTCAGTGACGCCGCCCGTTCGGGACCCGATGATGTCTTCATCGAGGACCAGTATGTGCGGCGTTCCTTCAAAAGCCTGCAACTCCTGCTCGAAGCGATGCTCCACGGCAGCGATCGGCGGCTGCTTCCCGTTATGGAGACGACGGAAGGCTTGTTGCGGGAGCTGAAGAGCTACCGGATGCCGGACGAGCTGCTTGAACGTCTGTGGGCTTGGCTCGAACGGGAAGGCCGCTATGCCGAAGCAGAAGATGCGCTGTTCCGCTGGGTGCGGCAGGCCGCGGGCCGGCCGGAGGAAGCGGAGCAGCGCAAGCGACAGGGCGTACGCTTCTATGAACGCCTCGCGGAATGCCCGGATGAAGCGCTGGATCAGGGCGGCCTGCCTCGCGAAGAGCTGGCCGACGGCCGCGCCGATCTGGAGGCGATTGAATGAACCCGGTCTTCCCCGGCCGGCGGATGTGCCGATGGACGGACGATTCGAGCCCGTCTCCATGTAACCTCATACCAGACGGAATAGGACGAGAACCTTGCCGCCCGCAGGGTTCTTTTTCGATCTCCGCACTCGATGGCCTCGTTCTGACGCTTAGTTCCTAAGTCCTTCGAAATAAGAAGCTATTCACATTTACGTGCGAATCGTCGATAAAGTATAGTAGGTAATTCGGACTATGCATATTTTTGAATCTCTGGATACAGGAATTGCCGGATGCCGGCGAGGCGGCCAACGGGGCTGCTGTACGGCAAGCGGACCGATATTACACCCTGGCGCGAGAGACATGAGGAGGTTTTTTTAGATGGGGAATCAGGCATACACGATGGACAGCCCGGGTTTATTATCGGGAGCCATGTTGAACTGCCGAACTGTGATCGAAGGCAGTGGCTGCGTGGCAACGGGTATGTTATCTTATATGGAAGGCGATTTGATCGATATTGAATTGCCGCAATTCGAACACTTCGAATTGGGGGAGCAAGTCAAAGTTACGATCTATTCCGGAATGGGCATCGTCAACTTTTTCACCAAAATTATCGCCCGGAACGAGGGCTCCCTGCTGCTCATCCATCCGCCTCAGCAGCAGCAGCGGTTTACGGACAAGCGCGAGTCGCCGCGGGTCATCATCCGCAAGCATGGCTTCATCCGTTCGGAAGCCTCGCCCCAGGAGAACCGGAGCTCCGCTCAGAGCGGAACCCCGATACACCTGGTCGATATCAGCTTGACCGGCGTAGGCTTCACGATGGCCGAGGGCAAGCCGCTGCGCGAAGGCATGCGGGTCGAAGCGGAGCTTCATTTGGGCTTCACCTTGCCCTGCAGCCTTGAGATTATGCACCGATCCCGCCATCCCGAAGGGATGATGTACGGAGCCAGCCTGGAAGGCCTCGACGAAGCCGCCCTCCGCTCCCTGCGCGCCTTTATCCTGCGCGAACAGATCACGGCTTATGTGGATAAGAAGCAAAATGTATAGATAACATGTCGGCACTATATCCTTTTTGAAGAGAGGAGAAGCAATTTGAAAATATCATCTTTACGGTATTTCTTATCTTGCTGCGGACTAGCTGTATTCGGCCTCATGTTATTTCTTCTTCCCGGAACTGCAGAAGCCGGAACGGTATTCCCGTCGAAGCAGATCGATTCCTACGATGTGGAGTTGAAGGCGGATCCGGCCTATGTTCCGACTCCGGTGAGCGTCACGGAAGCAACCTACACCCAGACCGTCAACCTCGACCCGTCAGTGGCGGAAGTCTCGGTCGATCCGGTTCTGGGAGAGTATGCGATTACAGGCAAAACCTATGGCACGACCACCGTCGAATACAAATGGACCACCGCCCAAAACGTCGAGCTCATTCATAAGTTCACGGTTACGGTCGATTCCGGCGGGATAGCGCCGCGTGTTCGAATTGATCAAGAAGAGGACAGTTATTTTAAATTAATTAACAGCAGCTTATATCAAACGAAGACAATAGATCTGAGCAGTTTATTTTCAGGTAATATAAAATGGGAAGCCGGGTCATTTGAACTTCATGACAGTAACGGAGTTTTTGGTCTTGGCTCGGACTTTTCAAGCCCAAGTAGAAGCTATTTTACTTTAATTTATACAGGTAATACAGGTGATACCAGAATTACGATCAAGGCAACCGATTTAAACGGCTACACCGCTTCCTACTTCTTCGACGTCTCGACGAACTGGGATCCCGTCTTTCAGCCGCAGCCGGATATGACCCTGATTGAAGGAAAGGAATACACCTTCAATCTGAATGATATGAAGGTTTTTACGGATGCGGATGATGATAAGCTATATTACACGATAGATCCGGTAAATGGGGTCACGGCATCCGTTAGTGAGGATATGTTGACCGTTACGTCCCCTATCGAGCAGGAGTTCGCGTTGACGATCCGCGCCGATGACGGCCGGAACGGGAAGGCTGCCGGCGTGCTCAAGTTCAAAGCTTGGCGCTCCGAGGAGGTTGGCATTGCCGGGACCTACCCGGAGACGCGCAACATGATTCGGTTTACCCAGATCCCTCAAGGGACATACGTGCTCGCTCCGCTCAAGACCACGACGCCTGGCGAGACAGAACTGCAGGGCCTGGTTGATGAGGGGAAAGCGCGGGCTGCGGATTCGGACGGAGCGCTCGAATTTGCGATCGATGAGATCAAGGGGCAGAACCAAAGCGTTCCAGCCTTGCAGGCAGGCACTTACGGACTTTATTTAGTGGATTCTTCCACTGTTGCTCTGGACAGAGTCGTGCATCTTATCGGCATCGATGTCGTGCGGAGCCAGTTGGAGCAAATCGACCGTGACCACGAAAATAACGGGCTGGATATTATGGATGCGCACCGATGGTTAATGATGTACAATAACACTTATTTCAATGCGAAAGTCGTCCTGTCGCTGCTTCCGTCTTAACAGCGGAAAACGCGTCAGAATCATACAGGCTAACCTCTTAGGGTTGGCCTTTTGCTATTATGAGAACAATAATAAAGACAGATAGAGTGATAGGTGGAGAAGAACGCATGAATGATAAAAGCGTACGGAACGGAGAATGGACCGCGGCGGCTGCCGGTGCGGCCGCAGGCATCCTGTTGCTCGCGCTGTGGCTGAACGGCTTGTTCTACAACGGAGAGACGGTTGTCCTCTCCGTTCTGATCTGTGCGGCGGCTGTCGCGCTCCTTCGGATGAAGCGTCCCATTCTATCCGCGGCCATCCTGCTGCCGCTCGTTCTCCTGATCGCTTATGGGATTGTCCGCTTCCTCGACCCGGCGAGCGTCCACGGCACTCACATGCAGATCATCCGCTATGCGATGTACACCGGGTGGACAGTGGCGATATCCGTGTTTTTTGGAGGGCGCGGCCCTGACTCCGCGTGGAAAAAAGGATTGCAAGCGCTCCTCGTCGTTGGCGTCATCCACAGCCTGGGCGCGCTCCTGATGCTGGGCGGATGGCTTCCTTATGAAGCCGGCGTCATGATCAGCGACAACGCCGAAATTTCCGCTTGGGGATTCCGCCTGGGCGGCTTCCTGCAATATCCGAACACCCTCGGTGCGGTAACGGGCGCTTTTCTGCTCCTTCAGCTTGACCTGGTGCAGGCCGCCTCCGGCTTCCGGGCGCGTATGGCGGCGCTGCTTCCCGTCCTTCCTCACATGGCCGTCCTGCTGCTGACGGAGTCCCGGGGTTCGTGGCTGGTTGTCGCGTTAGTATGGGTTGCCTGGGTGTTATTTTTGCACAAAAAACGGCGCGCTTCTGTCGCGCTAACCGCCCGTATGGCCGCCTGGGGATTCGCCGGGGCCGCGTTCGCCGCTTCCTTGTGGGCCGATCATCGCGCTATGATTCCGTTGGCCGTGGCCGCGGCTTGGGCCGGATCATTGGGGGGAGAAGCGCTGCTTCACCGTCTCCGGCATTCCCGGCGGCTCGGACTCGGATGCTCGTTTTTGATTGCGGCGGCACCTGCATTCCTCGGCCTGCTGCTGACGCCGCAGGGGGCATCGGAGCGGATAACGGATCATTATGCGACCGCAGGCGCGCGGGCGCAATTCTACCGCGATGCGCTGACATTGTGGCGGGAGCACCCGTGGTTCGGCGCCGGCGGCGAGGCCTGGAGGCAGCAGTTCGCGCGCATCCAGAGCGAGCCCTATGTCGGCAAAGAAGTCCACAGCAGCTTCTTCGATCTGCTGCTCGACGTCGGCGTCATCGGAACGGCGCCCGCGCTCATGCTCGCCGCGGCGGCGCTCTACACGGCTTGGCGCCGTCATAAGGGGCTGGCCATGGCCGCGTCCGTGCTACTGCTGCACAGCGCGGTCGACTTCGACATGGCCTTCGGCTTCTTCGCGCTGCTGCTCCTGACCATGCTGGCGCTTGCGGCAGGCGCGGGCGAGCCGGGTCATGGAAGGCCGCTCCTGCGCATCGGCCGCACGGCATCGCTTCTGCTGGCGCTGCCGCTGGGCGCCGCAGGCTTGCTGGCGGCGGTGCACGCCGCAGCCCAGCCGCTTGCGGACGCCGACGGCATGCTGGCGCTGAAGCTGACGCCGGCCGACACCTGGCTTCGCATCGCGGTGTCGCGGACCTTGCCGCCGGAAGAGGCCCTCGCCCTGCTCGCGGAAGGCCGCCGCTATGAACGGAGCGGCTTCGCGCTCTACCGCGAGCTTGCCTTGGCCAGCAGCGGCCTCGGCCGGGCGGCGGAGGAGGCCGGCTATTGGCGGGAGGCCATCGCCTGCGCCCCGTTCGACCGCGACCTGCGAACGGAAGCGATTGAACGGCTGGCCGACCAGGCCCGCCACGCCGCGATTGCCGGCGACCGCGGCAAGGCCAAAATATTGGCGGCGGCTGCCGAAGACTTGTACCATCGCTATGAAGCCGAGGTACAGCGCGTCGCATCGATGCCGAATGCCGCCAATGACAAGCATTTTGCGATGACCGAGGAGGCCAGGCGCGCGTACATGGCCATCGTGCCGCTGCTCGGCTTCAACAGCGACCGGCGATAATCCCGCCTGCAAGCGCAGGAGGGGATTATCGGCCGGTCGTATTTTTTGGGCATGGGACGTGCCGAGCTCAAAATAGGTCCGGTAAAGCCCTTTGATCCACTCTCCCGTGTACTCAGAACATGAAAATACACTTTCCTGATTTCTTAATACTTCCTTATTGATAAATACGTTTTCTTAACTATTTTTAATAGAATGTTTTGTTGGTTTTTTCCAATCTATTCGTTAGGGTTATAGGAGTGAGCATATATGACAGAAATGACACGGGAGGATTTTATCATGAGTTTGAAAAAAACTATCGTCGCAACTTTGATCGCATCCGGCATGCTGGCCGCATTGGCGGGCCCGATACCTGCGGGCGCGGAGGCAGTGCAGGAGAAGCGGCAAGAGGATCGCTGGACAGTTCAAGTGGATCCGAAGTTTACTGAAAAGTTGAATAAAGCGGTAAAGTTATTTGCCGGGAAAGACGTTGAATTGCAGAAGGCAGGCAAGCTTGGCATTTATTCGCCTTATGTTGCAGAAGTGCGATCTGTAGATGGGAAATATTTTGCGCAATATGACATCGATACAGGGACTATCTGGACCGTAGGCGGCCAAACCGCCACGCTTGAGCAGATCAGCAAGCAGGATCAAGAAGAAGTTCTGAAGGCTTTGAAAGGATTATATGCGAAGAAGGACTACGTATTTGATAATGAAGTTAAGGTGACTCATCAGTATACCGATGAGAAGGCAGAGGTGAGAGATGAGATAACGTACACCTTGCGAGGAAAAGATTTCTCCGCTAGCCTGAACAAAAATTGGGTCATTGGGGGAGATAGCCTCAGTTATATAACGATTGATTTCGATAAGAATGAGCTTGATCCGAAATTGTTTAAAGCGGCGACAGATGCCGCTAAAACAGCTTTTAATCATAAATTTGAAATGAAGCAGGGTCAGCTTGAGGCTTTTTTTAGTCCACATGTGTCGAAAAAAGGTCAAAAACCAGAATTAAAGTGGGTGCTTCGGGACGACAAGGTTAGGATTTCCGCGGATCCCAAGTCAGGAAAAATAAATAGCGTAATCAATGAGCTCGGAATAAAAGTACGGGATAATAAAGGAATTTCAGAAAAAGAGGCAAAAGAAGCGGTTGCTCCGTTAGCAAAGAAATTGTTCAACATCGATCTTAATGGATATAACGTGAAATGGGACAACCTGGAAAAAAACTATTACTTCACCAAAAAGAGTGGCACGAGTGTGAGAGCGGCGTTGGATTCCAATAAAAAAGTGGTGTATATAAAAGCCGGGAGCGCTGCGGCTCCTGGGGCCTAAGAAGTCATTGGCGACTACGGCGCGAATCTTAAGTCTGTAAGTCTGTTTACAGTTTGAAGTGATGAATGAGATATTTGGAAGAGGAGGCTTTATCATGAACTTGAAAAAAGCTATCGTCGCAACCTTGATCGCATCCGGCATGCTGACCGCATTGGCGGGCCCGATACCTGCGGGCGCGGAGGCAGCGCAGGAGACACAGCAAGAGCAGCAATCGGACAGTAAGAAGGTTCCTATCGCCAAGAAGCTGCTTCCCAAGCTGCAAAAAGCGGTAAAACAGTTCGCGGGAAAAGAGATAAAGCTGCAGGAGGTTGGCGAGTTTGATAATGAACCAAGAACGGTGGTAGAAGTCAAATCTGAAGACGGAAACTATCGAGCTTACTTCGAACATAAATCAGGAAGAATATGGGGTGTAAGCGGAGATACGACAATCGATAAAATCGGCAAAAAGGATAAAGATGAGATCCTGAAAATTTTGAAAGGGATGTATTCAAAGAAGACATACCAATTTGATAAAGAAGTGGTCATGTACACGAACTATGATGATAAAAATGAAAAGCTTACAGAGCATATCACATATCAGTTGAGAGGGAAAGACTTTACTGTAAGTCTGGATACGTGGCCGCAAGATAAACGTCTGTACGGGGCCAATATCAAATTTGACAAGAAGGAGCTTGATTCGAAATTATTGAAAACGGCGGCCGAAGCGGTGAAAACGGCTTTAGATCATGATTTCGACGTGACGGAGGCTGCTCTCGTATATACCGGGGATAGAGGGAATTCATGGGTCCTTGAGGACGGCAATGCTATGGTTTATGTAGAAGCAAAGACCGGAAAGGCAACCAACTTTTATCATCATGCCCGCAAACAAGTCACGACAAATAAAGTGATTACGGAAAAAGAGGCCAAAGAAAAGGTCGCTCCGATTGCCAAGAAATTATTCAATATCGACATTTCCAAATCTGAAGTGAAATGGGACAGCTTATATAAAGATTACTGCTTCTTCATCGAAAATAAAGGCACCGTGGTGAGAGCGGCATTGGATGCCGATAAAAACGTGGTGTATCTTAAATCCGGGGACAATGCGGCTCACGGGGGAGACGGCGTTTGATATCTATTCATGCATGGAATTGACCAATATATAAATACCCACCCCAAAAAACCGGGGGCGGCGCCTCCGGTTTTTATCGCGTCAGTATTCGCGGTCGTAATCGACGAGATTGCGGGCGGGGGAGCCCGTGTCGAGGTAGGCCGCCAGATTTTCGAGGAATAACGCCGTGACTTTTTCCTTCAGACGGTCGGTATTCCCTCCGGTATGGGGCGTGATGATCACGTTGTCCATCGCCCAGAGGGGATGATCTTCCGGAAGCGGTTCGGTCTCGAACACGTCCAGGCCCGCGCCGGCCAGACGGCCCTTCGTCAGGGCCTGGACAAGCGCATCGGTGCGGACCGATGCGCCGCGTCCGACGTTCACGAAGAAGGCGCCCCGCTTCATGGCAGTGAAGCGGGCTTCGTCGAACAAGCCTTCCGTCTCCGTGGTTTTCGGAAGCACGTTGACGATGACGTCGCTCACGGCAAGCGCCTCGTCCAGCTTGTCCAGCGTATGGACGGCATCGACATGGTCCGCCGGGCGAGCAGTTCGGCGCACGCCGATGACGCGCATGCCGAAGGCTTGGGCCAGGCGGGCGATCTCGGTGCCGATGCTGCCGAGTCCGATTACGGCCATCGTGCGGCCGTTCAGCTCGGTGAAGCGGCCTGCCTTATCCCAATGGCGGCGCGTCTGATTGCGAATCGCGCGCGGGAGCTCGCGCGTGAAGGCGAGCAGCATGGCGAACACCGTCTCGGCCATCGGGACGGGATGGACCCCGCTCGCGGTGGTCAGCAGAACCTCCCGCTGCTTCAGCTTCTCGAACGGCATATAATCGGCTCCGGATGACCATAATTGGATCCAACGAAGCTTGCTTCCGGGCGCCAATCCTGTCTCCTGGGCGGCATCGCACCAGCCGAGTATCACTTCGGCATCGCGGAATTCAGCCGGATCCAGCTCTTTCGGACGGCCGAAGATTATATGCCAATCCGGCGCCGCTTCCCGGATACTGGCTTCCTGCTCAGGCGCCAGTCCGTGCAGACAGATCATTTTACGCACAGCTTGTCCTCCTTTATCATATGTCTCTTCACAAAACATTCCCCGCTTCGAGGCGGATTTCCTCTTTTACCCGAAATAAGCTACTATATAACTTATAACGTCTATGGAAATCATAGCAAATGCATAGATCTGCTCCATACGAGCAAGGAGGCCCGCGACATGAACATCGGAATTCTTGATCAGTCCCCTATCCTGCCAGGGGAGAATGCGACCGACGCATTCCGGCATACGCTGGAGCTGGCCGCGCATGCCGATCGGCTCGGCTTCAGCCGGTATTGGGTATCGGAGCACCACGACGCGGCCGGGCTGGCCGGTTCCTCGCCGGAAGTGCTCATCGCCTCTATCGCGGCCCAGACGAAGCGGATTCGGGTTGGCTCCGGCGGCGTGCTGCTTCCGCATTACAGTCCGTACAAGGTGGCGGAAAATTTCCACGTGCTGGCATCGCTCTATCCCGGACGGATTGATCTCGGCATCGGGCGCGCTCCGGGGGGAATGCCGCTCGCGACGCGGGCCCTCCGTTATGGACGGCCTGCCGATTATGAGACCACCTTCGACAGGGCGCTCTCGGATCTTGGCGGCTTCCTGAACCATGACCTTCCTGCAGAGCATCCGCTCCACGGTCTGAAGGCGACGCCGATCCCCGAGCAGCCGCCGGAAGTATGGCTGCTCGGATCGAGCGGTTACAGCGGAAGGAAGGCGGCGGAGACGGGGGCTTCGTTCTCGTTCGCCCACTTCATTAACGGGGAGGGCGGAGAAGAGGTCGTCCGCGCTTATTATGACGCGTTCCGTCCCGGGCCGCTTGGCGACCGGCCGCGAGCGAACGCCTGCATCATCGTCATCTGCGCCGATACGGACGAGGAGGCGGAGCGGCTGGCCTCTTCCGTCGATCTCCGGCTGCTGCTGCTCGATCGGGGGGATTCGAGGGCGACGTTCGTGTCTCCGGAGGAAGCGGCAGACTTTCCTTACACGGAGTGGGACCGCGAACGCATCCGGTACAATCGCAGCCGGATGATTGTCGGCGGGCCGGGTAAGGCGAAGCGGGAATTGGAGGCATTTGCGGAGCGGTACGGCATTGACGAGGTGATCGCGATGACGGTCACGTATGACTTCGCTGCGCGGCTCCGATCGTACGAACTGCTCGGGGAAATGTTCTGATCCGCATAGGGAACAAGCCGGTTCGCATCGGGCGGCCGGCTGTTCGAGTTGCCTAGCCGCCGAAGGCTTGGCGGAAGCAGGCGGAGAGCTTCTTCGGATCGACCTCCCATAGGGCGGCGAGTTCCTCGCATACAGCTTCATCCCACCAGTCTGACAGCTTCTTGCGGTTGGCGTGATTCTCGTGAATCCATATCAGATTGCCGATCACTTTGCGGTAATAGAGCTCTTCGCCTTCCTTTCGTTTGTCTTCCGGAATCCAAATATTCATGCGCTTGATCGTGCGGTACAGCTCGTTGCCGCATGCCCGGCGGATGCCCCGGGCGGTAGGGAGGGCAGCGGTGTGGCGCTGTCTCGGTGTCTTCATGGCCGTTGGCCCCTTTCCAGCAGGTTGTGTTATACCATATGCAGGATGGGGGCCCGCTGCCAGAAAGACCTCGCGCGGCTAGTCGACCACGATGTACCCGATCATTGGGCCATTGCTGGCCGCATCGGCATGCGTATTGCAGACGATGCGGTAAATCCCTTCCTTCGCGGTGAAGCGGATGATCGTTTCCTTGTTTTTTTCGATGGTGCCGGAGATATCGAGGCCTTCAATCACGAAATCATGACGGTGCCCGTTCACGCCCCGGATACGCAGCTCGACGCGCTCTCCTTCATTCGCGTTGACCGTGCCGGGGGCGAATTGATACGCTTCGATCTCGGTTCCGTCCTCCAAGGTGGACTTGAACTCGCCCGTCACCATATGCAGGATGCGGGTCTCTTGGGGGGCGGCTTGCGCAGCTTGCTCCATCCGCATCGATTCGTACCGCCAGAAGGCGGCGCCGACCATGATGGCGGCGATGGCGATCAAGCCGACGCGCCATTGCTTGGGGGTGACAACCCAGAAATTAGCCATAGACGTGAACCTCCTCGACATAGATTCGGAATGCTTGTAGTACGGGAAATCTTTTAAAAAAAATGAAAAATGGCCACGCTGTCCAGCTAGTCCATATGTATATGCCGCATAGGGTTCTAACATGAGCCCTGGGGGGCGATTGCGTCAGAGTCATGTCCCATCGTAGAATAGAATACACTGGTAGCAAAAAGAGGAGATGGGACATGGAATTTTTGCATCAAATTGTGACTGAGCTTTTGCATTGGGTGCAGCAACTGGGAGAATGGGGAATTATGCTTGGCTTGATGATAGAGGTGATTCCGAGCGAGATCGTGCTTGCCTACGGAGGTTTTCTCGTCTCGATTCAAGAGATTACCTTTGCGGAAGCGGTCGTCTTCGGCGTCATCGGCGGGGTTGTCGCCCAGCTGTTCGTCTATTGGATTGGCCGGTACGGGGGGAGACCTGTGCTCGAACGGTACGGCAAATACATTCTCATCAAGCCGCATCATATTGCGAAATCGGAAGAATGGTTCCAGAAATATGGGACAGGCGTTATTTTTACGGCCCGGTTCGTTCCGGTTGTACGGCATGCCATCTCCATACCGGCGGGCATTTCCAAAATGAATGTGTGGCGGTTCACGCTTCTGACGACGCTGGCGGTCATCCCGTGGACGATTCTGTTTGTCTACTTGGGCTTCGTGCTGGGCGATAAATGGGAGCAGATTGACGACGTGGCCGGCAAATGGGTCAAGCCGTTTATTCTCGTTGCCCTGGCGCTGTTAATCGTGTATGTTGTCATTAAATATACGTATTCCAAAAAGAAAGCGGGGAAATAAAGATGGCCAAAAGCGTAGCCGGCGTAATGGGAAAAGGAATTCGCCCCCAAGCCTTTGTGGACGGGATGCAAAAGAACAAGGAGGCCTTCGTCTCCTGGTATGGCCAATTTGCATGGGCGGATGAAGAGGATAAAGCTTTCTTCGAGTCGCTGCAATATCGCGACGACCTGCGCTGCCTTATCCTGGCGGCGGATTGGTGCGGCGATGTCGTCCGCAACGTGCCGGTCGTCTTCCGTGCGATGGAAGCGGCGCAGATCGAGACGGAAGTGCTGATTATGGAGCAATTCCCGGAGACGATGGATCAGTTCCTGACGATGGGCGGCCGTTCGGTTCCGGTTGTCATCTTCGCCGATACCGGCGGACATGTTCTCGGCCAGTGGGGTCCGCGCCCGAGCGATGTGCAGGCGCATATGATCCGCTTCAAGCAGGAGAATCCGGACCGGGAAGCGCCGGACTATCAAGACAAACTGAAAGTGGTAAGGCAGCAAATGATGGAAACGTACGGAGAAGGCACGGGATACCAGACCCGCATCGTGCGCGAGCTCAAAAAGCTGCTGTCTTCCTTTTGACATCCATTAATATTTGACAAGTCAACCTTTTAAAAAAGGGATACCATGTTTGCGTTCGACTTCGCGAACAACTTTTGCAAAGGCGGTGTTCATCTATGTTCCGCATTCAAAGCTATACACTCGGCCCGGTTCAGACCAATGCCTACGTGCTGATCAACGAAGAGACGAAGGAAGCGCTCGTCATTGATCCCGGCATGAACCCGGAGCCGCTGCTGCAAGGAATTCAAGGCTTGAAGGTGTCGGCCGTCCTGCTGACCCATGCGCATTTCGATCATATCGGCGGGGTCGACGCCGTGCGTGAAGCTCACGGATGCTCGGTCTATATTCATGAGCGGGAAGCGGACTGGCTTACGACGCCCGAGCTGAACGGTTCGAAGATGTGGCCCCAAGTCTGCGCGCCGATGGCGATGAAGCCTGCCGAGCATCTGCTGCAGGACGGACAGACGCTGGAACTGATCGGCCATACGTTCCTGGTTATGCATACGCCGGGCCATTCTCCCGGCAGCGTAAGCTTCCTCCACGAGAAGCGCTTGTTCTCGGGCGACGTTCTCTTCCGCACGTCAGTGGGACGGACGGATCTCCGGGACGGGGATATGAACGTGCTGCTCCAATCGATTCACGGCAAGCTGTTCCCGCTGGGGGATGACGTTACCGTCTATCCGGGGCATGGTCCCGTGACCACAATCGGGTATGAGAAGGAGCATAATCCTTTTGTATAAAATAGGAAATGATTGGTGAGGCGGCTTGCCGGACGAAAATGTTCGGACAGGCCGTCTTCCTTTTTCACGCCGGGGGTCCGTTGGCGCTAAATTGGGGTTCGTGGTATGATGAGCTTAATTGAGGAACGGATGCGCAATCTGCGGGGGACTGAGGCTGTCCCTTGGGCGGAGGCATAGATTGATTTCGTGTTCGCGGGGCTGCACGCACAGGAACGAGAATGGATAGAAGGCAAAGCGGGCGCGTAAACCGGGTGGGGTTTGCGCTTTTTGCGTCCTCCGCGGGAGCATTCGCGCAAGACGGGAACCTCCGTGGGTACGGGGGCTTCAGTAAGCAGGAAGGGAGCAAGATCGATGGAAGGCGTATTGAAGCGAGAAATCGAAGGACGAATTGCCCGGCTGCAGGCAGCGATGCAGGAACGAACCATGGACGGCTGTCTGATTACGCAAAATGTCGGGCTTTATTATTTTACCGGATCGATGCAGACCGGGTATCTGTTTGTGCCGAAGCTGGGCGAGCCTGTCTATTTCGTCAAGCGCAGTCTGGAGCGCGCCCGGCATGAAGCCGGGGTGGCGGTCGAGCCGCTCGGCTCCTTCCGCGCTTTCGGCACGCTGCTGCAGGAGCGCTTCCCGGCGGTGTTCAGGTCCGGACGCCCGGTCATTGCCACGGAATACGACGTGCTTCCGGTGCAGTTGTTCGAGCGTCTCCGCTCCGTTCTGCCGGATGCGGCATGGACCGACGGCTCCGCGATGCTGCGCGGCCTGCGGATGGTCAAATCGCCGTGGGAGATCGAACGCATCCGCACGGCCGCTCGCGCCGCGCATCATGCGCTCGAGCAAGCGGCCGCGTACGTTCGTCCCGGCATGATGGAGCTCCAGCTTATCGCCCATATCGAGCATGTGTTCCGGATGCAGGGCCATGTCGGATTTATCCGGATGCGCGGATACAACCAAGAGATTATTACCGGGATGGTCGCATCGGGCGAAGCGGGAGCGGAGCCGACGTACTTCGACGGTCCGGCCGGCGGGCGCGGCTTGACCCCGGCCAGCCCCCAAGGCTCCAGCCGGAAGGTTATCGCGGAGAATGAACCGGTTCTCGTCGATATCGGATGCTGCATCGACGGCTACGTCATCGACCAGACTCGGACGCTCGTCATCGGCAAGCTGGATGAGGAGCTTGAGCGGGCCTACGATTCGTCCGAGGCCATCCTTCGGGCCGCCGAAGCGAGCCTGAAGCCGGGGACGGTGTGCGAGTCGCTGTATGCCGGCGCGCTGAAGCTGGCCGAACAGTACGGCTTGGCGGAGCACTTCATGGGCTTCGGGAGCGATCAGGTCAGCTTCCTCGGCCATGGCATCGGCATGGAGATGGATGAATGGCCCGTGCTGGCACGCGGCTTCACGATGCCGCTTGAGCCCGGCATGGTCATCGCGATCGAGCCGAAATTCACCTTCCCCGGCCGAGGCGTCGTCGGCATCGAGAACACGTATCTGATTACGGACGACGGATTCGAGAAGCTGACCACTCCGCCGGAAGGCGTGTGGCGGATTCCGGCGCCGTAATCGGGGGCCGGATCCGGGTGTGACGGGAACCCGCCATGCCGCGCTTCCCCCGATTTCCTGAGAATGCATGTTGACATTTGCCTGGAAGTCACATATTTTAATTTTGAAAAGGCAGCGTCTTTTTGCGGGAACAAGCATACATTTACAGCAATCATAAATTTTAGTACGATAGAGGAAACAGCATATGGATGGGAGGCATGGACAATGCTGCATTTGGGAGAGAAAGTAGTCATTGTTGCCGACCGCTTCGAACAACATTTGCCTATCGGGGAATATGGCTATATCATTGCCTATGACCGCAATGCGGATAACGCATTCGATTACGTCATCCGGGTGCCGAGAGCAAACCGCAACTTCTTCGTGCCGGCGTCTGACGTCGAGCAGGAAGGCCTGCTGCTGCAGCAGGAAGCGGACCGCATCGAACGGGAAGCGCTTATCGACTATGCACTGGCTACTCACAATGAGTCTCTGTTCCGACGGATCATGAACGGAGATGCGGAAGAAGACCAGAAGGAAGAGAACGAGCAGGAAGAAGCGATGTCTCAGGAAGAGTTCATCCGCCAAGTCAACCTGCGCGCATGGATATAAGGAAGAGCACCGGTGTGCGTTACAGGGTAACGTGCGACCGGTGCTTTTTTGATAGGATAGACTTTATAAATTTGTTTGGGTGCAAGCAGGTCTTCCGCTTGTTTCTGTTTTTGGCCAGGTTAGGATACGGAGAGGAACATCTTGAAACGAAACTTTTTTGGATAAAAATTTACCGCCCAGAGCGCTGTACATCGATTTTTTCTATTGAGAGACACGGGTCTACCACATAAAAAATGAATCGCCCAAAACTCCCCAAAAAAACCTATGGACTTTCTCAACGGTCTGATTTACGGGCTTCAAGAGACTGCGCCGGATCCGGGAGGCATTATCGCTGTCTGTAGGCTCGTTGGCTCTAGGAGGCCTCGTTTCCTTCTGGAAGCGTCATTTCCTCCTGGAAGCGTCGTTTCCTCCTGGGGCTTAAACTTGTGGAGGGAATTGCTGTTATTTTACAGGAATTTCGGCTAAATGCGTCCACATCCCGAGGAAATGCTGCACAGCTACATCATTTTAGGCCTTTTTGCTCCAAGTCGAAGCGAAACGGGTGAAATTGGTACCGTTTTGCAGGATTCCCTTTCTGGTGAAGCCGTCCCTATCGAATTGCTGTATTTGCGCAGGATTTTGCTTGCCGAACAGGCTTACCGAATAAGTGTGCCTTATAAGCGGGCCTTGAGAAATCATGCAGTTATGCGGATTTCGCTTTTGAATCGGCGTGTCTGGAGAAATCATGCAGTTATGCAGAATTCGCCTACCGGATAGACGTATCTAAGGATATTGTGCAGTTTTGAGGCTGTTGGAACCCCTTCATTTTTCGGAAGGAGTGGAGATTCTCATTTACTAATCAAACTTGGCACTCCGAGCAGAGCGTATTAAATCCATTTTTCTACGAAGAGACGAGTCCGAATAGAGTATAGATTGCCGAAAAAATCCCTTGGACTTTCTTGTATCGAGAAGGCGGCGGCAAGGGGATGCCAGCAAGCTAATACCGCTGCGGGGCGGCGGAAAAGCGCGGCGCTGCGCCGCATTAATGGAAGCCAGCGTTGAGTTGCCCACGCTTCTAGGCTATAATAGAGGGATGAATTTGGCCCGATTGGGACAAGGAGGAACAGGTTGCCGATGAGCATTCAGGTACAAGACGTCGAGCACGTAGCCAAGCTGGCACGGCTCAATTTAACCGATGAAGAAAAAGCGCGCTATACCGAGCAGCTGAACGCGATTCTGAAGTACGCAGAGAAGTTGAACGAGCTGGATACGGATGACGTGCCGCCGACAACGCATGTTCTGCCGATTCGCAACGTGATGCGTGACGATGCCGTTCGTCCATCGCTGCCGATAGAGAAAGTCATGCTTAACGCGCCGCAGGAAGAGGACGGCCAATTCCAGGTTCCGGCGGTTCTGGAGTAAAGAGAGAGGGGGCAACCGCATTGACATTGTTGGATATGACGATATCACAAGCCAGACAAGCTTTGGCAGACCGCCAAGTATCCGCAGCCGAGCTGACGGAGGCGTCTTTTGCGCGCATCGCGCAGACCGACGGACGGGTGCAGGCGTTCCTGACGCTGAATGAAGAAGGGGCCAAGGCGCAGGCGAAGCGCATCGATGAGCGCCGGGCCGCGGGCGAGGCGCTTCATCCGCTGGCCGGCATTCCGGCCGGCCTGAAGGATAATATCGTGAGCGAAGGGATGCGCACGACATGCGCCAGCCGCTTCCTCGAGAACTATGAGCCGGTCTATGACGGAACCGTCGCCCGCAAGCTGAAGGAAGCGGACGTCGTTACGGTCGGCAAGCTTAATATGGATGAGTTCGCCATGGGCGGCTCCAATGAGAACTCCGCTTTCCAGGCGACCCGCAATCCTTGGGATCTGGAGCGCGTACCGGGCGGTTCAAGCGGCGGCTCGGCGGCGGCGGTGGCTGCCGGCCAGGTCAGCTTCGCCCTTGGCTCGGATACGGGCGGATCGATCCGCCAGCCGGCGTCCTATTGCGGCATCGTCGGCTTGAAGCCTACCTATGGCCTCGTATCGCGCTTCGGCCTCGTCGCGTTCGCATCTTCCCTTGATCAGATCGGGCCGCTGACGAACAATGTAGAGGATGCCGCGCACGTGCTTCAGGCCATCGCCGGCTACGACCCGATGGATTCCACCTCGGCCAAGGTGGACATTCCCGATTATGCGGCGGCCTTGAGCGGAGAGGTTCGCGGCCTGCGCATCGGCGTGCCGTCCGAATATATCGGGCAGGGCGTCGATCCGAAGGTGAAGGAAGCGGTGCTTGCCGCCTTGAAGGTGTACGAGCAATTAGGCGCGACCTGGGAAGAGGTGTCCATGCCGCATACGGAATATGCCGTGGCGACGTATTACCTGCTCGCTTCATCCGAAGCGTCGTCCAATCTGGCCCGCTTCGACGGGGTCCGCTACGGCGTTCGCGCGGAGCAGCCGGGCAATCTGCTCGAGCTGTATCTCCAGTCGCGCAGCCAGGGCTTCGGCCCGGAAGTGAAGCGGCGCATCATGCTGGGAACCTATGCGCTCAGCTCCGGCTATTATGACGCCTACTATTTGAAGGCGCAGAAGGTTCGCACCTTGATTCAGCGCGACTTCGAACGGGCATTCGAGAAGTATGACATTCTGCTCGGGCCGACGGCGCCGACGACGGCCTTCCGCTTGGGCGAGCAGGTGGACGATCCGCTTCAAATGTACTTGAATGATATTTTGACGATTCCAGTCAGCTTGGCGGGCGTGCCGGCGATCAGCATTCCATGCGGATTGGCGGACGGCATGCCGGTAGGACTGCAGCTGATCGGACGGGCGTTCGATGAGGCGACCGTGCTGCGCGCGGCGCATGCGTTCGAGCAGAATACCGATCATCACAAGCTGCGTCCGCAGTTGTCATAGAGGAGGCTTACGACATGCCAAGTGCTAAATATGAGACGGTCATCGGACTGGAAGTTCACGTTGAGCTTCGCACCGAATCCAAAATATTTTGCGGCTGCTCCACCGCCTTCGGGGCGCCGCCGAACACGCATACTTGCCCGATCTGTCTCGGGCATCCGGGCGTGCTGCCGGTGCTGAACCGCCAGGCGGTCGAATATGCGATGAAGGCTGCGATGGCGCTGAACTGCGAGATTGCGTCCGTGAGCAAATTCGATCGCAAAAATTATTTCTACCCAGACTCGCCGAAGGCTTATCAGATTTCGCAGTATGATCAGCCGATCGGGCAGAACGGCTGGATCGACATCGAAGTCGGCGGCGAGACGAAGCGAATCCGCATCAATCGCCTGCACCTGGAAGAGGATGCCGGCAAGCTGACGCACGTCGACGGTGGCTATGCTTCGCTCGTCGATTTCAACCGGGTAGGCACGCCGCTGGTCGAGATCGTGTCGGAGGCGGATCTGCGTTCCCCGGAAGAAGCCAAGGCTTATTTGGAAAAATTAAAGGCCATCATGCAATATTGCGAAGTATCCGACGTCAAGATGGAGGAAGGCTCTCTCCGCTGCGACGCGAATATCAGCCTTCGCCCGTACGGGCAGAAGGAATTCGGAACGAAGGCCGAGCTGAAGAACATGAACTCCTTCCGCGGCGTGCAGCGCGGCCTCGAATATGAAGAGGAGCGCCAGGCCGATATTCTCGACGAGGGCGGCCAGGTGGTGCAGGAGACGCGCCGGTGGGATGAAGCCCAGGGACGGACGCTGTCGATGCGCAGCAAGGAAGAAGCGCATGACTACCGCTACTTCCCGGATCCGGACCTAGTTACCATCGTCATCGACGATGAATGGAAGGAGCGCATCCGCGCCACGATTCCGGAGCTGCCGGATGCCCGGAAGGCCCGATATACCGCCGATTACGGCTTGTCCGGATATGATGCCGAGGTCATCACCTCCTCCAAAAAGCTCGCCGACCTGTTCGAGGACAGCCTTCCCTATACGAAGGATGCCAAAGCGGTGGCGAACTGGATTATGGGAGATCTGCTGGGCTATCTGAATGCAGGCGGTCTTGAAATCGAAGCCGTCAAGCTGGACGGACAAGGGCTCGGGGAAATGATCGGGCTGATTGAGCAAGGCACCATCAGCACGAAAATCGCAAAAACGGTATTCAAGGAAATGCTCGAATCCGGCAAGCGGCCGCAAACGATCGTCGAGGAGCAAGGACTGGTGCAAATCAGCGACGAAGGCGCCATTCTGGCTGTCGTGCAGCAAATCATCGCGTCCAATCCGCAATCGGTCGAGGATTATAAAGCCGGCAAGCAAAAAGCGATCGGCTTCCTCGTCGGCCAGGTGATGAAGGAGACGAAGGGCAAAGCGAATCCGGGGCTCGTGAATCAATTGCTGGTCCAATGTCTGAACAGCCAATAATGCCGGCTGTGATATAGCAGTCCGCAAGGCGGAGCATGCGTTGCAGTTTTTTCATCGATACAAATGAAGGAGCTTGGCGCATACTTCGCCTTTTTTTGCTTACAGATAGGTAGAGCAATACAAATTACGGTCTGTGGGGGAATGATTGTGCTTCGCCAATTGGACATGAATGATCGCGAGACTCTAGAACAATTATGGTATTTGCAGCAAAGCGCCTATCGCATCGAAGCGGATCTTCTCGGCTTCGACCGGATTCCTCCTCTGATGGATACGATCGAAGATCTGAGGCAGTGCAAGGAAACCTTCTACGGCTGGTGGGATGATGCCGAACTGGTCGGAGCCATCTCGTATGAGGTGCCGGAACCGGAGGTCATCGATATTTGCCGCCTGATGGTCCATCCCCGCTCTTTCCGGCAAGGGATCGGTTCCCGTCTGCTGGAGCATGTTCTGCAGATTCCGGGATTTCCGGTCCACCGCATTGCCACGGGAGCGCGCAATACTCCCGCCCTCCGGTTATATGAGCGAGCGGGATTCCAATTTCGGGACGAAGAAGAAATTGCACCCGGTGTCTATCTTCGCCATCTGGAACGGGTGTCGAAGGAGGGCGGTCCTGGATGGGAGAAATAGTCGGTGCCTCGAATCCTTGGGTTATTGACAATGTCTCGCTGATGATGCGCTTGTTCCTGGCGATGCTGCTGGGCGGCTTGGTCGGCTTGGAACGGGAGCAGGCGAATCATCCTGCGGGCTTGCGCACGCATATTCTCGTGTGTCTCGGTTCGGCCTTGATTATGCTGTTGTCCATTTATGGCTTTGCTCAATTCGTCTATGAGGGCAATGTCAGGGTCGACCCGGCCCGTCTTGCGACGGCGGTCATTACGGGCATCGGATTCCTTGGAGCGGGCACGATCATCTTTACGGGCAAATCCATCGCCGGTCTGACGACGGCCGCCTCCTTATGGGTTGTTGCTTCTATCGGCCTCGCCGTCGGGGCCGGATTTTATTTCGCCGCCGTGGCAGCCACGGTGCTCGTCATCGTCAATCTGTTTGTCTTCAACAAGATTGAACAGCGGTACTTTGCAAGCAAGAAAACCTATGTCCTTACGCTGGAGACGGACGGAGCCTCCCATTTTCTCCATCAGCTGCACGAATTTTTGAACGAACAGCAGATTCAGGTCAAAAAAGTGACGACGCAGCGCTTGCTCAATCGACCCTACGAGGGTCCGGATATCAAGCATACCGAAGTTCAAGTTGTTCTTATGGTACCCCGGCAATTCGAAATTTTTGCATTCACGACCCAAGTCGAACAGATGTCCGGCGTACGTTCCGTAACGGTTGAATAGCCGCATCCCCGGCAATCGGCGCAATCGGGACTAGACTAAAGTCGGTGAAACCTTCCTGGACCCGGGAAGGTTTCTTTCGTTTCCCCGTCCGCCTTACAATAAAGGCAGGATATCGGAGAGGCAGCCCGGCAGGCTGCCATCGTGGAGAACGGAAAGGAAGTCGGCTATCGTGGAACGTGAATTGCGGAATCAATCAGATGAACAGCTTGTACAGCTTATTTTGAGCGGCAATAAAGAGGGGATGCGCATTTTGGTGGAAAGGCACCGCCCCTTTGTGTTAACTTGTATTTGTCAAACGGTTCAGGACCGGCATCTGGCGGAGGACATCGCGCAAGAAGTCTTCGTCAAAGTATACCGCCGGCTTCATACGTTCCGCGGGGATTCGAAATGGACGACGTGGCTGTACCGGCTTACCCGGAACCAGCTTATCGATTCGCTGCGGAGACAGAGACGGGGAGCCGCCGATCGGCTGGAGCCTGACACGATCGTAGCCCTTCCGCATCAGGATGAGGAAGCGATGCCGGAGGAATGGGTGATCAAGCGTGAGCGGTGCGAGCAGGTCCGCCGGACCTTAGGCAGCCTTCCGGACAAGTACCGGACGGTGATGGTGCTCTATCATATGCGCCAGCGCTCTTACGCCGAGATTGCCGAACAGCTGAAAATGCCTGTGCGGACGGTCGAGACCCGCTTGTACCGGGCCAAAGCGCTGTTCAAAAATGTATGGAACGAGTCGGTCGGAGCCGTATGATTGCAAGGGAGGAATGAATACAATGAACGACGGAGGCCGCAGAGACAAGGAACCACAGGTGGCGGAGCAGATGGAACGCCAGCGAATGGATCATATCCGCACGCCGGATTGGGACATAGAAGAAGAGCAATTTCTCCGGCGGAGAATGGCGAATCTGGAGCATCAGCAGCGTCAGCACCAGCAGCCTGGCAATTTTCCGCCGTATGATGGAATGCCTCCTGTACCTCCCGTATATGGAACGCAGCCGCAGCGCAAGAGCAAATTTTTATCGGTCTTGCTGTCCTTTATTTTTCCGGGAAGCGGTCATTTTTATTTGGGCTTGATGCAGCGGGGGCTGCTCATTATGATGCTGCTCGCTCTGGATATTGTAGCGATTGTCTATTTCAGCGCGACCGATGCCCGGGTGAATGTGCCGCTCATCGTGCTGCTTGCCCTGATGCTGCCCGTCATTTATTTCTTCAATCTGTTCGACGCATTGCAGAGTACGGAGCGCGTCAACCAGCAGGCGGTATATGGATTGGGTGCCGCCAATGTGAAGCAAGGCCCTTGGCTTGGCCTGCTGCTCCTGTTCGGCGGCCTCGTTCTGCTGCTGTTCACGGTGGACCCGGCCTGGCTGCGCTGGTTTTTCAGCAATGCCGGCTCTTACGCTGGAGCGGCGGTGCTTATCGGCGGAGGGATTTTTCTGCTGCTTAAGGAATCGCGCAAAAGACGCTAGCCGATCATAAGGAGTTGGGGCATACTTGATAAAGGTAGGCCGGATTACTGCAGCCTTGTTGATAGTCACCGTCGGCGTGATGGTGCTCGCCGATCAATTATTCGGCCTCCGCAGCATCCGGCTTCTGCTCGTGTGGTGGCCCTGCATCTTCGTGTTGTGGGGATTGGAGATGATGGTGAGCGCCAAGCGCGGGCGAAGCCCGGACGGGAAGCGAAGCTGGAAGATCGATTGGCTCGGCATGTTCGCCGCCATCTTTTTATCCGTGGCGGTGTTCATGATTACCCAGCCTTATCTGTTCAGGGACTGGGTGCGGAGCATTCAGTTCGATTTTTCGATGATGAAGGAAATGAAGCTCGCCGAAGGAATGAAGTTCAAGCAGCCTGCTCTCGCTTATTCCGTCGAAGGCCAATCGATTCGTGAGCTTGCCGTTCGCAATCGGAATGGCAATGTATCGATACGGAGCGGGAACGTAGCGGACGTGGAGGTGGAGCGGACGGTAATCGTCAGCAGCTTGCCCAGGGAAGAGGCCGAGCGGCTGGCAGACCAATCCCGCGTAGATATCGTGGAGTCCGCTGCGGAACACGTGCTTCGCATCGAAGGGGTGCCGGCGCGTTCTGCCGCGAATGAACAGCTCGTCCGGATCGATCTCAGCATTACGATTCCGGATGAGGCGGCGTGGAAGGTTGATGTTCAACTGGGCGACGGGCTGATTGATATCCGTGAGCTTCGTGGGGCCATCGCCGCCGAGACGAGAAGCGGATCGATCCAGATTGCCCATATCGAAGACTCCGTTCAAGCGCGCACTTGGGACGGAGATATCGTCGTGAAGGGCATTCGGCAGGATTTGATCGCGGATACGGCTCGGGGAGAGATCATCATCCATGATATTGAGGGGAATGTAACCGCGGACACGAAGAGCGGCGATATCGATATTAGCCGTGTGGGACGTTCCGTTCAAGCGGAGACGCTGAGCGGGGACGTGCTGGTTGAATCGGAGATCGTCGGAGGACATTGGAAGCTTCTCAGCCTGGCGGGTGACATGACGGTTCATCTTCCGGATAACGCCGATGCCAAGGTATCCGCCAGGAATACATTTGGCGATATTACTTCCGATTTTCCGCTGGATATTGGCGATAATCATATGGAAGGCACTCTGGGAAGCGGGATGCATGAAATCGTCTTCCAGACGAATGGGAACCTTCATGTTCTGCGGAGATGATCACGGAGTCGCGGGCGTCCGAGTCAGATTAACATTGACAAATCGAAAAAGATAACCGTACAATGGACATATAGATATTATTTTCTGAGAATCGTTACAATGTAGATCAGACAACCCGAATCAATCATGAGCGTAGAAGGCGGTGGACAGGATGAAGACACGGGTTCAACATGCATTGGAACAATTGAAAATGTCCGGAGTACGCATTACGCCACAACGCCATGCGATTTTAACCTATTTGATGGATGCAATGAACCATCCGACGGCGGATGAGATATATCGGGCGCTTGAGCCGAAGTTTCCGAGCATGAGCGTAGCCACGGTCTACAACAACCTGAAGTTGTTCATTGAAGCCGGCCTGGTACGCGAATTGACATATGGAGACAGCTCCAGCCGGTTCGACGCCAATGTCTCCGATCATTATCATGCGATATGCGAGCAATGCGGCAAGATCGTCGATTTCACGCTGCCGGCTCTGCAATCGGTAGAGGAGACAGCCGCCGAGCGGACGGGCTTCTTCATACGGGGACACCGCATGGAAGTGTACGGCGTATGCCAATCGTGTGCGGCCTCGGCTGCCAAGGAGTAACCGGATTGTTCCGGAAGTCAGTTGAATCATACATGCGCGCAGCAGATTTTGCTTGCGCGTTTTCTTTTTACAGGGAGATGTCAGACTTGGGAGTGGGAGGAAAGACAACATGAGTTACCGGGGAGAGCGCCGGCACGGAAGAGCAGCCGACGGAAGGCATGCGGCCGGGCCGGGAAGCGGCCGCACGCGCAAAAAAGGCGGCTGCGGCGGATGTCTTATCATTATGATCGGAGTCATTATTTTGTCCGTATGCGTATGGAAAGGATGGTCGGAGTGGTGGCCTGGCCATGAGCGGGCGGAATCCGAGATGCGGCAAGTTGAGCAGCCCCTCACCTATAACGGGATCTGGAGCGGATACGGCACGAGAGGACAGGGGAAAGACCTGCTTATTCCGGTGCAGGCGCTGGACGGCTTGCTGCCGGTCACATTTGAAGAGGAGAGCGGCACGGTGATCTTGACAAGCCCGATTATGGCGGCTTCGATGCCGCTGGACGAGCGGGGCGGTATGCTGAACGGAAGTCCGAAGGAGTGGCCTGCGGCTGCCGCCCGCATCGGCAATACGGTTCATGTTCCCGCATCGGTGCTGGAAGAACTGTACGGGATTGAAGTGAAGCAGTATCCGGCGAACGGAGCGGTGCAGTTCGGAATGCCGGGCCAGACGCTCCAAGCGGGAATGATCGTGAAGCTGCGCCAGCCGGAAGACACGGTTCCGATGAGGCAGCGGGCCGACAAAAAGTCGCCGATTATCGCCGATTTGAAGAGCGAGTCCGCGGTGACCATTTGGGAAGAGAGCGGAGACTGGCTCCGGGTAGAGGCAGATGACGGGACATTGGGGTATGTGGCGGCCGACGATGTCGTGCCGGGGGACACACATACCGTTCCTCATGCTCCGGAGGCGCCGCAGCCGCGGTTCGTCAAGGAGAAGACGCCCGTAAGCTTGGCTTGGGAAGCCGTCTATTCGCGCAATCCAGACCCGTCCAAGCTGCCGAACATGCCGGGCACGAATGTCATCAGTCCGACCTGGTTCAGTCTGGAGGATGACGAAGGGAATGTTCACAGCAAGGCAGACCGGAGTCTGACCGAATGGGCGCACCGGAACGGCAAGCAGGTATGGGCGCTCTACAGCAACAGCTTCGAACCGGAGCGGACGACCGAAGCCCTCTCGACCTTCGAACGCCGGAACCGTACCATCAGTCAACTGCTTGTATTGGCGGAACGTTATCAGGCGGATGGAATCAATCTGGATTTTGAAAATGTGAATGTCGAGGATCGGAATAAGTTGACCCAGTTCGTGAGAGAGCTTGTCCCTCAGCTTCATGCCAAAGGCCTTGTCGCGTCCATCGATGTGACGGCAAAGTCGGAGAGCGGCAGATGGTCCCAATTTCTGGACCGGGAAGCTCTTGGCCAACTTGTCGATTATATGATGGTCATGGCGTATGATGAGCATTGGGCGGCAAGTCCTGTCGCCGGTTCCGTGGCCTCCCTGCCTTGGACCGAGCAAGCGGTGACGCGAATTATGAATGAAGACAATGTGCCGGCGCATAAGCTGGTGCTGGGCATGCCGCTGTATACCCGGATCTGGACCGAAGAAGTGCAGGACGGAGAGACGAAGGTGAGCTCTAAGGCCTTGGGCATGCAATCGATTCAAGATATATTGGCGGATAAGAAGCTGAAGCCGGAATTTGATGAATCGGCGGGGCAGCATTATGTTGAGTACAAGGAAGAAGGGAATTTGCAGCGGATTTGGATCGAAGACGAGCGGTCGGTACGGTCGCGGATTGCGCTGGCCGATCGTCTGGGCCTTGGAGGTATCGCCGTCTGGGCCCGCACTTTCGCCAGTGATGACATTTGGGATGTGCTGCGTTATCCGCCTGCTTCTTAATATGTAAGAAGAAAAGCCGCTTTCCCCGGTAAGGGAAGCGGCTTTTCTATGTAATCGTTAAGACTTCGGAGCGGACGGAACCGGATGGCCCGGTTCGGCCGGAGCTTCTTCGGAGAGCCCCGCAGTGGCTTTGGCCGGATCGAAGGTCAGGATGGTCCGGCAGAACATGCAGCGGTCGGTCTTGCCGATCATTTTCGTCGGCTTCCCGCACTCCGGGCATTCCAGCGCGACGACGCTCGTCGAGAGCATGCCGGCCCAAAAATAAATGCCCATGCTTCCCAATAGGAGGATTCCGCCAAGCACCATGAATACCGCAGCGAACGGGCGGCCTTGCACGCCCCACATCAAGATGCCGGAGGTACCCAAAATCATCATACCCATGCCTGCCAAGATAAGGACGAGCCCCCACAACCGAAATTCACTAAGCTTGCTTGTCTTAAATAGCCGAGTGTTCATCATGAGCCTCCCAATACATGTATTGAAAATGTTTTGCAATATAGAAGGAAAGAGAGAATCTATGTAGAATTATAAACATGAATCAAGACAAAAGAAAGCTGGTTGGCAAGAAAGTCGAAAAAGCGTGGGATTCATATGAAGCAAGCAATGGATAATGTCAAGTTGGAGCAATGGATGAACGCGCCGCACATTCAGGGCGTTCTTCAGTTGATCCCTGACACGAGGAAGCTGGCAGTACAGGAATACAACAGGTGTGATCGCCTGTATATTGTTATCGATGAACAGTGTCCGTCTTCTCCCTTCCACACGCAGACGGAGCAGGACTGCTCCATTACGCATTGGATATTCATCCATCCGGATCAGTGGAGAGCATGGAGCACATCAATGGAGGGTCTGCCTATGATGTCTTCCTTTGGACGAACGGAGATTATCGCCGATCGCAGCGGTATGCTGGAGGAATGGCAGCAGCGCCATCATGCAGCCGGCAAAGAATTATTTCACTCGGAGTACATGAAGATGTATGCGATGTTCCTGGACTGCTATTCCCAGGCCAAGCAATTCGCAGGCGCAGGACATATGCTGGATGCTTATCGCTTCGTGGATCAAGCCTTCTATTATTGGGCGCGCCTTGCCGTAATGGAACAGAAGGAAATACCGTCGCCCTCTCTATGGCAGCAAGTCAAGCTATTGAATCTCGGCGTATATAAAATGTATGAGGAATTTACGACAAGCACGGAGACTCTGGCTCAGCGAATCGAGCTGGCGCTTCTGGCCTGCGAATTCTCTCTCTCTACCAAGAGCGCGGAATGCTGTTATCCGTTATTGGAGTGGATTAAGCGTCACGGTGAGCCGGTCGTTATCACGGACTTGCTGCAGCATGCCGAATTCCGCGGGTTGACTGAATATTTGCCGATGCTGTTGAAGAAGCTCGCTTATCGGGGATACTTGCGCGAGAAGCTGGTTGACCATCCTTCTCCCTATGGGGAACTGGGCAGAACACCTGCTTATGAATGGGCGGGTTGACCATATATGCACGTCTGCCGTATCCAATTCGGATGCGGCGATTTTTTTTGAAAAAAGGGATTGACTTCACTTGAATGGATATGATACATTAATATTCGCCCTTCTGAAAGAGGCGAGTGTGGAACTAACCGTTCGAAAGTAACTTAAAAAAAGTTAAAAAAAACACTTGACTTAAAACAGGGTGATATGATATATTATAAGAGTCGCTGCTGAACACAGCGAGTCGATGGAGCGAAGGGTTGCGACGCGGATAACGCGACGGCAAGCAAGCTCCGGAAGTTGATTGTTCTTTGAAAACTGAACAACGAGTGATGTTTGTGCAAGAGGTCAAATGAC
>OGUH01000153.1_pt1 | contig 42633 bp, 37 predicted proteins | sample 1574661 | NCBI WGS metagenome assembly OGUH01 (sample SAMN03295822, study PRJEB24534) | human gut metagenome | isolation source: fecal sample 3 from infant 3 | host: Homo sapiens | place: USA: Pittsburgh, PA | collected 2014-07
GCGATCAGGGACCTCAAGGAGCAACTGGCGCTCAAGGACCTCAGGGTGACCAAGGACCGCAAGGCGATCAGGGACCTCAGGGGGCAACTGGCGCTCAAGGACCTCAAGGTGACCAAGGACCACAAGGCGATCAGGGACCACAAGGGGCAACCGGCGCTCAAGGACCTCAAGGACCTCAAGGCCAACAAGGACCTCAAGGGCCTCAAGGCCAGCAAGGACCTCAAGGTGATCAAGGGCCTCAAGGTCAGCAAGGACCTGAAGGACCACAGGGGCCTCAAGGGCCGCTTTAGGGCAAAACTGACGCACCCATGTAATAATGAGCTTTATTTACAACAGATAAGTTCCGCGAATAAAACCTGGCTGCCGAGTGCTTCTCTCGGCAGCTTCTTTTTTTACCTATAGCTGGAAACTGTAAAAAAGCGAGGGATATACCATGTTCACTTCTAATACCTTGATAACTCGAAAAATGATATGTGCATCCTTTCTACGTTCCTAATCTTAAATTGCCGCGATAATTCCCATAAGCTTCTTTACGCCAAAAGCGCCCCAGGTCAATGAACTTGTAGGGGCGCTTCGCTTTTCCTGCAACGATATTACCGATTTTAATTACCGGTCCGGCTTCATTAATATTGCACTATTTTTTGTTCTTCCGATCCCTGCCTTTGGAACACAACTTGGTAACAAATCTGGCCGTCCAAACCAGAAGTAGCTTGATTAAGCTAAGATCATCAAGGTCCTTAGGTGAGCCATCTAGATTGTACGGCTCTGTACGAAGCACTTCCTTACCTTGAAGAGTTAAGGCTTTAAGCTTATACCGAAGTCAGCTTTATTTTTCTGCTTATGATCGTCTCGGGTATAAGAGACCGCAAACAGCTTGCGCAGGGAATCCTCATCATTTTCTACGTGATTGAAATTCGCTTTACGGGAAACATAGGAACGATTTGCCACAAAATCCCCGGGCAGCTTACACGGAAAAGCGGCTTTAAAACCAACCAGTTCTTGAGCACGCCGGATATCCTCGATGTCATACAAATAGGTCAAGATTTTCCCGTGATAATCATGATCTACATGAAGTTGTTCACCTCGCATCGGGAAATTTCATAGAAGCGATGATTTGCTCCATTTCATTGCTGGACAAGATGTAGGAGCTTAATTCATAGCTTATGCCTTGATCCTTCCAGATATAATATTATCTTTCCGGCTGCCCTTTCCAGGCGGTCATGCGAATCGAAATTTTATAGCCTTCATCTATGCCGGCTAAGGATAGGGATTCTTTCTCTATAACTTTCCCGCTATCCTCCTGTTCGGTTCCATCTTGCTCCTTTTTCAAAATTTGATCATATGGTTTCTGTAGATCACCGCCAGGTTCGAATCTCAAACCGAAGTTGCCACTACTTTTGCTTATTTTAGCCTTAATGTACCGTAGGCTGGCACGTGGGCGAAGTATTTTTGCTGCCGTCTGCTCCATTGAAGACCCGGTTTAAAAAAGAACGGCTCTCCACGCACGCACTCTTTTTCTGAAATTAGCGGATAATACAGACAGCTTCTGCCGGACTTCTGGTAACCCAGCGCTTTTTTCTTCATTAGCCGGTTGATAATGGTTCGGACCGTCTGATCGTTCCAGTCCGTGCCCTCCGGCAAATGCTGCACAATTTGCTCGGCTGTCATCGGGTTTTCCCGCCAAATGATCTTCATGTTTTCCCACTCGGATTCCGGCTACGCAGCTCCAGTTTGTGCTACCCTGCTCTTACGAAGAAGACTGCCGCTCAAATTCTCGGCAGCCTTCTTCTCATCAATATCAACTCTCGTACCCGTTAGCTCAATAGGACGATTCAACCAATAAATTGCCTCAAGAGCTGGTTAAACTTGTCACGTTCTTCCCAGAAAGGACCATGACCGCTGTAATGAAACGGAACAAGCTGTGCATTTCTTATTTTTCGATTTAGTTCCTGAGCTTGTGCAAAGGGAATAACTTTATCGTGAACGCCGTGAACGATTAAGGTTGGGACAAGTATTTTCTGCAGATCCGCATAAAGCTTCTCATCTCTTAACGCAATTATGATTGCTGCTGTTGACCAGCCTGCTGCTTGCAACCCCAATTGAAAAAACCATTCAGAGAATGGACATGTTATATATTGAAAGAAAAAGGTGTCTGTTACTTCTCGCATCATCTTCGGGCGGTCATTTAACGCTTGGGCAAGGAATCTGTTCGCGGTATCTGTAGTAAAGCCTATTGGAGCTGCAGCGTCGACAAGGACAAGATTGGATACTCCGTAATTATTGTATCGGGACATATACCGAATGGCGATTGCTCCGCCTGTAGAGTGACCCACAAGAGTAAAATGGTCTAATTTGAGCACGCCAACTACTGTACGAATATCATCTGCCAATCGGTTAAAATGATAGCCACCCATTGGCTTATCCGACTTACCGAAACCTCTCCAGTCGATTCCGATACAGCGGTAGCCCATTGCGGGAAGAACATCAAACTGATACTCAAACTGTTTATGGTTTAACGGCCAACCATGCAGAAACACTATCGTCTTTCTGCCTTCGGGATTTATATCTTCCACATATAATTTTACGCGAGACTCTACCGTAACATAGTATCCCACACCGGTCCCCCCATCCATAAATAGCTTTAACACTAACCTATTCACGGAGGCAAACATAGGTGAATACCCATTCCTTGGTTCGCACGCGGGTCGTTGGAAATAGGAATCTCGCTGAAGGCTTCGCCTAAAATAACCGCATTATATGGGAGTTCACTGGGACATAGTCCAGTCTACCGTCATATTTTATAAATCTTTCACAAAAAAAGGGGAAGAGATGCCGATAAAGTACTCTGATTCCCTAATGATATGATCGAGTATTTGCATTTCACTGGCTCTCCTTTTTTATCTGTCGCTTCGGCCATATAACGGTGCGGCCTCCTCCCTATTATCTCTTCTCCGTATAAAACGCTTCGCACCGAGTATAGCGAGTGATACAATGATGCCTCCAATAATAATCATAATCATCGTGAACAAGCCGACGAGTCCAGGCACGGATTCGTGGAAGGTTATGACTGGTCCGCCATATTGATGCGGGAAGATGACAAACCTGATGATTTCTAAGTAGCCAAGGTGAAACCCAATCGACGCCCAGAGGCTCCCGGTCCATAGACGGAGCAGCTGCAAACATGTTCCAAAGCTTAGAATTAATGTGACATAAAAGACGTTAATGGTGTTTCCGGGAGGAAATCCACAGAGCACTTGAAGCCAGGTAGCTGTAACAGGAACAAGTATAAATAGAATAATTTGAAATAAAACGGCTAGCCAAGCCGCGAATCGATGACGCAAGAGATCATACAGCATGCCTCGCAATCCTAATTCCTCTGGTAAAGCTTCATATAGAAAAGCAACGATAACATTGGTAAGCAGCGCAGCAAGCCACTGATCGGGGGTATGCCATTTTTCAATGACAACCCACCCTTGCGAACTGGCTATGATGAACCCTAATGAAGCCAGTGCAATGGCCAAGAGAACCCCAGTCATAAAGTGAGGAAGTCTTTTCCAGGAGTATACTGACGGTTTGGGTTTAACACCCGTTATCTTATAGACATGCGGATACAAATACAAAATTATCGGAACAACCAGCCCGCTCATTACAATACCCTGAACGAACGTTCGAGAATTTCCTGATAGGCCGAGCAACTGGTTAGCAGCATCACCGGCAAGACCAGCTAGGAACAGACTCACGACTAATGTTGACCATCCGGCGAGCATCAAAAGAATCCATTTCTTATCTTTCATTTGACCAGCCCTTCCTTATTATTGATCACCTTGTCCATACAACTGCGCAGCCTCCTATAAGTCCTTTCTCGTGAACAGATGTACAGTTAAGTAATAGGAAGCGATGACTAACAGGAAGATCCCGATTGAAATAAGAAATAAAAGTTGACTACTGATAAAGCTGTCATCGTTCATCTTACTCATCAAAATAGCCAAAGGATTCATCAGAGCTACCAGGGCTATAAGAAATACGGCATTAATAATTTCAGTTCCTTTTTTACTAAGTGTATAAAAGAGCGGCATATAAATCGAAATTAAAACAAGCATCATTCCTTCTAGAACGAATAAGCTCAAGATCGAATAGCCTGGTTTGTTAAGCTGTGGGAATGCTAGTGTAACGAGCCAGTGAATCCCGTAGGAAGCAAGGACTCCACAAAGCGTAGCAATGATGGTTGTTATGTATTTAGCAAGAACAATATGCTTTCGCTTTATCGGCAGTGTAGCCAGAAACTTATGGTTATGGTTTCTGATATCTATCATCGTACTCAAATTAACGGCGACGATAGCGACAGTGAAGCCCACAGTAAAAAAAGACATATCATGCCTTGGTATAAAAGCAATACTGAATACGGCCAGACAAATGATAATCATCCCAAGAGAGCCTTTTAAAGCGATGAAGTCTTTACGAAGTAAATTAAGCATGAATGCGTCCTCCCTTGGTGGTGAAATATATGATTTCTTCTAAGGAGGGTTTTTCGAACACAGCATAATTTCCAAACAACTGTGCGGCCTCCTGCCTATTATCGACTAAGCCTTCAAAACCAACAGCAGTCTCGCGAATCCCGACAAATTTGTTTCGAATATCCGAATCAAGCAGCTCTGAGCCGCCTTTTACAATGGCGTATCTATCCAGCACTTCATCTTTCGCCTCATTGAAAACGAGTTTTCCACGATTGATGAAAGCAATATAGTCGGCAATACGATCTAAGTCTGTTGTAATATGGGACGAGAAAATAATCGAATTTCTCTCGTCCTGCATCATATCCGCAAGCAGGTCGAGTAATTCCCTTCGAAACACCGGATCAAGTCCAGAGGTAGGCTCATCCATGATGAGGAGCTCCGCCTCATGCGATAACGCAACAGCAAGGGATAACTTGACTTTCATCCCCTTGGATAAATCTTTAATCTTCTTCTTGGGAGACAACTCGAATTGTTCAAGATAGCTGTTAAACTTCTTTTCGTTCCATTTCTTATAGAAAGGTGCAATCATTTTCTTCGTGTCACGAATCGTAAGATGCTCATAATAGAAGCAATCATCCGATACAATACCGATGCGATGCTTAATGTCAATCTCTTGCCTCGGCATCTCGCAGCCTAGTATTTTTACACTCCCGGAGTCAGGACGGATCAGACCGACCATCATCTTGATCAAGGTGCTTTTACCAACGCCATTCGGACCAATGAGTCCGGTTATGTAGCCTTGTTTCACATCCAAAGTTACATGATCGACGGTAAAACCCGGGTAAGCCTTGGTTAAATTTCGTAATTCAATCGCATTCATGGTGTCTCTTCCTCCTGGAATAATAAAGTCAGATGATCGATTACATCTTGCTGACTCATGCTTAGTTCCTTGCTGTCCCGAATGATTTCTAACATTTTCTCTTCTAATCTTTTCATGCGCTGTTCCCGAATGAACTCTTTATTTGCGCCCGATACAAAACAACCCTTGCCTACGACAGAGTCGATGAGCTTCTCTTTCTCCAACTCTTCATAAGCGCGCTTGGTTGTAATGACACTCACTTGCAAATCCTTGGCCAGCTGCCTGATGGAGGGCAAGCTGTCCCCTGCACGCAAATCCCCGCTCAGGATGCTCTGTCTAATCTGGTTCATGATCTGTATGTAAATCGGGTCGCTTGATGCGTTGGATATGATGATGTTCAGGCTCCCTCACCTCGATGCTGTCAATATAGTGCCTACCGTGTATATATACTATATACACTATATGCTTGTGCGTCAATATATGATTTCCGCACTCAACTAAAAAGCCCCCTGTTAAGGGGAGCTTGAGGATAATTAGCCGTCATCCTATCGATATCCTTGACACTGAGAAGGCACGGTCGGCCTTCCGAACGGGTCGAATGGGACTCAGCATCCTGCTTTTGTCGCGAAGGCGAACCGTCAGGGATACTTCAAAAGCCGGACCGAAATCCGGCTTGATTTAAAAGATGGAAGCGAGCTTACTCGTCTTTTTGATGCCGTATTCGCTGTTGAACACATGATCGCCCCACTCTGTGAGAGTTTTCCAATCGCTGGCTTCCGCGAGGTTAAGCCAAGCATTTTCACGATCGTTTCCCGTCCAGGACCAAGCCAAATATCCAATGTCGTTCAAATTGGACTGCTTCATAACCTCAAAAGCGTCTACTTTGCAGTCCAAATTATTGTGGCCATTCTTATAGTTGTAGCCGAACTCGCCGATAATGACGCAGAGCCCCATATTTTTAATCGCGTTCAGTTCCTTCCCGATGTCACCCGCATCGTTCCATTTGCCGTACATGTGAATGGAGAACAAGACATTTTTGTTCGGATCGTGCTCCAACAGCGCCTTGCCATACTTTTTGATGGGGGAAGAATTTTGTCCGCAGCCTGAACTGTCGATGATGATCGGGTTCGTCAGCCCTGCTGTACGGACTGTTGTGATGGCGGTTTTATACCCATCGAGCCACGCGGTATCAGTCAGCTTGTGGTCGCCCCATTCATTAGCAATATTAATGAGCGTGTACTTGGAATAGGACTTCAGCACGGTGCTGATGTCTTCCCGTGCAAAATATTTGGCCATGTCATTCAAACGCTTAGGGTCGTTGTTCCTGTCGCTCTCGCCTTTTTTGCAAGTTACATCATGCAGTTCGACGACAGCGATCAGTTTCAGCTGCTTGCAGCGTTCGAGAATTTGCTTCAGACGGGCGGCCCGGCCTTTCGTTTCCCACACAATACGGACGCTATTGGCGCCATACGAACGAATCGTGGCAAGCGCGTTGTAGGATTCGGTGTCCCACCAAATATGCGGGTTATTGACTCCCCGCATAATAAATGGATTCCCGTTCGGGTCTTTCAAGATTGAGCCGCTTACATGAAAGTTATTGTGTGCGTTTCCGTGCGGCAAGGTTAGACTCGCCAACTCCCCTGTCACATCTCCGCCGGGAGCGCCGAGCAGATTGCGAACCGCCGTTCTCGCGTCTTCTTCCGTGAGTGCCCCCATATTTCGGGCTAACTCGATGTTTTGCAAGTGATCGTATACTTTGGCTGGATTCGATGCGCGCAACGATTCCCCGGCTTCCGCGTTCAGCGCTTTGCTGGCGTTATCTACGAGTTGGCGTTCCGATTCCGATGCTTCATGCAACGCTTCCGAAGACAAAGACTTGACTGCGTTGACCGTCTCCGCTCCCAACGACATATTGCGGAAGAGTTCTGCTCTTCCAAGCAATTCGAGCGCGGAGGTTAATCCCTTCGGCGCCGGTGCCTCCGGAGCGTTCTGAATCGCGATCATCGGACTGGCAAAAGGAGTCGGAGAGAGATGAGCATCCGATTTGCGGGTCCCCGGAGTAATTCCCGTGATGTCGGGCGCGTGCACATTGCAACCTGTGTCCGAATCGATGATGCGCGTAACGTCCCGCTGCTCCGTCGCGTTGCATCTGGATAACAGGGTCTCGGCAAACACCCCGCGCGTCGGTAAGGTGATATGCCGTTCCGCGATCAGCCTTGCCATGGAGGCGTGCCGCTTCAGTTGGCCGTTCTCAAGCAACGGAAAAGCTACCAGGTTGCCGACGACGCCGACTGCTTCATTCTGAATTTGATCGAGCAGCGATTTCCCTTGGAACAAGTAGGCATCCAATCTGAGGGCACGCCGGTCCGGATCTTCTGCCATCCACAAACCGCGCAAATATTTCATCGGGTCTTCGCGAAGCAAAGCCGCAAGCTCCTTGATGCAGCAATAATCGCGATGCGCCTGTCCCCGATAACCGGAAAAATCGATCTTAGGCACCCTAAGATTGATTACGTGGGCGTTTGCTCCTTTTTTCAAGACGATAGGTACCGCCGCGTCAGGCTCATCCCCTACTTTGTAACTGTGCGTGCCTCGCAAGAACTCCGATGGATCCGTATGGGCTATGAGGCGAATGCGCTTAAGCATATACTCTTGTTCCACCTCTTCCGTATACACCAGCGGACCGGTCGGCGAAGGCAGAGTCTTCGTGACCAACTTCTTGGGCGCGTCATACACGATCTCCAAAGTCTCGACCTTGGACAGATCGATAGGGTCGGAAGTGAATCGGACAACTCCCCCCGGCTTTTCCTGATGGGTACTCAACTCGACCGCTTCTCCGTCGAATGTATTGATGGTCAAGCGAATGTCGGAATTCCACGCTTCGTTCATCTCGACCGTCCACCGGGACGCTGTCGCAAATGGCTCCGTATACCCGTACACGTCACCGCAGTTCAGCACCCGGCGCAAGGCCTCGAAGCAAGGGGCATATTCGGAAGGGAGCATCTGACGCAAAACGGAGGCGTGCTTGTCCAACCATTTTAAAAATGGCAATGAATATCCGGTGGTCTGAAAAGTTTGAAAATCCGGCAGCGCCTGATACAAAAAGGCGGGAACCTCGTAAGGGATCAACAGCACATCCGCTTGCTCGACGAGCTCGGTTCGGACGCGAAAATGCTTGAGCACTTCAAAATACTCGATCGTCAGAGCGTGGTTCACATTGTGATTGCGTACCGTCCGCGTTCGGATCTCCTCTCGTTCCGCCTGAGTGGATTGCGTAATGACTCTTACGCGCCACAAGGCGCCGTCACGCCATGCCTCTGTCTCGCCTTCATCGATTCAACGGATGGAGTGCGATAGGAACAAAATGAAAAAAAGCACCATTAAGATGCGCTGTCTTTCTTCAGTGGAAGAGCCAACTCAGTTGGTCCTTCCTGTATGCCACACTACGTTTTTATCATGTACTATCGGGAATCTGCCCATTTTTTAGGGTCAAGTGCCCTTTTTCCAATCGCGGCATATTGTAAATTATGCCAAGCGAAAGCTTCCAAAGCGACTTTTGCAAGATGAGGGTTCACGATATATTGCCCCTCAAAAGATTAGGAGGAAAACCATGACATGCCATCAACCTTTCGTTCAGAACCCGGCCGGCTTGCAGGGTTCCGATCCGTCCGAACAATCACTAGTGCAGCCAACGAATACTCAAATTAGACCTCGCGATGACGTGTTTCACGAGTCCCATTATACCTGGTGCCATACCCCGCCTCATCACGGACACCCCGGGGTGTGTCCTTCATGGGAGGGCGAACCGCAAGCCGTAATGACTCATCCTTGGGAGCACGGGAACTGTCCCGCGATGGTTCACCCCTGGGAGCAGGATCACTATCCGTCCATGATCCTTCCCTTCATGTATCATCCATGGGATCCGCATATGGATGCCTGCCTTCATTCTTATCCGTCTCCAGAGTGGGAGTGCTACTTGGCCGACGACCATCATGATTGGTTCCATCCCTGGGACCATCCCCACGCGTACAGCGACCATCCGTGGGATAACTATCATTGGTAAGAGCCGACTGGTCTCCCTTTCTGGAAAGAGCGGGGTTCATCGCTAGCGACATGACCGTTGCGTCAATGTCGTTAGCGATGTTTTTTTATTTAACGGCTCAGACTGCCCTCCAGTCGCAATCGTTGACGATAGGGACCGACCGGTATAAAAATCAGCCCCGTTTCATCCCGGGAAGCCGTCCGATAAAGCGCATCGCAGGAATTCACGTCAAACCCGAGAAGCGGGCGCCCTCCCATTCCGAGGGCGGATGCGGCCAGCAATAATCGGTGCACGAGCATCCCCGCCTCCATTTGCTGTATGCGGTATCCCCGCTTGCCAAGCTGCGATTGGAAGAACCCCCTCTTCCCTGTCACGTGAAAGCCGAGCGGCACTTGAAACAAATTGATATTGGGAAGCGACATTCCCTCCTGCATCCGTTGCCGGTGATCTCCATGGCACACCGACTGCAGCGTATGCGAGGCGCCATCGTACCGATAAGCGCCATCCGGAATGTCTTCGATCCCGTAGAAGCAGCCATACAGGCATACACGGGGTTCCGGCCGCTCTTGCGGGCCATCCAGGTCGTTGCGATACGGGAAAGAAGCCGTCGCTTCCCGAAGCAGAGCGGCCAGGCGGGAGAGACCGATCGGCTTAAGAACAAATTCCGTCTCGGGCGAGAACCGGTTGCGGCACACCGCCGCCAAATCATACGATAAGCGGTCTACAGGCGGCAGAGGCAGGGTGAGCGCTTGATCCGGGATTGCCTCCTCATCCTTCCGGATGTGTCGAAACAAGCGCGTCGAATCCAGACGGGACGCATCGTTCATCCGAAGGAGCATCGGATAATCTGCGATCCGCCGCGACCGGACATAGTGATCATGATTGACTGGCGGCAACTCCCGGCACAGCTCGGAAGCGAAGACCGCATCCTCCTCCTTGTTCCCGCTTTCCACCAAGCGGATCGCCGGGTCCGCCGATAACGGGATAACCGCATACACGCTCTCCTCTTGTTCTGATAGTCCGAGCAGATGATTGATGGCTTGATCGAGAAATTGAAAATGCACGCCAGACGAAATTCCAAATCGTTTCGCGATTTCGAGCAGTTGTCCGATCAAGACGCCGGCGTCCAGTCCCTGCAGCCGGTAGGCGAGATTGTTATATTTATAAAAGTTTTTCCAGTAAACTGTAGATACGAACGCGGCCCCGAAACAACCGTTCGCGTCGCAGCGATTCCCGAGCGACCTCGCCAAATAATCGTCGAAATTCCCTTCGCGCAGCAATGCCAACCGATGATGCGCCGCATCGTAATGGTATACGCCGGCAGGCAATTCGCCCAGCTTCAGATAGAGATAGAGTTCGCTCGGGTATAGCCCGCCTCCGGAAGGTACGAAGCGCCGGCACATCTGCAAGACGCCTCCCGATTCTTCCCGTGTATCCCGTTCCATGACGGATTGAGTCAATTGCGCAAGCCCGTATACATAGTAGAGGAAATGTCCGATATCGCGAAGGCTGGGCACCCCGGGCGTATCCCTCCCTTCGAGCGTCGCCGGCACTTCCCTGGATAGCGGAAACATCGGCAAGCCGCGATAAAGCTTGTAAGGAAACGGCGCGTCATCCCAATCCGTCTCCCAATCCAAGGGCTTGATCTTATCCGGATCATATTGCAAACGGTGAAGAAAAACGTCCAGATTCATCAGACTCATCGCTTTCCTCCCTGGCTTCAACCGCACCGTCCCGCAGCTGTAGTTAGGGGAACGGGTGCGGATATGGATTAAGCTGCTCGGGCGACAAGGGCTCCAGCGAATAAGACAGCTCCGCAGGGACTCTGAGCACTCTATCCAGTCCCGTCACACGGATGAGATGCTGCCCGAACGTCATCGGCAGCATGCCGGGAATGAGTACTTTCACGCAATGCAGTCCGTTGCGGCGCGTCTCCGGAGTCGTCTGGTCGACCACGATCACTTCCAGATTCAATTGGCGAAAAACATGCAGCATACCCTTCAGATCATCGGTAAGGTCGGCGTTCCAACCCCTTGGTTCAAACGCTTCGGCGAACGTTTGCAGCGGACGATCATTATTCAGCAGAAAATCGAGCCGTTCCTCCGCCTGTTTCAACCCGTAGAGCATGGAGTGGTCCTCCATCTGAACGACACGGTACGGATCGAGAAGCATCCGTTCATATTGCTGGCGGTTTTCCTCGAATTTCTCGCTGACCGTGAGCAGCATGCCCGCCACCTCGTGGATCGCGCTCTTGGCCGCGCGGATCGGATCCGGGTGGGCGCCCGCGGCGCAAATGAGGTTCAAGCCCCGCTCTTTCTTGTTTTTCGCGAGCGCCCACACGCTCGGTATGCCGTGCTCCATTGTCGAATTATACAAATACACGTCATAGCCCGCCACGGCCTCCAAACGATCCGTCATCCATCTCAATTCCCGGTCCTGAACTGAACGGAGGTCCAGACGCGGCAGTGGCAGCCGCGCGTACCAGGTCATGAGGAAGGAGTCGCGCTCCACCACTTCCAGCATCCCGTAGAAGATCGCTTCTTCCAGACTGCCGCCCAACGCGCAGCCATTAGACGTCTCGTAGACGAATCCGTGACCGCAGCCGGAACTGTAATAAGCCAGCAGCTCCGGTACGAGAATCGGGCGCTGCTGCAGAAAGGAATAGCCCCATACCCAATCGATCGGCCGTTCGGGATCGAATGGCTTGAACGGAAAGCCGGTGCGTTCATACTGTTCCTTCGCATGGACGCCTACGCGGAGAGGATCGAGGGCCTGATCCTGTACATTGCGGTAACTGTCATGAACGGCGGATCGCTTGCCGCGGGGCGAGAGACCGCAATAACGCTCCAGTCCCTCCAGGATGGCCGTCATTTCGCTAACCGCATAGGAGTGGGTCCGGCCGGCGCACGCCTCATCTCCGCCAAACAAGGGCAAATTGATGCTCGCATCGGCGAAAGGGGACACAAGGTCGGCCATTTTTCCGTTAAGCAAACCGGTCCTGGCATCTACATAGTCTTTGGCCAAAACATCCTTCAGTTCATCTATCGAACGACAGCGGTACGTGCCGGCGCTGATTTTCAGGCTTGGCTGCAGCGCAATGCGGGCCGTCTCCGCATCGTCTTCCGGCAGTCTGCCGCATATCGGACATAGCGGATCGGGCAGGAAGAAGTGCGAAGAGCTTTTGAGCGTACGCAGATCGATCAAATACATCCGGCTTTCCGTCTGCGGCCGCCCGCCTTCCAGCATCTTCACGGCTTCTTCCACAACAAGGCGCGCCACCTGCGATAATCCCGTGCGAGACGCCCAAGCGTCCCGGGCGATTCCCCTATGCGACGCCAGCTTCTGCTGCAGGTGCCACGATTCCCGGCGGTCACTTCCCGCCAACAGGAGCCGGGTATCCGCGCATTGCGAGCATCCTTGTCCCTCGGGACTAACCAGCGGACCGACAACCCCCTCTCCGAATGCAACAAAGCCGCGGAGCCAGGGCGTTCCCGACCGCCGGAACCGCTCCTCCGCCGCAGGATGAACGGAAGGATCCCAAGCATCGTTCAACACCAGCGCCAAGTCTCCCGTTGCCGCCTCTCCGGATTCCATGCTCATCTGCGGGACCAGCCGACAGCGGTCATCGGCAGACAATTGTTTGATTACCAAATCCGCGAGCTCCCCTTGCCCGATGACCGTCACGATCGCGCTCAATTCGTCTCCTCCTCTCGCAGCGACACGCCAAACACGCCTGCCAGCTCTTCTCTCATAAACGGCTCTGTCGACAAATCCACGACCTCGATCCGCTTACGGTTCCCTTGCAGGATCTGCCGGGCAGACTCCAGCATCATGCCGTGCTCCGCCTCATCGAAGCCGGGGATCGTCAGACTCTGCGGCAAGGCATCCTCCACCTTGACCGAAGAGCGCTCCAGGATTTGGCCTTGGAGGTCCGCCGGATCGTTTTGGATTTTCATCAGCGCCTGTCGGAGCGCTTCTCGCAGCGCCATCGCGGGGTTGACTCCGACTCCGCCGTACCAGTACCCATTCGTGCCGACCCAGATGACCGGGAAACCCGCAACCTCTTGTCCCAGTCCGATTAGCGGGGCGTCCTGCATCGTAGTCAATGCGCGCAAGCAATAGCGGCAAATATCGTCCTCAACTTTGCTCGGCTTGATGCGAGAAACGGAGGGAAGGCTGGACTCGGAACGATTTTTCAGCTCCTCGAACAGACATTTCCGCAATCCGCGGAGGATCGCTTCCGCTACTGTCGCTCCCGCGCCGATCCCTACATATTCATCTGGCTGCGAATCGAGCAGGCTTGCGGAATCCGGCTGGGCAGATCTGGCCGCCCTCATCACCCGGGCCAGCCGGGATACGTACGCTTCGATGCCGGCCAAGCCCGCTTCCTTCCTTGCTTCATGGTGCGTCATTCCTGAACAGACGATCTGCGGCAGCAGCTCGGCTGGGCCTTCGGACAGCGGGTCGACTGGCTGGACGCGGCACTGCGAGAGCGGAAGCTGCTTCGAGTCCCCTTCCTCCCAACGGTGAAGAATGCCGGTCTTCGCGGAAGTCAAGCGATAGAAATAAGAGAGGAGCCGGTCTGCTTCCTCTCGCTCCGTACGTTGAGCGATCGGAAGGTCGAACGGATCCGCAGGCTCGGCCGGACGAAGACCGCTGACGAGCGGATGGGGAAGTAACGAATGCCACTCGCCTTCTAATGTTTCGGGATTCAGCAGAAACAGCTTTCCGCTCAACTCCGAAGCGATCGTCCCCGACACGGTCTTAAGCCATTCGAATACGACCACATTCGCGAGCATGGCTTCCGTCGTAGTAGAGACGGGGGCCCGCCGATCTGCATCGCCCAGGGCGGATCGGTGAATCCTGCGCCATGCGGATTCGAAGCAGACGTCCGAATCCGGGTGCACCAATGGCCCCGCTATGCCCGCCTGCCTCAAGTAGATGGCAGGCACCAGCAGCTTCTTCGCTTCCCTGCAGGCCGCGTGCAGCGCTCTTAGCTCTCCGGGTTCGTCATCCTGGGCGACGTAGAGAACGGAATCCGCCAGCTTCACGACTTCCGGCCAATCGACGAAGCCATCATGCGACGGAATGATCTCCTCGACCTCGATCTCGCTGTCCGATAGACGCGCGGCTGCCGTCAGCTCGGAGATCCGCTGGCGATCCGTGGTCGCCCGGTTCGTGATCAGCATACGAAACCGGGGCAACCCGGATTCCAACAAGGCCGCAACGAGCGAGACAAATATCGGACCGGAACCGACCGCAATCGGATTTGCCTGGCGATAGGTTTGAAAGCGGTAAGCGCCCGAGCCGCCCAAGCTGTCCAGAAATTCGATCTGTGCGGCATATTTCCGTACTACCGCTTCCGGGAGGCTGTGCGGGCGGTCTTGGCTGCAATCCCGGACAAAGCCGTTATTGAGCAGCACTTCCGCGATTTCATACACTCGTAACCTGTACGGTTCCGGCAGCCCGTCCGTCAGCTCCGCCATGGAATAATCCCCGTTGAACACGGGCATTAATTTTTCGATCCACCGATCGACCATGTCGCCTTCCATTCGGAATGAACCCGTATTGTTGCGAAAGTAGACGCCTCCATTCGAATCGGGGAGAAAGAACGTATCCCCTTTCACTTTCAGACGCATAGAAGGATTCAAGTTTTATTCCTCCTTAAGGTTTTGCCGGAGGGACAACCGCATGGACGCAGGCCTTCGGTTTCCCCTCATGTTCAAGTTATGTAGAGCGTTTTGTCCTTCATGCCTGAAACAAAAAAAGGAACAGCCCCTGCAGGACGAGACATCTGCAGGGGCATGCCGTTTTGTGGATCGCCAACCGTGCTTTGCGGTGCTCAGCGGCAGCGGGCGCAGCTTCCGCAACGTGCGCAGTTACCGCAGTGGGCGCAGTTGAAGCAGTTACTGCAGCGGAAACAGTTGCTGCAGCGGAAGCAGTTGCCGCATGAACAAAACCCGCCGCAAAAACCGAAGCAAAAAAAGCAAACGCCAACACATAAGCGGGGATCCCCCGAACCGCTCTGATTTTGCCCCGACGCAGGCGTCATCCCCGTCGAACTGAACTGGCCGACTTTCAAGTTTTGCAGATCCTTCTGGAAATCGCTCATTTTATACCCTCCGTATCATTCATTCACTGTCCTTGCATGTGACAATCGTGAAATGAGAAGGTTTAGGTCGGGATCCGAGCATGCGGCCCCTCCCCCTCTCGACTGGATATTTTATGAAATAAACTCCGCTAGTGTTCCTATGTCATCCGCCTACCAAAAAACGGTTGAGATTTCGGGATTTCGATGTCTGCCTTTGTATTTCTCCCTCAGAAAGCAAAGCACATCAATCAGTCGGCAAAATGCGGAAAAGCGGCAAACCGGAATGGCTTGCCGTTCTCAACTTGGGGATGGACGGATAGAGGATACAGTCGAGTGGCGGCAGACTCAGACTTATTCATACTCCAGCACGGGATCGGCCTGTCCGGTGCTCGTGATGTCGAGGAGCGCTTGAAATAGATTAGGAGGATATTCGGCGATCCGGTGGCATAGATACAAATACCATTCACGGCCATACGTTAAATAAACGCGAACGGGATAACCCGCCTTCTTCAATCGGCTGCTCAAATCCGGCCGAATCCCGTATAACAGCTCGAACTCAACGCCGGGCTCATGGATCCATCCCCGCTTGATGACCTCATCAATGACAGACTCATCGTGGGTGGCGATCGACACGCGATGGCCTATGCGGATGGCCTGCTCCACAAGCTGCACATATCGCTCATTTAGGGCGGATGAACGCGGCATAGCGAGATGATCCGGCTCTTGGTACGCCCCTTTTACGATGCGGATCCGGCCAGGGATGGGCTGTAAGGCGTTCAAATCCTGAGCTGTCCGGTTCAATTGTGCCTGCAGCGTAATGCCGATGTTCGCATATGCGGACGTGGCCCTTTCATAGATTGCGAGTATCGCATCCGTCTTGGCTGATTCTTCCATGCTTACAAACAGCTCGATGCCGGCCTGCCGGGCTAGAGCGGCAAGTGCTGTCAGATTCTTATAGGCCAGATTGCCGTCTAGCGATAAGCCGATGTGGGACAGATCGAACGACACGCGAGCCGGTATTCCACGCTCTGCCAACGCATGAACGAGCAGCGACAGCTCCAGAGCCGCCGCTTCGCATGCATGGAAGTCTGCCGTATTTTCGCCAATATATTCAAGCGAGATGGCGTACCCTTTATCAGCCAGCTGTCGACCTGCCCCAAGGCCATCCTCCCGCTTCTCCCCCGTCACATACTTAGCTGCTGCACGCTGCAGCAGCTGGTAGATGGCCGGCGTCTGCTCGACATAAGTCTTCACATCGGCTCGGCGGGCAATGGATTTCATCGCCTCGGCAATTTTTTTTTCCAAATTAGTCATTGTCATCATCAAGTGGTCCCTCCTCTTGTCTTATAGATCCAATGTACAAGAGGACAGGAGGAGAGGATTGTAAAAAATTGCGCTTATCTAGACGGACAGGGCATAAGTTTGAGGGGTTGTCCCGACGATTTTAGCAAAGGCTTTCGCAAAATGGCTCTGATCATAGAAGCCGGTGTCCACCGCAATTTCGGCAATGGGCCGCCGATTTTTCAATTCTTTCTTGGCATGATTGATGCGCAGCAGGTTTTGATACGCATGAGGCGGTAGATGCGTGCTTTTCTTGAACATGCGAATGAGATGATAACGGCTGATCCCGGCTTCCTGCTCCAGCGAGTCGAGCGTGATCCGATCCGTATAATGCTCATGGATATATTCCTTGATCAGATTGACGTACTTCGGTTCCAGCATGCCATAAGGCTCATGCGTCAGATCGGAGGCATGCTTGTTTACGAGCTTGTGCACCAGTTCGATTAACGCCGTTTCGGTTTCGAGCGGCGACCCGCTCCGGATCAGTGCGTCCATAGTACGATTGAGCAGCTTGCTGCAAGCTTCATTCTTCCCCTTTTCGAGCAAGAACGGAATATGAAGCCGGTTGATATCGGGCATTTCAAGCTGAGCGAACCATTCCGGTTTAATGAACAGCATTTTGTACTTCCATTGCGCATCTTTCGCAGGCTGACAGGCATGTAGAATGAGAGGCGGGAAGCTGATCATTCGTCCCGTTCCAACGCGCCACAAGACGCCATCACACCATGCCTGCGTCTCGCCTTCATCGATTAAACCGATGGAATACTCCTCGTGAAAATGCTTCTGATACGCCAGGTCATTCTTATGGCATCGCTTCGCCTCCAGAAAAGGCAGCGCTTCGTCACGGTAAAAGGTCACATCCGCCATTTACAAGCCTCCAAATTAGGTTAAGCCAGGCCAATGCCTGACGTGTACGTACTAGTTTATCACATAGTTACAGTTCGTATTGATATACCTATGACCGTAAGCACGATATGAACAAAATAAAAAAAAGCACCATGAAGGTGCTTTACCAAGGATGAATGATTCCAGTTGTATCTCCAGCGAATGCCGCCACCATTGCCACAAATGCAACAGAGTAGAGAAGGGATTTGAAATACAGTTTTTTGATCACGTTTTTCATGCTTAATCCTCCATTTCTTTAGCGCTTTTAATATAGTATGTGCTTAACTTTTCAAGCGCAGGCTTATGCATAGGGATATTTTGTTCTATATGACTACGTATAATCATGTTCAAACATTCCTTCTCTTTGATTGCATCGTTCACTTTTGAGTAGTAAAATGCTCCTTCCATCAGACGGCTAATGTGGGAATCGAAGTCGCCTATAGCTAAATAGTATTCGCTTTGAAGTCGTAAGTAATCTGCGTACTCGGAATAAGTCAACGGATTTCTTTTATCTATGATCGATAGGCTTACTTTGCTGCCTTCGATTACAACTTTAGCGCCTTCAAGGTTTCTTTGTTCCAAGTACAGTTGCAGGAGATGCTTGGTGGCGGGAAGGGCAAAGGCATCACTGCAAGTCTCGAGGAATGACCATAGCTGTTCAATGGCTTGAGCCGTATTGCCCTTCACCGCATTGAATAATGCTTCCATCAGGATGACATGCTCTTGTGAGTTCGGATAATTAAACTGTTTATACTGTAAAGAGTACATCTCAGCCTCTTTGTATTCCTTTAAGCCGAAATGCGCGTCTCTCAGCACGCCAAGCGCATATATTTTGTAAGGACTGTGACCGCTATCTTCAGCAAGTACTTTTTTGCAATGCTCGATGCTCTCATCATAAATTCTCAAATGATAAGCATGAACCCCTAATTTGTAGTGTAACTCAAGATGCTCCTCCTGCGGCAAGAAGCCGGCATAGTGAAGAATATACTTTCCGCTGTGGTACGTTTCCTTCAATCTGTTGAAATCATTTCGTTCAATTAGATAACGTTGATACATGCTTTTGGCTATGTAAGGCATGATTCCGTGGGAACGCGAGTAATCAAGGATGAGATCATACAATGAAAGCTTGATGCTGTCGTTATCAATGGAGCCGATATCACGATACAATTTCCCTACTAAATACAGGCTGTCTTCATTCGGTGACTCAAGAAACTTGGCGGCGATTTTGAGTATTAGCGAAGGATGTTCAAGTGTTTCTAGTTCGTTCTGTAAAATCGCGTACACAACTTCCGACTTGTGTCCAATTTCGATATATTGTTCAACGATTTCGTTATGGGGAATGTCTAATTCTGCAGCGATGGACAAGATGGATTGAAAATCAGGGCGCTTGACCTCACGGTTTTCAATTCTCGACAGGCTTCCTTTATCTACGCCGACCGCTTCCTGAAGCTTCGACAGACTCATTTCCTTCTTCTGCCGATAGTGCTTGATTAGCTCCCCCAAGCTCTTGGGCTTCGCGGCAACGGAACTCACAGACTCACTCTCCTTTGGCAGCGCAAATCCGCCGCCCGCATTTTACCATCCTGATGCATATCACAAAAAATCGATTTGTCAAAATATCCGCACTTCTCTATTTCTTCGATTTTGCGTTCAATCATCGCAAAGGCCGGATCTTGCGTATTTTTATGGGAAATTTCCTCTTCAAGAAGCATATCGAAGAATAGGCCAGTGCCGCATCCCATATCGAGAATCCCTTCTTCGCCAAGGAATTTGCGGATGTAGCCGTACACGACCGAGTATCTGGCATATTCCGTGATGCCGGCCAGGCAGTCCCATACTTTGGAGCGGTATTCCTCATCCCATTGTTGTTGAGTGCTCTCAATAGAATCGGGTACATTCGTGCTTTCCATTCCGATTCCTCCCGGTCGCTTAGTAATGAAACGGAACTTTCATGTTACCAGTGAGCAAATAGAGAAATCATGGCTTGACGCAGCCTGATGCGGCATGATGGCAGGGAAATGCAGAACTGAGACGATTCAGGTTGAGTTCTAGATATTATGATAGTGCCGCAGTTATATTTTGTCAAATAATGTCTTGTAGCATAGGGTTATCCGGAATATCGATAATGTGTCTATGGTAAACGAATCAGACGCGCCCCATCGCTTCCAGACTTTCCGGAATAATCTGACCGCCATCAACAATGATGGTCTGGCCCGTAATATAACCTGCCTCCTTCGAAGCCAAGAAGAGAGCGGCATAAGCGATATCTTCGACGCTACCGAGCCGCTTGAGCGGGATGGACGCCGACATCGACTCCAGATAATGGTCCCCAAGGCCTTCCAAGCCTTCCGTAATAATGTTGCCGGGCATGACGGCGTTAATGGTAATGCTGTAACGCGCGAGCTCGAGCGCCGCACTGCGCATGAATCCCAACTGAGCGGCTTTGCTTGCGCCGTAGTGCGACCATCCGGCATAACCGGTGGCCGGCCCCGTAATAGAAGAGGTAACAATGATTCGGCCGTATTCCGCTTTCTTCAGAAAGGGCAGGCAGGCTTGAAGGGAAAACAGCGTCCCGCGCGCGTTCGTGTTCATCACATGATCCCAATGATCGCCGGTCATCTCCTCAATCGGCGCATTCGGAAAAATACCGGCATTGGCGCACAGCACGTCGATCCCCCCGAAAGTACCGGCCGTCTCGTTCGCAACGCGCTTCATGGACTCCAAATCTGCGACATCGCCTTCGAAGGCATGAGCAACGCCTCCGTTCTTCCGGATTTGCGCCGCGGTTTCCTCCGCTTTTGCCAGGCTGCGTGCGACGACTGAGACTTTCGCCCCATGTGAGGCGAAGGTTCTCGCAATTCCTTTGCCGATTCCTTTGCTGGCTCCGGTCACGACGACCGTCTTATCCTTCAGTGGCGTCAGCATACAAAACACTATAAAAATAAGCTGCATCGTTTCCATTACATGGATTCAATGTAATCCTACTACAAATCCGGATGCGGAGACAACGCATGATAGATAGAAGTTTTCCAACCTAAGAATGTCATCATCACATATCCGCCACATTTGTGGCTCCAGACTGAATATAAGGATAGTTATATTCGGTTATAATTATGCGAACTCGGGCAGGTCAATCCACATCGAGATATCTCTCCGCCCCCTCCCTAAGTCCTATTTTCCCAAACTTTCCGGATAGCATAAATATGTAAAAATCCATAGCAGGGATTGTCAAGAGAACGGCGCTATTACTGGAATGGTGCACATCATCATAGGACAGGGAATCACATTGCATCCCGTTCTCGCATCCAATGTTGAACTTGATATGTTTCGAATGAGTAATAAAATCGGCCTATGTTCATATTTTCACAAATGGGCCTCATGCCCCATTAAATAAGCGTGAATTTCCTGTATATTAAACGGTGCAAACATGCATCGTTATACAAGATACAGGATAAATAGTCATAATTAAAAATAAAAGCGTATGCATTTTTTCAGGTATTACTAGGCAAAGCTAGGGAAATCTAGTGACGCAAAGCTAAAGGGGCTAAGGAAGAAATTCTATGCCAGCCAGCTGCCGGCCAATAGCAACCACACTCTATTCGTCGTATGCGTTATTTTGCATGATTCCATCGCAAGTCCTCCCTAGCTGCCTATTAATATAATCTATTGATAGGAAGTGAATTACGGATGAAGATTAGGAGAAAGCAGAGTGCCCGAAGATTGTTCGCCATGACGGTAATGACCATCATGATGTTCGTCTCTTCTCTGGCGCCGGCTTATGCAGGAACGACTGTTCCCGCAGCAAAGGAACCTGATGTCAAACAGGGCTCAGCACAGGAAATCCGGAATGTCATGTACTATGGCGATTGGTCGATCTGGGGAGGACAAGGGAACTTTTATCCCAAGGATATACCCGCCGATCAACTAACCCACTTGAACTATGCCTTCCTAGATTTTGATGCCCAAGGCAATCTCGTCTTTACGGACAAGGATGCGGCTGTCGGCGCGCCTGTCGGTCAGGATGGCGTACAATGGGACGCAGCCAATGCAGGCGTCCTCATCGCCCTGCAGCAATTGCGCGCCGAAAACCCGAATCTGAAAATAGGCATCTCTCTTGGCGGATGGTCGAAATCAGGCGACTTCTCCGTTGTGGCGGCCGATGCTGCGAAGCGGGCGAATTTGGTCCAGAATGTCATGAAATTCATTAAGTACACGAACATGGACTTCGTCGATGTGGACTGGGAGTTCCCGGCTGAAGTGCGACAACCTGATCTTGTCGATAATAAAAACGATGAAGGCACGAAATACGCCACCCCGGAGGATAAAAATAATTATATTTTGCTCCTGCAAGACTTCAAAAACGCCTTGAACCAACAAGGAGCCGAGCTTGGCAAAACGTACGAGCTGTCCGTTGCTCTTCCCGCTCCCAAAGCAAAAATTGATATCGGCATTGATGTGCCGAGATTATTTAACATTGTAGACTTTGCCAATATCATGACTTATGACATGCGGGGCGCATGGGATGAAGTAAGCGGCCATCATACCGGTCTGTATCCGAATCCCAATGATCCGCTCACCGGCAACAATCTGTCCATCGACGAGAGCGTGAATTATTTGATTCAGCAAGGAGCCGAGCCGAGTAAGATCGTCATCGGGGCAGCCTACTATACCCGCGGCTGGGATGAAGTGTCGCAAGGACCCGATCCGAATCATCCGGGACTATTCGGTCAAGCCGCATTATCCGCCAAGGATGCGGATCAGACTCCATCCCGCGGCGCGGTTGGCGAATCCCCTCTCGTCCTTGGGGACGGCGGCCGCCGAACTGGGATTTGGTCTTATCGCAATCTCGACAAGTTGAAGGCCACTTACCCGAATCTCACAGAATATTGGGATGATGCTGCCAAAGCTCCTTATCTGTATGATAAGACAAGCGGCGTATTCTACACCTATGACAATGAAAGATCCATTCAAGAGAAGACGAAATATGTGCTTGAGCGCGGCCTCGGCGGGGTCATTGCATGGATGGCTTCCAATGATGCCCCTACTGCGGACCCTGCCAAGCGTGACAAGTTAACAAAGGCGACGAAAGAAGGCCTCTTCGGAAGCCTGCCGCTGCCGACACATGGAATCCAATATGCCAAGCTCGGCGTTACGGCAGATGTGAAACCGTATACGGAGCCTTGGGGCAACAATAAAGGGTATGAAGTTACGCTTGTCAACAACGAAGCTTTGACCGAATCGAATCAAGTGCTGAGAGCCGTGGAACGAGGCGCAAAAACGATTAAGCTGCCGAAGCTGTATATCAAGACAGATGGACCGCTTACTTCCGGCGATTATCTGGCTGGCTCCGTAACCTACGAAAATGGTTACACGGTCGTTGACCTGAAATCGGTCTATGATGCAAAAACAATAGAGCCGGGCGCTTCCTATGCGTTCAAACTTAAGGGAGATGCCCAGATGACAAGCATGGAGCTTGTACAGCGGGTGTCGAATAACAGCCCGGAAATGAACAGACAACTCATTCTGGGCGATGAAGCTCCAAGCAAGAATCAACCGCCTGTATTGCATGGCGTGACCGATCTCACGCTGCAAGTCGGCGACATCTTCGATAAGCTGGCCGGCGTTACCGCTACGGACGCGGAAGACGGAGACGTAACGTCGCGTATTACCGTGACGGGGGAAGTAGACACGAATGTGGCCGGGAAGTACCAACTGACGTATTCCGTCACGGATTCGCAAGGCTTAACGGCCGAAAAAGAACGCATGATTACAGTGACCGAAGCGGTAGCTCCGGAGCATGACTTTGGGGCTGGCCAAGGAATCGAGTGGCCGAAGCAAGTCCATTCTCCGTTCATCGACATGGTTGCATGGGTGACCAAGCCGGGCTATTCCAACAATGGCGCCCCTAACCTTGCCCGAATTTCCGAGGATACCGGCGTGAAATTCTTTAATCTCGGCTTCATTCAGTCCATTTCGAAGGAAATCGTTGACGGTAAAGTGCAATGGGGCTGGGGAGGATACTCCGTACTGAATGAAAAGAATGCAGACAATGCCCAATATCAAGGAATCAAGCAGTCGATCCGGGAGCTGCGCGAGATGGGCGGAGATGTCGCGATCTCCCTTGGCGGTTTGAACGGCGTTACGTTCTGGGAAGTAACTCAAGACACAGATACGTTGTTCAATACGTATATGGAGCTTGTTCAAGGCTATGGACTGACCCGATTAGACCTCGACATTGAGGGCGGCGCCCAGAACAAAGCCCTGAATATCGCGAATGCGAAGGCGATTAAAAAGCTGCAAGACGCAACCGGAGTCGATATCGTATTGACGCTCCCTGTACTGCCAAGCGGTCTGACTTCCGTTCAATTGGATGTATTGGAGGCTTACCTGTCTGCCGGCGTGGATGTCAAAGTCGTGAACATCATGACGATGTGTTATGGCAGCGGAACGCTCCTGCCTGGCGAGAACTACGGTTCCGCTTCGCTGAGAGCCGTTGATTCGACGAAGAATCAAGTGAAGCAATACTACAAGCAGTATGCCAACACGGATCTAACCGATGAAGAGGCTTATGGAATGATTGGAACGACGCCATCAATCGGTTTTGAAGGCGCGGCTCATCCGATCTTTACGACAGAGTGGTCTCAATGGGTGGTTGATCATGCGATCGAGAAAGGGCTCGCGATGACCTCCTTCTGGTCGATGAACCGGGATGCAATGTTGGAAAATAATAGCGGCGTAACGGCGCAATATCAATTTACCGATATTTTCAAAGCATTCGGAAATGGCAGCATTCCGCCGGCAGCTTCAAAACCCGTGATTCATGGGGCAACGGATAAAACGATTTTCGTGGGCGAGCACTTCGATCCGATGGAAGGGGTTACCGCTGCGGATAAAATGGACGGCGACCTGACCGATCGCATCGCGATCGAAGGAACGGTTGATTCCTCTGTTCCGGGGGCATATCAGCTGGTGTACACCGTTGAGAACAGCCAAGGGCAGCAAACGGTTGCGGAACGTACGGTCACCGTTGCAGAAAAGATCAATCACAAGCCTGTGATCATTGGCGCAACGGATAAAACGATTCTCGTTGGCGATCACTTCGATCCGCGAGAAGGGATTACCGCTACGGATGAAGAGGACGGCGACCTGACCGATCGCATCGCGATCGAAGGAACGGTTGATTCCTCTGTTCCGGGAACATATGAGTTGGTATACACTGTAGAAGACAGTCAAGGCCTGCAAGCGTCTGCAAAGCGCCAGATTAACGTGATTGATGGACTTGCGGATACGTATGATCCGACGAAGATCTATTACGAAGGCGATTCGGTCATCTACAAAGGTGAGAAATACACGGCAAAATGGTGGGTGCAAGGCCAAGCGCCAGATACCTCGCAAGCCTGGCAAAAAGAAGTGATTCCAAATGAAGACGGCAGTGTGGATTACGTGCCAGGCAATGTCTATGTAGGAGGCGACTTGGTTCGCTATGAAGGCAAGCTCTACCAAGCCAATTGGTGGACACAGAGCATTCCGGGAAGCGATGACTCCTGGAAGCTGGTAGAATAATAAGAAGGCGAAGCTGTATGTACCGGGACTGGCCTGCATGGGCCGGTCCCTTCCGCTTGCCACGAACCGAAAATGAAACGGGGCTGGCCCGCCTCGAGAATATCATCCTCCGCCCACTCTAATGATCTACTCTACTAAGCTGAACCTACCTCCGACCACCCTCGTTACCTTCTTGCCAAAGCTGCATTATCTCCCGCTCTAGTTATCTGCTTCACCAAAGCTGCATTACTCCCGCACTCTAGTCACCTGGTCCACCAATACTGTAAAAGTACAGCATTTTCATTGACACGGGGCTGCGAAAATAGGAATGCTGCGAAAATACAGCAATTCCCCTACGGGAAGGCATAAATAGCGTTCAAAATGGCGAAATAATGTAATTTTGCAGGATTTTCTCGGATTTTTGCCTCTTGAGGTTAAAAATGCTGCGCCTGTGCAGCATTTTCATACGGGGACTAGCTGAACCGCGGTTCCCCTTTCCTTTATTCCTTGAGCCCGGAATATCCCAATTCTGGCTAGTTGCATCGTCCCTGCCGGCGAGCTCCCGCGATCATCAACGCCGCGTCCGGCAACAATTGTTATACGATCTGGAAAATGTATCCTTGATCCTCTATTCTAGAGAAGGTGCAGGACAGATTCTTCAATGCCACAAGGAGGTTAGAATGAAAACAGCACTCGGGGTTGGACTTGTTGTACTAAGCGTTATTGCCGCGATGTCCGTCGTCGCTTGGGATATTTCCATGGCGATGAAGTTATCCGGCTATGCGGGATTGGGCTCCTTAGCCTTAGCCGCTCTTTTTTCTGGCGCTGTGATTGATCCCGATTCCAGGCGTGCGGATATGGCGACCGAAGGCAGGGAATCGAGAGACCGAAGGTTCAAATTATCCACTTTTTTCCTGCTGGTCGCTTCACCGAATCTGCTTGCGTGCCTCATCCTCTACTTCGGTTCGAAATGATTTCAATCGGGGATGCGCCCGACTCCATCGCATCTATTGCGATAGAGTCGGGCTCCAACATTAAAATACTTTCGTCGTCCAGGACTCGCAGTTCCATGTCTCCGTCACGACATCGCGGTAAAATTCAGGTTCGTGGGAAATGAGCAGAATACTGCCCTTGTAAGCCTTCAGCGCGCGCTTCAGCTCATCCTTCGCATCGACATCCAGATGATTCGTCGGCTCATCGAGCACGAGCAGGTTGGTCTCTATATTGACGAGCTTGCAGAGGCGAACCTTCGCCTTCTCGCCGCCGCTGAGCACGGCGATTTTGCTCTCGATATGCTTCGTCGTCAGCCCGCATTTCGCCAGTGCGGCACGCACCTCGAATTGCGTGAAGGAAGGGAACTCGTTCCAGATTTCTTCGATGCACGTATTATAGTTCGCCTCTTTGACTTCCTGTTCGAAATAGCCGATATCCAGATTGTCGCCCCGTTCAACAGAGCCGGATATTGCTGGAATCTCGCCGAGAATACTGCGCAGCAGCGTCGTCTTGCCGATGCCGTTCGCACCGACCAAGGCGATCTTCTGCCCGCGTTCCATGCGGAGGTTCAGAGGACGGGACAACGGCTCATTGTAACCGATGACCAGATCCTGGGTCTCGAACACGAGCTTGCTGGAAGCCCGGGAATCTTTGAAGTTGAACTGCGGCTTCGGCTTCTCCTTCGCGAGCTCGATAATCTCCATCTTATCCAGCTTCTTCTGCCTCGACATCGCCATATTGCGCGTAGCTACGCTCGCCTTGTTGCGCGCGACGAAGTCCTTCAGATCGGCAATCTCCTGCTGCTGGCGCTTATAGGCCGCTTCCAGCTGCTGCTTCTTCATTTCATAGACCTGCTGGAATTTGTCGTAGTCGCCGACATAGCGCGTCAGCTCCTGATTTTCCATGTGGTAGATCAAGTTGATCACGCTGTTCAGGAACGGAATATCGTGCGAGATGAGAATAAACGCATTCTCATAGGCTTGCAGATATCGCTTCAGCCATTCGATATGCTGTTCATCCAGATAGTTCGTAGGCTCGTCCAATAGCAGAATGTCCGGCTTCTCGAGCAATAGCTTCGCCAGCAGCACCTTCGTGCGCTGACCGCCGCTCAGATCGTTGACGTCCTTATCCAGGCCGATATCATTCAGTCCGAGACCGCGCGCAGTCTCTTCCACCTTGGCGTCGATCATATAGAAATCTTGATTCGTCAGCGTGTCTTGAATCGTGCCGACTTCCTCAAGGAGCTTCTCCAGCTCTTCCGGAGAGACATCCCCCATCCTGGCATACATGTCGTTCATTTCTTGTTCCAGGTCAAACAAATATTGGAAGGCGCTCCGCAAGACATCCCGAATCGTTAAGCCCTTGCTCAGAACGGCATGCTGATCAAGATAGCCGACGCGTACGCGCCTGGACCATTCAACCTTGCCTTCATCCGGTTGAAGCTTGCCTGTAATGATATTCATAAATGTGGACTTGCCTTCTCCATTGGCGCCGATAAGTCCAATGTGCTCGCCTTTGAGCAGGCGGAAGGATACATCCTTGAAGATTGCACGGTCTCCAAAGCCGTGGCTTAGTCGCTCTACGTTTAATATGCTCATCCATGACACCTTTTCTTTTATACTATGTGCTTGATTTATTATAAACGGTATCGGGCCTAAAAGTAAGCGAAAAATAGCCTGAGCCCGTTTTATGCATGTTCGGCTGTGGAACTGATGCGTCCGTGGACAGGGGATTCTGCCCGAAGCTTGCTTACGTGATAAGTTCTCTGTCTGCAGGAAGAAAATCATGCCCTGGAAAATGGTTGGAGGGAAAAGGAGCAGGACTCTTTTTCCCTCATGACAAAAAGTCTTGGACCCGGTCTCGATACTTCTCCATGGCGCCTTGAATCATAATCAGATTGCTGGCGCCAATCAGCTGAACGATCTCAATCATCCGCGGATACACTTGTTGAAAATATACATTTGCGGCAAGCAGCGGCTTCCGGGCCGGAAGCATATTGCCCCATCGATCGGGGGAAGCCCCTTTCTCGGCGGCAAGCTGAAATGCCTTGAGCGTCTCAAGCGCTACGATTACCTCCGTTACCTTCTCGATAACATGGCCATGGCTTTCCAATCCGGCGGTCTTCACCAGCATGTCGATCATGCCGAGCAAAAACTCCGTTTTGGCAATGTTCTTGCAAATGCGTGCCGGCGCAGGTGTGAAAATGACTCTCATCCAGTAACCGGCATGCCATTTTTTCATCCCCGCATATGAAGACCCGGTTTCTAACCGCGAACTCAGCGGATCATTGTAAGTGGACTCTCCGCCTACAAAGCTTTCCCTGCATAGAAAGCTGATGCCTTCCAGGTTGCTGGGAACTGCGTAGGCGAAGGAATAGGGGCTTTCCTCTTCCACAGTGAAAGAGAACGGCGCGGGGAATACCAGAATTACGTCCGCGGTTGCTCCTTGCGTGTCTAACAAAAAGGCACCGCGAATCACGATTCCGTCTTTGTTTTTCTCCATGATTCGGGCCGCCTCCGGCTCTTCGAATGTTCGAAGAAAAGTGGATACCCTCCCCGCCTTCGGCTGAATAAATACATGAGAAAGCGTAATATCGTTTTCCCGGCAGGCTTCGTAATCCGTCGCAAGTTCGAGGCGTACGCGGGATATTGCTCTTCAAGCACCCCGGCCTCAGCCGAAAAAGCCATAATGGCGGTGTTCATGTAATCGGGGAATGATGATTTATCCGCTCGACATACTCGCTCCCGTTTTTGACCGGCATTCAGAGCGCCTCCTCGTTTCTGCCTCTACTTTATTCGTTCCAGGACAGCTTGGAATGAACGAATATCTTGGCTTGTCAAAATAACGAGGACACGGGCTGGCATGCGGCCATAAATTCATTTTAACGGTCCCGATGGACCAAATAATTCAATAAATGCTTCAAAAAAGCGATATGGCGAGGGATCGCTCTCAACGCTTCGCTGGCCAGGCAGTAATGCTCCCACATCTGTTTTCTGGCGCCTTCATGACCGAGGATGGTCACAAATGTCGAAGTGTTGTTTTCCGCATCCTTGCCGACAGGCTTTCCGAGCAACTGCTGGTCTCCTTCATAATCAAGCAAATCATCCTTAATCTGAAACGCAATCCCCGCATGATAGGCGAATTTTTTCAACGCCGACATTTCCGCCTCGTTCACCCGCGCGAGAATGGCAGGCATGATGATAGAGGCCTCGAAGGCAATCCCGGTTTTGTAAAAGCATATCGCGTTCATTTGCTCCAGCGTCAGCGCCTGGCCTTTGGATTGCAAGTCCATCGCCTGGCCCGTGCAAATATCCGCGGCCTTTTGGGACGAATATCGCATCAGTGCCAGAACCGTGTTCGGATCGAACCCGTCCAGGGAAGCTTGTTCTTCGATCGCCTTCTGAATCAGGAACAGGCCGGTTAATTCGGCCGTGGCGCTGTTATACGCCTGGTGCAGGGTTGGCCTTCCTCTGCGCGTCGCCGCATTATCCTGCGATGGCAGATCATCGAAGATTAAAGAGGCGGTATGCATATATTCCAATGATCGCAGCAGCGGCACAAGCGCTGAAGCCTTCAAGCCATATTCCTGTACGCCCATGACCCAGGCCAGGATCGGTCTCAACCGCTTGCCGTCCCCTTCGAGACTGTAATTGGCGGCATCAATAAGCGTGTCCTGCACCGCCGGATTTCCGTGATGCTTCGGAATCGGCAACACCTCGTTGATCTGGCGGCGAACCGTTTTGATCGTTGCGAAAAACCGCTCCTTTTCCTTCCGCTCGTTTTTCAACGCGGTTACCATCTGATCACGAAGCAGTTTATCCAAAAAATCAACCCCGTCCGCTTTGCGCACCATATGTTGGATCAGACGGTTGAATTCCGGGATGCCGGCCGTGAAGAGATCCATGATTTCATGATACTTTTCGTTCCCGACGCGCTGTTTGCACCGTTTTAGACCGTTGATCGCGCGAGCCAGGATCACCTCGCGGGACTTGGCATCGGAGCGGTACACGTTATGGATCAAATGGGAGATGACCGCCCAGTACAGTTCAAATGGATTGATCAGATCCTTGCGCTGACCATGGTATTTCAAATAATAAGTATAGGGTGTTACGGCGCCGTCTCTCATATCGTCAAACATATCCGCAAAATCATCGGCCAACTGGTTGTAGATGCCATAACAAAATGTGCGGTGATGAAAGCCTTCATCCTCGGGGGCGCGAATGAGCGGGCGGACGACCAGCCGGGAAGAAGAAGATTTCAGGATGATTGGCACGTACAGCTCTTTATTGGTGTAATCCGGATTCGACAGTTCCTTTGCACGGTCCAGATCCTGGGAATGAAAAAACACGTAAGACTGCTCGAAAAATACTCTCTCCGTCTCCGGCAGCTGATGTTCTTTAATATACTCAAAAGCATCCCGGAGCTCCGAATGGATGAACCGGAGCATCTCTTTGTCCCTGCCGGCCCATTCTTCCCATTCCGGCACCGTTCCCGTGAGCAGCGCGGAACGTATCATGCGGGAATATTGCTCCTTCTCGCGCTCGCGCAGCACATGAGAATCGAGCAGGTCGTCAATAAAGGGATAGGTCAGTCCGTAGGAATAACCTAGCCTGATGGCTTCATCAAGTCTTCGGGCGCGTTCCGCCGGCAATATATCGTCCTCCATATCTTCGAGGACATGGAGAACAACTCCGGCAATGATCTTAATTAGCTTGCGCTGGGCCTGCTCCGCATCCATTCCTTCCGGTATATGGGCGGATACGCTTCTCAGCTTGCCGATCACCCATATCGCGGCGTCTTCGATCCCTTCCTTCTGAGCCCAACGATATACCCCGGCCAGGCTCATCGCTTCGGGCCGTTGTCCTCCTTTGGCGGCCGTGGAATGAAGCAAGTGCTTTTTGAGGCCGGCCATGCAGCGCTGAATTCGAATCTGGGTGTCCGAAGAATCCAACGCTTTGCCAAGATCCCTCATATACATATAAGACACGCTTCGCTCCAAGTAAGCGTCTAACTTTCCGGCATCGTTCAGCCAATGTATATATTTCTCATCATCCGAAGCTTCCGGTTTTCTCTTCCTCCGCGACCAAAGGGAGAGCCATGAAGGAGGATGAAGATGGTCCTGTTTCCAGCATTCAAAATCTGCGGTCAGAGCAGGCGCATAAATCTTGTCCTTGACCTGCGCAGCGAGGGAGGCAAAATAGTGAGCGGCCTTCTGCTCGGCTGCCCGATACCCTCTCTCGGCTTGATCGGTCATGTCGTATTTCATAGGATGTCCCTCGGCTTCTCGTATCGATTCATTCGTGCCCCGGCTGTTCGTCGGATCGGGGTTAAGACTTTATACGTGAGATCATCTTAGCGGTTACGAAATTATGACGAGGCAAGTGATGGAATGCACGCCAGAATTATTGTGGTAAGATCAATGAGTAACCACATCTTTTGTTCAAGGAGGCTTATCATCATCATGGCCGACCAACCAATCGACGGGACGAAGAAAAAAGGTTCTGATCTCGATCCCCATATGCGTTTGGAAGCAAAAAGATTCACGGGGTTGCAATGGTTATCCCCAGCCGACAAACCGTTCCGGTTAAGCGGTTTCCCCTGGTTTAAGCAGGAGCGGTTTTTCCGCAGACTTCCCCTTCAGTCACAGCATACGATCCCCCCCATTGTCTATATGCTCGCTAACCATACAGCAGGCGGGCAGCTTGCGTTCCAGACCAACTCCCGTCAGTTGGCGATTCGCGTGCACTTGGCCAATAAGGCGGATTTGTATCATATGCCTGCCACCGGGCAATGCGGATTTGATCTTTATCTAGGGAAGCCCGGGGAGCAAGTTTATTTCAGAACAAGCCAATATGATCATGCCCAGCTCCATTACGAAGCGATGCTGTACGATTTCCCCGCTGCCGGGATGCGCCATGTGACACTGAACTTTCCGCTCTACCAGGGAGTGAATGGGCTAGCCATTGGCATAGAGCCGGATGCGGTAATCGCCGCGCCGCTCCCCTACCGCAAGGACAAAAAAGTGATCGTCTATGGCACATCGATTACGCAGGGCGCCTGCGCCTCCCGGCCGGGAATGGCCTACACGAATATATTAAGCCGCCGCATACCTCTGGAATTTATTAATCTCGGATTTTCCGGGAGCGGCTGCGGAGAGCCGGAGATGGCGCATATCATCGCCGGGATCGACAATCCGGCGATGCTGGTGCTTGATTATGAAGCCAATGCCATCAATCCGGACCTGCTCAAGCAGACATTGCCGGAGTTTATTCGTATTTACCGGGCGGCTTTTCCCCAAGTTCCGCTCCTCGTTATTTCGAAAATGGAATTCGCCAGCGAGTCTTTCATGCCGGAAATAAGGGCACTGCGTCAGGAAATGGGCCGGATTCAACGGGAAGTTGTCGAGAAGTTCCGCAAGCAAGGCGATTCGCAACTTCATTTTTATGACGGCAGCACACTTCTTGGCACCGATGAGACCCGGTTTGAATGTACGGTCGACGGCATCCACCCCACCGATCTTGGTTTTATGCGCATGGCCGACAAGCTGACGCCGATCTTCAAGCATCTGCTGCGGCACGAGCTTGCCTGAGTCTTCCCAGCAAAAGTCCTCCTGCGCGACGCAGGAGGAAATATTCTTCCGCTCTGGATATGGGCTTGACACGAACACGCCTCTCCCCTCCTCCTTCCGTATTTCCGCCATGATACGGGAATCGGCCCTCCCTTTTGTCCTTCAGCAACCTTACAATTTTATAAGCCTCTTGAAAGCTGGATCGATTAGTGTGCAGATGTCTTCTGCTGTATAGTTAAGCCATGGGTAACAATGCTAAACTTTCTTGAGGTGATAGATATGAACGGAAACAAACTAGTCTCGGCTCTTTCTTACTGGAGCGTTCTCTTTGCCCCGATTTTATTTCCGATACTTGTCTGGATTGTCGGAGACTCCGAGAGCAAGAGTCATGCCAAACGAGCGCTGTGGACGCATATTCTTCCTACGGTTACAGCCATTGCAGGCTTTGCGGCGTTAGGAGTCATCAGCCTGAGCGTGCGGGAGGTCGAGGTGACCTTGGGGATTGGATCGGTTATTACCGTCGCTCTTTGCGGTCTCATTAGCGTATACTTTTTTATTTGGAATATTGTCAAAGGGATTCAAGTGATCAAAGCATAACCATGATATTGCAACAGAGGGAGGTGCCGGCCGGCACCTCCCTCTCCACAATCATAGGGAACTCTATCGAACCCGAAATCCCTTCCCGAACCGAAAAAGAAGTTGAAAGCGGAAAGAACCTCCAACATCACGGCAGCCGTGAAGCAGAGGTTCTTCTCATTGCCCAACACATCAAGTCCTTCGTACCTGCGCATCGCCTTGCGAAGGGTTCACGCTGCCGTCTCCCAGCAGCTTGCGGTTAATGAGCGTGCAGATTTGATCCCAGGCTTCATGGATGAAGAAATGCCCGCCTTGAAATCGATGATATTCAAATGATCGCTTGGTGTATTGCGCCCATTCCAAAATATCGGGCAAATTAACAAGTTCATCTTCATCGCTCAGAAAAAAGACAATATCGCCATCCACCGGCCTCGGCTTTCCGTTCACCCGATATTGCTCGATCATACGGTAATCCTGCCTTAGAATCGGCATGAAGTGCTGCAGCAGCTCCTTGGATTCGAAAAACTGCGCCGGCGTACCGCCTATCTTCCGGATTTTCTCCAAAAATTCCGCATCAGACAGCTTATGCATGGGCTCTGTGTCATACTTCAGATGGGGCGGTATGCGGCCGGATAAAAATAGCGCCACCGGCTGCGGCAGTCCGGAAGCCCGGGCAGCCGCGGCGAGCTCATAAGCTAAGCCCGTTCCCATGCTGTGGCCATATACGGCATACGGACGCTGTAAAATCCAAGGACGCATCTCGACCAAAAAGTCTTGGACAGCTTCCTCCACACTCGCATGAAAGGGCTCTGCCATTCTTCGGCCATGCCCTGCCAATTCCAAAGGACGCACCTTGATTCCCGGTTTGAGTTTTTCCGCCCATTTGCTATAGATGGCATGCGCTGAACCGCCGGCATAAGGTATACAGAACAAATCGATCTCGCTCATCCCGCTCACTCCCCTGGCCTCTCCCAATCTGTCCTTCTAGTAATGATAAAATCCCCGGCCGCTTTTGCGCCCAAGCAGGCCGGCATCGACCATCTTCCTCAACAACGTGCAGCATCTGAATTTCGAGTCGCCGTATTCCTTATACAAGACATCCAGCGAACGGACGACGGTATCAAGCCCAATCAGATCCGCCGTCTCCAGCGGCCCCATTTTATGGGCGTAGCCTTTTTTGAACATCAGATCGATCTGTCTCGGCTCCGCCACTCCCTCCTGGACCAGGAATGCCGCTTCATTCATGAATAAATGAGACAACCGGTTGGAGACGAAGCCGGGAGAATCCTCCACCAGAATTGGCTGCTTCCCGATGCTCTTGAGGAGCGCTTCCGCCGCTGCAATCGTCTCCTGCGAAGTGTGGTAGCCTCGCACGGTCTCCACGATTTCCTTGAGCGGGACGGGATTCATGAAGTGCATCCCGATCACCTTGTCCGGCTTGTCCAACAGGGACGCAAGCTTGGTGGGCGAAATGCAGCTTGTATTCACGCCGTAAAACGTATCTTCGCTGCATACCTCGCCCAATTCCCGGTACAGCCGGCTTTTGGCCTCCCAATCCTCGGTAATGTTTTCAATCACCCAGGATACATGTGCAAAATGATCATATGTATTCGTTACCGTAATCCGGCTGAGGATGTCTTCGGCGTCCCATTCGCGCAAGGCAGGAGAAATCATACGATAATTTCGAATATTGCGCTCGATCTTTTGCGGTATTTGCTGCAAAGCTGCCGGATCAATATCTTTGACAATCACCTTATAGCCGTGAGAGGAGAGAGTGGACGCAACATCCACACCCATCACTCCGGCCCCCACTACGGCAATCACACTCATGCAGGCCACTCCTTATATTATTGTAGTAGTTACTTCCGGTTCAGAATCCGGATCGCGCCGCCGTATCACGCGGCGGTTCCGGCATGTATTGAGATGTCGAATTGATGGATGTCGGCGTTCTATGGAGTGATCTGTTCGGATCTCACGATGAGCATTGGGAGGATGGGTCTAGGAAGAAATGGGATCAAAATAAAAACGGACGGCTCATGGCAAGCGTTCTCCGTTCGTGAAGTCATTCGAATGCTGTTCTCTTCAAAATATAACACATAATAGTAGATTGTTCCATTGTTTATTTTAAGCCGGCCTCTAGCCCAATAACTGGTTTCGGCTATGACGCGAAGGATGACAGAAGCAGTCCAACGTATGGTCATTCACCATGCCTACCACCTGCATATAAGAATAACATATCGTGCTGCCAATAAATGAAAATCCGTCTTTCTTCAAGCTTCTAGACATTCGGTCGCTGATTTCATTGGACACCGGAACTTCCTTTACGCTTTCCCAGCGGTTCACGATCGGGCTGTTCTCGAGAAAACTCCATATATAACCGGAAAATGAACCATGCTCCTTTTGAATGGTTAAAAAAGCCTTGGCGTTCGTGACGACGCTTTGAATTTTCAGCTTGTTGCGGACAATTCCTTTATTATTCAGTAACGATTGCAATTTTTCATCGGTATAATGAACGATTTTCTCTGCGTCGAAATCATCAAAAGCTTTGCGGTAATTTTCTCTTTTTTGCAAAATCGTCCACCAACTGAGTCCCGCCTGCGCTCCTTCGAGGCACAGCATTTCAAATAATATTCGATCGTCGTATACGGGAATTCCCCATTCTTTATCATGATACTCTCTGTATAACGGTTCATTTTCCTTTACCCATGCGCATCGCTTAATCATTTGCCTTTTCTCCTTATCTATCGCGCTATGTCTTCGCCGTTGCATCATTTTTCGGCTTGCTGATATTTATATTATCGTCTTGGGATACGATTTTCATCAAGCCCGGCCGGAGCATCGCTATCAATGGAGCGCCATGGAGTTTCCTAAATGTTCCTCTAGGTTTTTATCCACTCCGAATCAGGGACAGCGTCATACATTGATACCATATTATTGAATTCTCGTCTCTGCAGTTTCTAGCAATCAGGGCAGTCGATCTTTTGGAAAAGGGTGATGCTTGTTTGCCTGTTCAACATGTATTTAGCAAATGGAAAAAGACGCGCATTTTGCAAAACTCATCGCTGAAGCGTTACATCCCCAAGACGGCCATATACAATTCCATCAGTCTGAGGGATATGCTGAACCGCTACAACATGGTGTATGTGAAGCCGGATAGAGGCACTCACGGGAAAGGAGTCATGCGCGCCAAGAAACGCTCCAATGCATCGTTTGAGCTGAGAGAAGGAGTTTCCACCAAAGTGTTCCGTTCAATGGACGATTTGCAGTCCGGGATCAAGTCCAGAATCGGGAAGCGAAAGTATTTGGTGCAGCGGGGGATTCGTATGATGAGCCACCGCGGCAGAAAGTTCGATCTCCGGGTCTTGGTTCAAAAAAATTTGAACAATAAATGGGAGGCCATGTCCATCTTCGGCCGCAAGGCAGCCGCCAATAAGATTGTCACGAATGTCAGCAACGGCGGTTCCATGGAATCGCTGTCTGCCCTATTGCGTCCACATATGAATCCGTCCTCCATTGGCAAGCTCCGCCGTGAATTGAACCAAATGGGCTTATCGGCAGGAAAAAAATTAAGTAAAAAATACAAAGGTCTAAAACAGCTAGGGCTCGATATCGCGCTCGATAAAAATCTGCGGCCATGGATCCTGGAAGTGAACACAAGTCCGGCCATATATGTCTACCGAACCATCAATCCTTCCGCCTATCGCCGAATTCTGCGTTATGCCAAAGCATACGGGCGATTCAAGTAAACGGAAGGAGGCCGCCTGCAGAAGAATCCCGTCGCAGGCGGCCTGTGTTCAGAAGCGGGCCGGCTCTAAATCGCATCGTCAAAAAATGGACTGGCCGCGTTGCCAGAGTCAGCGTATTTTATGGCCATTAGGCAAGTTCGGCATGGTTTGATCCCCGTATCTGTTCAGTAATACATCTTTGGACATGAATAAATAGGCGGGGGTTTGTTTTTTTAAGTTCCTTAACGGATTGTTTGCCGAGACGAAATAGATCGGCATCATCGTGGCATACTTGATCCATTTATACAGCACGTTGCTTATCTGTATCGTTTCGAAGCCTAACCCGCTTCCTCCCCGGTTTAACATCGTTATCCCGATAATTCCTTTAATATCATGGCGCTTCGGATGATTGCGCACATATTCGGCAAGATCAGGCAACGATTTTTCAATGAGGCGATAGAGTATTTTTCCCTTTTTGATTTCACTTTTTATGGACATCATGTTTTTCAAAAGCATGACATTATGCAAATGAATTTTTAACAAAACGTCGCCTTTTTTAATCATGGTTCCATCGGATAAGAGCACGTGCCTCCCCCGGAACGAAGTAATCCTGACGCGGAACGTGCTGCCGCCTTCATGTTCGATGCATTTCAATCTGGTACAGGCATAGTACATCGGATCAATGACACTCCAGATGGAAAGTGCAAAAGCTTTGAACCACATGAACTGTTCCCCTTTGTCGATATCTACTCTTATTTTGCCTTGGGAAAACAAATTCATGGGTGGAAAGTTTCAGTATTATTTCTAACATTAATCATCGAGCTCCACGCCCTGTAGGGACTCTCGCCTATGATTTGGGAAGCCGAACGCAGAATTCACTCCCGTGGCCAAGCGCGCTTTTGGCGGAAATGCGCCCTCCATGCGCTTCCACGATCGCTTTGACGATCGCCAGTCCGATCCCGGCTCCGCCGGTTCGGCGGTTGCGGGATTTCTCGCCCCGATAAAACCGTTCAAATATAAACGGCAGTTCCTCTTGAGCGATGCCAGTTCCGGTATCCGTAAGGGTGACCTTCGCATAGGACGGCTCTTCGGAGATAACGACACGGATGCTGCCCTCGTTCGTATATTTATAGGCGTTATTCAGCAGGTTCACAAAAACTTGAACGAGCCTTACATAATCGCCGGTCAAAAAAACATCCTGGTCCTGCTCTATAGCAATGGAAATATTTTTATCTGCAAACTGGCCGGCTACCGTTTTCACGGACTCCCGAATCACTTCATTCAGCGACACTTTATTTTTTTGAAGCTGCAGCATCGGATTTTCGACCGCCGTCAGCTTCTCAAGATCATGGATGAGCTTCACCAATCGCATCACTTGTTCATGGCATACCTGCAGCTTCTCAGGCGTCGCTTGCCACACCCCGTCCTGGAAAGCTTCAATATGACTTTGAATCGTGGCTAACGGCGTACGTAATTCATGCGCGATATCGGCCGTCAAATTTTTGCGCAGCTTATCCTGCTGCTCAAGGGCATCCGCCAGGTGATTCAACGCCAAGCCTACCTCGTCGATTTCTGTTTTCGGGCTGGCCAGTGCAACCCGGGAAGACAGATCTCCGGTTCTCATTCGGGTGGCTATCTGCTTGATTCGCATGAGCGGGCGGCTTAAACTATTTGCCATGAAGACGCTGAAGAGGGAGACGCCAACGATCACAATAAGGAGGGCGCCCCATAATAAAAAGTTGAACAACCTCAGGAACTTTTGATTTTGGGAGGCAAAGGCGCTCTCGATTCCTTGAATTTCGAGCTTGCCGATTTTTTTTCCGTTTTTCATCATGCTTTTCGTAATGATATTATCGTTATCGCCGATCTCGTATCCTGTATCCGCGCCTCCGGGCGGAGTATGCATCATCCTGCCCATCCTGCTTGTATCCCAGATCAGCTCATTCCTGTCATCGTAGATTTTGACCGTATAATTACGGAGCATGGCTTGGTGGGAAAGCTGCATGAGCGAACCCATCGGCCATCCGCCTGCCTCCGTGTTGTAGGAGGCCTCCAGATCGTTAAGCAACATGTCGGCTTCTGCTTGCTGCTGATTCTTCATATACTGGCCGAAGGCAAAGGTCATGACCAGGTAGACGAGAAGCGTTATGGTCAGCAGCGAGGTGAGCGCTACCCCGATATGCGACAATAACAGCTTTTTGCGAAGTCCGCTCTTATTCATCCGGATTCACCTGAAATTTGTATCCGACCCCGAAAACCGTCGCGATAAATGTCGGTTTTCTCGGGTTATCCCCTATTTTTTGCCTAATGTTTTTAATATGAACATCGATCGTGCGCTCGAATCCCTCAAACGTGTCCCCTTGGATAAGGTTAACGAGTTCCAGGCGGCTGAATGCTCGCTTTGGATTCTTCGCCAGAAGCTCAAGCAATTTGAATTCAATGGGCGTGAGCGAGACAGACACCCCCCTGACTTTCACTTCATGCCGTTGGGGATCAATGGACAGATCGTTAGTGCAGAAGGAAAGAGGCTTTTCTTGCTGCGGCGCGACAGGAAGCTGCGCTCTGCGCAACAAGCCAATCACCCGCACCACCAGCTCTCTGGGGCTGAATGGCTTCATAATATAATCGTCTGCTCCGATCAGAATTCCATTCACCATATCATCCTCGCTGCTTTTGGCGGTCAGCATCAGGATGGGAACGTTGGATGTCTTACGGATGGTTCTGCAGATTTCTTCGCCGGACATGTCAGGCAGCATCAAGTCCAATATGATCAGGTCAGGCCGCAGATGCTCCCACAGACTCAGCGCTCCCTTCCCGGTATCCGCTTCATACACCAGATAATCATTTTTCTCCAGATAGGCTTTAATGACTTGAAGGATATCAGGCTCATCATCGACAATCAAAATTTTTGCGCGATCCATACGTATCAACCTCACCCTATATACAAAGATAGGCCTTGCGATATTCGCGAGGCCTATCATAGCACAGTATTAATTGAAATTCATCATACTGCCGCGCCACTGAGAATTGCTCATCATTCCCCGTCCCATGCCATTGCCGTTGTGACAGCTGTCGTACATCCGTTCAATCTGTTGATCCGAGAGGCCGGGGTGCATTTGCTTCGCGAACGGCAGCATCTGTTCAAAGCCGCTGCGGTCACCGCCCGCATTATTATCGGCCGATGCCGCATATGCGCCGGCTGCTCCCATCCCCATGACCAAGACCAAGGCGCTAACGCCAAGCCATACTTTTTTCATTAGTGTCTCCTCCTTTTGGTTATAATATAAAGGAAAGATGTGAAGATCGTATTTGCAAGTTGTGAAGAAGTTATAAAGGAGTTTTGTCGGTCATGCGCAGACTTCTGGAAATGCAGAGCCTCGTTAGCTTAACGCTGTTAACAGCACGGCAATCGTATTGAACACGCCGTGGACGATCATGCCAGGCACGGCTGAACCTGTCCGCTCATAGGTCCAGGCAAGCACGACGCCGCTAATAAAATTTACGGGCATCGCATTCGTTGTAGGGAAATGAGCTGCGGTAAAGATGAGCGAGCTAATCATGATCGCCCGCCCAATGCCGGTACGCGCCCGCAGCCATTGATATATAAAGCCCCGGTAAAAGATTTCTTCATAAAAAGGAGATACGATACCTGCCGCGGCAATCGCGATCGCGATGGTAAAGAGCGAGACATGCTGCTGCAGACTCTCTGTCTTGCTGTTCTCCACCGGATTGCCAAGAAGGCCGGTGAGGTAGACGGCCGCGAGGCTCAATACGATAAGAATCAGCGTCCAGAACGGAATCCTCCGCCACACTTCTCCCGGAAAATGCTTTACCCCCAGATCCGCCCACGACAAATTGTGCGGCCGCAACGCAACAACATAAAGCCCAATCAATAGCGTAATCGCGATCGTAAGCCCGGTTAACGTTCCGGAATAAAGCGGATTACCCAGCCACTGCTCATAGATCGACTGCACCGGGTATTTGATCACGAATATCACAAAGACGAATTCCAACGCAAGCAATGCCGCCAGTTCCCGCCATGTCCAGCGGCTGTTTTTCTTCTGCATCACTGTCTGTTCCCTCCTGATCCCTCAATCCTCTGTCGTATAATTTAACTATACAAGGTGACGCTGCGTCACTTGCAAGCTTTATTATTGAGCGGGAACAGCAGGACGGGAGGACTGCAGAATACCGGCTTGGCAAAAAAAAGAAGCGGATCTGAAATCTCAGCAGTTCCCGCTTCTCCATCGCATCTATTTTACGTATGTGGCTATCGAATTGCTCAGATCTCGCAGTTCTTCGTTCAAATGGGCTAAGGTCTCCTCTCTTGCCGGCGCATCTTGGCCGTCATAGACAAGCTGTTCGAGGAATTCCCAAATATCCTCCAACTTGCGTCTGCCTTGATAAAATTGCAATGCGTCGGCGTCGACGGCATAATCCGGATGGCGCTTCCGGTATATGCGGATAAAGGATTCAAAGAAGGGTTCATCAACCAAAAACATCATGTCTGCCTCCACGGGGGCCAGCTTCAGGCCTTCCCAGTCGATCAACACAAGCTGCTGCCCGGACTGCATCATATTCCAGGGGTGGATGTCCGTATGGCAGAGAGCCAATCGGATGTTGCTGTTTTTTAGACGTTCCGCTCGCTTCTCTACGCTGTCAACCAGGGCCAAAATCTGCTCCCGATAAGGATTGATCCGTTCTCGCACATCGCCGGGAACCGCTTCATGCTCCTGCTGCCAAAATTCCTTCAACGACCGGGCAAACGGAACTTGAAAATCTTCCTTCAACGCGTCCGTAGCCAATGGAATGTCTTCGCCGTAACGATGGAGCTCCCCCATGATATCCGCAAGCTGGCAGACCTGCTCCGTCGTCAACGCGTTGCCGCCAATGGCGGCGCCGTGAATATATTCATACATCAGATAGATCCCGTTTTCATCTTCGCATTGATAATGGCCGCTCTTCGTCAGCAGCGGCACCGGGATTTTCCCCTTCAGGCCGCTATGCCGCAAGAGCCACAACAAGACCGGCACATAGTTATCGATCAGAGCCGTCCATTTTGGGGTCGAAGCCCTGCTCTTTTCATACATTTTCAAGAAATAGTCCTGATGCGCCGTACCTGCTTTAAAGGCGAGCGCGGACCATCCGCCCTGCTGCGGGATGACCTTCGCTCCCTCGATATCATAATGGCGGTTCTTGAGTAGGAAAATGGATATTTCCACCATCCTGAAAACTGCACCATTTCCCTGGTCACGCCCATCCGGCAGTCGAAATCCGCAAAACTCCACGATTTCTCCAGACGCTCCTATTCAGTAAGCGAAATCCTGCATAAATACAGCAATTCGATAGGGACGACGATTCCAGAAAGGGAATCCTGCAAAATTACAGGAATTTTCCCCGTTTCGCTTCGGCTTGAAGCAAAAGGGCCTAAAATGATGTAGATTTGCAGCAATTCCTCGGGATGTGGACTCATTAAGCCGAAATTCCTGTAAAATAGCAGCAATTTCCTCCGCACGTCCAAGCCCCAGGAGGCAACGATGCTTCCAGCAGGCCGGAT
>OGUH01000154.1_pt1 | contig 41984 bp, 33 predicted proteins | sample 1574661 | NCBI WGS metagenome assembly OGUH01 (sample SAMN03295822, study PRJEB24534) | human gut metagenome | isolation source: fecal sample 3 from infant 3 | host: Homo sapiens | place: USA: Pittsburgh, PA | collected 2014-07
CATCATTTTAGGCCCTTTTGCTTCAAGCCGAAGCGAAACGGGGAAAATTCCTGTAATTTTGCAGGATTCCCTTTCTGGACTAGTCGTCCATATCGAATTGCTGTATTTATGCAGGATTTCGCTTACTGAATAGGAGCGTCTGGAGAAATCGTGGAGTTTTGCGGATTTCGCCTGCCGGATGGGCGTGTCTAGGGAAATGGTGCAGTTTTCACAATGGTAGAAATATCCATTTCCCTACTCAAAACTTCTTTCTCAACAGCCTGACTTTTGCAGGCTTTCGCACTCCCCGTGAACGCCGCAAGGGCGGCGCGCATGCACGTCGCCCCATTTATTGCGCCCTATCCGCCGAACCGGCGGCGTGATGACTGCTCCGGTATTCTCCCGGAGAGATGCCTTCCATTCGCTTGAATACCCGGCTGAAGGAGACGGCTCCTCCATATCCGATCCGCTCCGCAATCGTCTGCACCGGCAGGTCGGTCTGCCGCAGCAGCCGCTTCGCCTCTTCCAGCCGCAGCCCGATCAGGACATCGATGAATTTCTCGCCCGTCACTTCCTTGAAGCTTTTGCTCAGCAGCTTCGGGGCGATGTCGAACGTCTCGCTCAGCAGATTCAGCGACATTTGCGGATTCGCATAATGCTCCTGCAGATAGTCCTGCACGCGGCCGATAAGCCGGGCATTGCGCTCCCGATCGGCACAGGCCAGGGAATCCGCCGCCGCCTCCAACCCGTCCCGCAGCGTCCGCTCCAGCTCCTCCAGCGTCAGGCATGCATCCAGCCGCTCCAGCCAGGCCGCCCCCGGCCCTTCTTCCCCCGCGCTCTTCCAGCGGCGCGCCACATCCGGCACCCATTGGCGGCAGGCCTGGCGAACCTCCTCCCGGGTCAGACACCCGGCGCGGAGCAGGTCCGCCCATTCCGACAGACGGGCCTCGCGTTCCGCGGCCGTTCCCGTCAGGCTGTGGGCGAGCAAGCGCCCCAACGGCTGCAAATCCGGGGGATCCCGGCGCAGCTCCTCCTCGATCAACACTCGATTCGAGCCGCAGGTCATCTTCCGGCTCAAGGCGCGCAGCGCTTGATCGAGCGCCTGCGGAACCGCCCGAATCGACGGCGCCGTGCCGCCGATCCCGGCGGTCGCCGTCCACTTCAGATAGCCGTTAATCCACTCCAGCATATCCTGCATTATCGCCGCTAGCCGGCGTTCGGCCTCGTCGCGCGCAGCCGGTTCCCCTTCTCCTCGCTCCGGCGGCTGCCACAGCATTGCCAGCCGCTCTCCGGTCAGCCAGTCCGCCCACAGGGACCAGCCGTGCTGAGCGGCCGTCTCCTGGCATGCGGACTTGGCCGCGTACTGGAGGAGGAACCGGTCCCGCTTCGAATACGCCTCGACGAAGGCGGCGTAGTTGTCGAGCTCCAGCACGGCGACAAGACATGGCCGATCGGACGCGAGCGGCACATCGATATGCTGGGCCGTTCCGAGCGGATGATCCTCGTATGTCCCGTCCAGCCATTGACGGAACGTATAATTGCGCAGGAAGACCGCATCCTTCTTCCCCCGCTCGACAGACTCATCCCGCTCCGCGAACATGCGGTCCAGCGCCGATTCGATGACCGCGAATTCATCCCAGCGGCCCGTGTCCGACCCCTTCGAGGCCGGAGTCGCGGCAACCTCGTTCACGCGGTTCACCAGCTTCGCGACGGGTTGATAATGCCGATGCGTCACGTAGACGATCCAGGCCGCCGCAGCGAGCAGCAGAGCCATCCCTCCGATCATCCATATATTGAACCACCGATCGGCGGACAGCACCGCCCTATCCTGGCGGAAGCCGCTCTCATAGACCCAACCGGTATAGGGGGACATGTAATTCGAGACGATCTTGAAGCTTTTGCCCGAAGGGTTACCGGTATCATCGAACAGCAGATCATTCGCTTCCCCATCCATAATGCGGATGCTGTTCAATTCGGATCCGTACCATTCCTTCACCATCGAGGCCACCGACGCGGCAGCGACATTGACGACGACCATCCCGCCGCTTCCGCCCGAATTCGGCACGCTGCGAACAAGCGAGATGACGCGCTTCGGTTCCTGGAAGTCGAATTCCTTGAATGGCCGCGCCCCAATCCAGGGAGAGTCGGTGCTCTTCAGATTCCGGTTCTTCTCAATGAACTCCCGGTCAAGGTACTGCTCGAGGCTCCACTCCTTGCTGCTGCTGAGCACTTTGCCGTCCTGGAAGCGGACGAGGTAGATCGAATCGATAAGCGGGTAGCTGGCGCTCATCCGCCGCATCAGCTTCATGATTCGCATATGGAGCGGAACGTCGTCATCCGCCGTGAGTTGAAAAAACTGGGCAAGCTCCGGAGAGTTCACGACTTCGGAGACCAGCGTCTGATCGATGGCTTTCAGCGAGGCATCGGTCGCGCGCAGCGTCTGCAGCAGAAGCGAGGCATTGGTGCGCATCGCGTCATTCCGGCTCTGTTCGCTCAGCGTCTGAAAAAAGACGAAGAACAAGAAGCTGACGACGATGATGAACACGGGCATATACGAGAGCAGAAGACGGTAGAACCATCGCTTGGCATTCATCATAGGGGCCTCCCTTGCCGAACCGTCCTAAGTAAACGCTTACATCATAGATAACAAAAAAATCCCTTGCGGGACTTGTTGTTGAAATCATAAGTGGCGGAGAGAGAGGGATTCGAACCCTCGCGGCTGTTACACCCTAACGCTTTAGCAAAGCGCCCCCTTCGGCCTCTTGGGTACCTCTCCGTATGAAAATGGCTCCCCGAACAGGACTCGAACCTGTGACAACTCGGTTAACAGCCGAGTGCTCTACCGACTGAGCTATCGGGGAATGACAAGTATTAATGTATCACACGATAGAACAGATGTCAAGCAGGGGGAGATGATTTCGTCTTCCCTGTCATCTCCCTCCCATGGCTTACTCCCCGCTCTCCTTCCCGAAATGCTTGGCCAGTTCCACGATAAGCGCGCCCATCCGCTCCTCTTCGGGGACAATGATCCGCTGCACCCCTTCCTCGGCGATGGCGGCCGCCGTAACTTTGCCGACCGCGGCCATCCATGTCCGGTTGGCGAACACCTCCAGCAGCCGCTCCGTCAAACCGTTCCGCTTCGCGTATTCGAACAGGAAGCGGGCTTGGGGAGCGCTGGTTACCGCGACGGCGTCCACTTCCCCGGCGAGCAGTTCGTCCGCAAGCCGGCTCAGCACGTCCTCCGGAGGCGGGGTATGGCGATACGGCATCAGTTCCATCGTATCGGCGCCCGCCTGCTTGAAATACCCCGCCAGCGCCGGGGCCGGATCGCCGTGGAGCTGAAGCGAGACGAGCCGTCCGGCCAAGCCGGTCCCGCTCGCGTCGAGGGAGCGCAGCAGCCCGGCCGTCGAGCCGTCGTCATCCCGGACGGCCGGCACGATGCCGATTCGCTTCAACGCATTCACCGTCTTGTATCCGCGCGCCGCATGCTTCATCTCCGCCATCTTGCGGAGGAACGCCTGCTCCTTCCCTGCCTCGCGGGCCGCTTCCAGCAGCCTGTCCAAGCCCATCCCAGTCGTCCAGACGGCCAGCGACACGGGCGCCTCCAGCAGCCGGTCGACTTCCGCCTCCAGCCGCTCGAAGCCCTCAAGCATCGTTCCCTGCGTCGGCCTCACCAAGGGCGTACCGCCCTGCTTGCGCACGAGCGCGGACATTTCTTCCGCCTTGCGAGGTCCCGTGATAACAATCGTTTTCCCTTCCAGCTTAGCCATGATCCTTCCTCCCCGTCTCTGTGCGGACCGGAACGATCCGGAGCTTGCCGCGGCAGCGCCCGCACACATATTTCCTCACATCCACCCTCCGCTTGCGGAGATAGGTGTGGCGGCAATCGACGCATTCCAAGCAATAGCGGTACGGCAGCCTGCGCTGGCCCTCCGCGCCGGGCAAGGAACGGCAGTAGCGCGAGCCCCCCACGGCCTGGAGCAGTTCCTTGAATTCGCGGTCGCGATGCCGGTAGCCTCTTCCTTCCAGATGAAGATGATAATGACATAGCTCGTGCTTGATGATCCGTTCGACTTCCTCCTCGCCGAAGGCTTCGAGCTGCTTCGGGTTGATCTCGATATGATGCGAGGTTAATAGGTACCGGCCTCCCGTCGACTTGAGCCGCCCGTTATAGCGGGCCTGATGCCGGAACGGCTTGCCGAAGTCCCGCAAGGACACCGCCTCTACCCACTGCTGCAGCGATTGGTTCGTATAGGTCATCTGTATCACCCTGCTTCCCTACTTGAATTTGTACTGGAAGTCCAGTACACTGTCAAGAGTAGAATTGCGGATGAAGAGAGGGATTGCCGGATGGCGAAGATGCGATATATTCTGTTGCAACTGGGAAGCGACTGGGAATTCGTCGAGATGCCTGCCGAATACGCCTACCAACTGAGCGCGCTGAATTTGCGCTTGCATAAGGAAATCAGTAAGCTGACAGCGGAACGGATACCGAAGCTGCCCGTGGCGATCGCGGAATGCGAGAAGCTGGAGCTGCTCCAGGAGGAGGCGCGCACGGTCAGCGGGCTCGAATACATGAACCGGCTGGAACAGGCCTTCGCCGGGATTCAAGAGGAGCATTATCCCCTCATCGCGCTGCTGACGGAGATACGGGCGCTGCAGGCCCAGATGGAGCAATGGTACGAGGAGGAGGCCGAAGCGGCCGGCATCCAATAGCGGAATGTCAGGAAGCACACGCCTCAAGCGATGAATCGAATAAACGACCGATCAGAACCGGAACGAAGCCCGCAGCCTCGTTCCGGTTTTTTGCGTCGGACCTGCACCAAATGCGGCGGCAGCCCATAAGATAGCGTTACAACGAAGAATCTTCGTCCCCGGGCTGAAGGAGGGATACTCATGCCGCAATGGTTATGCAACCAGTTGATGCGCGCCTTTCACAAGAAGGACCGCCGCCAGATTAAGCTGTTGAATGAGTGCTGGTTTTTTTATCGTTCGAAGCAGCGCGTTCATCCGTAAATGCAAGCGCTATTTCCACAAGTCCAAGGCGCCTGAGGACATGTCCGGACGGCAGCCGTAACCCCGATCGAATGAAGCCCCCGCGGCGCCCGTCTATGCGAACGGACGGCCAGCGGGGGCTTGTTAGCTTTTTCAAGCGGGCCAGCGCGGCCTCCTTATTGCAGGTTCTCGACGCTGGAGCGCTTCATCGTCAAGCCGACGCGCCCTTTTTTCACATCGACGGACAGCACCCATACCGTGACATTGTCCCCGACGGACACCACATCGAGCGGATGCTTCACATACCGATCGCTGAGCTGCGAGATATGCACCAGGCCGTCGTTTTTGATGCCGATGTCGACGAAGGCGCCGAAATCAATCACATTGCGGACCGTTCCCTTCAGTTCCATGCCCGGCTTCAAATCTTCAATCTGCAGCACGTCCGTGCGGAACACGACCGGAGGCAGTTCCTCCCGCGGGTCTCGGCCCGGGCGGAGCAGGCTGTCGATGATATCCTTCAAGGTCGGCACGCCCACTTCCAGCCGTTCCGCATAGCCGTTCACGTCCACCTCGCGCAGCTTCCCGGCCAGCTCTGGCGTGCCGATCTGGTCGGGACGGACCCCAAGCTCGGCGAACAGCCGGTCGACCACCGGATACGATTCCGGGTGAATCGGCGTATTGTCCAGCGGATGCGCCCCGTCCGGTATGCGAAGAAATCCGACGCATTGCTGGAACGCCTTCGGCCCGAGGCGGGCAACCTTGGACAGCTGCTTGCGCTCGGTGAATTTTCCGTTCTCCTCGCGGTGCTTGACGATATTTTTGGCCAGCGTCGCATTGATGCCCGATACATAGGACAACAGCGACGGGGAAGCCGTATTGACGTCGACCCCGACGTGGTTGACCGCCGATTCCACGACGGCGCCCAGACTCTCTTCCAGGCGCTTCTGCGCGACATCATGCTGGTATTGCCCGACGCCGATCGCCTTCGGGTCGATCTTGACCAGTTCGGCGAGCGGATCCTGCAGCCGGCGGGCGATCGACACGGCGCTCCGCTCCGCGACATCCAGGCTCGGGAACTCCTCGGCCGCCAGCTTCGAAGCCGAGTAGACGCTCGCCCCCGCCTCGCTCACAATCGCGTAATGAAGCTTCAGGTCCGGACGGGATTGAATCCAGTCGGCGACGAACTGCTCGGTCTCGCGCGAGGCGGTGCCGTTGCCGATAACGACCAGTCCGACGCCGTAATTATCGGCAAGCCGGTTGAACGTCTTGACGGCTTCCGCCGTCTTGTGATGCGGGGCGGTCGGATACGTGACCGCTACCTCCAGCAGCTTGCCCGTCTCGTCGACCACCGCCAGCTTGCAGCCGGTCCGGAAGGCCGGATCGACGCCAAGCACGGTCTGCCCCCGCACCGGCGGCTGCAGCAGCAGGCTGCGCAAATTTTGCGCAAAGACTTGAATGGCCTGCTCCTCCGCCTTCTCCGTCAGTTCCCCGCGCACTTCCCGCTCGATCGAAGGCGCGATCAGACGCTTATAAGCATCCTCGATCGTGGCTTCCAGCAGATCGTTCACGGCCGAAGCGCTCCGGATCGTGCGCTTGCCCATAAAGGCCAGAATCTTGTCCGCGGGAACATCGAGCGCAACCTTCAGGATATCTTCTCTCTCCCCCCGGTTAATGGCCAGAATGCGGTGGGACGGCAGCCGCTTGACGGGCTCCGAATACGCATAGTACATCTCGTAGACCGATTCCTGCTCTTTATCCTTCGCTTCGGTGCGAATGACGCCCTGATCCATCGTGTACCGGCGTACCCAGGCGCGTATATCCGGATCGTCGCCCAGCATCTCCGCGATAATATCCTGAGCGCCCTGCAGGGCATTCTCGGCGGCAGGAACGCCTTTCTCTTCATTTACATAAGCGGACGCCTCCTGCATCGGATCGCCCTGCTTCGGCAAAGAGAGAACCCACTGCGCCAACGGCTCGAGTCCGCGTTCCTTCGCCACGCTGGCGCGCGTCTTGCGCTTCTGCCGGTAAGGGCGGTACAGATCCTCCACTTCCTGCAGCTTCGCGGCCTGGACAATCGAATCCAGCAGCGGCTCCGTCAGCTTCCCCTGCTCGTTGATGAGCCGGAGCACCTCGCGCTTGCGCTCCTCCAGGCCCCGCAAATAACCGAGCCGCTCCTCCAGCGTCCGGAGCTGCGTCTCATCCAGCTCCCCCGTCATCTCCTTGCGGTACCGGGCGATGAACGGGATCGTGTTCCCTTCATCCAACAGCTCGATCGTCCGTTGGACTTGTCCGCGTCCAAGAGACAACTCCGAGGCAAGCTGATGGAGAAGACGTTCCGGCTCGCTCGCGGTCATCTGTTCAATTGCCGCGTCCAGCGGTTGGACTTCCATCGTTTCGTCACGTACGGTCATGTATGACTTCCTTTCCATACCTGTTTCTGCAACCCTTTACAGCCTACTCATTATTGTCGCAAAAACAAGCCGTAAAATCCACACTCATCTTCATTGCAATGCGGCACGCCCCTATGAAGGACCACGGCCAGACGCATTAGAGATATCCGCGCCGGACTTGATTCGACATGCCGAGACTCCGTTCCTGGCGCCCATCGGCGGCTCGCGTCGAATTCGAAGGGAACGTGAAGCCTTTGAAGGCGGACTCAAGGCTTTTTGAACTAGGGCCATGACATTAGGAGGAATTTTGGCAAATCATGGTCCGCATGATTGTCAAGATTGTTGCGGTTATGTACAATATGGTACACAACTAGAGCAATATAATGAACAGCCTGCGTAAGATGCCCGATTATGAAAGGAGGCCCGTAATGTTTCAGGGACAATCTCATCTTGTCCCGCCGCTACCGTGCATTAAAGCATCAACGCAACATCCCCCCGTGAAGAACCGGCTTGGCAAAAACAAGGTGATTTCGGCAGTGAACCGATCGGCAATCCTTTTCCCCAAACGATAAGAGATAAGGAGTGTTCGAATGTTGAACAAAAAGCTATCCCGTATCAGCGCGATCTGCTCAATGACTCTTGCTTTATCCCTGCTGCAGCCTGTCCCCTATTTCCATGCCGAGCCTGCCTCGTCCGCGCAGCAGTCCTCTTCTTCCGCCATGGCGTCCGCCCCTTCCTGCTCCCAACATGATCTCGATGTGCTCAGCCGCGATCTTGCCGGGATTCCGCTGGACGGCAATTCCTATAACGGAGGCGTGGCTGCGTTCGGGGAGCATGCCTTCGCCGTCGCCGCCGATCCGCGCTCAACCTCGATTATGGCCGCCGCCCGCTACGGCCAGGGCCGGATCGCCGCAATTGGCGGGGAAGCATACTTCAAGCTCACCGAGCCCGATGCGAGCGGCAATGCGATCGTCGCCCGCAACATTTTGAACTGGCTTACGGAAGATTTGCCGCTCAGCTATGAGCAAGCGCGCGCGGGGCAGGGCCGCATCTCCATCATTACGAAGACTTCCGACTTCGCCGCACGTGCGGATCTGCCAATCGATATTACCCATATCGACCGATGGACGGCCACAGATGAACAAGGCGAGGCTATCCTTGAGCCAGCCGCACATCCGATCGCCTTTATTGACTACACCTATGTGGAGGAAGAAGAAGTGCAGCCGCTGCTGGACTACATACGGGAAGGCGGGCGCCTCGTCTTCGCCGCCAAGGGCTGGGTCTTCGAGCAGTACCCATCCGTGTCGAGAGAGACAGGCCAAGCCACCGCGTCGCTCGCATCCGATTATCCGCTGCAGCGTCTCCTGAATACGGCGGGCTTGTCGCTTATGAACAACCAGGCCACGACATGGGATGGATCGGCCCCTTTCCTGAATCTGACCCAAGCCGCTCACTATGACGCGAACCATATTATGGCCGAAGCCAGGGCGATCGAAGCCGGTGCGAAAACGATCGGGGAAGCCGCTATCGGGTTCCCCGCTTCCGACGACAAGGCCAAAATGAATATCATCACCTCGACATTGGGTTCGACACTTGGCTCCCTGTCTCCGGCAAGCCCGGTGTATGCCCAGGTTCAGGAAGATGCGGCCAGCCTGGGCGGCATTACGCTGCCTGTCGAGCCAGCCGCCAAGCCCTACAGCGCATCGCTGCTGCCAGCGCTGATGGAGCGCCTTCTCCGCGATCCGTCCGGCGCCAAGTCGCCCTTCGCGGATGCGTTCCCGGGCCAAGTGAAGGACGGCGCTCCGGCCGTGACCGGCAAGCGCGTCTGGGTTGATTTCGACTATTCCGCCTACTCTTATCTGCGTCAATTCTACGTTCCTCAGAACTGGATCAGCACCGGCGTGTACGCGGAAGCGGGCCAGCCTATCACGATCGATGTCCCGAGAGGAACCACGAATCTCGATGTCCAGATCGGCGCTCATACCGACAATCTGAGCAGCCTGTCGCTGGACAACTGGAAGCGCGCCCCGGTGATTGCGAAGCGGGAAACATTGTCTCCGGGAAGAAATACGATCACGAGCCCTTACGGCGGCCTGGTCTATCTGATTCCGACCAAGCCGAAGCCGGGAACTGCCGTTACGGTCAACCTGAACGGCGGGGTTCAGGCTCCCCATTACATCAAAGGGACGACAAAGCTGAAGGATTGGCAGGATACGATTCGCCATTATGGCGCGCCTTGGGCCGAGCTTCAGACCGATCGGGTAATATTGACCCTGCCTTCGGAGTACGTCCGCAATCTCGATCATCCGGATGAAGTGCTGAAGCTGTGGGACGAAATGCTGACCGAATATGACAAGCTCGCCGGCACGGCGCCGAACCGAAACCTCCCTCATCGAAGCATTTCCCTGCCTTACCGCTACGTGGGAGATATCCAGATCAGCGCCGGCTTCATGCATGCCGGGTACCCGATCATGTTCTTCAACGATCCGTCCGCCATCGATGCGGTAACCGTGGATGGCATCAAGACCCTGAATGGATGGGGCTGGTGGCATGAGACGGGCCATGAATACCAGCAAAATGCCTGGACGTGGGGCAAAGTGACGGAAGTAACCGTCAATATCTTCTCCCTGTACATTCAGGACCGCTTCGGCAATCCGTCGCGTCTGCTGCAAAAGCGGTCCGACGGCACGACCATCTATGACACCGCCTTCAAATATATCGAGACAACCAATGCGGATAAAAACTTCAACGATGACACCCAGGCCGACGTGTGGACGCGACTTGTCATGTTCCGCCAGCTCCAGCTCGCTTACGGCTGGGATCTGTACACGAAGCTGAATTATAATGTTCGCGAGCTGCCCGCCGATCTGCTCCCGAAGACGGATCAAGAACGCATCGACTTCTTCGTTACGAAAGCGTCGGAGCTGAGCGGAAATAACCTGCTGGAGTTTTTCGACAAATGGGGCCTGAAATATTCCGCGGCCGCGAAGAACAAGGTCGAGGCGATGAAATTGCCGAAGCCGAAGACCCCGATCTGGACATTGAAGGACAAGGAAAAGTGAGTGCGCCAAGCGGATTATTCCGTGACCATACGTCGCGAACAAAGGGATAGCGGGCCGCCGCTGTCCCTTTAATTTATGCCCCTTGCCGCCTCATCTGGCCGGTCGGGGCCTTGCCTTCATACTCCTTCTATCCATTCTCCCTACCGCTCAGAATGAAACCATTGAAGCCGTTGGGAACTTGTGCGCTTGTCCCGTCGTTCGGTTGGCCGTGTTTGTTTTTCCTCGTTGCGCACTTCGATTGCACGTTCTCCCTTCCGTTCAGAAAAATTATCCTCCAAGGAGCCTTATGCGGAATCTCCCCTCCGCTCAGGAATCATTATCCGCTGTGCCTGCAATCGGTGATGTAAGCAGGTCAAATGGCCGGCAGTCCTCATCTTGATTCTGCCGAGCTGCGCAATATTGTCCGTAAAAGGCGCAGGTTGCCGGTCTAGCCTTCCTCGGCTGCCCTGAGCCATTGGGATGTTCGCCGAAAGAGCGCAAATCGCTCCCTTGACTTGCCTTCCCTGCTCTGACTCATTGGGATATTGCTCATAAGAGCCGCATAAGGGCCTCGGATTGCGCCGGCCTTGGCTCTCTGAGCCGTGGGGATATCGAACATAAGAGCACAAAGAGGCTCGAATGCGGTTGTTGAGGCTGAATCTGACTCAAGGGGATATCGAACATAAGCGGCACACAGCCCGCCCCCCTCCTCTCGCACGGGCAACAAAAAAAGGCGGGGACAACCCCGCCCGCAGGTTCGAATGTTCTCACGCGGCAACAAAAAAACGAGGCAGGCCTCGTTCAGTCGGTCGCAATCGGTTTTTAAAAATCAATCAATCCGAGGCTGATAAGCAGCCCGTCATCGACCTTGTGCATCGTCTCTTCATCTAAGTGTGTTATTTTGTCGGTGAGCCGTTGTTTGTCGATGGTGCGGATCTGTTCCAGCAAAATGACGGAGTCGCGGTCGAACCCATGCGTCTTCGCGTCAATCTCAACATGGGTCGGCAATTTGGCCTTCTGAATCTGGGCCGTAATTGCCGCCACGATGACGGTTGGGCTGAACCGGTTCCCGATATCATTCTGGATAACGAGAACGGGACGCACTCCTCCTTGCTCTGAACCTACGACGGGCGATAAATCCGCAAAAAAAACGTCGCCGCGCTTTACAATCAATGTCTACACCCCGCTAACCAAGCGGTCGAGCGTGCCATCCGCTTCGACTTCTGCGTAAAAAGCCTCGGATGCCATCGTCAAGTTAATCTTGGCCATTTCCATATAGCCGCGCTGCATCGATTCACGGATATGACGCTTCTTGCGCTCTTGCAAATACAACTTCATCGCTTGGCGAATGAACTCGCTTCGATTCGATTTTTCCATAGCAACGATACCGTCCACTTCTTGCAATAGTTGGTCGGGCAAGCTGATCATAATTCGTTTGGTGTTCTGAATATTAGCCACCTGTCCTCGCACCCCCAAAGCCTTTGCTGCCTAGTACCCATTATGTCGATTCTGTAGAAAAATTATACAACAGCATATATATGCTTCATCCATATCGAGTATGTTGCAGACCTTCTGCCTGCAGACAATCCCTGATACTTATTCTCTCTTCAACGTGAAAATCCTGCCGAAAATGTAAAAATGATTTCGGTAAAAGGTGCCATTCCCCTAAATTCCGTCAATTTATTGCACCTTCGGCGTGCGCCGACGGTCGCAGCAGCGGGTTAACCACTTTCACGGGCTTCCCGCTCTCGAGATAGAGGCGCGGCATACGATGGGCAACCATGCAGACGACTTCATAGTGAATCGTCCCAAGATGCCCGGCGATCTCCTCTGCCGTAATGCGCTCTTCGCCCTGTTCGCCCAGGAGCACGACTTCTTCTCCCGGCCCTGGCAGCGGCCCTTCTTCGCCTAGCGGCTCCAACGAGACCATGCACTGATCCATGCAGATGGTCCCCAGCACCGGTACGCGCCGGCCGCGGATCAGCATCTGCGCTTTCCCGCTCAGCATGCGGGAATAGCCGTCCGCATATCCAACGGGAATGGTCGCAATGCGCTCCTCCCCGCTCGTATAGTAATGCATGCCGTAGCTAATCGCCTCGCCGGCGGGGACCGTCTTCACATGGACGATGGCCGTCTTCAGACTCAGCACCGGCCGCAATCGGATTCGCTGGCGGTTCACATCGGCGGACGGATACAATCCGTAAGCGCTGATACCTACCCGCACCATATCAAATGCGGACTCCGGCAGCTCCATTGCCGCCGCGCTGTTGCTCGCATGTATCAGTGGTACGGCAAGCTCCTGCCTCTTCAGCTCGTCAATGACAGCCTGGAACCGCTGCTGTTGCAGGCGGCTGTAGGATTGATCCTTCTCGTCCGCACCCGCGAAATGGGTGAACACCCCTTCGACCAGCACGCCGGCAATCGACTGCAGGCGGCGGACGCAGCAGGCCGTATCCTCCGGCGTTCGGAGACCCAATCGTCCCATGCCGGTATCCGTCTTGACATGCACCTTGAGCAGGCGCCCGCCATACCGGGCCGACAGTTCCCGCGCCTTTTCCTCCAGAGTGCGGATACACCCTTCGGTAAAGACCGTCAAGGAAATATCATGCTCGAAGGCGGCTTCAATCCCGGCAGGCGGCGTATAGCCCAATACCAATATCGGCACCTGTACGCCGGCCCGGCGCAATTGTACGGCTTCATCCAGGAACGCCACGTTCACATAATCCGCTCCGAACCGTTCCGCGGCGCGCGCGATCTCCACCGCGCCATGTCCGTAAGCATTTGCCTTCACACAGATGCTCAACTTCGTGGCAGACGGAAGCGCGGCGCGAAAAGCTTCCATATTGTGATGCAGCGCATCCAGCGAAATCTCCGCTCGCGTGGGACGATAATACGCCTCCATGGTCAGTCACCTTCTTCATGTCTGTTCATCCCGTTCCATGTAACAAACCTATGTTAATGCCCATGGCGGAGACTGTCAACCAAGGACAGATGGAAATAACCAACCATTACTAAGGAAATTTCCGCTGCACGCGGTCGGTGGTTTGTGGGAGGCGCAATGATTCGCGTTGCTCGCTGAGAGCGAGAAGGCCCGTATCCCGTGGAGCGCCACGGAATACGGACCGGAGAACTGTGCTGCAGCCGTTATTTTCCAGGCTGATCCACGAGCGATTGTGCAATTTTCACCATTTCTTGCTCCGGCAGATCGCCGCTCAGCATCCGGTACTTCACTCCTTCATAAGTCCAGGTGAGCGTCTTCTGCTCCTCACCCGTCATTTGCCCATAGGTGAAGCCAAGATCTACCGCCTTCGAGCCCTCAACCTGAAGCCCGACTTCCATATCCTTCGGCCGGGATTCGATCAGCGTGAACGAATACGTGCCCGTATACCGCATCATGACCGGATGATCTCCGCTGTTCGGAAGCTCTTGCTCATCGAGCTTGGCCACGCCCTCCGGCAGATAGGACGGCTCGATGAAGCCGAACGGCCCCATATCCTCTTCCGCCTGCGCGGTGTCAGGCTCCTGCCCCGCCGCATCCGTACCTTCCGCTCCGTCCCCAGGGGCAAGCGTCTCCCGGGATGGCGGCTGTCCGTTCTCATCCAGCTCCCCGTTCGGAATCATCGCATGATTCATGCCCGTCATATTGCGCTGCATGTCGAAGGAATCTTTATCGAATTTCTTGCCGAATTCGAATTGATTGAACTTCATCTCGACGACAACCTGCGCCTCCGAATCGGTGACCTGCACCTGCTTCGGCGTGTAGTCGCTCTTGTGCAGCCAGATCTTCTGGCGGACGAGCGAGTCCGTCTGATAATCGGCTGCCACATCGAATACGTAGCTGTCGCCATCCTCGGTGAATTGGCGGCCTTCATCCGAGAGAATGCTGCGGACCAGGGTCTGGTAGAGGTAGACCTGCCCTTGATTCTCCGGCCACTCGCTCTGGAAGCGGAATATCTTCTTCAGGCTCGGCGTCAGCACGAACACGCCCTCTTCATTGCGAAGCACGATCTGCTTGATGTCCTTCTTCTCGTTCGTCAGCTCAATCCGATAATAGGTCGGATCCTGATACCACACCTCCACGCGATACTGCAGCGGCTGAGTACCGGAATGCAGCGTCATCGTGCCGATGCCGGCATAGCTTTCCAATTTGCTCATTACTTGATCCAGGTCATGGACCACATCGGTTGCGTCCTTCTTCCCGCATCCGGCGACCAGGATCGCCACACTCATCACGATGGCCAACATCCACGTGAGTCGACGCATGTAATCATCCCCTCTGACATGAGTATTCTTCGATTCGGTGTACTCCGCATCACTGATAACATGTCTATGAGGGAACTTGGCCGATTATGCGGACTAGTTTGACGAGCGTTCCGCGGTCTCAAAGCGGCCGGAACGGCCGCTGGGAACGGCTTCTTTCACGGCAGCCAGAGGGGACTCAGCGGGTCGAAAAAGAAAGCCTTCCGATCACGATGCAGCGATCGGAACAGGCGGCAGCCTTATTTTGATTTGGCCCGTAATTTGGTCAAGACTACGGCGGCTTCCGCCCGGGAAGCGAACGACTTCGGTTGAAAATGGCGCTGACCGTTCCCGATCATAATCTGTTGCCCGGTCACCCAGCGAACCGCATCCGCTGCCCATCCCGAGATATCGGCAGCGTCTCGATAAGACAGCGCCGGGAGCTCTTTCGCTGATGCGGCCTTATCCCCCGCGCAGACCCGGGCAAGCACGGCAGCCATCTGTTCCCGCGTCATCCGATCATCGGGACCGAAGGTGTTCGCATTGTAGCCTTGGATTATGCCATACTCATGAGCAATCGAGATCGCGTTCCTTGCCCAATGGTCCCCTGTATCCGCAAATAATGCCCCCTGGCGCATCTCCAGCTTCAGCGCATGGATGAGCAGGGTAACGAATTCCGCTCTCGTTACCGCACGGCTCGGTCTGAACGTACCGTCGGGATATCCTGCGATGACCCCGGCGGCGGCCAACTCCAGGATCGCTTCGCCTGCCCAGTGGCCTTCCGCGTCCGTGAAGCGAGGCAAGCTCCCTGTGCTCCGGCAGGAGCCCTCTGGCGAGCACTGCTGGTTATCTTCGAGTGCATGAGGCCGCTTAGGAGCGTCCTTGTCCTTATGTTCATTCGGTTGGGGCATCATCGCAGGCACTTGGTCTTCATCCTGCGGCGAGGAGCTCCCGCCGCCATGACTGCCTCCATTATTATGATCATTGCCGTCATCGAGTACGGGACGAGCGGTCACCTTCACGGCGCGAATGATTTCGTCAGCCGCATTGCCCGCCTTATCGGTCACATTGTACCGCAAAATATACTCGCCCGGGATTCGCGTATTCACCTGTCCGGATACGATGATGGAGGCGGAGATATCCCCGTCGGCATTATCTGTCGCGGAGGCGCCGGGATCCTGGAAGGACGTGCCCTCGACCACATGGATGACCGCTTCGCCAAGCAGGGCAATGACCGGCTTCTCCCGATCGATGTTTGTAATGTCAAGCTGCTTCACCGTCTCGTTCCCCGCCATATCTCTGGCATACAAGCTAATCCAGCCGTTATCCTGGAATTCAATCGGCCGCTTCTCTTCCCAAGGCTCGCCTTCGCCGCGGAAGAAGGCGGCATCGTGAAGTCCAAGCGCCATCCTCCGCTCTGCGATATCAGCAGGAGAGTAGACGGAAGCCGTTACCGTGACCGGGCCTTGCGTCGGCTCCGTCGGGAATAGAGTCAATGAAATAAGGGGCTCCAGTCTATGGATATTGGCGACTTCAATCGTTGCGATGCTGGAATTGCCGGCCTCATCCTGGGCAAAGACCGTATAAACATCGTTGACTTCCACCTCGAATGAATCCGAGCCCGCGAAGCTTGTTCCGCCGGATTCGAAATAACTTTCCGTCTGTCTGCCGGCCGCCCATTTCTGTCTGGCGACAGGGCTCGTCCTGTCGCTAATCCGGGCTTCGATCGTGACGTTGCCGTTCGTTAGCTGTTCCGAAGGCAGGGATAATTGGATGACAGGCTGGTCTGTATCTATCTGCTTCACTTCAATATGCTCGACCGTCCCGTTCCCCGCTTCGTCTTGGGCGAAGATCGTATAGTCCCCATTCGCGTAGGCGATGAACCGGGAATCGCCCATCATCGATCCGCCCGTCTCAAAAAAGCCCGGCGGCCGGATGCCCCCGCTCCATTTCAGCATTTTGATCTCGCCGGCCTCATGCGTCGCCAGCACGTTCACCGTAACCGGTTGATTGGTCCAGCCAGAGGGGGCAAGCGTAACCTGAATGTGCGGAGGGGTCGTGTTCATGTTCGTAATCGCGATCTGGGCGACCGCCTCATTGCCTGCTTCATCCTGCACATAGACGGTGTAGGCGCCGTTGTCGTTGACGAAGAAGGCGTTCCCTTGCAGAAGTTCCCCGCCTTCTTGAAAATAGCCGCTTGGATGCTTTCCGCGCGCCCATTTCTTGAGTTTGACCGCAATTCCTTGGTCGGTCCCAATCGTGACCGATATTGTTACCGGCTGGTTCGTCCACGTGTCCGGCGAACGCGTCAGCGTCAACCGCGGAGGCTGCTTATAAATATTCGCAATCGTAACCGTTGCGACGGCTTCGTTCCCGGCCCGATCCTTGGCATAAACGGTATAGACTCCATTGTCGGAGACGTTGAAGCCGTCTCCCGCGAGCGCGTTTCCTCCATTTTCGAAAAACGTGATGCTCCGCTCTCCGGGCGCCCATTTTTGCACCGCCGCTCCGCTTTCTTCCTCCACGATCCTCGCCGTAACCATTACTTCCTTATTGGTCGGCGTCTCGGTGGACGGGGTCAATGCAATGACAGGCGGGGTCCGGTCGATGTTGGCGACGGTAAAGGTGCGGATCGTCCCATTTCCGGCCCGATCGGCTGCATAAACGGTGTAGGCGCCGTTTTTCTGGACAGTAAAGGAATCGTTGACAATTAGCGTCCCATTGTCTTGGAAGTACGCAGCAGTCCGGGTTCCCTCCGCCCATTTCTGCATCTCCACCCCGCTTCCGCCATCATCCTCAACCTGGGACGCGACCTGAACGTTATCGCGTGTCCAGGCTGTCGGCGCTTGCTTCAGCACAATAGCCGGCGGTGTCTTATCGAACCGGACCGAACTGCCGTCCGTGGTCTCCGTGCGCGACTTGACCATGCCGCTGCCCGCTTCTTCGTAGTCGATGCGAAAAGGAATATCGCCTTCCGCATCGGCAGAGGTTAGCCGGTAGCGCGCGATCCAGCGCCCGCTCTGCTCCGTCGCTTTAATCGGATGACCCGCTATGGTGACGTCCGCTCTTTTTAATGGAAAAATAGCAGTAAAAGAAAGCGTCACTTCATCGCCGGCCTTCGCAATTCCCGGGGCAGCGGCATGATTCGATGCGATGGCGACCGAACGGATCGGGTCGATATCCAACGCATAGGTCCCGTAAGAGCGATCGTAGTCCAGCGTTTTGTGCTCTCCTGACCACACAGTATCATACTCGCTCAAGGTCGCCCATAAAGCATTGGCCGGAACCTCCGGCCCGCTCAAAACATGGATCCCATCGACGCTGTACCTGTATTGTTGATTGGTAATCGCATGTCCTTCGCCGAAGGCGCCATCGAAGTTGCTAATCGTCAGCCACTTCAGATCGGCCGGCGCATCATCCCAAGACCCCATCTTGATGAATTGTTTTTCCGTGGTAATGCCGTCGCGGCTGTAATAAAGCTCCACCCCGTCTTGAAATGCGCTGAGTGGAATAAAGCTCACCCAACGCGCATGGAGCATGCCCTTGTCCACGTCGATATAAGATACCTTGCTTCCATCGCTATAAAAGTGCATCACGCCGGAAAAACCGCTTGGCTTGTAAACAATCACTTTCAGGTATTCCGCCTGGACCTGCTTCGCCGACACTTGGTCCGGCAGAAGCATGAGCGCGCACACAGGGAGACGAATAGCATGGATAGCGCCACCCGCAACCTTGTCTTTTGGTCTCTGTTTTTCATATGTTGCATCCTCCTTTCCCCGCTTTTTGTCGTAATCCATACCAAATTGTAGAGCATCCCCTATGAATCCGATATTCCCCGTTTGAGGGATTTTTGGCGCATTCGAGCTCCGGGATCAACAAAAAAAGCTCTCCGAAGAGAGCTTTTACCGCGAGGGCTCATTATTTCACATACATCCCATCGACGTATGCGGTCTTCCCATCGATGGCAATTTGAATCCAGCCATCTTTTTTACCTGTCACCTCAAGAATGGTTCCTTGCTTGACTACGGCTACGATTTTACTGTTCGGGGACGCCTGGTTGCGAACGTTTAAGTAGTAGGCTGTAACCGTTACCCGGGAAGCTGGCTCCGCCGGTTTGACCGACTCTGCCGGTTTGCCTGTGTCCGGTTCCCGTTTGTCCAATTTCATCTTGTCAGGTTCAGGCTTCGCCGCTTTGTCCGGCTGGGCCGGCACCTCCGTTTTAGGCGTTGTGTTCTGTTGGGCCGCTTGATACGCAGCGTTTAATCGGGAATAGAGTTCACCTTTGTTCCGGGCCCCGGCAACCATTTTCACGTCCACATTGGCTTTCTCGGCAAGCGCCTTAACTTCATCGGCCTGTACGTCATCCAAAATATTAATGGAAGCCACATTCGTATATTTGCCGTCTTCCGTCGCCGGAACCTTCAGAATGCCCGCATTGACTAGCTCGATGACATCTTTGCGCGCCGGGGCGTCCGTCTCCACGCCGACAATCTTCCAGCGATTTTGCGCCTTTTGCTCAAGCACGCCCTTCTTCTCTTCCTTAATATATTTGATTGCCAGGTTGCGGATCGTGCCGCCCATTTCACCGAACGCGCTGTTGTCCTTGGAAGACCAGAGCTGTTCGAACGTTCTTCCTTCGAGAGCCCCGCCCTTGGCCACAAGAGCATCCATTCGATACGCATTCATTCCGAGCACCAGCGAATCGGTTGCCTGAATCGGGGAATCATCCATACGGCGCAAGTTAATAATCCGCTGGCCATAAGGCTTGCGCACATCGACATCGTATTTGATGTTCCCGAAAAAATCATTGGTGCTGTACTTGGAGGATCGGCGCTTCAGATCAAAGCTAACCGTCACATCTCCCGGACGCGTGGAGTTAAAATACCCTACAGCCCACTCCATATAATCTTTCAGATCTTGGCCTGTTACTTTATAATTCGTTACTTCGCCAAATGTGAATTGATAGTTATAGGCGATATCCTTCTTCTTGATGTCGCCGACATCTAGTCGAGCCTTATCGTTATCAATCTGAAAAGCGACGACATCCGCTTGGCTGTAATGCTGCATCACATCCGCAAAGAAATCCGACAGCAGCGTTTCTTCTACCTGAACCTGCGGAATCCCCTCGATTTCGTTCGGCGGAACCAGATTCTCGCCAACGAGCCGACCGACAACCGTATTGGCATCTTGACGCGCAAATTCATGGAATGGCTTCAGGATTGTCTCAAGCCCCGGATCGGAGGCAAGAACATTGCCGTCCGCGTCTTTGACCGGGATCGTAAAAGCATCTTTCGACGTCAGTACCATCTTCCCGTCTTCTTGGCTAAAATGCAAATCAATGCGGGAAATATGCGTTCCATATTTATTCGGTTCTGTAATCAATACCCCATTTACTTCTTCTTTGTTTACCAGTGTATGCATATGCCCGGCAAAAATCGCCGCCAGCTCCGGGTTCGCGTTGGCAATATCCCGCACGCCGGAATGAGGGGTGTTGTTTTCATTGTCCAGCCCCATATGCATAACCCCGATCATGACATCCACTTTGCCTGTTAATTCCTGAATCACCTTCTTGGTTTCTTCCACCGGATCGGTAAAGACCAAGCCTTTCACATGATCCGTTCCCTTTTCGAAGTCGGGGACAAACGGCGTCGTCATGCCGATTAAACCGATTTTGACGCCTTCCTTTTCTATAATCGTATAGGCAGGAAAAAAGCGTTCCCCATTGTCCTTATATACATTGCCCGCTAACATGACGCCTTCAAATTGGCTGCTCACCTTGTCCAATACGTCCAACCCGAAGTTGAACTCGTGATTCCCATATGCCCATGCATCATAGCCCATCGCATTCATCGCCACCATCATCGGTGATTGGGGCTCGCTATTGAACAGCTCCGCAGAGTTGTCTTGAATCATGTCCCCGGCGTCCACCAAGATCGTATTCGGATTCTCCTGGCGAATCTGCTGAATGGCGGTGAATAACTGCGTCAGGCTTCCGCTCGGATTGGGCGCATCCGAGGCATAATCCCAAGGCATGGAACGCCCATGGATATCCGAAGTCCCTAACAAAGTAATATGTACATTTTTCTTAGCCAAGCCTCCATCGGCAACGCTTTCAGAAGCGGCCGCTGAAGTGACGACAAGACTTGTCAGCATCGTAACCGCCATCAACGCGCTCAGCCATTTTTTCCAAGTGGATCTGCTCTGGATCATCATGCTGCTGCTCCCCTCATATCGATTCATCATCCTTGACAAGCGCCGCTCTCCCATCGGCTGCGAAGCCAGACTATCACAGGGTTGTCAGCGCTTTCAACAAATACTATACTCCTCCTTGCCGCTTCATATCTATGAATGGATTAACATACATTTCGTGAAATCCGCCCATTTTCAAGAGGCTTAGAGGTTCAATTTGTCGCGCAGCTATTCTTCCAGCTTGTCATCCCAGAACGGTTGCTTGGGACGCGGTGAAAGAAGGGCCGCGAATGACGGCAGGACTTCACGGATACACTACTCGAAAAAGAAAGGCAGGTGCTCCCATTGATGGATCCATCGGATCGCGAGACCGAACATAACCATACCGATGTGTCGACGGTGCAATCGCAGCGCAATGATTTGACGGCGGAGGAGTTCCCGGAAGGGCCATATGGCGCGAGCATCGAATCGGAATCGCTTGGCAAAAGCACGCCATGGCGCAAGGGGCAGCATGGTCCCAACCCGTTCGGCAATGAAAATCTGCAATTGCATCAAGGACTGGAACGGAACTATCCGGGCGAAGACCTGATGACGGAGGATTCGCAAAGGGAACGGATTGAAGACGAATAGTTCCGCCCGGAAAACGGTACCGCTTATCCTTTAATCGATCCGGCCAGCAATCCGCGAATGAAATATCTTCCCAGGAAAATATAGACGAGCAGCGTCGGCAGGGCCGCGAGCAGCGCCCCGGCCATCTGGACGTTCCACTGCACAATCTGGCTGCCGGACAAATTTTGCAGCGCGACCATAATCGGCTGCTGCTTCTGCGTTGTCATCGTCACCGCGAACAGAAACTCATTCCAGATGTTCGTGAATTGCCAGATGCCGACGACGACGAAGCCTGTCACGGAGAGCGGCACCATCATGTTTTTGTAGATGCCGAAGAAGCCGCAGCCGTCGATTTTGGCCGCTTCCAGCATTTCATCCGGTACCGCCACGTAGAAATTCCGGAACATAAGCGTGCACACGGGCAAACCGTACACGACATGGATGAGAATAAGCCCCGGTATCGAATTGTACAGATGGATGCGCTGCATGAACTGAATCAAGGGAATCAGGATGCTCTGGTACGGGATGAACATCCCGAACAGCATCAGCGCGAACAGGGCGTTCGAGCCTTTGAACCGCCATTTGGACAACACATAGCCGTTCATGGACCCGAACAACGCCGATAATAAAGTGGCGGGAACCGCGAGCAGGAAGCTGTTGCTCAAATGCGGATACAGCTTGGACACGGCTTCGCGGTACCCGGACCAATCGAGACTCTTCGGCAGCGCCCACATCCGCTCCAGCGTAATCTCGTCCAACCCTTTGAAGCTCGTGACAAGAAGCACATATACCGGCACGAGAAAGAGCAAAGCCAAGCAGGTCAAGCCGGTGTACAGCGTGATTCGTTGCACCCGCTTTTTCGTCATCTATGCCTCCTCCTTCCTCATGCCCGACAGAAGATAAGGGATGATCAAGAGCGAGATCAGCACGAGCATGACCATCGAGATCGCGGCCCCCTGCGCGTAATGATTGCCCCGGAATGTCGTCTCGAACATGTAGACCCCGGGCATATCCGTGACGAACATCGCTCCTGGACCGGTCATGGCATAGATGAGATCGAATATTTTCAAGGAAATATGGGTCAGCATGATAACGAGACTGGCCGAAATCGGCCGCAGCTGCGGGAGCAGAATGCGCCGGAAGATCGTCCACTCGTTGGCTCCGTCCACCCGGGCCGCTTCCTTCCATTCCTCGGGGATGCCGCGCAGACCCGCCAGATACATGGCCATCGCGAAGCCCGAGAGCTGCCAGACGGCGGCGATCACCACCGCAATCAGGGCGACGGGCAGCCCGAGCTCAATCTGCCCGAAGCGGAAGCCCGGGATAATATCGGTGCTGACATACCATTTGGGCACATCCGTCATCCCGATCGCCTTCAGAATCAAGTTCACCCCTGTCGACGGGTTGAGAATCCACTGCCAGACGACGCCGGTCACGATGAAGGACAGCGCCATCGGGAAAATAAAAATGTTGCGGAAGAACGACTCGGCGCGAATTTTCCGATCGACAAGCACCGCCAGCAGCAGGCCGAAGCTAATCGTCACGGCAATAAAGAGCACCGTGAATACGAAAGTATTGCGCAAATCCGATTGGAACCGGAAATCCTGAAAGAGAAACAGGTAGTTTTTCCAGCCGGCAAAGTCCAAGTTGCGGGCTAAGGTGTTCCAGTCGGTGAAGGACACATATCCGCTCCATCCGATAAAGCCATATACAAATATCGCAATCGCGACAAGAGAGGGCAGCACCATCAATATCGGCACGATGCGGACCCTCTTCCGCCGCCGCGCCTTCCGCTCAGGCGGCATGGATGGGGGCATCGTCTCTCCGCCTATGCCAGCGGCATTCATATTTATCCCTCCTGACCGCGGCAGCCGGCAGCGGACTCCCGCCGCCGGCCCCGCTTGCAATGTTCGTCAGGGCCGGCCAAGGCCGCCCTAATCAGCCGCCTACTTGGCGATGCCGCTGGCCAGCTGTGCGTCGCGAAGCGAGCGGGCCGCCTGCTCTACGTCCCCGTTCGTCACGAAGATCGTCATCACCTGATTGACCTGGGTCACGAAGCCTTCGGGAGCGGCGGATCCATGCGCCAGACTCGGCACGAGGCTGCTTTTCTTGAAGTCTTCGATTGTGGCTTGGCCATAGGCGTCGTATTTGCTCGCATCCGCATCGACGCGTGCCGGAATCGACCCTTTGAGCGGATTGAACACATCCTGTCCCTCCACGGAGCCGAGCACCTTCAGCCATTCCTTCACCGAATCGGCGTCCTTGACGTTCTGAGGCAGGCCGAACGTATCGGTAATGACCATGAAGCTGTTCCCCGAATTCGGAGTCGCAATCCAGCCGAAGTCGACATTCGCCTGCATTTTGAGATCGGTCGTAAAGTACCCCTTGGCCCAATCGCCCATAATGTTCATCGCCGCCTGGCCGTTAGCGACGAGCTGCGCTGCGTCCTGCCAGTTGCGCGCCGCATGATCGTCGTTGATATAGCTGAACATTTTCTTCGTCTTCTCCAGCGCGTCCTTCACTCGCGCATCGTCGAACGCGATCTCGCCCGTGTACAGCTTCTTGAAATCTTCCGGGCCGAGCACGCCAAGGAGCGCCGCTTCGAAGACCATGGTCGCCGTCCAAGGCTCCTTGTCGCCGAGCGCCAGCGGAGTGAGGCCTTTCTCCTTCAGCGCATCGGCCGCTTGGAAGAAGCCGTCGAAGGTGGCCGGAGGAGTCAATCCATTATCGTCAAAAACTTTCTTATTGTAGAAAATGACATTGCCGCGATGGATATTGACGGGGACCGAGTAGATGGTCCCGCCCTCGCTTACCATCTCGATTAAATCCTTCGGGAATTTATCCATCCAGCCTTCGCTCTCGAATAGCTCATTCAAGCCCTCCATCTTGCCGGCCGCGACCCAGCCCGTGTTCAGCTCGGCCCCGCCATGCACCTGGAACGTTCCCGGCGGATCTCCGCCCTGCATCCGGCTGGCGAGCACCGCCTTGGCGTTCGTGCCCGCGCCTCCGGCCACGGCGGCATTGATGACTTCAATATTCGGATGCTTCTCGTTGAACAGCTTGATCAGGCCTAATAATCCTGCCTCTTCTCCCGCTCCCGTCCACCAGCTAAAAATCTCAACCGACTTCTTGTCTCCGGAAGACGGCCTGTCCGCGTCATTCTGTGTTCCTTCGTCCTGTCCGGCCGCCGCCGGCTTGGCCGGCTCCGGAGGCTTCGCATCCGAACCGGAGCCGCAAGCCGCCAGGAGCAGGCTCATCATACAGATAACGGGCAGAATCAATATCATGTGCTTCCTCATGTCATATCCCCCTTCACGCTTAATGTCCATTGCGGATTCCATTACCGCTTCAATGAAATCGCTTACATCCAAGGTAACACAACTATCGCCTCTACCGGAGCGAGAAAACCCGCACTCCTTTGTCATTCATCTGGATGGATTTAAGGAGGGAAAAAATTCGAAGGGATTATCGGAAAATCTAGCACTTATTTGCCTCGTTCCGTTTCCATAAGCCAATTCCGTCCAGGCCGGGGACGGAATTGGCTTATGTCATGCGGGGACGGGCCGGCGTCACCGTACGAAATTTATCCTTCGCCGGCCCATTCCGGAGCCCGCTGCCTGAATCAATCGCCGCGATGACGGCTGCGGTATTCGGTCGGGGCCACGCCTGTCACCTTTTTGAACACGCGGCTGAAATAATTCGGATCCCGGTATCCCACCTGATAACAGATTTCCTTCAATGACAGCTTATTTTGCTCAATATAACGGCATGCCCGGGCGATGCGGAGCTGCGTAATGTAGTCGGTGAACGTCGCTCCGGCCCGCTGCTTGAACAATTTGCTGAAGTAATGCGGACTCAGATGAACCATCCCGGCCACCTCCTCCATTGCCAGCGGCAGATGGTACCGCTCGTGGATAATGGCCTGCGCCTGCTCGATCACGGCATGCGCTTCCCGATCGCGGCTTGCCTGCACTTGATCGATCGCCGCATGAAGCGCCTCTATCGTACCGGTTCCGCTTCGGATCGCTTCAAGCTGTGCCGGACGGGAATAGCTTCCGGCCCGGACGGGAACCTGATCGAAATGAATGACCGCGGAAGAAGCGGCATTCCGGGCATAGGCCGCCGCGCAAGCCGCCTCCACATACGATTCGCGGAGCTTGGCGATGCCGAGCTTCAAGCGCCCGATTCCGATATGGACGGCCCCCTCTGCCGCTTGCCGCAGCGCAGGAACAAGCCCCTCGCTCATCGCGAGCACGTCCTCCTTCGCATATTGCGCGCCGTCCTGCAAGCGGATGAAGACCGTCATCTGTCCGCCGATAATCGGACTGACGATACAGGACAGACGGCCGGCCAGTTCATGCCTGACGGCGGTGTATACGTTCTCCAGCCGCAATCGCCGGCTCCCGCCCCCGGATGCCTCGTCCGTTCCGGGAGCGGTCACGGCGACGACCAGGGCATACCCCATCTGCAGCGGGAACTGTGCCAGCTCCGCCAGCTGCTCCACATTCCAATCCTGAACCCGGTCGTTCATCAGCATCATTGCCAGCTCGTTCTCCACCAGCGGCATCAACCGCGAGACGGTGTCCCGCAAGGCCAGCTCGCTGTCGCGCTTGCTTCGCTCCTGCTCCAGCTCCTGGACGAGCCGCCGCAAGATGCCGATGATCTGTTCCTTCTTCGCGGGCTTCACGATATAGTCTTTGACTCCCAAGGCAATGGCCTGCTTCGCATAGGCGAAATGATCATACGCCGTCACCAGCACCATCTTCACCCGGCTGTGAACCGCCTGGATGTCCTGCAGCGCTTCCAGCCCCTGAATGCCCGGCATCTTCACGTCCATCATTACAATATCCGGATGATGCCGTTCCGCAAGCTCTATCGCCCGGCGCCCGTTGGGCGCATGAATCACCTCGAAGCTGTCCGGCATGGCGCGGGTAATCATCAACTCCAGCCCTTCCCGCTCCAACGCTTCGTCATCCGCAATTAACAGACGGTACATCCGCTTCCCCCTCCTCATAAATGGGCAGCCGCAGCCTGACCGTGGTGCCTCTCCCGATCTCGCTCTCCAGCTCCACGATATCCTCCCGGCCATAGAAGAGCTGCAGCCGCTTGAATACGTTCTGCAAGCCGAGCCCGGTCGAGCGCTGCGCTTCGTCCCGGGAGCGGGCGCCCGCTTGCGGCCCGCCCTCGCCCAACAGGGAGGCCCGGGTCGCCTCATCCATCCCCGCTCCGTTATCCGCGATGATCACGGTTACTTCCGTATCCGAGCGGATAATCGACAAGCGCACGGCCGCGCCTTCTTCCATGCCCTCGACGCCATGAATGAACGCATTTTCGACGATGGGCTGCAGCGACAGGCAGGGAATATATTGCGCCAACGCCCGCTCGTCGATGCTCATCTCGCAGCGGATGCGATCGCGGAAGCGCGCCTGCTGAATCGTGAAATATTCCGCGGTATGGTCCACTTCCTCGCGCAGCGTCACCGGGCTATCCAGCTTGCGTAAATTGTAGCGAAGCAGATTCGAGACGGACACGGTCAAGTCGCTCGTCCGGTCGGCTCCCTCGATCAGCGCCAGCTTCGACAGCGCATTGAGCGTATTGAACAGGAAATGCGGGTTGATCTGGCTCTGCAGCGCCCGCAGCTCCAGTTCCTTGACGAGACGCTCCCGCTCCAGATGCTCCATATCCTTGGCAATCAGCTTGCGGATATTGGCCAGCATATGCCGGAACGCCTCGGACAAAATCCGGAATTCATCGTCTTGCCGGAACACCGGAGGCGCAATCTGCAGATTGCCCTTCGCGATCTGCTTGGCGGTGCGGACGAGCATATGTATCGGGCGGGTGATGCTCCGCGACAGCCAGATGACGAAGACGATGCTGAGCAGCAGGCTGACCCCGAACAGGGCGAGGCCGATCTTGTTCATCTGCCGCGTATTTTGCAGAAGCTGCCGATAATACGGCTGATAGCTGCTCAGCTCCAGATCGACGAGCGACTGGCCCTGATCCCGAATGAATCCCGCGATTTTTTCCGTATCTTCATACAAGACGGCAAACGAACGCAAGCCTCGCACATCGGTCGCTCCCAGCACCTCCTCCGCTTTTTCCAAGAAGGAGTCAAGCATATGATCATAATTCCGGACGGAGATCTCGTTGTTGTCCGTCTCCGCCTGCCCGGCCAGATTCCGCTTCAAAGCAAGCAGCTCCTCCTGCTGCGCCGCCAGCTCGCGATATGTCGCTTCCTGCTGGTCGATTAAGTAGCGGCTGAGCGTGCGAAGATGCTCCTCCGTCTGCTGGGCAATCTGCTTGTACAACAGAATGCGATCCATCATCAGGTTATAGCTCTCCTGCATCATCCGGCTGCTGAAAGATATAAAATAAGTGACGGCGCTGACCAGGATGACAAGAAGAGGAATAAAAACGAAAAGCTTCGTGCGGATATTCATCGTGCGTCACTCCAATCGGATTCCGTCCTTCGTCAGTATGTCCGTATCCATCAGATGATGGGGCGGCGCGCTTTTTCCTTCCAGCACATCATGAATGATCGAGACGCTGTCATAGCCCATCCGGTACGGCTTCTGAATGACGCTGGCCGCGATCTCGCCGCGGGCAATCGCCTGCTTCGTCTCCTCGATGTCATCGAAGCCGAAAATGAGCAAATCGTCCCGGCCCGCGCTCTTGGCGGCCTGCAAGATGCCCGCTCCGTCCAGCGCGCTCATCCCGGCGATAATGGCAATATCCGGATGCAAATACAGCATCTCCGACGCTTTCTGGGCCGCTTCAACCCGTGAAATATTCGACACCCGGACATCGACGATTTGCAGCGAGCGGTGCCGGCTGATGACCGAGCGGAATCCGTCCAGCCGCAGCGTCTGATTCTCGGCCAGATTGCTGCCGATAAGAACGCCGATTTTGGTCGTCGAACGATCGGAGAAGGCGCGGCCGGCTTCGGCCACGATCTCGCCCAGTCTCCTGCCCGACTCATAATTGTCCGTCCCGACATAGGTGAGCCGCTTGCTGTCCGGCGCATCGGCATCCACGGTAAGGACCGGGATGCCCTGTGCCACCGCTTGGTCGATCAACCGGGTATAAGCAATGCTGTGAATGCCCTGCAGCAGAATCGCATCCACCTTCGCGGCGATGGCTTTCTCCAGCAGCATCGTCTGCTCCTCCGGGTTGATGCGGAGCGGCCCGACATATTCCAGGGCCATGCCCAGCCGGTTCGCCGCATCTCTCGCCCCCTGCTCGATCATCCGCCAGTACGGATTATCCAGCTCCTGGGAGATCAGCATCACATGGGGCTTGCCGGATGCCCCGGCCTCCGCCTCGCTCCACTGCCGAATCAACGCCTGATTGCGGTAGGTGGATGACATGAACTCAAAGAGCAGATAAAGAAAGGACAGGAGCAGCAAGCCAAGAACCGCCGCCCATCTTTTATCTGACATGGATCATCCCTCCCAACAATAATTGAATGCGCTTACAACTCCGAACATCGTGATCTGCATGCACTGGCCATCCCGCGACCGGCTCTGCACCCGGTGCGAAGATCTAAAAAAGATGACTCCTCGCTGAAAGAAGTCATCTTGCGCCCGATTCCCGGGATGAATTCATTATCGGTTTATGCGAATGAAGGCTTGGTTCGATCGACTTCGCCGCTGAGCACCTTCACATATTCTTCGTCCGAGCCTTCGACGGAAGGGCCAATGTAGACAATAGCTGCCGCGTTATGCTGACCGCTTCCGCGAATGCCTTTCTTCCTGGAACGGCCAAATGGACCTCTTGCCTGGCGGTTAAGCTTGTTGATTCCGGCGCTTCCCTTATGCAAGTGAATCGGATGATCGCCCGTCATGCGGAATCACCTCCAATTAAGTGGTCAATGGTTCGCAGCAAATCATTGTTCAGCTGTACAATCGCGGCTAGTTCGGATTCCTCAAGCAGCCTCTGCCCGGCGAAATGCACGGACAGCACGTGCTCTCTACCAAGAGGATAGCATAGCACATAAACCAGCGCAAGCTCCTCGCGCTTGAAAAACGACCATTTTCCGTTAAGAAAGACATCTATCACGTAAATTTGGTGATCCTTGTCCTGCCGGCGCTCCGCGGCGCTGAACGAGAAAAACTGCCCTCTCCCTACATTACCCGCCACCTGCCCGATGCCATCAAGGCCTTGCTTGCGCCATAGCGCCGCCCCCGTGACGCGGAACCCTTGCGGAGGCATGATGGAGTTGCGGACGGCCTCATACAGCGCTTCGTATTTCTCCTGAGAGTTGACGGCCGCCAGATTGCGAGTGTATTCCCAGAAAAAGTGAAGCAAGCTTTGCTTCTGGAGCAGTTCCGTTTCTTTGGCAGCCAACAAGTCGCGGGGGTTTTGAAAAAATCCTTCCTCTTTAATCCTGCGGATCAGCTGCTGGCAGGCGACCGACACGGCCGCCTCATGCTTGTTATCCGTCCGCAGCTCATAGCTCAACAGCGTAAGCCCCTGCAGATCGGAGAGCACGTGAAATTCATGGATCGTCTTCCCTTCTATCAGATCGCTTCGTTCCCGGACTTGGCCGGGAATGACGGCGAACACTCTGCTCCGCCCGAGCTTTCCCCAAAAAAGCCCCATCTCGAACAACGTATTGTCCCGCGGGACAAACACATATTTCCCGCGGTGCAATGCGACATCATCCGGCGCGAAAACGAAAATACCAAAATCATGCTGCTCAAGTTCCCTCTCCAGTGTCTCCATCGTATATTCATTTCCGCCAAATGCCCCGGCATACCAAGGGGAAACCTGGCCGTAATAATTCAGTTGCGAATGAACGGCGTTCGCGATGTCAATCGCTTCCCTCGATGAGCCGATAAATATATTCGGTTTCGCAGAAATGGACACAAGCGCAGCTCCTTTTTGAACTTGATAGCCTTAATTATACTATGATTTACCAATTCTGTGTGAGAACAAAGCGATGAAACCGCTTTTTCATCCGATTCCCTTCAATCCGTCAACGTGTAGAAAATGTTTCCTTGATCTATACTTATGCTGTTCCCATAATTTTTAAGTCATCAAAGGAGACGACACAATGAACACTAGCAACCGCTTTGCCCGGCCTCATCTGGCCGAATGCGTGCCCGGCCTGGTCGCGACGGCGAGAGGGGACAAAAAGGCAACCCTCGTCATTCTGCGCGCGAAGCTCGTCAATGTATGCTCCGGGGAGATTCAGGACGATATGTCCATCGGCGTGCAGGGCTCGCGCATTGCCTTCGTCGGCAAGGATGCGAGTCATATGATCGGGGAGGACACGAAAGTAATCGATGCGGCCGGCCGCTATGTCGCGCCCGGACTGCTCGACGGCCATTGTCATATCGAGAGCAGCCAGATCACGCCGTCGCAATTCGCGCGGGCCGTGCTCGTCACCGGCACGACCGGCGGCTTCTTCGACGCCCACGAGATTACCAATGTTCTCGGCCTGCCCGGCCTGCGCCTGATGCTGGACGAAGCGAGAACGACGCCGCTCGCGGCCTATATGCAGGTCGCTTCCTGCGTGCCGTCGACAGGACCCGAGCTGGAGACCAGCGGCGCTTCGATCGGCCCGGCCGAAGTGGCGGAAGCCTTCACCTGGGGGCCGGATATGATCGCCCTTGGCGAGGTGATGAACTTCCCGGGCGTCGTGTACAGCGATGAGAAAATGATCGGCGAAATCCAGGCGGCCTTGCGCGCGGGCCGGGTCGCGGACGGGCACTATACCTGGCCGGTCGACGACTGGAGAATCTCCGCGTATGCGGCGAGCGGCATAACCGGATGCCACGAGAGCGTCAAGGCGGAGGATGTCATCGAGCGGGTGCGCCGCGGCATGTACGCGAAGATGAGACGCGGCTCGGCCTGGCATGACGTCGCCGAATCGATCAAGGCGCATACCGACTATGGCATCGATACGCGGCGCATGATTCTCGTCACCGACGATCGCAGTCCCGAATCGCTGGTGGATGAAGGGCATATGGACTTCGTCGTCCGCCACGCCATCGCTCAGGGCGTCCGTCCGGTTACTGCCTTCCAGATGGCGACTATCAACACGGCGGAGCGCTTCGGCGTCGCCCGCGATGTCGGCACGATCACGCCCGCCTCGTTCGCCGACATCATTATCCTCGAGGGCAACCTGGCCGACGTCAATGTCGCCATGACGATCGCCGCCGGACAAGTCGTGGCCGAGAACGGACGCATGGTCGTCGATCTGCCGGAGTTCAGCTATCCGGAGGAAGCCATTCGTTCGGTGCATCTGGCGCGGGAAGTCCGTGCGGACGACTTCGTCATTGCCTGCCCGGGTTCATCCGGGGAGCGGAAGGCAAGAGCGATTCAAGTGCGGGAGAATCATGTCGATACGAAGGAACTGATTGTATCCGTCCGCATCGAGGACGGCCGCGTGGCGCTGCGCCGAGAGGATGGCCTGTGCAAAATCGCCGTCATCGAGCGCCATAAAGGAACCGGCAACCAGTCGCTCGGCCTCGTGTCCGGCGTCGGCTTCCAGGTTCCGGCCGCCATCGCGACGACCGTCGCCCATGATTGCCACAACCTGATGGTAATCGGCAACTCCGACACGCTGATGGCCAAGGCGGCCAATACCGTGGCCGGTATGCATGGGGGCATCGCCGTCGTCACGGAGGATGCGGTCGTGAAGCTGCCGCTGCCGGTGGCCGGCCTGATGTCCCATGCGCCGTTCGAGGAGGTCGCCGAACAATCGCGCGCCATCAGCAAGGCGCTGTACGATGCGGGCTGCACGATGAACTACGCGTTCATGACTCTGTCCCTGCTGGCGCTGATCGTCGTGCCGGAGCTGCGCCTGTCCGATCTCGGGCTGATCAAGACGACGGAGCAAGGCTTCGTTGAGGTTCCGCTGTTCGTGGAAGAATAATTGGACCTGAAAACAGGCAGCCGTCCCGCGGGATGGCTGCCTGCTTCTATTACGCGCGAACCTCGGGGCGATGCTCCGGCTGTGCGCCGACGGTCTGGCCGTCGCTCTCGCGAATCCATGTCTCGAAGCCGCGTTCCCCGGCCTTCAACTGAATGACGCGCGCGCCCGTCGGGAAATGATCATTCCGTTCTCCATCCACGAAGCTGACATATTGCGCGGACCTGCCGTAGCAGAGACGGATGCCGTGCAGCGTCCCACAGAAATCATTCGCGTGATCATGCCCGACGAAGATGCCCATCACATCTCCCATCTCGAGCATCGCCGCGAACAGGCCCGAATTCACCGCGGGCGAGCATATCGGCTCCATCCGATGGCCCACGCATGTCTGGGTAGTCCACGCCTCCTGATACTCCGGCAGCGGAATGTGGAAGAATGCGAGCGCCGGCAGCGGCTGCCCGCCGTTCTGCGCAATCAGCGCCCGCGACTGCCGGATATACCATTCAATCTGATCGTGACGTATCCAGTCATAGCCGCCCACCTGGCGCAGCGGCGAATAATCTCCGCTATCCAGGAAATAAAGGGCGGCCGCCGCCGTGCCGCTCTGATCGGCGATCGTGAGCACATAGTTCCCGTTACCGCTAACTCCAAGCGGATCAGGCTGGGCGGCGCAGTACCTGTAAGTCAACTGCGCTTCATGCATTTGCCGCCTTGTCGCCGCGCCTTCCGAATCGTGATTGCCGAATACGAACGCCCACGGAATCCGGTGCCGCTCCAAGGTCATCGCCGCTTTGTCCAGGAAGTATAACGGATCTCCCTTCGCGCTCGCCGTCACGTCTCCCGCGATGACAACGAGATCGGGCCGCTCGGCTTCGATAATCCGATCCATCCCGGCCCGCGTCATATCATCGATATTTTGGGGTTCCTCCAAGTTGAATTCACTTTCCACGCAGAACTCCGTATCCGAGAACTGGACAATCTTGAATGTCCCATCCCCGCGGAACGCCAACGTCTGACTCATTACCGGCAGCCTCCTTCTGTCGGATCCCGACCACCCGAATCGGGACATCGCGTTATGGCCGGAAGTATACCATGGTCCCTCCGCCTGCTCAATATACGATAATCCCCGGGCAAGCATTTTTCGCGAAGCGGCGCGCTAATCCAAAATTCGGGCCGTCACCATCGCCTTGACTACGCGCTGCCCCGCGACGAACATTTCCACTTCGATCTTGCAGAACCTGCGGCTCAGTTCAATGACCGTCGGAACCATTTCCACGATGTTTTCGATTTCGATCGGCGCCAAATAATAAACGGAGGTGTGATCGATAAGCAGATCCTTCTTCTTATGCTGCTTAATCGTGCGGGTGACGGCAAGGGTGATCATGCTGCCCAGGATGCCCTCGGAGATGTAGCCCATCTGATTGATCATCGAGGTATGAACAGGACCGCGGAAAGATAGTCCGCCGTCTTCGCCCCGAATCTCCTCGAACGCCGACCAGATCTGATCCTCCAGCGTCTCCCCCTGTTGAGGCTGCGAATGAACCGACTGCATCGCTTTCAAAATATCCTTGCGGCTAATCACGCCGATCAGCTTCTTCTCCCCGTCTACGACCGGGATCAGCTCAATGCCTTCCCATACCATCATATGGCCCGCGGTCGCAATCGAGGTATGAGGCATGACCGTAATCGGATGGGGGCTCATTAAATGCTCGATTCGTTCGTTGTCGGAAGCGCCGATAATGTCCTTGGCGATGATCATGCCCACGGGCCTGTTCGCATCATCCACCACGGGAAAGCGGTTGTGATCGGTTTCCTCGATCAGCTGTTTGAGATGCCCGACCGTTCTCGACTGGTGAATCGAGGTCAGCGGAATGTCTTTTCGAATAATATCGCCGACCAAAATAATCTGCTTCTTGATCATCCGCTCGGATAAAGCCCGGTTCAGGAGGGCAGCCACCGTAAAGGTGTCGTATTTGCAGCTGATGACCGGAAGCGCCAGCTCGTCCGCCAGCTCGCGAACCTCCGCCGGGGTATCGAAGCCTCCCGTAATGAGCACCCCTGCGCCCAAGGTCAGCGCGCTGTGATGCGCCTTGTTCCGGTTCCCGACAATCAGCAGATTTCCCGGTTCAATGTACCGCATCATCGCTTCGAGCTGCATAGCCCCGATCACGAACTTGTTCAGCGTCTTGTCCAGGCCCGCTGTGCCGCCCAGCACCTCTCCGTCCACCAGACTTCGTATTTCTTCGAAGGTCAGTCTGTCGATATGCTGCGGCTCTTTCTTCTCGATGCGGACGGTGCCCGTGCGCTCTCTCGTGCTGACGATCCCCCGGCCCTCCGCTTCCTTGATGGCGCGGTAAGCCGTCCCCTCGCTCACGTTCAAGGCCTGCGCGATTTTGCGCACCGAAATGCGCGTCCCGATGTCAAGCTCTTCAATGTATTGGATAATCTGCCCGTGCTTCGTCATCATTTCGTGAGAATTCATAAGCTATCCCCTCTGTTATATAGCGGAATACATCTATTATATAGCATGGGGAAAATATTGAAACGGAAGCGGAAAAAGAAAATCTCCAACAGGCCCGTTCTTTCCTCGAGCAGGCTCTGTTGGAGATCAGCTTGCGATCAACTAATTAATCATTGCGGTAGCAATAATAATTGGTAATGAAATAGTGCGACAGCGGCAAGGAGGACTGCTGGACTTCCTCGCTGCTCGAATGATAATACAAATCCAAAAATACGGGGGACAGCGGATAAAACGCCGTGTGCTCCATCGTCTCGTCTGTCTCGTGTTCAACCTTGTTCATCGCCATATGCGTGAACCTCCTTTTGCGAAATTAGGATAAGTGCGTATAACCCGGTTGGGTCAAAAACGGCTCAAACGTATCGGCAACCGTCATCTCGCGGAACAGAGAGGCGGCCAGCGCCAGCCGGGAGCCGGGAACTTGCTCTTCGCCGATCCGAAGCCGGAGGTGTTCCAGCTCTTCCTGAAAGAGTTGATCGAAGAGCTCGATCGTAACTTTGCGCCCATCGTCGAGCACGCCCCGCGGATGATGTATCCACTGCCAGAGCTGGGCTCTCGAAATCTCGGCGGTCGCGGCATCCTCCATCAAATGGTTGATCGGCACCGCGCCCATTCCTCGCAGCCATGCCTCCAAGTATTGAATGCCGACCGACACGTTCATTCTCACGCCGGCCTCGGTAATCGGCCCTTGAGGAACCTCCAGCAAATCCGCCGCGGCGATCTCGCGCTCCGGCAGCTTCCCGAGCTGGTTCGGTCCCGGCATATGGGCATCGAACACCTCCATGGCGATCGGCACAAGACCGGGGTGCGCCACCCATGTGCCGTCATGGCCGTTCCGCGCTTCCCGCAGCTTATCCTTCCGCACCTTCTCCAGGGCCGCTTCGTTGGCCGCCGGATTGTTCTTGATCGGAATCTGGGCTGCCATGCCCCCGATACAGTAGGCTTGGCGCCGATGGCACGTCTGGATGGCGAGCAGCGAATAGGCCGTCATAAAAGGCGATTCCATCGTCACGATGGCTCTGTCGGGCAAAATGACGTCCGGCTTGCTCCGGAGCTTCTTGATATAGCTGAAAATGTAGTCCCAGCGCCCGCAATTCAAGCCGGCCGCATGATCGCGCAGCTCGAACAGAATCTCATCCATCTCGAAGGCGGCCAGAATCGTCTCGATTAAGACGGTCGCCTTAATGGTGCCGCGCGGAATGTTCAGCTCCTGCTGCGCGAATTCGAATACGTCATTCCACAGCCTCGCTTCGAGATGGCTTTCCATTTTCGGAAGATAGAAATAGGGGCCGCTTCCCTGGCGAATCAACGTCTCCGCATTATGAAAAAAGTATAGTCCGAAATCGAAGAGCGACGCCGACACTGGCTCTCCGTCGATCAACAGATGCTTCTCTTCCATATGCCAGCCCCGCGGCCGCACCTTGAGCACGGCCGGTCTGCCGTTCAGTTCATAGACTTTGCCCGCCTCGTTCACGAACCGTATCGTCCGGTTGACGGCATCGCGAAGGTTGACCTGGCCTTCCAGCGTGTTCGACCAGGTTGGGGAATTGGCGTCCTCGAAATCCGCCATAAACACTTTGGCGCCCGAGTTTAACGCATTGATCACCATTTTGCGATCCCCCGAGGGGCCAGTAATTTCCACTCTCCGATCCTGCAAATCGGCCGGGATGGAAGCAACCGTCCAATCCCCGTTCCGGACATGCGCCGTCTCCGCCAAGAAGTCGGGCCACTCCCCCTCGTCGAGTCTGTGCTGGCGCTCGTCTCTCATGCGGAGCAGCTCTTTGCGCCGCTTCCCGAACTGCCTTTCCAATGCCGCCACGAAGTCCAGCGCCTCAGGCGTCAAGATGATGCGGTGCGCATCGGAGCTGCACTCCCCTTTCAATTCACGGTGTGACTGGCTCACACGGTTCATAGGTCGAACCCCCCTTTTTAAAATGGCTGCAGTGCCGAAATATCGTTCATTACCGGCTGAATTGCTCCTGTTCGGTCGAACCCGCCAACGCCGTCGTGCTGGCCAGACCTCCGGCAATAATCTGCGTCACTTCGTCAAAATAACTGGCTCCCACTTCCCGCTGATGGCGGACCGCCTCATAGCCTTCCGCCTCGCTGGCGAACTCCGCTTGCTGCAGCTCGGAGTAGGCTTGCATCCCCCGCTCCTTGTACCCCTTGGCCAGTTGGAACATGCTGTGGTTCAAGGCGTGGAAGCCGGCCAAGGTGACGAACTGGAACTTGTAGCCCATGGCGCCCAGCTTCTGCTGGAAGGTCGCGATCTCCTTGTCGCTCAGCTTCCGCCTCCAATTGAAGGATGGGGAGCAGTTATACGCCAGCAACTTGCCGGGATAGCGGGCGTGAATGGCTTGCGCGAACCGTTCCGCCTCCTCCAGATTCGGTTCGGAGGTCTCGCACCAGACCATGTCGGCGTAAGGGGCATAAGCCAGGCCCCGCGCTATCGCTTGCTCCAGTCCCGCCCTGACGTAATGGAAGCCTTCCGTCGAACGTTTTCCGGTCAGGAAAGGCCGATCGTTGCCGTCGATGTCGCTGGTGAGGAGCTGCGCCGCATTCGCATCCGTCCGGGCAATGAGCACCGTATCCACCCCCATCACGTCCGCCGCCAGCCTCGCGGCGATCAGATGGCGAATCGCCTGACCGGTCGGGAGCAGCACCTTGCCGCCCATATGGCCGCATTTCTTCTCCGAGGCAAGCTGGTCCTCCAGATGGACCGCCGCGGCTCCCGCTTCGATCATGGCCTTCACGAGCTCGAATACATTCAACGGCCCTCCGAAGCCGGCCTCGGCATCCGCGATGATGGGAGCGAAGAAATCGATGTCATTCTTGCCCTCGGAATGCTGGATATGATCGGCGCGCTGCAAGGCCTGATTGATTCGCTTCACGACATGGGGAACGCTGTTCGCCGGATACAGACTCTGGTCGGGATACATCTGTCCAGACAGGTTCGCATCCGCCGCCACCTGCCATCCGCTGAGATAGATGGCCTTCAGTCCCGCTTTGACTTGCTGCACGGCTTGATTGCCGGTCAAGGCCCCCAGCGCATGAATATAGTCTTCCGAATGAAGCAGATCCCACAATTTCGCGGAGCCGCGCCGGGCCAATGTATATTCGATTTTCACAGACCCCCGCAATCTCAGCACGTCTTCCGGCGAATATGGGCGTCGGATGCCCTGATAACGGGCTCCAGACCAATGTTCTTTCATCTGCTCAAGTTCCGTTGTCCCTGTTCCGCTCATCGTCAATCCCCTCCATGATTCTAATTTCATTCGCTTCATGCTTCCTGCTCCAGGTAACCGTTGCCGGAGCACCGGCTGCAAGGAAGAAACCGCCTGCCCTCGCATAGCGGGCAATCCTGATGTTCCTGGCCTTCAGTCATCGGGCTCATGCATTTAAAGCAGTCCAAATCGCCATTGCCGCCGCATACAGGACAATCCATGCCGTGCACCCCCTCTTTACTGTTATATAACAAAACTGTTTTGTTGAGGTCATTATATAACACTGGAAAGAACTGTTCAATACTGTTTTTGAATTTTTTTCTTGTTATATAACAAAATTAGGCGGCCTTCCTCAGATCGAATCACTGCACAAAAAAGCCTGCACCTCGGTCACAAGATGCAGGCGTCTTCAGGCCAAAGGCTTGCTTTAACGCCCGGCCCCATGCCAAAAGCCGCAGCTTGACGCTGCGGCTTTCAGACTGTCGACAAAGTCCTGTCGACCGTCTTTTTTCTTAGGAAGGGCGGGGCCGGGGAAGGCAGAACAGGTTGGTTAGGTTAGGTTAGGTTAGGGCTAGCTGGTCCCTGCGTGAAGCTTGATGGTCTGCGCATCTGCGCATGAAGCAAGCTGATCTCCGTATGAAATTGCTGCACAGGCGCAGCATTTTTAACCTCAATAGGCTAAATTCCGAGAAAATCCTGCGAAATTACATTATTCCGCCATTTTAAACGCTAATTATGACTCGCCGTGTGCTAATTGCTGTATTTTTGCAGTAATCGTATTTTCGCAACCGCGTGTCAAGGAAATTACTGCATTTTTGCAGGATTGGTGCAGCAGATGACTGGAGTGGCGGGAGATACCGGGGATTTAGTGGAGTGGATGACCGGAGCTGCAGACTCTGCAGACGTTCTGGCCGGGAACGATGGAAGGTGATATGGAGATGTATTTGCGAACCAATCAGACCTTGAAGGGCGTTTCGGAGCGGCTGCGCGCCAGGATGAATCATCACCATCCGCTCGCCGCGGCTGAATTTTTTGCGTTCTGCCGCAGCAATCCGTGTTTGCCGGACTTCATACCGCTTCATTTCTATCCGTATGATTATATCGAAGAGGTGCTTTATGCCGAACTGGCCGCTCCGCTGGGGCTCCCTTTGCATCGAGACCGAATAGCGGAGGAGTTCATATGGGGATCTCTCCGAATCCGGTGTACTTGCGAGACATGCTTGCGCAGGAGATGAGGCTGCAGGCCGAGCAAGGGTTGTCTGATAAGGAGTTGGTTCTCACGGAATGGAATCCGCCGCCTATCAGGGAATTGCTGAATGAAACCGTGTACAAGGCGGCCTATCTCGGCAATGCCATTGTCGACAGGCTTGTTTTTTATGAGATAATTTCAAGCATTCACCGCCTTTTAATAGGGTATAACATAGGAAATTTCGTCTTTAAATAGGGTATAACATAGGAAATTTCGTCTTTAAATAGGGATAAAAACGCAAAAAAAACCGAGGTTGCAGTATTCGCGTGAGTTTGTCTACAACCTGAAAGCCGCAGCTTGATGCTGCGGCTTCGCTTCGGCTTCTTTCCCTTTGCTATTTATTTGACCGCTTGCTGGCCGGCGATGCGCCCGAAGGTGATGGCATCGGCAATCGCATTTCCGCCAAGCCGGTTCTTGCCGTGAATGACGCCCGTGACCTCGCCTGCGGCGAATAGGCCCGCAATCGGCTGGCCTTGCTCGTTCAGCACCTGTGTCGTCTTATTGATCACAAGTCCGCCCATCGTATGGTGAACGGAAGGCACCGCTTTTTGAATATAATAAGGCCCTTTGCTCATATCCTTCAATCCCGCGCGGTGGTTGAAGTCCTCGTCTTTTCCGGACTTGGCGAATTTGTTGACGCGGTCGATTGTCGCCTGCAGCGCTTCCGGATCGATTTTGAAAAATTCGGCCGCTTCTTTCAGCGTATCGGCTTTATACAAAAGGCCGTCTTTGACGAGCATTTCATATTCGTCTTTATGCGTGTCGACGGTTTTGCTGATGTCTCCAATTTCCTGGTTCCACAACTGGTAGGCATAGCCGCCTTCCTGGGCCAAAATCGCCTTGGAAATGACATCGCGGCGTTCCAGCTCTTCGACGAAACGCTGGCCGCTCTGATTGACGAGAATCGCTCCGTCAAAACGGCTGTCCGCCACAAGCGAGATCACGCCGGTCTTCGGATTGCATACCGGATAAGTCTGAATGCTCTCCATATTGGTCAGGGCGGCGCCGACCGCCTGCGCCATCACGATTCCGTCTCCCGTCGTTCCCGGGGCATCCGTCGTCATATATTTTTCATCATATTCCGGATTATATTGCTTTCTCATTTCGACATTGGATCCGAAGCCGCCCGATGCAATAATGACGCCTTTGTTGGCATGGAAGGTGATGGTGCCGCCGTTCGCTCCGGCTGCTTCGACGCCGATCACTTTACCGCTCTCATCCGTGAGCAGCTTCTCGGCCTTCGTATTTGTCTTCAGATCGATGCCCATCTCGTCCAGTTGCTTTTTCAGCTTCGTAATCAGTTCGGCGCCCGTATGCCCTTCCGGAATGAGCGCGCGCTTGACGGAATGGCCGCCGAATTGGAACAGGTGATCCTCCAGGAAGTTCACCTTCACCGCATCCTTCAGCCATTCCGCCGCCGCGGTCGCGTTCTCGGCCAGGACGCGGACCATTTCCGGATCGCCGGCATTATCTCCGCCTTTGAGCGTATCTTCAATAAACAGATCGGTGCTGTCTTCAATGCCCAAGTTTTTCTGCACCCATGTGTTGGCCGCATTCATTTCACCGCCCGAAATCAGCGTGTTGCCGCCTACGCTAGGCATTTTCTCCAGCAGCACCACCGAAGCGCCGGCCTGCTTCGCTTCCAACGCCGCACTGAATCCGGCGCCGCCAGCCCCGATAATGACGACATCATATGTCTGCTCTGCCGGCTCGTCTGTCTGGGTTTTTCCAGCCGCCTGCTTCGCAACGAGCGTCAAGCCCGCCTTCGCTACCGCATCCTTCACCGCGTCGATGTAGCCTTGGCTTGTGACCGTCGAGCCGCTGATCGCATCCGCCTCCGCGCTGTTCGAGGCGATCATGATCTCTTTCAGCTCTTTATATACCGGCTCGGCCAACACCTCGTTTTCTTTCTGCTCGAGCACTTTAATATCTTTAATCTCATCGTTCTCAAACGTGACCTCAACCTTAATCGTACCGTGCTTGCCATCGCCTTCCCCGATGGATGTTACGATCCGATCCCCTCCATTATTGGCCTCCTTGCCATCTTTGTTCCCGCTCCCGCATGCCGCCAGCATCGCGACCATACACAGGACAAGCATCATTAGTCCCGCTTTTTTCATCCTCTTCATCTCGCTTAAACCCCTTGTCTTCTCTTGTTGTGTTTGTCTGCAGCGTAACAGTACTGTGCACCACATCCTCATGATAGCACAGGAATTCCCGCTTATTAGTGAAAGTAATCACTTTCACTATATAAAATCGTAAATATTAATGAATAAACTACTGCCCCTTGGGCAGGGATCGCCAGAAGCTGCTCCTCATTGCTGCCAAAGTGCAGGATTCCTCGGTAATGAACGATTGTTGGAAAAGAAAGTGCTGCAAATATCAGGCTGTTGAGAAAGAAGTTTTGAGTCGGAAAATGGATATTTCCACCATCCTGAAAACTGCACCATTTCCCTAGACACGCCCATCCGGCAGGCGAAATCCGCAAAACTCCACGATTTCTCCAGACGCTCCTATTCAGTAAGCGAAATCCTGCATAAATACAGCAATTCGATATGGACGACGATTCCAGAAAGGGAATCCTGCAAAATTACAGGAATTTCCCCCGTTTCGCTTCGGCTTGAAGCAAAAGGGCCTAAAATGATGCAGATTTGCAGCAATTCCTCGGGATG